>Ga0302271_10000453_pt1 | contig 40183 bp, 14 predicted proteins | sample III_Bog_N1_1_FD_198767 | JGI IMG/M metagenome (GOLD analysis project Ga0302271, IMG submission 198767) | Peat permafrost microbial communities from Stordalen Mire near Abisko, Sweden - III_Bog_N1_1 | ecosystem: Environmental > Terrestrial > Soil > Wetlands > Peat | place: Sweden: Abisko...
TGGGAGGGAAGATGCGAGCATATATCCGGAATTAATCGCATTCATACCTTCAGAGGCATCCGTTTCATTTGTGATTTTCATCCCCAAATCGAATCCAGATATGCCTCCTAGGATCAAGATCAGAAGGAGAGCAGTCCTGCTGAGTATTTTAACTGACTTTGGCACTGATCGCTCTGAAATAAGAGCCTTAAAATCCTTGAGATGTCTCTGTTCTTCGTTTGCCGATGATTCTGATACTCCAGATCCTTCTTCATCTCCTTCATGCTCTTCATGGTCCTGTAAAAATAGCAATTTTCAGTGTTTTTTTATCTGTAAAGCAAATCTTTATTTTGAATGTGATGTTACATCTTATGACTCTGCATCTTCTTTGACTTGTTATCTTTAAGCTTTGGAGGTTGCTTTGAGTGTAGCGAGATTAGTATTGTTAGCATTCCCATTCGCATTAGCCGTCTCATAGTGAGCGTTATTCTCTCCTAAATCACTGGTCGTGTCGAGCTCTGTAAAAGCAATCACATTTACTTTAATTCCTTCCATTTCGAAGTCATGTTCCGATATCAAATTCACTTTCACTTGCGCAGTTCTAAATTTCTTAACTTTTGCTTTATCTAGATTCTTTCCATGCTGTGTTTCATAATTCAACTAATCATCTTCACCTCCTTTCGCAGTTTCAGCCTAATATTCATCGTCTGAGTTAGCTTCAGATTCACCTTCTTCGTCTTCTTCATCGATGAGAAAATTTCTTTTAACATACGTGCTGTCTATGACAGCTTGAAGGCCTTGAGGTGATTTTAGTTCTTAAGCATTTGCTATGTCGGCTACTGCTGGAATGATTGAATCGATAGTGAAATCAAGCGTATTTGCAATATTACCCTGAACAATCTAAGATGGAATACCAAAATAATCATGGCAGCTCTACGAAACACCTTAGATTTGCAGAGTGTCTTCTCTGTAAATCATGTAATGTGTGATACTTTCTCTACCAGCTTAGCCATTGAGTGCTTCCTAGCTTTCGATTTCTTTTAAGAACCCGACAATCTGAATTCCTTCGTCGAGATTCGGTAAAATCTTAATCATTAATGTAGATGGAACGATGTAGCCACTTTTGTTTAACGACATGACTATTCTTTCTACTCCAATGGTCTTGCTCACGGAAGTCTCCAAGAAACGGTTTAAGAATTAATCATGTATGTTCCCGTAAACGCGAGGCATAATTTTGCTGACATTCTATCCTATTAAGTCACCTTTCTGATAGCCTAACATCCTAATTATTACAGGGAAAGAACAAACAGTTGTGTTGAGAGATAAAGTTTAATTGGAGTTACTGCTAGATTTCGTTATTGGTGTTCGTGATGATTCCAATTTAGTTGAGATTTCCAGAGATTGTTACAATAGTTGTGTTTGAATTTTCACCATACTTTTGTTTCTCTTGATCGATCAATTGCTTGTTCGCTTGGTTGCTTCTGTCTACATAATCAGCTTTCTCCAACAATCTGGCTCCTTCTTAACTGTCGTTCACAATATCCTTCAGATAATTTCCATAGATCGTGAGACATTTGATGTTGTTGGGATTCATTGACTAAAGATCTTCGAAAATATCAAAGTTCGTTTCCACTGAATTTGTAATTTTCGTCCCAAGTAGCAACAGTTTCTGAACATCAGGTTAGTCCTCCATCAATTTGTTCCAGAACTCATAATAGAAGGCTACAGAGGTCTCAATCGAAGCCAAAAACTCCACTAGTCTGTTCTAAAAATCAACAATCACATTCACTTCAATTGTCCTGTTCTCAATCTGCCTTGAATCTCCTTCCGTAATCTCATCTTCAATCACATGATTGTATCTGTAAATCGAGAACTCTTCCTGCAAATTCGGTCTTTGTTCCTGAGTCACCATCAACTCAAGCAGCGCCTTGAATTTATTCTGCAACTTGCTGTGCTGAATGTAGGCATGGAATAAATGTAGCCTAGAGCTTTTCTAAAACTTCTCAAACCCATCTTGCAACAGGAATTTCACAAACGTAAACCACTTCTTGCTGGTCTCCGTGCTCACATAATTGTTGTTTCCACTCATTCCACCATTATTGTTTCCATTGAAATCTTCGTCTTTGTCTAAAATAAGCGATTGACAATTACACTGAGTTTCTTAAGGCTTTGTGCAGTATCTTGCATGAAATTTCAAAACTCCCTCAAGCTAAACCCTCAAATGTGGGCTATTTCTGTTGTCTATCAGATGTATGAGCTGGATTAAAAACAGCTCAAGCTCAGTATCTCTCTTGAAATTTCTCAGCGAGCGAGTCAATATTTTCCTCACTCTTTGTTGTATTACTAACAGCATACTCATAGAGATAAACGGTAAACCTAAGAATAAGTAAAAAATACCAACATTTCCTCCGTCAATGAATGCACACACGAACGAAACTAGGGCTATCCAGAAATTACAAGATTCCATGACGACAACGAATATCTGCACATCCTTTTAGTAGTATGGAGCAGAAATATACCTGTTTCCAAGGATACCTAGCTATGCTATTGCCATGCAGGCAATGAAGGGCTTAGCGTAGTCTCCATTCTGATCCAGTGTAGAGTAGATCGGCAGTGCAAATTTCAGGGCTTTATTTATCATACAATCAAATTTTATTATTGGTAAAATCATAATATCCTCATTTTTTTTACCCATTTTAATGAGAGTCATAGTTGTTTGCGTTTGAGCAAAAGGCACTATGGAGCATGGATTGAGATCGATATACAATCTCCCGAAGACAAATAGAAATATCAGTAAGAAAATTACACCAATAATCGCAATAATAAGATGCAGGAAATATATTCCTGAGTAGCAATTGAGATTTACACCAAGATCTGTGCTTGTACTGCAGTAGACAGTCGCAGCAAAAATATTGAATATTGGTATCAGACCTATAGTAGTCAATAGTAAGCCATAGAAATACAGGAATTTAACGCAATAAGCAAAAATACTTGAAGATTTTCTTTATTTTCTATTTACAACGACTATGCATACGACGAAAGCTAGGGCGGCCACAATTTAGATAGCAAATGCGATGTACATAATCAAGAAGAAGATCTTATTGTAAAAAGTAAAATGTATTACATTTATTCAATTAAAAAATGAAGAAATTTAATAAAAATCTCAGTGGATAAATATGAAAGAAAATTCGTTGATTCTTTTCTGCTTCGAATTATTTCAAATTATTTAATAGAATTTTTTATCTTTTTTAGAAAGAAAACGAAAGGGTTGGCTTGTAATTACTTGGAGAGAAATCAATCCATGCAAGAAACCCCTCCCCCCCACTGCATTAAAAAAAAGTATGAACACTTACAGTTTTGTCAAGGTTGCGAATTGGTCCGCTGACTTGGAAATACTCGATTGCATTCTGGATGACACTAGTTAGCGATGACGACCAGAGATAATCAAACGATGTACTGACTGAATAGTATGCGATTTAAACTGCTTCGATGAGCAAGAGAAGCTTGAAAATCAGTGGTGATACTCTTCCAGATTAGAGAATCTCATGGATAATCGCAAACATCGATTTTCTAAATTTTCTATCGATACCAACCCATAGTGACTCTTTTTCCTTGCCAAATATGTTATTGTACATGACTTGAGCAACAATATGCTTCGGATATTCTTATTGTTTTTCTCCCTAATCTTTATGTTAAAGTAGTTAAGTATAATTATTATTCTTTATCAGTTCTTTGACTTGATTAATAAATTATAACCTTACCTGTTTTCTTCAGTCTTTGATGCTCGATTTAGATAATTAACAATCTTTTTTTTCTTGTTTTTCCTCCCACAGGCTCATAATCTTAGAGATTTGTCTCTTTGGGAATCTAATTCGAAGCTTGTTCACTAATAATAATAGCTAGCCAAAATATTTCAAATATTTTCTTGATGGATTTTGAAAAAAAGAAGGTTTTTGAATGTGTCTGTTACAGATTGATTTTAAAGAAGCGAAAAAGAAGTAAGTCAAGGATTGTGAAAAAAGAAGAAAAAAAATTAGCTTTTAGAAAAATATTTAATACAACAAACATCAATCAATGGCTCTTGATGGAATGCTTTAAATGATACTAACTTCAAAACATAAAAAATTTATTAATTTTCTTCATAAGGAAAAATAAATCAATTCTTAGTTCTACACATTTTGAAAGAATCAGGCAATTAATCTCATTAGGTTTCTTACCATTTATTACTAATTCTTGCTCTTTTATTATTGTTTCTAAACTCCTTTCTTTTTCTTTTTTTTTCTTCTTATTTTTTGTTTATTTATTTTTCTCATTTTGTAATTTTTTTTCCTACCCCTTGGAGTAAACTAAATTATTGGCCTCTTATTCTGCAATAATTGTAATTAATAGTAATTGAAAGCGCTAATTAATGTATTCCAAATCACTCAAAACAGAATCACTTTTTAGAAGAAATAATAATCAATAAATTTTGATAGGCACAAAAAAAACAAATGACAAATGTGAAATTTGCTCAAATAAATGAAAAGTAAATATATTGTAAGGATATGAAATTGATTTTTTTTCATTTTTTTCTTCTCAAGATTGTAAAAAGATGATATCTTTTTCATTTATTTTTGTTCACAGCATACATTCCTCTTTATATTTTCTGATTATTCTAGTTGAGAATGTTTTGCATGAGAACTTTTTCTTTCATTCTTTGATCAACATCGACTTGATGAGCTCGCTACTGATAACTTGCATTTATCGCTTATTGCTTTTTACTCATGACAGGCTGTGGTGTGTAGTATTCATTTTGACCAACTCTACCATGCAAACTATGAATATTTCCAACACTTTAAGAATTTCCCATTTTTCCATAATTTGGATCGATTTTCTGCATATATCGTTAAGTTGGTCTTAAGGATTCTTTGAGTTAGCCATAATTTTCTTATCCTTTCTTGTTCATTAAGGATTCTTGAGCTTTACGGATTTTGTCTTCTTGAAGGTTGTATTCAGCAAGATAGATTTTATCTTCATCGTCATCGTTTTCATTGAATAAATCGGTGGGTTTAAATAATCCATTGTTAAGGCTCTTCATGTCACTGAAAGATAACTACTCAAGTTGCTACCAACTTACTCTGGAGAAATGGATAAAAATAATTTAAAATCAATGGAGTGCTCTAAAATTAAGATAATTCAATATGGAACAATCAAATTACTTTTTGCCTTGATCTAGTTTTCCTAGATTTCCCTTGACTTTTTTGTTGGAATAACCAACTTAAAGCTGACTGTTAAGTGACTGCTAAAATTGAGATCTATTCTCATTGCTTCTGGATGCTTTGTGTCCCTCCAAGGTGCGGACATCTTACTCGGTCGGTTAGAATGCAATACTTTACATTTTTTTATCTTCTTTGTGCTGTCTAATTCGTTCTTTAAGTTAAGGACTGATTTTTTTCATCGAAAGAGCACGCCCTTAATCCGACGGAAGCAGTCTAAAACCATCTTTTACCTGGATAAAAAAGTACAATTATATTGTCTTTAAAACAAATAAAAATATGTCTTATTTTACTAAAATATTAAACGGTTTATTCAGAAGCTAGAATTTCGATTAAAACTTTGCAGGGCTATCGATTTAGATATGCTAATAGAACTTTTCAACTCTTTCAATATTTGAGATGTTTTCTTCATCGTGATAAAACGCAATAGCGATTTTTTCGATCATAATCTTGAACGTTTCTAGATCGAGCTCTTTGTAACTCATGGAGTATTTCTTGAACATGATTTGCACTTCTTTTTTGGTAACGTATTTGTTTTTGTTTAGGATATCAAAGTGTTTCAAGAACAGCATGAAACAAGCTAAATTCACTACATTTTATTCGTGCACAATTCTATCAAAGGTGAACGTATATCCTGTTACATTTTACTATTTTGAGTAGAAGTTAAATGCTTCCCGTAGATTCTTCATTCTAACTTGTTCTTATGTCAACCCAGCTTTAGATTTTCCTTGTGGTTTGCTCTTCTCTGTGTTTTTAGCTGGAATTTTCAAACAATAAAATATGATGAATAAATCACAAAAAAGTTCATTGAAATGCATAAATATTCATGTAATAATAGTACATTTGAGAAGAGTAGCTAGTTAGATTTTCAGAGATTCAATCGTCTAGAGCGCAATCTGCCTTTCTTGAGAAGAAATCTACTTATTAGCTAGAATTCCTTCATATTTTTCAATATTTTCTTTGAGTTCTCTCTCAAGTGGACTCTCTTGGATATCCACCCATTACTCATCCTCCTTCCCAGCTTGAGTGAGGTAGAGCTACGGTTGATTTTATATAAAGAAATAGGAAAACTGCACGAAATCTGAATATGTAACTTTCGTAGAATTAGGATCGAAATTTGTTATATTTTTGCGTTAAACGAAGTACTTCTCAAGAGATTCCAAGATTGTCTTGTAACTGTTAGGCTTATTAAACAGCTCGTCCTTGTCACTTTCAGATGGATGGAAGGTAATATTATCATAGTAGAATGAAATCCTAAGAACTAATGGAACATCACTTGCAGTGATGCTCATCTCATTCTGAGAAGTATTATTGCTGGGAGAAAACTCATCATATCTCTGCTGTTAAGTATCCACTAATTACTTCTATTAGAACTCACTGAAGTAGCTCTACACCTCCCCAGAGAAATTCTTGAAGAATTTATCAAGAATCTCCTTGTTCTTGAGGTAGTTCCCATCGCCGCTTCTTGGAATTTCTTACTTTTATTGTGTAGAGTTTATAATAAACTCATCTTCCTATCCTCCTCTTTCATCTGAATTTAATTACCCTCTTCCATCGGAGTCAAGCTAACCATCTCTTCCATCAGAATCTAGTTACCCTCCCCTATCAGCAGAATCAAGTTATCCTCCCCTTTCAGCAGAATCTAGATTTCCTTCGCCTCCTTCAGAACCTTGATTTTCTTCCTATCTATTATTTTCATCTTCACCATAATTTGTTTGAGGATTATCTCTGTTTTCTTCTCCTTCTTCTTGGTTATTGTATTAATCATGGTTATCTTCATTCACCTATTGATTCTGATTCTCTTCATTATCTTCGACGAGCTATTCAAGATTATTCCTAGAGTTAAACCAACACATTGTAATCAAGATATATTTTCCGATTTTTCATCATCATTATGTGATAATAAGCCATACATAGAAGAGAATGAAATACCGCTTTTTCTGAATTGCAATAGAATTGAAATTTAAAAAAGAAGATTGAATAATAATAGTTTACGCTGACATTGTTCAATGGCTAATATGTTAGAACCAAATTGCTTTGTTTAAATGGATTTGATAAGGGAAAACAGTATGAGTATTTTTATTTTTTTCTCTTAGATAAATTGTCGCGATTGCTTTGTCTTCTAATTAATTGTTTAATACAATAATTAAGGGATTCAGCTGTTTTATTTATTCTTACTAATCTTATTCTCCCAGTTAACGAAGAAGCCATCTTCCATCTTATCTGCAAGCTAATTTTGATTTTTTAACTTACTAACAAAATGCAGATTCATTTCGTTTTTAGAAAAACAACAACTTTTGTTATTGCTATGAAGGGAAGCATTATGTCAAATGCAAAAATATTTTTTAAGAAATAGATGTGGGTGATAAAATTGCTAAAAAGAATTAGAGTTTCTCTGGGATTATTATTTATTAATCTCAAAAATGTCAGTTCATTAAGGGAAATAGAGAAGAGCATGAAATAATGTAAATGATGGATATTCTTGTAGTTTGTACTTAGTTTTTTATGCGAAGTCATTCAGTTGAAATACTTTTTAGAGGGATGACTTATTCAATCAACATTCTAGCTTTTTCACATTATGCTCTAATATATCAATAAATCTAAAATGCAAACATATTTAATTAGACTTTTAAAAATTTCATTTAACAGATTTCTAAGAATATTCAGGATATTCAAGAGAAATTAAAACAAAGGTTTTAAGCTCAATAACTCAAAGCTATTCATATTTATATTCATTTCCTTGGATTATACTGCAGGACCTGTTATTAGGAAAGTAAAAAATAAAAGAATCGAACTTGAAATAACTTTAATACTTGTTTTTGTTGTGAGCAACTTTTATCCTTCCTAAGAAAACTTTCTTTTCTTTTAGTTTACACACACACAAAAACCATTCATAATTGCTTTTATGTCTCTCTCTCTCTTTCTTTTTAACTAGGATATTTTCAAAAGTTAGTTGCATTAGATTAATTTCTGTTTTCAATATCAAATCCAATCCACTAGTAGGTAAAATTTCGTGATGTTCCCAAGATCTATTTCAATAGAATCTGCATAAGCAGTCAGCTTATTATCTAACTTACTAGACAATTCCCATAAAAAGTTAATCTTAATCTTGAAATTGTATTTGGTTTCAAATAACAATCAATCGTTTTTTGAAGTTTATTATTCTCAAAAATTATTCCAAAAAAAAACAACGAGAATTTCAATTAACCACTGACAGATCAGAGATTTAACAAAATGATTAATTTAAAATGAAAAAGATCATCTATTTCAATGAGAAAAATCGTATTATAAGTCTGAACTAGAACGTAGTTTTTTAGTCAAAAAAAAGAAGCATAACTTAGAATAGCAAATTAAGCAAAAAATTCAAGATTAATTACAAAAATGATGAATGAATCCTACTAAAGAAAGGTTGATAAATATAGATTTTTACTTTTCTTATGGCAAAGGTGTATTTTGTGGGGATTTTAAACTCAAATAGACCAACGCAAGTTAATTTACGTTGAATGAATTAAATATTCTTTTTGGAGTAGAGTCTCTAAATTCTATGAAAACTATCCACGAAGAAACTCCAAACTAGTCATACATTACTATTCCAATCGAGCAAAGTGACCGTACGACTACTCCTGAATACATCGAAGGAGCTGACAATCGCAGGCGACTGTTTGTCACTTCTGAAAACCTTCCCATGGAGCAGAAAACATACCAATAAGACATCGATGAAGACATTCTTTGGGAAGAACGTGACTGTAACTTAGGTACGAAGCAGAAAATCTCCTCGAAGCACAAAGAAACCTACGCGGAACCTGGGTTATTTCCTGGAAAATTGTCTGAAAAATATTCCTCTGAAGTACACCACCAAGTTAGTGACAAATCGATCATCTTAGGTGATATCTCCAACATAGGAAGCAATGAGCAATAAATGTAAAAATCCTTCTCTTCCTTGCTGCGACTTCAAAATACAGCCCGAACACCTAAAGCATACGACAGATGTGATGACTAGCAGATCTTGGAAAGCCCCTTGAAAAAAGATGTAAATTTCTGCAAAATTAATTCTGCTGATAGGTAGTTCCCTATGAATTCTTCCAGCATAATGAAGGCACGCAACTAAACTATTAAGCCAAAGCTTACGAAGGATACTATGAATAAGTTCTAGATTTCGTTACTTGTGAAGAAATTCATCAACAAAATGGTTAAACGTTCGACAGCCTTTGTGTTTCGAAATGTACCTTCTGCAATCCCTTTCAAGTTATTGAGTGATCCAACGTATTCGTACAATGATTATCACAGATAGCAGAGGCATAATCACTAAAATGCTGGTGTAAGGAATTAATTGTTTTTGGGAAAAATTAGCTACTTTTTTGGATATCATCATATTTAAAAAAAATGAAATATTTTGCATATAAAAAACAGAGATTCATGACGATCTTCTTAACTGAAAGCAGCGATATAATCAGTAAAGTCTAATAATAAATATTGTTTAGAAGTTTGCTGTTATGATTAAGAAGTTCTTACTTGTTTATTGCTCTATTTTTAACAGGTAAACTATCCACTTTTGGAACAATCAACCCTGTAAGGAACAAAACAACATTTTGGGAACTTTCTTTACCAATAATTTTTCCTTTCTTCTTTAAACCAAACACAGGATTCAACTGGCAAGTTCATCTTCGATTTGATTGCTTTCTTGCTGATTCTTTTTAACATCATATATCTACCAATAAAATTCTCATTCAAACAAGAAATCGGAACATTCGGTTCAGGATACGTTGAAAAAGTTACTCTTGAATTCATGATGGCTGAGATATTCGTGAGTATGAGTACGTAATACTACGAGCGAGCGTTGATCGTGAAGGACAGAATATTAGTTGCCAAAAATTATTTTGTGACAAGATTGTGGTAAAAACAAGAAAAGAGTTGGGATATCTTTCGATGATTTATTTGATTTGTTTTGGTTTATGTTAAACAAAAAAGGATAGATGTGTTAGTTGGCATACCTTTGGCTATTAGTGTGTTCAGTACAGATCAAAGCTATTTGAATCTATTCTACCTGATCAGATTATTGGATTTCATCGATATCTTCAATGTCCTGGAGAAAATGTTTCAAAGTCGTAATTAGCTAGGTGATTCACTAAAATGCATCTTATTAATATTCTTCGTAGCACATCTCTCAGCGTGTTCAATACACTACATATCAACACTTCCTATTTCTGCAAGTGAATCTACATATCTTGATCTTTCACCTGTTGATAAAACAAATTGGTTTTAAGTCTACGTCTATTCATTCTATTGGAGTATCATTACCATGACTACTATTGGATATGGAGATATCAGACCAAATTCACATAGTAATTAATCAAATTTTCTGAAGAGAAATTATTATTTTTGTTTATGATTAATTTTTTTGTGTAAAGGAGAAAGAGTGTATGTCACGTTGTTTGCAGTGTTGAGCTGTGTAGTCTTTGGGTTTACACTGAATCAAATTGGTTCTATTATGTCGAATATCTACACAAGTTCTGCGTAGTTTCGAAGGAGATAAGCGACAATCGATAGGTTCTTAAAAAAGAGAAAAGTCACACCTGAACTTTAAGTGATGATCAGGAAGAATTTAGAATACACCTACAACGACAACGATGGAGAATACAAAATGGTTAAGACAATAGTCTCAGGATTAACTTCTTCATTACGAGAGCAGCTATAAATAGAGTTATATTAGAGAATCTTAGAAACGTCTAAAGCATTTAATTAGAATTTCTCGAAGCAATTTATCAAGGAATTATCGCTGTTTTTCCAAGAAGAAACTGTCAGCTAGGAAGAGTATCTTTTCGACGAGCGAGAGAAACCAGATAAATTGTTTTACATCATCAGAGGGGAGATAGAAATACTCATCAAAGACAGGAAATGTCCTATTACAGTAGGAGTAAGAAGAAAAAAATTCATAAAATTAAAAAAAACTAAACTAATCTTTTTTGTTATTTGTCCTCTCAAAAGAAAGGTGAGCTTCTCGGTTTAGAAGAGTTCTTCTCATAACGTTCATATGACATCCAAGCTAAAACTTCCAGGGTCACAGCAATAGCTTTCATAAGTTACAGTGATTTCACCAATTTATTAGCTAAATACCCCATCGACAACGAAACCTACAAAATGATCTACGATACTTAGAACAACTAAGGTAGATCAGGTAGACTAACTACCAAATGCTATAATTGTGCAAATCAATTCCATTAAGTCATAAAATGTCCTTATCTCTTCTTAAATATCGATAGAAACCTCCATCTCAGCAAACTACTCTACTAACGACAAAAAGACAAAATGTTCGCACCTTCGATCAAACCTGTGAGAAGTCTCCAAAAGAAAAATGCTTATTAACATCAAATGAATTTATGGGAAGCAGTTTACAAGATATTTAACAATTATGAGGAATTCGCGGAATATTTTGAAGGCAGACATCCTACAGATTCATCTGATATTCTCTAAGATGACTCTCAAGCTGAAATTGGTGAAAATCAAAGTGATTTAAGCTCCGAAGAGTCTGTTGAAGAGCAAAGTGAATCAGATTATGAAAATCTTGCGACGAGTTAAAGTAAAAAAGAAAAACTTAAGAAGAAAAGACGAAAAAGTAATGTAAACGGTGCAGAGTTAGTTGCAGGGAATGGAATAGCTCCAGAGTAGAATTTGCTTTTTAAGACATTGAAAATCGAGCTGAATAAGCAAGGTCTCAATTAATTTCCAATTAATTCTATGGATAAGCATAATCCTTTGTTGTAATAGTTCTTTGGAGGGTAAGATCCATAAAATATGTAAGAGAATTTATCAAAGATTGAACCGAAAGAGGAACAATTACTAAAAGTTGAAAATATCAATATTATTAAGAGTAATATCAATAATTCAAATGGAATAAACAACATAAATAATAATTCCAATACAGATTAGAATCATAAAAATACTAATATTATCAGTCATATCAAGAGTTAAAACAATAATGATCAACACAACAACAACCACAATCTAGGTTTCTAAGAAGGCTCTGAGATAAGTTTGCACATCCACTCAGATGCTGAAGCCACTCCACAAAACAAAGGAACTACCATAAATTCAGAATCCAATTTCTCCAAAAAATAACTCAGTTTTGGCATATAACCTGCTCCTCTTCTCTTAATCCCCAATAGCGAATAACCATCCGAAAGTATCTCTCCTGGGCCTTATTTCAACAGTAATAGCCCTGAAGCCAACAATCCAAGAAACTTCCCTACGAAAAAATCAAGAGAAAAGTATCAAGAAGATGATCTAAATGTACCATAATTACCTATTTCATAATAAATGAATTTCATGCTTACTCCTTCAGTACTATCTAGTATATCATAAGCTCAAAAAATAGATGTCAATAAAGGTTCCGGCGTTAATCAGATTAGCAAATAGCAGATAGCATCAATGTAGCTGTCTTTTAATGAAGAACTGCTAGCTTCCCCTTCACCTTCACCATAGCTTCAGCAGCCTTTACCATCCGATTTGAGTCATTAAGAAAATGGTCTATTTTTTCTTTAAGACAAAAACGGGGAGCCTGTTACACCTATAAAAGGCGATACAAACACAACACATTTGCTATCTTAATCTGATCTTTAATTTGATTTAGTCATCGATGATTCCAAGAATATCAATGGACCTTCCATAAAAAAGAAAAATAAAAACAACCCCTAAACTCCCTCTCATGTAAATCTCTTTGGGGATATGATGATGCCTTAGTAAAGTTAATAGAAAATAGGATCTAGTTTATTAGATAAAGACAATAATTGTAATAATACATAAACTGAAGGAAGTAACTATTTTAAGGATATTTTGAAAAATAATGATATCAATATGAGTTTGGAATCAAGTGTAAATAAATAACTCAAGGAATAATAGTAATAATAGGATTAAACATAATAAGAATAAGGGGAACAATAATAGTAATAATTATAAAAATAATAGACTCAAAAGGAATAACAGTTTGAGAGAATATAAACAGCTAAAAAAGAATCGATTGTATCTGTGAAAATATCATAATAGTCTTCAGGGAAATCAAATAATAATAGTTTAATACAGCAGCAACCATAACCACAATCTAATAATCATAATTCAATACATCCTTAGAAGTTAAATAATCTCCCTTTTTTGACTTTAACCCATCGAATATCATAAGGATTAACAGATGCCCAACATATTTAATTACAGGGTTCGTCATCTAATCCCATTCAAGACATCCCAATACGTGCTAAGCATCCAAGTTCTATTAAAAATGCATCCCAAGAAAACCATCCGCCAAGTTAGATTTCTAGTCCAACTCGATCTTAAAAGTAAAAGAAGACTTTCTTAGATTTCTGCAATTAGAAGTTAAAAAACGAAAATGACGAATCGAAGAAATAACAAATCGCTTACTTAGTTGAAAGACCTAAGAGAGTATGTGGATCTTAGAAAAAGATAGTTTTTGATTTGGAAAGCATGAAATAGCGTAAATCTTCAGTGATAAATTGTAAAACTCAAGTTAATAGGGAAAAAAGTAAAACAAGAGAAATTGACGAAGAAGAATTAGCTAATTCACCACTGCCAAGGTTAACCAGAGGGAATTTGTCGTAACGGTATAAAGGACAAAGCTAGCCTGGAGGAAATAATGGAGGAAACAGTAATATTTATAACGAACTTGGGAAGAAAATAACAAGTTTAGGGATTGGGTAGTAGTAGCAGTTAAAAAATGATAATTACAATTCATCTTAACAGCAATAGTACAACAGTAGATCGAGGTAGGACTTTTCAACAGCATCGAATGATACAATGACTTGGAAAGGGAAGAATTCAAGTAATTCTTAGATTAAACATTTTACTTTCAAGAATAATTAGTAACAGCAGTAATAGTAGCAGTAGTTTAGCTTAGATTATTACAAAACAGAAGGGGAAATGAGTCCAAAGGAACAATAATATCCTGATGCCATTCCTTAAAGATAATCATAGCCTCGTAGGGCTACGAATAACCCCAAAAACAACTCAGAGAATACCATACCGATAACTATGCCACTTGTTACAACATAAACGGATATTAAACGGGAGTCAATGGAGATAGATTTCTTTATTATTCCAAATTTTGATTTGATGAAGGTATTTAAAGTATATTTTCCACTGAATAATTACACGAAAGTGCTTAAGAATTTAGAAAAATCCAAGAAAAAGAAAAACTTGCCTCTGTAGGTTTAGGATACTTTCAAATAAAAAGTCAATACATAAGCTAATATTAATAGACAACCAGAAATTAGTAAAGTCAGCTCGCTTTGAGTGATTAAAGATGACAGAAGATCTACCAATAAGACTGGAGATCTTGTAATGTATCTTGCTAAATCAAAAGATTAAGGAAACAGCAAATTTTAGCCTCTTATTTCTTCTAAGCAAAATGCTATTTTAAAATATTACTGATTAGATGTACTCCAGACGAGTTATGTCCATTGATATTTCTCAACAGTCTCATTCAATAATCGTTGAAAAATTCATTTGTATCATCCATGCATCTTTGCATTCACAATTTCAAATCCTGTACAAAATTTATCTTTTTAAGATTAAATTATTAAATTATGCAATATTTATCGAAATTCAATTAATATCCTTGCCTTTTTCATTCTGCTAGTGCTCCTTTTTTTCCCTTCAATTTTCTCCCAAATTTTGTAAACCTTCTTTCTATCTTTTGGTTGGAAAAACCTTCTATCTTTTGATTGAAAAACTATTCTATCTTTTGGTTGATTCCTTCTATCTTTTGGCTGATTCCTTCTATTTTTTGGTTCAAACCTTCTATCTTTTGGTTGATACCCTCTATATTTTTGGCTGATACCTTCTATCTTTTATCTTTTGGTTGAAATCAACTTTAAGACCAAAAATACACTGAACACTTTCCCAAAGTTACTTTAAAACCTCAATTCCTCATCAACAAAATTCCCCCAACAAAACCTCGCATGAGTGCTTGGAGGTTTGTTTCTCTAAAATTAGATTTCTTGAATTCTACACTCGAAGTCTGGCTGTCCATGTAGAATCCTATTTTTCTTCTTTTACTATTAATTTTTGATATTTTTCTTCCTCTCAAGAAGCATTATTATTGATTTCTCCCCTCCCCACCTCTCCCCTAATTATTTAGAATCTATCTTTGTAATTCCCGTTTTTTATTTGATTTCATACGCTGGTCATGATTTCATCACCAGGAGATAGCCTCAAATATTGAATAAACCTCTTTCTCAATAACAAATTTTAATCGTCACAAAAGACAACAGCATCCTGATTCATTAATTCATACTTCTATCTTAAATGAATCTTTAATTTTTTTTCATAGTTGTTTTAAAATAGAACAGCAATTCCTTCAAGAACGTCAATTTAAATTGCTTGGGAATCCTATCTATTTCTACAAGAATATGCTTAACTTAGTGAAAAATAAAATTTTTTGCAGATAAAGCATAGTATTTCTTTTTTATTTTTTTAAAAAGATAGACATTAACATACAAAATAAAAAAGGATTCCGTTAGTTCAGATGGGATGAATATTCTTCCATGTTCAGTTTAGAATTGTCATATAGAAATGAGACAAACCCCCATTAATCTACCAGTAAAACTCCTTAATTTACATAAGAAATTAACAGCAATCTTGTCAGTAAGTTACACATTGTACTCTAAAAATTGAAAATAATCTATTTTTGTTTAGAAATTCTGGACTGCTATTTATTTTTTTTATTTCATGAGAATCAAATTTTCATTTTAAGAAAAATCTCAAGCTAACTCTAGACTAGATCAACTAATCCAATAGGTGGGGAGAATGAGAAATTAAAACAGGGGATTAGCTAAAAAGTCCATGAATTATTGCAACTAAGGTTTTATGTGATTAACTCTAGAATGAGCAATAAACAGCCAGTCAAACCAAATAAATACTTTTGTAAGGTTCAACCTAAGAAGGATCAACATTTCTTGCCAGTAATTGCAGGTTCTCGAGATTAAAATAGATTGCTAATTTTTGAGAGTAATACTACACGGTTCTAACAATTATCTTAACAGCAGTGAATATGGCTAACGCAAGGAGAAAAAGGGAAGTATTTGTAATACTGTTTGTCGAAGATTTCCAATGATTGATAGATTTTTGGGTGTATTTTATATGATTTATTTTTCTAGCTGATTCTTTTTTGAAGAAGTGATTTATCTCTTGGGAATAGAAGTGAAATAAGCCACTTGAAGGATTTATCTATCTATTAACTTGATTTATTTTAGAAATTGTTAAACTCACAAGAGATTAAAGATCAAAGATCGAATAATACAACGCAAAAAAAAAAGTCAATTACTTTGTTCAAGAATAAAAAGAGAGTAAAAATGCTGAGTTCGCTTGCAAATGAATCAAGATAAACAGATAGTGGAAGCTTCATCAAGCCTAAGGTTGGTTAATCAGGCGTGATGAGAAGTAGCGGTGGAAGTAGTAATGGAGCAGCTTCTACGTAGAACACAACCCCTGAAGAATCGTAATTAGAAAAAATCTATACTCCATAGACTTCACATATTGTGACCTAAGTTGAGCCGTCTTTCTTCGACGAGCTCGGGAAAGATAGTCCATTGTGGATATAAAACCCTTGGGAGAATCCCAAAGTGATGAAAATGAATCTTTCTAAGAAAATCTTACATGAAGGATGGCTGTATAAGAAATCTAGAGACGAGCAGCTAATCTTCAAAGCACGTTACTTCGTGCTGTATGAGGATAGACTAGAAGTTTTCAGGGTATTTTAAAAAAAAATTTCTTATTAAAAATGCAAGAAAATAATAGATCAGAATGATCAAAATAATCAAAATAAACTAATTAAAATGGAAGGCAAACGATCTTTTAAAGGATGAGATAATGTGATTTAGCTTTTTGAGTGTATACAATTGAAAGTTTGAGAGTTCTGTGGGGGGAGAATTATAGAGTACATCAAACTAAGCAGACAAAAAGATTAATTTGTTTCTTTTTTGCTTTTTTTGCAGGATTAGAAAGAGATGAAAACCACTAGGGCATCGAATATTATGTTATTGGGATCAGTGCGATTGGATCTCAGACCGATTTGTGAAGATGATCTTAAATAACTGAACGAGCGAGAGAGATATTTCTTGATGTTTTTAAGCTGCAAAATGAGATTTTTCCTTTTCGCTAAGGATCAAGAAACATAAAATAAATGGATTTCATAACTTAAATAGACTTGTATTCTCACAAATTACTCACAGACATATGAGAATCTTAAGGTACTTGGGAAAGGCACATTTGCAAAGGTAACCAAAAATTAAAATAATCCTACAAGAAAAAAATAAGAGAATCTTTTCGTTCTAATTAATCTGTTTTGCTGAATTTCTTTAGGTATTCCTTGCAAGAAAAGTCAGAGGAGGTGGTGAGTTTGCAGTCAAAACTTTTGATAAAAAGGCACTGCTCAATTCTAAAAGCTCTGAAAAAACTAGAGTAAGAAGACAATCTTTTGCTAAGAAAATTTTTAATTTTTGTTATCTTTTGTGATGATTAGACAGGATTATTGAATGAGATTTCGATCCTCAGGAAATGTGACCATCCAAGCATCATTAAGCTTTTCGAGGTTTATGAGTCAGATAATTACATTTACTTGGTATAGAATGTACTGCGAGGAGGTGAATTATTTGATACGATCATCAAAACAGGGAGCTTTTCTGAGAAAAACTCAGCGAGTACGATTAAATAGTTATTGAGTGCATTGGAGTATATCCACGCGAAAGGCATAATGCACAGAGATATTAAGCCTGAGAATTTGATTCTCGTGGATAACACAAATGAGGAAGAATTGTAGATTAAATTAGCTGATTTTGGTCTTGCAGCGTTTACAACCGATGAGCTGCTGTTTAAAAGATGTGGTACGCCTGGGTATGTCGCACCGGAAATATTAGATGATCAGAAGTATAACTAGAAAGTAGATATCTTCAGCGCCGGGATTATTCTGTATATTCTGTAAGCAGACAATAAAAAGAGAAATATTTTCCAAGATTTTATTCACAAAAGATCTCTTATTTATTCTTATTATTTTCTTTTTCTGGTAGATTAACGGGGTGTTCTCCATTCTATGGGAAAAGCTACAATGAAATTTTACTCAAGAACAAAACATGCAATATATCATTTGATTTCAGTCAACTTGGTGTCAAAGTCAGTCATGAAGGTAGAGACAAAACATAGAAAACAATTTTATTATCATAACAAAAAATGAACTTTATTTCATTAATTATTGGATAATTTCATTTTAAAGAAACTCTGGATATTTATTATTGTTTCTCCCTTTTTTTTCAGCAACTGATCTCTTGAAAAGAATGTTGTAAGTCAATCCAGATAAGCGTATATCAGCTGGTGAAGCATTGAATCATGCATTCTTTACTAAATCACATAATTCCTAAGAATCCGATAAATTAAACACAAGTATGGACTCTCTGGACACAGGCTGTGAAGAAAGCACTGCATTTGAGAACATGCTTCAATTCTAATCGAGGTATGAATTAACATAACTTCAAAATTTTAGCTCTAATTTTATCTTTTTATCTCTCTGTAAAGCCGCTTTAACGTGCAGAACATCAAACCGTCTGATGTGAAGAATCTCATTAACTAAGATAAAGAACTCCTTAGCATGACACCGATGTTAGGAGGAAAATATCTTAAAAATCCCTAAGGAGATGACATTCATAGCTCCAAGGAGAGATGGATGTCTCCTGAGAAGAAAGTAAAACCAGGCGATTGCAAGCATTTAAGTTCAGTTGGAGATAAAAACGAATACATGCATAAGCTCATGTGTGCTAGGAAGAGCGTCTAGCAGCAAGATGAAGATAATATTTATTAATTTAGATAGACTACATCGATACCTGAAACACCCATGCAAAGTAATGATAGCGATAGGAAAATTACATCTATGAAACCAACAACAACGGTTATTTCAAATACTAATAACACAAACAGCAATAATAATACAACCAACAACAACAATAACAACAACTCAAGTTCAACTGTCAAGGATAAGCTTAAGAATCTCTTATGAGTCTGCTCGCTTTGGTTGAATGCTTGCTCCTCCTGATAATTAACATGATTTTTGGCAAGAATACCTAAAAATTCCTTATGATTATTTTCCATAGATTCTCTCAATCTTTTTATCTTCCCTCTCACACTCAATAATTTATTCTCCACACTTTTTTTCCAACGATTATCCATAGCATCTGCGATAGTTAGAATTATTAGACTACCCTTATTTTATCATTATTCTTGTCATCCACGTTCGACATGCATACATTATTATATTTTATCATTAGTTAAATTCAACTTATTTTCTGGTTTTTTTTCTTCATTTATTATTCTCTCTCAAAAGTAAGGCTATTATTGCACATTGGCATCAAGAAAACGAATTCTGTTCCTGTGTAAAAGTACTAATAATGAGTAGAGATGGTTCAAAAATGGAATAAGATTTTGTTAAATTAATTTTTGCGCTTTATTCATGAATTGGACAGATTAGTTTTGCCCAGAGGTTTATCTGTTAGTTGTTTGTCAAGCTCTCAGAGACACATCGATTAGATCATTATTGAATATTCTGGATCTACCAAAAGAAGAGTAGTAATTGAGTGTATTGAAGTTCTACCCAGAATTGAATTGAATTAAACAGTGTGAAAATTGGGAAGTTAGGTGTATTGTAAAGAAACTTCTTTGGTTTGGGAAGATTTTACGAGATAATTAAATCTAAACATTCTCCTCGACTACCAATATCATCTACAACGGAGAAACGACCCATCAAAGAGGACTTACTAGATTCTGCTTGCAATCGATGATTCTTTGTCAGATGTCTTAGTAGAATGTGGGGGTTTGCATTGTAAGCTATGACAAGTGCTGTCCTTTAGTCTTGAGCAAAATGGAAGGTTGGGTAGATCAGTATTGCAGCGATTAAAAACGGATTTATATTGCTTCATGATTTTAATAAACCGATAACACCCACTGTTCATTCTCTCAAACTTTGACTTCAGTCGTTCAGATGCTAGCTATGTTAATGGAAAATTCCACATTGAAGTCAAGAACTATCTGAAAGACTTCCCTTTCAAGAATTACATCATCGTTAAGGTAATACTGTAATTAACTATTAATAATTCTTTTAGATTTCTTTAACCTTCCCTTGAAATTTCAAGACTAGCACGATCTGAGCAAGGTGCTTGTGGATATTCTGAGACAATACTACGAGATGAAAAGCAGCTTTTGAGACAATAATAATTTGATTCTGAGAGAGAAAAAACTTACTTTTGTGTGTTTTTGCACTCACTTTTTTCTTAAATAATTTCAAAAAACCAATCAATCTTCTTATCTTTTTTCTTGACGGTTACTCAGAAATGTTGACTCTTGAAAGCCTATATAAGGATTTCGCCCAATAGAGATCTCGTGGATTTATCTAAGTAACTTCAAGTTTACTGTTTCTGATTATCTGTACCCTCTTTGTTCTGGAATGATTTGATCAAATCTCCGAATCTTCTGGAGAAACTAAGTTAAAGTTTTTTTGATTTATTTTCTAAAGGAATGAGAAATAGATATTAATTTTCTTATAATTTCTGAGGAAGTTTACTTGGTCAGATCCACAATTGAGGGTGGGAACCAGCTGAAACAATCGCAATATTTGTAATCACTTATTCTGCTTTAGAGTATCAACCTCCATTTAAATTGTTAAATTAATTCAAGAAACTCAAAAGAGAACATTTAAGCATACATATATGATCAATCCACAAGCTACAACTACATCAACGACTCCTCCTTCCCATCTACTTCTTCATTTAGCCATGAAAAACAAGTCTACCAATCAATTTCCTCCTATTCCACCATTCACTCCTGAGAAGATATTTCTCGCAGCTTTTGATGCACCACAGTTTAGTCCTGCTCAACTTTCTGAGCTCAAGAAGCAGCAACAAGAACTTGCTATTGATCGAGAGAAAACCAACGGAGCCACATATATTTCATGGATTGCTGGTTTGACTACGTTGATTGTTCTTGGAATTTAGATTTTCATTAAAATTCTAACCCCCCATCCAGCAGAAGCATCTCCTTATAATATCTAATCTCCCTTGGGTGTCTCCTCACATGGTTAGTCTTCTATTTTAAAAAAAATCATAATCGCTGGTTAGTTCTTGAGCAGTTTAGCATTCATTTACTTAATCTGCTACACAAACATCACGTCGCTTTCTTTGGTTGTCGTCAGAGAAGGCGTAAAACAACATAAATTACTTGGGAAGTTATGCTACCTCACAGGTTTGCTCTCTTCATTCTGCATTTTTCTTAACTCTGGGATGAACTACTAATTCTAAGACAACAACAACAACAACTCAGAAGGACATCAACTTATTGATTCTTCTTCTTCTCAATGGAAGTCTCTTCTGTTACTATCTTTATTGCAATTATTCTTCTTGCTCATGTCATTATCCTGTGCTATGTGCAAATACTTAGTTTCCCATAGGATTTGGTCATATTGTTTAAGTGCACTTCATCTTCAAGTAGCATTAGCATTCATCTTACCATTTTTCTTCCAAACAATGCACTCATCTGTCGCCTAAAGAGTTGCTGCGAGCATATCTATTGGGTTCTTGATCTTCCAAGAGAAACTTCTCAATATCACTCAGCCAAATACCACACCTACCTTTCAAATTTCCTTAGATTTAGATAGAAACTCCTAGGATGATGCCCCAGTTTCTTTTTAAGTTAATTCGACTAAATTTACTTTAAAACTATGGTTTTTAGGTTCCTTAAGCATCTGGATGCTGTTGTGGGCTACTTCACAGGATAAATACTTGAATTACTTTGAAATAGTTGAATTCACTGTGTACCTATCTGTGATTTTGATTTCTTTATTTCATCTTTTGAAGAGATGTCGTGTGATCAAGAAGATCAAAAAGCTCAGAAAAGCACTCAACAAAAAACCACTTAAAGAAGGAGAATAGCACGTTAAGAACAAAAAAATAGAATGAATAAACGTAGAAAAATAATATTTATAGAGATAGAAGATTTAGAATTATTTTTATCATTAATTTGTTCTTGCCTTTTTTTGAATTAAATTAACTATACCACATTCTCATATTTGTATTTTCTGCAAAATATGTGCTTTCTATGAGATTCTTTTTTAAATGTGTTAATCTAAGCATCCCTATTTCAAATGAGCAAATTGAGCAATCATACAAAAAATGCATTCATCTATCATTCTTTCATTAATTTCCTTGTGATTGCTTCCTCCTTTATTTAAATAGTTTAAATAGGAAATTACTTGCTAATAATATATTTCCCCACACACACATCGATCTTAGAAAAGATTGTTTTTAATAGAAATAAGTTCGTTCCAGGTATCCCCTTGCAAGCAAAGTACTTGAACATTTCTGATCTATTGATTTTATTTCATTTCCCACCAGGCAACATCAGGTAATGCAGACAAATTAAAAGAGGAAGAGGGGAACCCTTTATGGTTGAACATATCTGAGAAAATTTCAATATTTATTCTCTTCATTTGATCATTTTCAATAAGATATGAATTCTCAAAGAAAAGTTGCTTTTAGTTAACAAAAACAATTCATCTAAAATGTGAACACATTTCTTCAAGGTAATCCCTGAACTTTCCAAATAAGTTCTTTCTTTGAACTATTTACTGCTCATTTAGAAAATCTAAAAAAGCCTTCTATGAGCAAACATATTTTTCAAATTTCATTAATTTGTGATGTAAAACATCAAGCAGAAATAAGACATAAGCTTAAACAGCTCAAAGAATGCTGAGAAAATAATTACAACGAACAATTAAACCAAATTATTCCTTTCTATTCATTTAAGCAGCATTACCACCAACTAATTCAAAAAACTATTTAATAAAATAATAAAATTTTCTCTTTGCTTTTGTTTCTCTTTTTTCTCTCCCTCAAGCTAGTTTTCCCAAAATCGATTGTTGCCCCCCTCTAAGATTATTTCAATTTTTTCAATTAAAATTCTCTACAATTTGAAATTTTTCAACGAAAATTAGTTTCTAGGGATTCCAATTCCTTTTTTCCTTATTCTATTTCTCTTACTTTTGAGATAACTAATTTTTTTTCTTTAAAAAGTACTGTCTTTCCACAGACACATACAGCAAAACTTTTGATAGCGATTTTTAACATAAATTGCAGTTATTTCCCCCCCCCCATATCATTATGACAACTTAAGGTTTCTGAGCATGGAAGTAGCATTATCGTCAACAAGTCTATCATATGGAATGAGCGTTAGAGCAAAGGTTACATTGAGAAGTGTTGTTTTCATTTTTTTCGCGAAATGAAATAGCAAGATAATTGAAAGGAAGAATAAACACCCCCCTAGAATTACGAAGTAATACAGAAATAAGTCCAGAAGAACTTAACTTTTCTAAGTATATCCCTGCTGTAGAGTGTCTAGAATGTACAGTAGGAAGTTGACTGGAAGATCAAACCCATGAAGAATTAATGCCTTCGCTAGCTAAGAATTGTAAATCTCATCCATTGCGGTTTCTCTAGCTGCAGAATCAGTGATAGTGAGATATTCATTGACTGTTATGGAAAACTCTTAGATAAAACTGCCCATACCTGACATACCTTTGCTTAATATCAGCTGTTGAGTCGCTATATTAGAAGTGTCTAAGGAGTAGTTATTTACACAGATGTTATTATATTAATACTCGAGATAATCAGGGAATGCAGAAGAATCAGCTTCGTGTATTTACATCAGAGTATCACAAATATCTGTTTGGAAGAGCAATCCTAGATTTTATGAAGTCGAAGAAGGTAACATCGATTATTTATCTAGCTAAGCAGGGAATCCTTCAACAAAAGTATTTATTTAAGCCTCTGTAAGTTTGTAGGCATAGATAAACGTCTGCTAAGCAACATTATCTACAGTTCCTCCAAATTAAGTTACAAAATGTGTGTTCGATAATAGGAAATTGCTGAGTAAAAGAAACGCTCTAATAGCTGATAAAGTCGAGATCGTATCTAAGTAGAAAGTCACAGATGTGTCCAACTTGGAACTTTCAAACTCAGCAATGATCGCTGCGATGCATATTATCGAGCAGCAAACGCAAATCAAACCTGTGAAAATCATAATTTCCTTGAATGAATATAAGTTTCTCGAACGGAGTTATGATGAGACTAATCTGGAAGTCTACTCTTGCTGCTGCTTTGATTGAAGGGATTTCAATGATTTTGGCCCAGTTTCTGAGATTCTTTCCTTGTAACGCTATGTCTGCTCTCTAATTTTGGAATCTGCAATCTACTACTCCTTCTCTTTGGTAAATTTCCCAATTTAATCGTTATCTTGCTTTGACAAATCTTGATTGTTGCTTCTAGGGATCTTATTTTTGCTCAAATCAGCTAATTTATTCTTATTAACGGTAATCGGTTACTTAACACTAACATCAGGCTAAAGTTTCTGTTTAAGGTTGCTTTAAATAATAGCATTATTTATCTGAATATTTGCACCTTCTTCCATGACAAAATCCGTCGTAATAAACGAAACAAAGTCAATTTCCGTCCAAGATTCATTCGGATCTTGCAGAATTAGACTGCATTGCTAATATTTAATTATTTCCTTTTCAGCTTCTTGCCTATTAACTCTTGTCACTAGCAATAGTACTCTTTCCTTAAACTACCTGTGTCTTCTTAGAATTATCAAAATCAAAATAATACTAGCAACACTAGCACCTAACGCTAAATATACTGATATTTCTACACCATCCATAAGTAATGTGTCTCTCCCTAGAGCTCTTTACAGCATTCTATCTGATAATTCCGCTGCAGCTTATTCCATTTGCAAGAAATTAGAAGACAAAAATAGCATCTAATCGATTTCAACTTTGAATCCTGATGTGCTGATTGAGCATGCTCCGTACGATTACGCTCCCATTTCCATCAAAGCCAAAGACACAGTAAAATTCGAGGAAACAAATTAACTAATTCAGGGGGGATAAAATACACAAAAATTAATAATAAACCTATTAGTTTGTGTCATTATTTTTGTTACTTTGCTGAGAATATTGTTAGTGCAAGCGTGAAGGGATCATCATCAAGGATACTGTACACGATTGGCATGGCTTTTGCTAAGGCTCCTTGATAATTAGTGCCTTATTCGATGCATGCCATGAATTAATGCACATAGAGTTGTGAAGTTAGCGTAGAATCATAGATTGATCCATCGAACATCAAAAATAAATTAGTCACTATGAGTGTCAGATTACTTGCGATCGTCTATTATTACGATATGGTATAGCTCTAAGATATCTCAGTTTTGAATCCTGAAAGCTACGTTGATGTTATTTACGTGAAATACACACTCGAACCGATCAAAACAGCGAAAAGTGCACCTAACAAAAAAATAATTCATTTTGAATGTGTAAACCAAAATTGTAAATATTATGTAAACTAAACTCCAAACTGACCCAAAATTCTTACTGAAAATCATAAAAAGTAGATCTTAATAAAGCGTCTTAGGTCTTCTTATGATTTCTTACACTAACTACTAGCTCAGAATATTCAACTTACTCCCTGATGACACCTTGGATTAGGAATTATTTACATCATCCCCTGGTTTTCTATTCTCTCGTTTCAGCTAATGTTCTCTCTTTTTAATCGTATTTATCCCACTCTGCGGGTAGTTAACCTTATCCTTTTTGATCTACTTGCTGTCACTCACAGCTATACTGTGGGTTTAGCTATCTTTTTGCATTTTTTATATTTACTTTTTATTCCCTAAAAGTTTCGTCCATTTACGTTTTTTCTCTCGTTTTACATCTTCTTCACCTCCTTCTTCATTATTTTCGTTAACATCATCATCTTCGTCAAGCTCGTCTTCTAATAAATCCACTTCTTATTTCGAAGACACTATCTTTGACTTTATCTAAACCATTCTTGATTTTAAAGTTTTTTTCAAACTACTCCCTTAAATTATGCTGCTAGTTGAACCAGCAATTCCTTTGTCTCGAGGGGTATCATTCCCACTAAGAAGCTACTCGTTGCTGGTTACCTGAAATGGACTTAAAGCTGTTACCATGTTGAGTCCTTCTTCCATGTTTGTAACAGTTGGAACAGCTCCTACTCCTCCTCCAGCTGTTGTTCCTCCATGTTGCAATGCTTCTCTTTCTGTTAAATCTGCGATGACCCTAGCTGCTTTAGCTGATTTTATGTTACTGTAAATTGATTTTTTAGCTTCTCCATAATTGCCTAAATCTGAAGGAACTTTTTTGATTCTTTTGAAATTCAACGATCCTCCTGTCTTATCAGTCGGTGTATTAACATCACTACGATTGTTCATGGAAGTACCACCGTCACTGTAATTATTATCATAATTACTATTTTTATCGTCTTCCTCGATTTCTTCATCTTCGATGTTCACTTCGTTTTCATGCCGAGATTGGGCTTACTTGAATTTGAACTTCCTCGAAGTTGCAGGATTTTCTTCTTCGATGCTAGTTATTGCGATAGTATCATCCATTAGCGGAATAGTTGTTGCACCGTTGTTATTCATGAATGTGTTTTAGCTATTCGTGCTGCTATTTATGTTCTCAAATGTTTTCGGTCGAGTATTAGTATTTATTTCAGGATTATTATTATTTATATTTCCATTTTTTTTAGCTTTATGTGTACCATATGAACTCTTCTAACTGCCAATAATATTATTATACGTATTTATATTTCTTGAGCTGATCGTATTCGTGTTGTCATTTGTTTTGTTTGTGGATTGATGAATAATAGTATTAGAACCGTTCACTATTTACTTTGGTTTGTCTTTGAAGTTAGAGGTGCTGTTACTGTTTTGTATGTTATTAGTATTTTGATTATTCTGAGGGCTTGAATTTTAATTCAAATAAATGCTATTCACTGACAACAACGATTAGTCTTTATTATCTTTATCTTTGATTTTATTGAGATTTAGTGGCATCCCAGAAAATACGTCAAGTTACGAAAATGGCAGATCAACTTGTTTAGAATTGCCTAAGTTGGTATTATTATTGAGAGTTACATCAATAGATTCAGTCACTTCCATGACGTATAGCTGCTTATTCGCCATTTTGCCGTCACTCTAAACATACCAATATGTTTTCTGTGTTAGATTAAACTTTACTTTGAGCTGACTGTACAAGTTACTCTCCTTCCATTCCTGAAATTTCACCCAAAAAAATAAAGTTTTAAGAAGAGCAAAAAGGAGGGGCAATTATGCTATTATCAAACTATTTCAAAGTGCTGTTACGTTTTTGTTATGAGAGAAGAATTATTTTAAATCAAAGGGAAAAGGTTTTTCAGTGGTGCTATCTTGTCCTTAAATCGGCGAGTTTAGAAACGCACTTTAAGATGGCGTTTTAGGAGAAGGGATAAAAGATGCTTACTAGTCATTTATTGATGATGTCAGCAGGTCATTTAGCTAAAGGAGACGCATAGGGACAAATAACGAACCTGACTCCAAAAGACAGATTTGCTTCTCTGAATTTACATACCCAGGATCAAGTGGAGGTAAAAGTTTTTTATTAAAGGAGGAGACATTCTTTTTGATGTGCTTGAGTAGTGAAGGCACGATCAAATGCAAGTTGATTTTCTCGCAGAATTGCTTTACATCTATGATCTCCTCTGGGACCTAGCAAAACAATAAGTAAACAGAATTGTTTTGTAATTGTTATTTTCATTTTTTTTAAATTTCACTTATTTCTCTTACACTTATGAATCTGCTTTTCTCAAGGTTATTTCCCAGCATCAATTTTGACCTGTCCATGGTTTGTTTCTTGAATCGAAAAAGTAGATTAAATAACACGGAAGTTATCCCTCTCACTATGCCAGCTCCTTCGAAGAGGATAAACTGAGAATTACTGGGTAGTTTCAAAAATGCAGCCTGCATGCAGTAGTCATCCGAAAATCCTTGCATGTTTGTCATGTAAATATTAGTTTGCTGGATAAACCCTTTAGAATCCATGAAGAAAGTGCAGAGCTTGCTTGAAATAACAGGTGAAAAACCTCTTTGAGCCATATTATTGATGAACAAGTCGTGGATCCCAGCGAAAAATGGAGGCATGAGAGCATGGATGCTACGCACCCGGTCGAAATCTTAGAGAGAGTATCCAAAGAAGCTAGCCAGTCGATGGTGCTTAGTGCTGATGATCTTCCCAGGATGTTTGACAATGCTTACTCGCATACATTGCATGTCTCCTTTCAAAATGCTGTAGCCATTCAGCACTTGAAGGGGCTTAGAGTAGTCCCGAGAGAGTTGTAAGTATGCGAGGTTTTAGTATTAATAAGCATGTAAGTACTCCGCACTTACTCCACTCAGGTATATCGATAATAACTTTGTTGGAGGAAACAAAAAATAGTAGAAAATATAAATAAGTAAATTTTGCAATTTTCTGTTTAAAATTCGTATGCAATTCCCTTACTTTCGCTTTGATTATATCTGTATGCAAAGTGAGTTTTGCTGTCTAATCTGCAAAGTGTCTTCGCACAAACACCTGCAGTTTATTTGCTTCTTTTGACAAAATCTACGCTTATTTGAAGAGATGCGTTATTGTGTTTGATTGAGAGATGATATTCAACCAGAACTAGCTCTTCGCTGCGAAAAACTTTGCTAATTTCGGAAGAAACTCTCTCTTTTGGATGTCAGAATCGATAACATTCGCCACGCGCAATTCTTCTTTGATGGAATCATCGAGACGCTTGGAATCAGCAGAGGAACTCGATGTTGCGTAAAGTGTTTAAGCATACGCTATGCTGTCTTCTATGCGCTCAGAAAGCACTATTGATATCAATTAAAAGTAAAATGACATGGATTTCTCTAATCCCACATATTTCTTCAACTCGATGTATGCCTTCGTTGGTTTATTCATAACTCTAGCTAAGAAAGTAACGAACTTCATAACAGCTTCTTCGACATTTGCCTTGGCACTCCCACTGTTACTACCTCTTATTCCTTCTTCTTTTCCTCTTCCAAGCTCTCTCACTGCAGCCTACAAGCCTCTCCAGAATATTTCCTCAATCAATGTAATGATATTTTCTACTTTAACACTGCCTTCATCAATGAATGATTCCCGATGGCAGCAGCATTCCGCATAGCAACAGTCGAGCCTATGCCAGTTGAGCATTTCTATTATATTGAATTTATTCTTTTCTTGATCGATGAGTAGGTTTTCTAGGTTCTCTAATTACTTCACCATCATGGAAAGACCTTTTCCACCATCTTCTCTGAAGAAAAAAAGCACAAAATAAGATAAACATTTTGGAAAAGTAGCGAAGGTAAATCAATCACCTTATAGAAGTGGTCTTTGATGTTAGTTTCGTCAAATAAATCTACTGGTAATTCTGCCAAGAACGAATCCCCACATAGAAGAGGACAGAAATTAGCAAAGAGGCAAATAGTACCTCATATCCAACCATAAAGTCAGTGTACAGCCAGATTGTGAGGATTGTCGCCATGACGGTGTAGACACACACACAAGTTGAATAGGTACCACTGAGAATTCGGTTCTTTAAAGGTGGGTTAAGTAAAAGATCCAAGAAAAGCAACGACCCACTGATAATTCCTAGAATATAGCTGGAAAGATCGATAGTTCCAAGGAAAAAGGTCATGATTATTGCGATCTGAAAAATAAGTGAAATAAACTACAAGAAAGTGTAGTTTCGTTTGAGCGGGTTAGGATCGTTAAAGGCGTAGTTTCTCAGGAAAAAAATCACTAAAATTCCAATGAAAAAAGAGAGAATCACTCCTAATGCTCCAAATATCACAAGAGCTACGGATTTGGACTTACATCCTTTGTGGTCTTTGTAGGTTGTGATAAAGCTTGAAGTGCTGCAAGCCAAAAACTGCATGTTGATTTCTAAGAAAGGGATGAGAAATATCCAGTAATAGTAGCTGAGAAGTGTGTGAAGAATGCTGTTGCATTGGAGGACTAAGTGCTTGTAACGATTCAGAAACTCTTTTTGTTTAGCACGGAGATAGGTAAGCGCTCCAACATAGATGTAGCAAAGGTAGATAATAGAGGAAATCAATCCAAACACCACAAGAGTTAGATTATCATTTTCCTTTTCCCAAAGGAGGTATGTGCCTGTTGATCTCTCTAGGATTTAGCCAGCATAAATATGAACTTTATCTGTGTTTGGTTTAGGATATATCTCAAGGATCAAGTAGCCTCCAGCTTGCATGAAAAAAAGCGCAATAAACCCAGCTTGCACTCCTATTGGGACTTGCCATCTCGAGCGCTCTTCCATGATCTCCACTACTGTAGCACAGTAACTTCTGACGAATCTCTTCATCACCAAAAGAAGTGTGGTTTCTTGAACTTTTCAATTATGGAGCTCGAGAAGAATTAGAAAAAACCTTGTCGAAGATAATTTTTAAGTTATTTCCCTTGGGGGGAATTTTGTGAAAAATCGAGTGAAACAATTCAAAGTACTTTGAGATTAAAATCAAACAGTACAAAGAAGGTTTTTGTCTTTTTTCTAATCGCCTCAAATTATTAAAGGGAAGGAAGAGAGGAAACGTGCAATGCAGGTTGCAGAAACAAATAACTGCTTACTGTATTGAAAGTTTTTTTCTATTTTTTGAGAGACAGGTAAAGCGTTGTTTCTTTGTTTTGAAAAATTAAATTATGCAAAATAATTATCTATCTATGGGGCACCATACTTTGTTATTTATTTAAAGCACAATCTAATGCTCACAAAATTGTAAATTAACAAATTTAAAATGCTATTACTTTTAATCTGATACTTTAAAAATATCTTGAATTAACTTAACTGCCAGCCTTGATTTAGGTTTTTAACTTTTTTGCAAATATGATTGAGATTAATATCTATGTTACGCTTGAAGATTATTCTTCTTGCTTACTTTTGATTTTCAAGGATGTTATTAAATCATTTGAAACAGTAGTTTAATTAAAATAAAGGCAAACATAACATTTTAGACATATATTTTCATCTCTATGGCAATAAGTGAATGCACTTTATTCTTTGGGTTTTTTTACAAATCGATTTTCTTATTTTTATTTTTCATATCCTAATCATTTTGTCTACCATAGAGACAAATTACTATGAAAAATTTGGAAGAATCTAATTTTTATTTGTGAAAACTAGGTTACAATAAGTTAGTTTTCCCTAGATTAATTTTACTTCTTTCTTTTTCATCCCCCTTTTATTTTTTATTTTCAAATGTGCTTGGAATGATAGCAAGCATACATAATAAATTCATTAAAATTAGAGATAAAACAGAAGTACCATACGAACTAATTAATGGAGGAATAAATTAGATAAGAGACATTTAAAAGTTTACAATTCTATTTTATTCACAAGAAAATATCACACACAATACAAGCAATAATAATATCGTTTTGTTCATTACAAAACTCTACTTTCTTTTTTCAAAAATGTACAAAATACTTGACTTTCAATTTCAATATTTCTCTTCACTGCGAAATTCTCAAATTTCTTAGCATCGAAACTGCATTATCATCCATGAGTCTATCATACGGGATAAGAGTCAAAGCAAATGTAACATTATGCAGAGCAGCCTTCATTTAGCGAGTGTATCGTATCAGCAAGATAAAAGACATTAACAGAAGAAATGAGCCTAAAATCGTGAAATAATACAAAAATAAATCCAAAATTTATTAACTTTGCGTTGCGTAGCCTTTTTAAAGCAAATCAATCAAGTAAACGAGAACACTGATTGGTAACTCGAAGCCATGAAGAATAAACGCTTTTGCTAGCTCTGTGTTGAATATCCTTTTCATTTCTGCTTCTCTTGCAGCTAAATTAAGGATTCCTTCAAATTCTGTGACTGTTTAAGCTAATTCCGTTATGAAATATGCTAACCCTGAGATTCCCTTGCTAAGAATGAGCTTTTGTGTTTCAATGTTGGAGAAATCAAGTGAGAAATTTTTGATGCAAATATTATTGAACTAAAACAAGAGATAATCAGGTAACTATGATGGATCTTCATGGTATATTTTACTGAGGGCAATGCAGATATCCGTTTCGAATAGTTCTATGATTTGAGACATAGCTGACTATGGGAGAAGCTCTTATTTTTGGAATTGTTCTATGAAGGAATCTGAAAATTATCCTAGGATTTTTATTTATTTAGCATAAGCTATCACAAAGGCATTGTAAGCTAGGTTATCTTGATTCTGATTGTATAAGCCTATGAAATGCCAGTTCGTTAGTATGCTGGTAGTGAGCAGAACAAACGATCGGAAAGCTGATAATGTGCTCATAGTGTCTATGTAGAAATTAACGGCCGTGTCGAACTTCGCACTTTGAGCTTTAGCGATAATGGCAGCGATGCACAGAGCAGAGCAGCATACGAGAATCAAACCAGTGAATATGCTGATTTCTTTGAACCAAGATAAGTTACGAGTTTTCAGCTAAGATGAGACTAACCTAGAGGAAGCAGAAGATTGGTTTTGCTGCTGCTATTTCTGATTCATAACGTGCGTCTGATTCACAGCACTTCCAGATAACATTTTCTTAAATGTTTGTTATTTTTACTTATTTACTACAATTTCGAGACTATTTTCTTCCTTTATCTTTGTAAGATCAGTATCTCCTTATCGACTTTTTACATTCTTCAAGTTGATCTAGTTGGATTTATTTTTTCTTTAGCTGAGTTAATGGTTAGTTGTGACATCTGGTGTGATATTAATTTCAAAATCCTTCTACTGTTTGAAACTCCAGTAATTATTATTGTTTTGATTCCCAATCGACGTTGTAGCATGAGTGCTTTCTTCCATAGTAAAATCCGTCGTAATATACGATACAAAATCAACTTCTGTCCAATATTCATTCGGATCCTGCATCATGAAGCTACATTACTTAAACTTAATGATTTCCTTTTCAGCTTCCTGCTTGCTGATTCTTGTCACAAGAAGCAATACTCTTTCCTTGAATTATCTGTGTCTTCGCAGAATATACAAGATAATAAGAATACTTGAGCTCCCTGCACCCAGCACTAAAAATACTGATATACTCACTCCATCCATCCATAGTGAGTCTCTTCCTAATGCTCTGTTGAGCATACGGTTTGTTAATTCAGCTGCTGCAATTTCCAGCTATAAAAAATTCGCTATCATAAATGTAATTTGGTCGATGCCAACACCGAATTGTTGAGTCTAGGTATTAAATGTGCATGTTCCAAATGCTTATGCCCCTGTCTCCCAAAGTGCTTATTGTGTGTTCAGTACCTCAGTTGTCGGGATTCTAAAGTTAAAAAGCAAACAAAGTTTTTTTTGATTTTCTTAACAATTAATTACCTCGCCGAGAAAAGCACAATCGTCAAACTCAGCGGGTTATTTTCGATTGTGGTAAAGACAATCGGCATGGCATCTGACAGTGCCCCTTGAAACGCTTATCCTTATTCATAGCAAGCTTGAAATTAATAATTTATCAACTAGTATGTCAACAATGGAGAAAAGATTGCTCCATCGAACATAATAAATAAATTATCCGCAGTGTTAGTAAGATTGCTGGCGACTGTTTGTTAGTAAGAAATAGTGTAACTTTTAGCAATCTCCGTCTTCAACCCTTAGAGTTACTCTTAGGTAACTTAAACGAAATACACACTTGCACCGATAAAGAACCCCAGTAAAATTACTAAAAAAACAATTATTTTCAAAACAAAAAAAATATTAGATATTTTTCTAAATTGTTTAACAGTAATAGCCACAAAAACGTGTCATCTTACCAAAGACGATAAGGAGAACGTCTTAATAAAACATCTTCGGCTTGTATATCAGCTCTTGTACTATCTACTAACTCAACGAATTAAGTTTACCTCCAAACTAACTTTACGTCTACGAATTATTATTGTTGATATCCTCTTGCTATCTTTAATTATCTTTCCGTTAAACCCCGTCTTTTCTTCTCATTGTTTCATTCTCACTTTCATTTTTCAAGGTTATTTTATTCTTAAAAATCTTAAGATCATTTATATTCTTGTGATTGTGATGGTTAGTGTGCTCACCGCCGTTGATTTTTTCAATTAATTTTTTATTACTAACGAGTCTGGTCCATTTTTTGGATTTTGACCTCTAAACTTATGTTTCTTCTTCGATTTCTTAATTCACATGCACTTTCTCATCAAGTTCTTAGTCTAATAAATCGATTTCCTAGTGGGAAGTGATTATCCTTGTCTTGTGCTTGAGAATTCTTTCTTTGAAGGTACTTTTCAAGTTGCCTGAGGGAATAGTAGTTTTAGTGCTAGCTAATCCTTTATCGAAGTTATTCTCACTGACTAATTATTCCCCGCTTGTTAATTGTATTGGAGGCTATGTTGATCCCATGTGTAGGCGATCTTCGATGCTGTTTAATGTAGCTATTTCAGATTAAAGATGATCTCTTTCAGAGAGTTATGCTAGGATTCTTGCTTTATCATGTAATTTCACACTATTCTGTGCTTATCTTGTTTTCTTTGTGTGATCGTGTGCGTCTAAGAACGAAAAATTAGGTTTTTCAATTTTAATCACATGCATTCTCTGCGATCTATCTGTTCTATCAGAAGGAGATAACCTATCACTTTTATTATTCTATGATGTCCCTCCTTCTCCATCATCACTTTCGTTATTATTATCTAAACTACTTTGAGATGGCATGTAATTTTGCTGATTCTCATAAAGATATTTCTTATCAGGGCTGATTAAGTTATCCTCTTTTTCATCTAAATTAGTATCAAACACCATATTCGGAATATTGATATTTCCTTTTTTTTCCTCCAAAACAGTTTTGTTTCCATTATTTTAGGTATTCTTAGCCATTTCTGAATTCACTGCAACTACCTTCAGAAAAACATCGTGAGGCTACTCAAAATCGACTATGTTAATGCTCAGATTAGGCTTGTTCTTCCCTGGACTTAATGACGCATTGAAATTTAAATCTGGTTTATGTTTACCAGGACTGCTTCTGCTACTGTTTGGTCTCTCATTGCTACTAATCTTGGTATGAGGGGATAGATTCACATTGGTTACAGAAAGAAGTGAAGGTAGTTCTTCTCTAGTTCCTTTAAGATCCTTAAGTTTATTAACTGTTTGATTGGCTCCCTAAAGATCTTCAATCTATGAAAATTAGAATTCAATTTGCTTTGAATTACTGAGATTTCCATTTTGGACAGAAATATCGATTGATTCTGCGATTTCTAATACAAATAACGATTTATTTGCCATCTTCCCATCGCTTTGGACATACCAATATGTCTTCTTTATCAGATTAAATTTAATTTTTAACTAGCTGTACAATGAATCATCTTTCCATTCCTTTTAAGTATTCAAAAATTAAAGAAAAAACATGATTTTTTCATCTTTAGAATCAAATATCTTGATTTCTTACATTTTTATGTCTTTGGAAGAATTCCTTCAGGTCAAAAGGGAAAATCTATTCGATTTCTGCAGCATCTGGTAAATTTGTTGATCCTTCTAGAGTTTTCTTTAGCAGAGATTGTTATTGTTATGGTTAAACGAACATAGAATTCATCTACTATTCGCTGATAGTTGATTTAAGAGTATCATTCAAAGACAGCAACCTCTTAGGAACAAAAACAGATGCAGCCTCCATAAAACAGATTTGCTTCTCTGAGTTTGCATAAGCTGGATCGAGAACCGGAAGTTATCTGATCTCAGATGAGAAATGTTTCTTCACATACTTAAGAAGTGAAGGCACAATCAAATACAAATTGACTTTGTCACAAAATTGCTTGACGTTCAAGATTTCGCTGTGATTCTACCAATGAAAAAAGAAAGAGAAATTGCAAATAAGGGAGCAATAACTTTTGCTATTTTTTACATTTCCAAGGTAAGACCGTTAATTGTAGGTAGTGAAGTTGTCATCTCTACCAGCGGATGGATCTCTAGTTTTAAATAGCAAACGAAAAAATCTTCTAGAAATCCCTTTAACCATTCCAGTTCCTTCGAAAAGAATAAACTACGATCTCTGATGCAACTTTAAAAACGCAGCTTGCATGCAATAGTCATCAGCAAAACCATGCATGTTAGTCATGTAGATATTTGTCTGCTAGAGAAACCCTTTGGAGTCTAAGAAAAATGTGCTAAGTTTCTTCGATAAATAAGGAGAAAATCCTCTTTACGCCATGTTATTAATGAATAAATCATGCATCCCAGCAAAATACGGAGGCATCAACTAGTGAATATTCTGCACACGCTGGAAGTCAGAAAGAGTATAACCAAAAAAGCCAGCTAAACGGTTGTGCTTTGAGCTGACGATCTTTCCAGGAAATTTCACCATACTTATCCGCATGCATTGCAGGTCACCTTTTAAGATGCTGTAGCCGTTTAGATTCAAAAGTGGTTTTGAGAAATCTCTAAAGAGCTACTCCCAGACGAGATTTTAGTATGAATAAGCATGGAGGTACTAAGCACTTACACCACTTAAATAAATTGACAGCAGCTAAAAATATTTTTCCAAGTGTAAAAGAATTATTAGTTTAGAAGTTCGTTACTTTTAAAAAAAGTATTTGTTATCAAAAGTGTAATTAGTAATTTTTTAGGTTGAAATAATTCTAACCTTTGCTTGGATAATGTCAGTGTGAGTAGTGAGTTTTGCAGATTAATGCATAAAATGTTTTTTCACAAAAATCTGCAGCTAGCTAGCTTCTTCTGATAACCCTTAAGCTAACTTCGAAAGATGATCCATCGAATTAGGTTACGAAATCATTTTCGACCAGAATTAACTCTTGGAAGTAAAAAAGTTTGCTATCTTTGGGAGAAAATCTCTCTTTTAGATATCTGATTCAATTACATCACTTGTATTTAAATCTTCTTTTTCTGCATCATTCAACGCAGAAGCTGAAGAAGTCGAGTGCACTTTTTACGCATACGCTATGCTGTCTTCGATTCTCTCCGATAGAATTATCGAAATCAGCTAAAAATAAAATGACAGGGATTTCTCTTAGGAGATATACTTCTTTAGCTCAAAATATGCTTTTGTTGGTTTTCTCATAATTCTCGATAAAAACGTAATGAATTTCATCACAGCTCCTTCAACTCGATGTCTGGAACTTCCAAAATTACTAGCCCTCCTTCCTTCTTCTTTTCCTCGACTAAGATCGCGCACTGCAAATCCCAATCCACTCCAGAGAATTTCTTCGATCAATGAGAGCACTTATTTCCCGTTGACATTCCCATCAGTGACGAATTCTTCTCTACGACAGCAACATGATGGGATAATGCATTCAGCTTTATGCCAATTTATCATCTGAATTAACTGGAATTTGTCCTTTTCATTGTTAGTAAGCAGAGCTTCCATGCTTTCAAGTTGCTCTACCATTAGTTGAAGACTCTAACCACCGTCTTCTCTGAATAGAACAATAAAAAAAATGATTTCTTTCACAAATATTATCCATTTTTCTTACCTTAGAGGAGTTATTTTAGACGTCAATTTGAAGATATTAGATTTCTGAACGTTTTACCTGGATCTTATTCCAAAGTACAAAAGAGCAGAGACAAACAATGATGTCCTTAAGACTTCAAACCCAATCATAAACGAAGAATCCAGCCATAGAGTTAGAATCCCTACAGTGATTGTATAGAAACACGCACAGATCGTATAAGTTGTGCTAAGAATGGGATTCTTCAGAGGTTCAACGAAGAATAGATCAATTAATAATAAAGTCCCGCAGATTATCCCAAATATATGATTAATTATTCTTTGCGTTGATAGATATTTTAAGAACATAATAATTATCTAGAATAGAAGTGACGCGAACTGAAAAAACGTATAATTTCTCTTGAGAGGATTAGGATCGTTGAAGGAATAACTTCTCAGAAATACAAGGACAATGAAGCCAATTAAAATCGATAACGCAGCGCCTATTGAGCCTAAGATGACTAGCACAATATTTTTCTATTTGCACCCTTCTTCTGTTTAATAAGTAGTGATGAAACTTGAGGAATTACAAGACAGAAATTGGAGATTAATTTCGATAAAGGGAATCTAAAATATCCAGAAATAATAAGTGAGAAAAGTGTGAAGAAAACTGTTCGCGTGATAGATTAAGTTCTTGTATTCATGGAGAAATTCCTTTTGTTTCGCTCGGAGATAAGTAATGACGCCAACGTAAATGTAGCAAGTGTATATGATAGCTGTAATAATTCCAAAGACTACGAATGTCAAGGCATTGTTCCTTTTCATAAAAAGAAGGTGCGTTCCTGTGGATACCTCGAGAGCATCAGCTAAGAAAATATGGGCGTCATCTATGATAGGCTTGGATTATGATTTTTAGATTATGTAGCTTCCAATCTACATGAAGAACAATGCAATAAATCCTGCTTGGACTCCTATGTGGAGTTCCCATCGTGAGCGCTCTTCCATGATTTGCATCACTGTTGCACAGTAACTCCTGACGAATCTCTCCATCGTTGCAAAAAACGAGCTAAATATTACCTAAAAATTAAAATATTTGCTTTGGGGATAAGTTTTCTAATCAATTAAGAGAGGATTATCTAGAGGGAGGAAGTAAAAAAGACTCCCAAGAGATAGTAACAAAGAGAGAAAGATTGCAAAGTATTTAAAAATTATTCTGATTGAAAGTAAGGATTGTCCATAAAACAATATCACCAGTTTTTTTTTGATTTGCACACTAAGGGAAGTGTTAGATTTAGATAAATAATCAAAAATTAGTATTTAAAAACTGAGGCAATTAAATTACAATTGATTGATTTCATTTCTAGTGGAATATTTTAATTACTCATCAGGAGTTTTTTTCAAATCTAGCAATTAATAAGTATACCTTTGCTTGAGGTTACATAAATCTGATTTCTGTGTTAGTAACAATAAAATTGAGATTAATCCGTTGGGGAAGTACCACAATCCTATTATTGATGCTATGATAAACTCTTTTTCATTGCTAGAAGATTTATATTTTTTCTTTTTACTGGATACTTATTTCAAAAGACAAAAAAGAAGATAAAGATAAAGTTTTTGAGTTTTTTTTGGATAATTTAAAGAGAGAGACTGATATTAGAGAAAGAGAGAAGATACTCAAGAGTTTTTATATCTATTGAATCAAATTTTTGTTTTTAATTATTTTCTATTTTGAATTATTTTAATGTGATTTTTTCCCACAGGCTGGTTTACTTGCCTAAAATCTAAAAGATTTCTTCTATTGTCATTTATTTATGAGTTTGACAAATTCCAATTCACTTGAGAGAACAAAAATCAATTGTCTAAATCATCTGATAAAATTTGTTATCTTTTTAATTATTTTTTTTTTATAAAAATCATACTAATTATATAACAAAAGCAACAACAAGTAGTTTATTATTTACAAAATCAGAGCTTTTACATAATATGCTTTTTATTATCTCTTCACTTTTCACTGAGATTATTTAAGATTTCTCAGAATCGATATTGAATTATCATCAATTAGTCTTTCATACGGTAGAAGAGTAAGAGAAAATGTTAGATCTTTAAGATTATTCTTCATTGTTTTCAAATACAGTAAGCAGACTACGAGCGAACAGACTAGTAGAAGTGAGCCTGCTATTCCAAAATAATTAACAAAAAGATCCACTAATGTCTAGCTTTTATCCATGTATCCCTATTAAAGCAGCTCTAACATATACGATACTGTGTTCAAAGGAAGCTCAAAACCATGAATTAAAAAGCTTTTCGAAACCTCAGAGTTCAGTATTGATCTCATTTGACTTTCTATTACTACTGAATCAGTTAAAGTTGAGAATTCTAAAATATCGCTACTTAGAGTTAAGGCGTAATTAGTCAGGCCTGAGATTCCTTTAGATACAAGTTGTAGCTATTATTGGATACTCGATTTGTCAAGAGAATCTTGATTTACACAGAGTTTATTGTAATGGTACAAGAGATAAGCAGGAATTGAAGCCTAATTTTTCATGAGAGTATCACAAATATCATTTTCAAATAGCTAAGAAAGCAATGATTTCGACGTTT
>Ga0302271_10000454_pt1 | contig 40162 bp, 27 predicted proteins | sample III_Bog_N1_1_FD_198767 | JGI IMG/M metagenome (GOLD analysis project Ga0302271, IMG submission 198767) | Peat permafrost microbial communities from Stordalen Mire near Abisko, Sweden - III_Bog_N1_1 | ecosystem: Environmental > Terrestrial > Soil > Wetlands > Peat | place: Sweden: Abisko...
CCTTAAAAAAAGGATGTGATTGAATTTCGTTCACTCCATTCGCTCCCAGCCTAGTGCTAGGATTTGGATCCATTAATTTCTTGATCAAATCCTCTGCTTCTGGAGATACTTCATCTTCACCGTATCCTTTTAATCATCAATCAGATGTTTGCCAAATTCAAATTAGACACAAGAGACTTGTTGACTCAGAAAATAATCTCTTTTCTATCCCCATAGATTGGTTAAATAGCATAATTTATTTAAGAAAAAGAAAAATCTTTTTGTAATAATTCCTCTAAACGATTCTTGCTGTCATTTCTTCTTTTTTTGAGTACTTATCATGTGTGTTAGTACTGATTAGTTTTTACCTATTGGTATTTGATCCCAGGGAACTTTGAGAGCCAGGATATTCTAGAAAATTAGTTCAACAGTGTCATCATTAAAAGGAGGAATCCCAACTAGCATTTCAAAGAGGATAATCCCGACACTCCACCAATCTAACGTCGGACTGTTTAGATTGTTGCTCCCTTTAATGACTTCTGGTGGGATATAGTCGGGAGTCCCTATTATTCTGCATTTTTTTGATTACTAAGAAGATTGATATTATTATTAATTTGATGTTGAGTCTTTAGTTTTATCATTATTAATCACTCCTTTGTTGAGCATAACATCTAAGTTGCACTTAATCTGACGGAGTTCTCGAGTTTGTTCCGATTTTGTCATTGGAGTCTACCCAGGAAAGTATCTATCTTTGATTTTCTCCATTCCTCGTTTTAAATTATTGAATTCTTGCTTGATTTTCTTGGCTTTTCTGCTGTCGATGTTACGATTTTTCATACCCATGTCGCTTAGTCCAAAGTCAGTTAGCTTAAGGTGCCTTCAAATGAGATAGATTAGATATACAAATCCGAAAGAATCGATTCTACAAAATCATTTTGCCCTTTAAAACATAAATCCTAAATGATGTTATTACCCCTTGCTGTCAAGAAGAAGATTATCAGGCTTAAGATCTCTGTGTACGATTCCTGCTTTGTGCAATTAGCTTACAGCTAAGACAATTTCCGCTAAGGTATCAGGACAAAGAGAAAAACATTAATTGAACAATTTAGTAAATGTCTATTAATTCTTGAGCAAAATATGATAAAATATTGTTTGATTAGTATTTTACCAATGTAAAACCTTGCAATTTGCTGATCAAGTACTCCATATTGCTGCATGATAGCACCTAAATCACCACCAATCATATATTCCATGACAAAACACAAATAACTCTCATGTGCAAAGGTGTAGACTGCCTTCACGACGAAATCCCCAGATACAATACCAAAAATGTCTCTTTCGTTTTGCAGGCTCAACAAGTTATTCTTATTCATCTGTATTAGCATTGAAATATGAAGATAAATTCAATGCATAGGATGATTTGACATAATACAATACAAAAACATACCTTTTCTGCAAGATTGACTATTTTCATTGCATAGAAATTATCTGTATTTTTCTTTTTGACTAGCCAAACTCTGCCAAAAGCACCTTTGCTGATCAGCTTTAAGAACTCAAAATCACTGATATTCGTAGTAGTGCTCTCCTTTTTGCTGTTAAATCAAAAAAAATTTCAGCTCGAAAAATGGATAATAAAAATAATTCATTAAAAAAGTAACTAATTTTTTCATTTTTGTAATCTAAACCTGGTAGTCTCTAAACACTCATAGCATCGGTTGATGGTGCCATCGGAGTAGTACCCACTATGGAATGATGGCTTTTCATCCGTTTCCATCATTTAGTCCTCAAATTTCTGCATTGCTTATTTGAGAATCTCATCAAATTTCTTCCTAGATCCTTCAATTTCTTCTATAAATTACTTTCGTGATTATTGAATTTCCTTCTATTCTTAAAGTCGTTGTATTCGAGATATCAATGGATTCAATGATGAGCTCTCTTCCGATTCTTATTCTTATGAAAATATATTTAAACTTACACCTATCTAGCCTTAAACTGCTGATGTCAATAATGATTCAGATATTTAGAAATGTTTATTGGCTTTCCTAATGGGCGAAATCGATGCTGCTACATCATAGTTACTTTTCCTAATATTTATTGACGATTTTTACTGCATGCTTCCTAAATTACAAAGATAATTTTGCAATGAAGATGGCACTTCGACTCTTAGATTATTATTACCTCGAAGTAGTTATTGGCTAACTTAAGGATAATTTCCAATAATTTTGGACTCTGATTATCTTTCCGAGAAATTAGATGGAGAATCCCTTGAGCCTGCTGTGTTATTACTAACTTAAGTGCCACTTCTGATTCCATTTCGCCTAAACGGTATCCTTTGATTAGTCATGAGTTTGGAGGAAACATTTTTCTAACTTTCTGAATCATTCGAAATAGTCTCATCATTATGCAGTTTCTCTTGTTCTTCAGTAATATCGCATTATTAGCTTCTGAGCTGCTTTTCAACTTGCTGCAGCTTCTCCAATAGTTCCACACGTTCCTGAAAAATAATAATTTTACTTTAGGGTGAATCATTTTGATCAAAATCAATGGACTTTTTTCGAATGAATTACTGAGAAAATACTAAGAATATCAATAATCTTCGAAGCAAAATCCTTTGGAATCATGGATTTATTCAGGAGAAATTCAATTTTCTGCTTGTTGTCATCGAGCATAATTCGCTTGCCTGCAGAAAAAGAAAAGACAGGTTTTTTCACAAAATAGTAAAAAAGAAATAACACAAGAACGCTGATAATAATACAATAATAATTCTAACAACAGCTATTTATAATTCTTTTTGTTACGCTTGCAATTATTTGTGAAGTCTTGTATAAAAAACATTTTGCTGAGGTATTATATGAGATCAGCAATTCTAAGACACAAGTGGTTTGATTTCAGTTAATGCTGCTAAATCTTCAATTCAAAGTTAATACTCAGCTTTTACACTTCCTGTTGCATCTGCTAATCTTAAACACTACTCTGCTTCAAACTTGGCGAGTTATTCACGACTTGAATCGCTTTCTGAGTCTTGAATTAGTTGCCTATTTTTTTCAAATTTTACTTACGTAACTCATCTTCTTTCAAGCTGAAATCCATTAACTAAGTCGAACTAACGGAGTTAAAGCACTTTTGATCTCCCGACAATGAATTTGAAGAAGATGGAGATGAAGAATTATTGTTTGTATGATTTGATAACATATTTGAAGGTGCTTCAACTGGACGACGTAATCTACGAGAAGGACTCATGGTGATTACCTCATGGCTTCTCAAGCGCTGAGAAGCTGGGTAAGATTATCTATGTTGCTTATGGATATCTTAGGGAAAAGAACGATCAGGGATATGCGCACTGGAAAGAGGTTATTGTTTAGGACTATTCTGGTTAATGCCATTTAGACTTTCATTTCTAATTTAAAAACAACTAGGAAATAGTATTTGACAATTAATTGTTAAAAAAAATGAACTCATTTTGATAAAAGGAACTTACTGCTGCTGCTGATGGAAACCTGCAAAATTGAACACTTATTAATCTTGGACATCTTTTTTGTCAATCTCAATAGTTGGACTTGATTTATGATTTTCTGCTAAAGAGTCTACTGGTTACTTGAATCTAAACGGAGAAGTTAGAGAACTTACTTCTTGTGAAGCTAGACGACTTAAATTCATGCGAACTGAGTTAGACATCGTGTTCATATCTTTAGATGAACCCATTAATCGAAGACTCGTTGAACTAGCTTAAGATTCAGGATCACTGGGATTCTCATTTCTTTTGATATTTCTATCTAGAATCTTACCTTTTTCTGCAATTTCTTCTGCAAGTTATGTGGCTTTTAATCTCTTAGCAGTTTCAGAAGAACTAACTCTAGATAATTTATCGATTTGTAGGCTCTTTTCTAAAATTGGTGAGGCTTCTTTTGATTCAGAAATTTTTGATTCTTCAAAAGGCATATCTTTAGTAGCGCTTTTAATTTGCCCTCCTGTCAGAAGAGGAGGTATAGGCGGGTAGTGTTACTAGTTCATTTTCTATCTTTCTTTTTCTTTTCTTTTCGCTTCCTGTTCCTTGTGCAGTTATTCCATTTCAAATAACTTAGAAAATTCTCCAAGACTTTCATTCATAACATCACTATGTGGTGGCACATGGTGATGTTCAACTTCATGCTCATCACAATTATCTTATTCCTATCTACTTCCGTGAGCTTGAAAGAGTAGTTCATGGCTCTTTGAGGGAGGAAAAGAATGATCATTCTTAAATATATCTAACTGCTCTGTTCCAAAATCACTTTTATCAACCTTAGTTCTACATGGAAGCTCAATAGAAATGAGCCTTTTTGACTAATAATCTTCTTCGTTGTCGTTTTCGCTGATCATAGGGAGTAGTTATGTGCTGTCTATTTTAGGTTCTTGATGGATTTCATCAAGAGGAAAATCTATTGATTTTGAGACATCCATTGATTTTGAGACATCCACTGATTTATGAATTGCTCCATCAAGCAATGATAAACCGAGCTTTTATTTTCGAGGTTCTTTAGGGTTGTGATTTTCATGGGATACTTTTCTCTTTTTAGAATCTTTTCGCTGCAGTTTTTCTGCACCAAACAGTGGTTTTAAACTGTGGACAGGTCTATGTTGATCTTAAAGTTTGATATTTTTGTTATTTCTGCTTTTCTTCCTTGATGCATCATCACTACCACTATCACTACTGCTATTATTCTCTGAAATTGTATTGTATGAAGATGAAGAATCTTAATCATCATCATCATCATCCTCTGATTTCCCTTCAAACACAACAGAATCGATAATGGGAGATAAAATACTTTTCGATCTCTATGTAGCTAAATATTCCTTGAATTAATGCTATCCATTAGTTTTATTCTCTTAAAATCTCTTGAGTCTTTGTTAGTTTACATCTCCCGTTGATTTCCTTGATATTGGCTAGATACTGATAGGAGCTGCAATGACTTACACTGACAATGACATTTTTTCAGGTGCATTTTTATCTCTTGATATTTTCATTATTTTTTCAATTTTCTTCTGAATAACCTAGCATTTCACTGAAAGTGATCTTGATTTTTATAAAAAATAGAATAATTCTGTGTTAATCGTTTTCAAATTCGATTTTAAGTCCTTCGAAATCTCCTCTCTCTCCTTGCAGTATTATGAGTGGTACTTATAATCTTTCAAAGCAACCTTATCATCGCAGATCCTGCAGACTTGTTTCTCCAGGAATTAATTCACGAAGAGATTGATCTTCTTGCTCTCTGTTAAGGCTCGCTTGTAGAGTGTGTACCAGCGCTTCATTTTCCATACTAAAAATCGTCCCAGCAAGAATGATCGCTTCTCTAAGAAAATCGGGACAGAATCAAGCAGACGCTGCTTGATAAAGTAAAAGAACAATTTCGCTTGCTTGGACTATGTGGCTGATGGATCGATCTCCAAGGCTCTCATCTTTCCTATGTTGAAAGAAAAATAAATGGATAAAACAACCAAAAAATTTGTAAAAAATTTTTAAAACCATTTTTTAATTTTGTTTTTTATTACTGAGTATCGAAATGAGATTCCTATATTCAAGATCATTGTCATCGTTGTTTTCGTTGACTTTTTAGTAAAATATTCCAGCGTTGAATGCTCCATCCTTCGCTTTACGTCCGACATTCCCATTGCTCGAAGATGTGCTCATAGGAGAGTTCATAAATGAAACACTTACTTGTTTTGAAAAAAAAATCGCTGTGGAACCAAATAATATCTACAGAATTAACCTTTTTTGAGCTTACATCCTTGGGAAGTAGACGATAGAGGACTCATGATCGAAGATGATAAGCTATCTTAGTTAACTAGATCGTTTGACATCGCTTCAAGTAATGTGCCTTTCTTATGTTGCATGTGTAGAATGGTCATATGCTATTTTGGCTTGATAGCTTCTTCTTCTCTGAAAAAGTACGTTTACATTTTCTAATAATGGAGCAAATTGCCTGTCTTTGTGATGATAAATCGCACAGCTGAGAAGATCCTATTGATAAAATCGAAAAACAATGTAAATAAAGCCAAAATAATTTGAAAGAAAACCCAAATAATTTATTCTAGTAACTTTTTGAGATGTGTTGTGAATGGATGTGTGGTAAACGATAGGTGTTTAGCTCTATTTGCACTTTCTTAACCTTGATATCTTTCTCTCCATCTCGTATCATCACTGGCAGTGCTACTTTTTTCTCGATTCAATAGCAAAGGTGGAGCAAGAAACTTTGATACTCCCATTTCACCTTCTTCTACAATGTGAGGAAGTGTTGCCACTACTTTCACCTATCCCAAATCATGATGGCTATCTTTTATATCCCACGCTACTGAGCTGTTCAGCAGTCTGTCATGTGGATCATTAGTAGAAATCGATTATTACTCCGGATGCAACTCAATTTTTGATTAAACAGGGTCGATTTCATCACAGAAATAAAATTTAGATTTCTAAAGATTTCTCGATGAAATCGAGCTAAGTATGGAGAAATTAGGTGCTTCTTTTCGCCATGAAGCAGAACACATTAAAGAAGACTATTAAATCGGAATCGATGGGAGAAACGGTGGATGAGATTAATTTGCAGTTTGGAAAGTACTTTACTTCAAGGAATTATTGTTAATTAAAATGCTTTGTTCCGACATCATAATTGATTTATGTTCTGCATTCTAGAATGCGAATGGGGCGTATTTGTAAAATAATTTCTCGCAAGCAGATAATCTGTCCAAGAGTAATTTGCACTCCCCGTTCTTAAGTTCGAGAAGATTGCTGGCTAGAAAGCGACCCATTATCTGAGTTAATTCTTGTATTGTTATGATCTAAAACAAACATAATACAAATAATTTAACATCAAACTAGCCTATCCCACCAAATAATTTCCTAAAAAACGAAAACGAAATTAATATAAATTTTCATAATTGTTACTGTTTGTTATGCTAATATTCCATTTTGCTGCTGATTCTGGATCCATTTGGTAGCTTGAACGCAATCGAATATTTCATAGTTCGCCTTTGCAAACAAAAAATAAATAAAAAGTGATTCATTTATTATGTATTACAGGCCTACTGGCTTAAAATAATCAACAAAATTGTCTACTTCTCGTTTAAAGAGTTGCGCTCTTGCGAAGGAGGATTTTAAATTCGTCAGATATGTGAACATGCATGTGCGCTCTTCATAACTTTGCGATCGCACTCTTGGATTAACTAGCAATTAAGGAGAATCCCCTTGGTCTTCTTCCATGTAAGCTTCAAGTCTGTGAATTAGTCCTTTATCGTTTTTGAAGAGTTTCTTGAGTTTTTTCTGTTCAGGACTAGGTACTTGGCGGTTTCCCTTGACATGGCTTCGTGATTAGGTATTACTTATTTAAACAGTTAGTGATTTTTTCATATTTCTGCGAAAATTTTGTTATTTATCTTAGTTCTCCTATTGGTACTATGATTTAGATTCTTAACTTGCGATTTCCCTTTCACTTAATGGACGTATCCGCGGAGGAGTTGAACAACCTTTCCGCATCTTTTCCATTTATCTTTCATGTTTTGTTGTGTCATCGCCATCAGAGAAATCTATCTCTCTGCTATTCTCATCACTGCTTCTATCGCTTTGAGAATTATTCTTTTCATCTTTAATCTTTACTGGATCAATTCTCAGAATTTTCGCAAAGCTAATATTTTTGTTTTCCTCTCTAGAAGCATAATCATCATCGGATAATGAAAATGGCTGCTTCTCCACCAGATAAGGAGATGCTTTCATCGTGAGTTCTTTTTTGCTGATGAATTTCTGCTGATTCTAGCTCCATATTCCCTCCTAAAATTCTCCTGTGGGGTGCATAATTTACTTGTCTCACCTATCTCTTTGATTGTTTTTGCGAATTTAGTTTATTTTGCCATCCCAAAATAGCTCTCCTTGCTCAAAAAACAGTCTCTGCAGTCGTATATTTTCTTTAATTATAAGAATAATCTAAATCTCAGATTTTAAGAATGATTGTTCTTCTTCTCAGGTTATTTTCCTTTTTTTTCTAGCTTGCATTTTTCCACAATTTTCATGTTTTGTTCTTGAATGACTTGGATGAATAATATCAACAACAAACAATTATAATTATACTATTTTTTATGATATTTTTAAAACGAATATTTTAGCTACCTGTTGAAAAAAAAGGAAATTTGGCTAGAAAACTAAGAAAATTTCTGTGATTCAAGCATGTTTCTTTATATTTTAGCTTACCGCTTAGTTTTAACTTAAAGCCCCCCCCCCAAACAACTTAATTAAAGAGAAGGTTAAGGGATTCTATTTCATTGTAAGGATGAGTGTCTTTTTATGATTTCCTTAATTCTATGAAAAAACAGATTATTCTGTCAATACGCGTTCTTTTAATCAAATAAATTCAAACCACTCCTTTGAGATTGATTCATTAATCCATCAATCAGAATATCTTTTAATTGTAATTCTCACAAGGAATAAATAGCCTATCCCATAAAAAAAAAATTTACAAAACATAATCTATTATAATCTATTATGTTCTCCATCTTTTCTTTCTAAATAATTCTTCCATTTCATTTAGTTAATTCCTGTAATTATTGGCAAGTATTTGTCTAGATTGTGAATTTTTGATCTCTAATTGTTGTAACCCCTCCCCATATTAAAAAATCACAAAAACAAATTAAATTAATTCAAGGCAGATTCTCATATGGGTCAAATTTAATTAGTATTGAGATTAATAATTGTAACCACTCAATAAAAGACTTCCTTTGCTATCTATTTAGTTTCTCAAACCACCAACAAGAAGAAGGCATAGTGCCTTAAAATACACCGAATAAATATATGCTTTCTTTTATTTGTAACCTTTTATTTTCTGTTAGTGTTCAAGGAAAACCAAAAATCTTGCAAAGATACATAAATACTGCTATATTTTACTAACTTTGAATCATAAAACATCATCGAGGAATCTGATCTTGAATGATTCTGTGATTTCTTTGCCTATCATGATATTGACAGACTAATGGAAGTTCTAGCATACCAAGTAGTCGTTATATGTAGGGCAGTACAGGACAATCGATCCTTGACCAAGTTAGACCGCCTTTTCTTTGAGTTCTTCATTTAGAATCTCAGTGTATTTCGCGTTTTTGTTGCTGATGAAGAACTTAAAATCCTCTTCAGATATCGTGAGTTTTCTCTTAGTCATGAAAGGAGCAATGAGATTAACTGAATCCTAGCAGATTCTGAACCTGCATTGCATCCCTTGGAAAGTTTCTCTTGATCTCTCGAAAGCTTTCGTTCCCATATTGACTGTATGTACTACGCCTAAGAAATCAAAATTATTTGGTTAAAATATGCAAGAAATATGTTGGAAAATGGAGGGGATTTATATACCGTTGATGTCAAAGTCATTGAAAACGCGTGCACCAGGAGTGATGAGGCGAACTACGTTCTACTTGCCAGTGACACTGCACACAAGCAGCGATTGCTCGATGCCTTCAAATCCATAGTTTTATTGGATATTCTCCCAGTCGGTATCAGACATCGCCACAAACTTCTCCTTCAGTACAGCATCTTTATCTTTTGTTTTTGTCTTTTCTTCAGCTTCTCCTTCTTATTCTAAGTTCTACAGCTTCTCCGCTTCTTGAGGGATTTCACTTGCATCTGGCATTTCATCATCTTCTTAGTCTTTGTCTTGAAGTTCTTCGTGGATTTCTTAGTTCTTTTAGGTTTCTTAATCTGCATTTGCATTAATTTTAGATCCAGTTTTGCTCCATTTGATCAAACTCGTTTTCTTGAAAAGAGCAAGATAGAACCCACCAGTGTCTTGATCATGAGGGAGAATCCTCATAGTATTCTAAATCTTAATTTCATTAATCATTTTCTCTTCGGTATCAGGGAATAGTGATTATCGCATAAACTTTGTGCTCTTATCAGCTTAGTCAACTTATTCCATATTATCGTAGAATTTCAGCCAGTCGCTAACACCTTCAGTACCATAGTCATTCCCAGGATGCTTTTTCAAAGAGCAACCTACTTTCCAGGAACTCAATCCTCTTCTGCCATTTAACCCTGGGAGCTTATTATGAATGTCAACCAGCTCCAAAGAACCAGGTGTAGCTCGTCTGAATGCTTCAGCAATAACTGCTTCGTCTTCAATGGGGTTAATGGAGCAAGTGGAATAGATGACATATCCACCAACTTTGCAAAGTGTCAATGCTCGCTAAAGGATAGCTAGCTGCAAAGGATGCAGAACTTAACCGTCTCGTGTATTCCAGTTTTTCCACTAAGTTGGGATTTTTCTTGTAGCTCCATCACCTAAAATTAAAAAAACAAGAAATTTTCCCATTTATTGATTAGACTATTTCTCTTAAATTGGGCTAAATAACACTTACCTGAGCATGGTACATCAGCTTATATCTTATCGAAGTAGAACTTGTTGCCTTTGCCATCTTTGAGTCGAGGGAAGAATTATGCTGGATGGTTAATAACCACTAACCCAGAAGGATTGATTCTACACACTTAATGTGTCAACAAATATGCTCTTTTCTAGTCAACATCATTAGCGATAACAGCTCCTTTGGAGTTGATACCTCCTTTGGCATGCATGAGCTCAAGAAGTTCTGCAGTTTTAGATCCGGGTGCAGCACACATATCAAAGACAACATCATCGGACTCAACATCAAGAAGAAGTGGTGGAATCATCGAAACGAGTTCTTATCTAGAAACAAGACCTGCATCGGTAGCTCTTTGAAGATATTAATGGAATCCTTTAAGCAGTAAGGACTTTCTAAGTTGTGTTCTGTTGCAATTTACCTGCCAAACGAGCTCATCGGGGTAAAATCCAATGTTACTGATCTTCATGTTAGCTAATTCCGCTTCTGAAAACTCAAAACGAGGGGCTCTTTTATTTGATTTATCCACTGGAGCATCAACTGCACCATTATCTTCCTCTTGACTTTGACTGTATTCTTAAACATTCTCCTTTTCTCTTTCTTCTTCGACTTCACCCTCCTTATCCTTACCATCAGCGATATCTTTCTCTTCAGGCTTGATGCTTTCTGCTTCTTTTGCTTTATCTGCTAGCTCCTTTCTCTTCGATTCCACAAATGTATTCAAGAAATCTTTATCCTTAATGTGATTCAGGAAAACTTAGTAATTCGGTGTCTGCTTGTTGATTCTGAATACAACAGGTAGCTTCTCTTTCAAAGCGCTCCAAAATACATTAAACTCTTCTTTGTCTTCAGAGAAGTAAGTATTTTCAAACTATTCCTGTTTATTTTGGGGGATATCCAAAAAATACAAAAAATAATGGTAAGCGATTGGAATATGATGCTAACAGTGGATATTTTGTTACTCTGTAATACGCTTCGAAGATAGGATGGTTAAATCCGAATTCAGTGAATCCATTATTGTCTCCCTTGAATTGCTTCCTTCCGTCTTAGCCTTAACCGCTATTATTCTTGAATTTCCTCTTGTTACCTCCCTTTTTGCCCATTTTGCTTTTTTTGTTTTATTTTAGTCTCTAGATTTAATTTTGCTTTTTTGTTTTGCCTAGTAGCAATTAGGAATCTTTTGATTTTTTGCCCTAAAATCTACTTAAGAACTATCCACTTTATGAAACAAATTGCGCAAAATCATCTCATAGAAGCTCCAAAATAAAATTTCAATTTTAGAATTTTTCTAATGATTTTTGATTTTTGACTGATTGTCTAGATTCTTTTTGTTTCTGCTCTATTTCTGAAATCGGATGTGCGTGTCTGCGAGGAATGTAGGTGACAATCAAAATTTAGCTAAACACGCAAGGAGATTATTCAGTTTGTGAGAAAAATAAGAAAAAACAATTTAAACAAATATCTAAACGAAAATGAATAAATCTGAAGATGCTACTGCATCTGCAAGGTCAAATGATCCGTTCTATTAAGCCCTCAGCTATTATACTCAGTAGGGGTTCCAAACGAAGACTATTTGGGAAGCTTGGAAGAATACTAAGCAGCGACCGCATCTTTTGCTTGAAGAGATCATTCGCTTGACTTCAGAGTAAGAAAAGAGAGATATTTTCAGAGCTTTCCTTATGTTTTTCTGGTTTATGTCAGCAGAGTTTCATATTATTGACACTAAAACCACCAAATTCTATCATTTTTGACTATTTTAAACCACTTTTTGTTGCTATTTCTGTCAGGCAAAATTCTAGCATTGTGAGCTTGTTTTTGTCTTCCTCCAAGAAAGATGACTCCGAGCTAAAGATTGCAGTGGCATTATCTCTCAAGAGCTAAGCCTCTGAAATGAACTTAGAAGATTGTAAACGAAAAGAAGGCATCCCTTCTGGCCTAGCCAATCTTGGCTAAAGTAAGATTATTATTCTAAATATTCTTATCTCAGTCCTACCTTTATCTATTCTTAATTATATTTCCTTTGTATTATCTTCTTCTCTTGCTAAGCTTGCTACTTCAATGTGCTGATCTAAACCCTTTTCAGTGTAAAGAAGTTCAGACAAATTCTCTTAGAACTCGACATCCCATCATTTAACCATCACATCGCTGGAAACAAACTCAAAGGCACTGACAAGGAGAGATTACTGGCAATGATCGAATAATTCTAAGAATTATTCGCTGCCATGATTAAAGGTAAAATGTCTTTCCAAGATCCAAGAGGGCTGTTCAACAGTCTCAAGGAACTCAACGGTGATGGTTTCTAAGTTGGTGAACAGAATGATTTCTGGGAATTCCAAAATTCCACTTTTGAGCTACTTGAGAAATGCTTCGATTATGTCTAAGAGGCTATGATGACTAAAGAGTACACGAACTCTATCTTTGTGAGTTCCTTGATGCCACTCAGTTGCGAGTAATAAACAGAGAAGAAACCTAATTTGAATAAAATTAGTGCACTTTTCTTTGGGAGTCAGCGAGAATGCATTTCATACATGAGTGGGAAGAATCAAGTCAGGAAATATAATGAGTCGATTTAAGGCAGTATTAGCTTGGAAGTAAAGCATGGTGATTTGTATAAAGCATTGAAGACATCCTAGCTTTTCGATATCCCTGATTTTGAAGTTTCAGAGGTAAAAAAGAGAGAAAGATACGAACAACAGAAACAAAATAATTAAAAACACTTCATTTATCTTTAAACTTGTCGTTTCCTGCTTTTAAAACTCTTTTTTTTCCTTCTATTTAATCAACAGGGTTTAAAAACAAATGCACGTGTGGAGACTAAATTCAAGAAAATCCCTGAGATCTTAAATTTCTACATTAACCGTCTCGAATTTGATAAGAAAACCATGAAAGGAGTTAAACTGCATGATTTCTTTTATTTCAATCGAGAAATAAATTTAGATAGCTTTACAATCGATAACGATAACGTAAATGCAGCGGGAAGCAAGCCATCTGATGCGATTCTTACAAGAGAAGCAGCATTGAAAAAACGAGATGAAGAACTAGAAAAATTAGATAGACAAATTGAAAAAATAGAAAAGAAATTGAAGGAATGTTCAAACCCTGATTGCACTCCTGTCAAACTGCAGAACTGCTTCGAGAGCGTTGTGCAGTTCTTGAAGAAATAGCAGCAAGACAGCGAGGAATTTATAGACATTGACTATTTTGATGTAAGAAAAATTCAAGAAATTAGGGAGGGAATTAGGTGAGTTTGTTTTGCAATATTTTATGATAATTCAACACAGATGGGTCTCGATAAAGCTGAAGGAGATTTTGGCTTAGTTGGATCAGCAGCTGAATTGCAAACGACTCTTTCGATACTCACGAAGTACAAAGACCAGTTCTCTGCTTAAACCGAGAGTCTTTCATAGAAACTCGATAAACTTAGAAAGACACGCTCTGAGATTTACTCAAAGTCCTCCGATGACAACAAATACAGTTTGTTTTCCATTCTCATGCATCAAGGAAGCGCTGGTAGATTAATTTTTAGATATTCCCTTTGAGAAAATGAAGCTGCTGCTGTTGGCTAATTGTTGAAAAAAATGTTTGATTTTGATAGAATCTGGGCATTATTTCTGCTACATTTATCAGGAAGAAACCAAGAAGTGGTTCAGATACAGTGATATTTCGGTTAAAGAAGCTGATGAAAATACTCTATTTACGGAGGCATTTGGAGGTCCATCTTCTGATACCAGTGCGTGTTCTCTGTTTTATAAGAAAATCGACTCTAAATCAGCTAATAATAAAGTTGGCTAGCAACCTACCTAATAAGATCTTAATTCTAAACTCTTATGTGTCCTTAGCGAGAGACTCAAGAAGCGTGTTGAGCAACTTGACCTTGAATTTGAAGACTCATTAGAAACTGAGAAAGTAGTCCGTGCACTTGAGCCAGTGAGACGACGATTAACAGGGGAGATCGCGAAAAAGAATGCTGCGATAAATTCTAAAAAAGATTCGATTGATTGCATCGGTGAGCTTCTAGAATTTGAAAATTTCCTCTTAAACCTAAGTTAATTCCGTAGACATGGAATCACTGAAATCCTAAAAAGACTTCTTTAAGAATTCAACTACAGCGATATTAAAAAACAACTATCGAAACCTTAGAACCTCGAAAAAGGGCAAGAATCATTTGTGTTGCATATCTCCAAGACGATGAATCTGCCTAGCGAAAGCGAAAGCCAAGATGAATTGATTCTGCTGAAGGAACAGCATGACTAATTGAAGATCTTAGTAAATGAGTTTAATTAGGTCTTAAAAATATCTTCAAAAGTAGATAATCTAGCGAATGTCTTGAAGAGCCTTGGTGGAATACTAATGGGTTTAAAAGAAATTGACCCATCAATAATTGAAGGTAGTCTACTAGCGAAACATCTCTAGGAAGGTGCAGTGTACTTAATGAGAGTGGAGATGCTTAAGGGGTGCTTTAACATTGACTGCTAGCTTTAAAGAAGAAACACAAGCACGATTATAGCAGACAGCAATGCAATTATTCTTGCGCTCATGCATTTCCTAGGAGAAGACTAGCAAGTGATTTAATAAGTGAAAGCGAATCTTTTGTGCACGCTAGAGATTCAAAGGGGAACTTTAGCTTCGGATCTGTGGAAGTAGCTCAAAGCCTCCACGGATAAAATTGATACTCTCAACAAAGTGCAAACCAACAATTCCACAGATATCGTAAATATTTTGCAGAATAATTTTAAACTGTTTTTGAATTATGTTTTTCATTTGATTTTTCATCAAAGAGGAAAGTATTTTGCCTACAATTTGGGGAACTGAAAGCAGGGTCACTAGGAACTCTTGCTCTAGAGATTGTCAAGAATTGGAATGAGTCTCTGAGATTGTTGCAAGTAAAGGAATAGTTTTATCAAATTTAAAACTAATTTTTTGATTTGCTTTATTTATAAATAGCCCTGGAGATAATTCCTTGATCTTATTTAAGCCACTGGGAAGATACTACCAAGCTAAGAGAGACTTGACTAAGAAGAGATTCTCTATCCGTCATATTTCTGATTCGAACAATTTCCCAAAACTTTTATGTTTTTTTGTTATAAAATTGTTAAGAAATTCGTTTTGATTTCACTCTAAATTGTAAAAAATTCAAGTAATTTATTGGGTAAGAAATTATGAATATTATTATTAGATTAATTTGAGTGGGAAGACAGTTCGATACTAGAGAGCAATATCGTTGAAGAGAAAAATTGAAAAAAAAGAAGAAGTATACTTGAACGGAGATTATTTATCCACGCAAGAAAAGAAGTCAAAATTGGAGTGGAGGTGGTGGAGAGGAATACAGTATGAATTTGCAGCAAACGATCAGGAGATCTAGTCTAAACCGTTCCCTTTAGTTTGAGCATTCCAGTGAATCTCTCCAAGCAGAATAACAACAATTCAACTAAAACTACGACAGTCAGAGTTATGTCAAAAGTAAAATCAATCCCAATAGATTCGGTAGGATGCTCTACAAAAAATCAAACAGGAATACAGTGTCCTTGGAAAGCCGATTCCTTGATGAGTCTAAGTCTCTAGCGACTCTTATTAATCCACTATCTTCGATGTCTTCTTGCACATAAGCTAAAAGCATCCCAAACTAAGCTTGTGTTTCCCTTGATCCAGGGATGAAATACACGAAAACAAACAAGAAACTTCCCAAGAAATAGACTCTCGTTTAAGCTGAGAAAATATACGGATGTTTGAGCAGTAGTCACAGGGTGAAGATACAACCTAGCTTGCAGGTCGCTTAATCTTAAAAAGGTAGAAAAATGCTGTTTTCAATGCATGAAATGAATTATTTGGACTAATGTATTTTTTTTAATTTTCTTGAAGAAAAAAGAACGAAAGAAGAAAGAGAAAAATTACAAAGTAAAATCCTTAGCGAAGGAGCTAGGGGATATGATACTATCAACAGGAACAGAAAAGGAAGTACATCCTCGGAGCCACCAGTATTGATGCCATATTTGAAATAAGAGGAAAGAGGGAGAATATTAAAGGAAAAAAATACTCAGCAAGACAACTGCTCAACCAGCAATAACAACAACACAAATCTAAACAACAACAACAGATGTGCTAGCATGAAGAACTTTGTTTAAGAAACAGAAGAAGAGAATAGAAAAGGCGCACACAAAATATTATTGGAAGCGTTGAACAGCAGAAACAGCAGTAACTGCATTAGTATTGATGATGGCAGCAGTAACATATCAAATTTACATATCGATATGCATACAATAAAGCTAGAAAACTAAAAAGAACTACTTTCCTCCAGTGGAGTAATGTCTAATAATTAATAGAAAGAGAGGAAAGATAGTTCTCGTATCTCAGGTGGTTAAACCAAATAAGGGTTAGAAGCTAAATATCTCAGCGAAAAGAATAAGAATAAACCTGAGATGGCAGCAATATCCTTATCAGCAGCGCTACCTAGTTTTTCTACTAGTGAGTTGAAATACATAAATTCAATTCGCAGTGGGACTCGAGAAGGATATCGAGAAGAGGGATTAGCTTCATAAATCCATAAAAATGAAAAATAATTATCCTGCAGAGTATCAGCAGCACCAGGAGCTCATAGCAATAGCAGAAATCAAGAACGATATTAAATGGAAAATCATCAAGATAAACAAAAGGAAAATAACAGCAACAATATGTCGATTCTTTATGGCTAACGATTTGATCTTCCTAAAGAGGATTCTTAAATAATCTCCGTCAGGGGGAGGTAATTGAATAGCTCTCCTCCTAAAGTGTATTAGGAGTCAATTCTTACAACTAAATCGATGAGTTTATGTGACGACAATCGTTTGATAAAAAAATATACTTACAACCATAGTAACCACAGGACTGTGAATTATCAAGACAGCAACGATGAAAGCACTGCTCTTCCATCGTTTGTTGCTAATTCTCCTAATCCGTAGTAGAAACTGTAGAAATAATCAACAAAAATTAAAAAAATCATCAAAAATGTCCCGTAATTGCCAAGTAATTCTTCTGTGGAATTGTAGAAAAAGATCATTGAAGGAAAAGAAGCAGATAAATAATTAGCAAAATAATAGCAAAAAAGGGAGGAATTTTTAACTTAATAATCTCAGTGTTCTTAGCTATCTTAATTAACTCTTAAGTCGATTCAATCGCAGGAGGAAATACATAGTAAAGTAACTTCCTAATAGTCTATTCTTCTTTCTGACACTGGATATTGGCGAGAATAAGCAAGAAATCAGGGTTTTCTTGTTTCCAAAATGAAACAGTGCTTCGAGAAGTTTAAATCTGCACATTTGAAGAATTAACCTTAGAGTAGTTGCTAGTCTGCTGAATAATCTGAAAGCAAGGAAACTCATTTGGACAGCAGAAAAAGTTTGAAAATTCCTAAATAATAGCTTGATAACGAAATAAATTGCAGGAGCAATCAGACTTAATTAATGAAATAGTACAAGCTGCAGAATATTGGATTGAATATGATCAGCCGTTTATTAAGGAGAAAGACTTTGACAGCTGTTTTCATAGAGCTTGTCAGGTCGTAAAGTTCTAAATCTTGACAAATTAGTTTAATGTTTTTATCAATTAATTGCTTTGTGTGAAATAAAATTAAATACAATTAATTTGCATGTTGTCTTTGTGATTCAGCCAAGATTTCAAGGTACATTTTTGTCGTATTGAGCTAATATTTGCAAAGAATCAGATGCAAGACCGTTAAGCAAATGCACATCCCAGAAAGGATTTATGTTTGCATAACGAAAGAGTATTTGATTAATTATTTGTTTACGATTTGTCAATACAAAAGAGAGGATATTTTATATTATTTTGCTTTGCGTCAGATTTCCTCCCATTTAATAGTCAAAGGGAGTAAGCTGTCAAGGGTGCATTTCTCCCAAGAGAGCATTTCTTGATTGTGGAATTTGTGAGATTACTAAAAATTAAACCTTTAAATCGTTAACCACTTTCAAGCTGAGATCACTTGCAAAGTGGGGAGTAATTACTTAATGTGATGTTACTATTTCTCAAAAATTAATCGTCTTAGATAAATCAATCTTGATTTGGGTTTACAATCGCTGGGTTTGATGTGTGAATGTGTGTGAATTACACGGAAACTTGGCATTAATCAGCCTCAAAAAATTAGCAAATTCGCAGCTTCACCTGTTGAAAATGTGAATAATTATGCAGAAGATTTGGAGATTGCTTGTCTTATGGTTGGGTGATGTCTTGAATTCTAGAAAAACGTACTGTTTTCCATTAATAATTCAAAAGACAATACACTGCAATATAATATGGATCTGCTTGCATGAAATACAAATTAGCGAGTTAAATCGGATGGAATAGATAAAATAAAACATTGAGAAAATGAAATTACACATTACCTTTTTATATCCTAATTAATTTATTGAAAACATTGGATAAATTTCAAGCATAAGGGGATTGAAAAGTAGTTGTAGAAGCGGAGAGAGAGAGAGATAACTTAGATTATTCAAATAAACTCAAAGCAAAGCAAGAATGGAACACAACCGACAACAACAGCAACAATCAAAAGCGAACAAGGAGTCTCATCAGCAATCCATCCATGAAAAAAATTCAAAACAGAATCTGCTCGATAACTGTCAGGAACAAATCATCGAAATCATGGAAGGAGAATCTAAGATTGAGATTCCTTTGTAAGCTGTTCAAATAGCTCTCGCGGTTTCTTTTTTGCAAGTGATAGTTTACTTGTTTAAAGATCATAAATCTATATTAGCAGATGGTGTCAAACTAGAAGCTGCTGTCAAGGTAGTTAACATGATTTCGGTGCTTAACATCTTGAACATTGCAGAGAATGATGTTCTATCTGTGATGGTATACATGATCTTGCATGGGGTTATGATTTCAGTGTATTTCGTGATTTTAATCAAAGTAATCGTATTAGCTTCTGTCTCGAATTATGGTTCTAGTAAAAACAATAAGCTAAAATTGCGGAGGATCCTTGGGAAATCAGATAAGTATCTCAATATATTTTTCTCTTTCTTTATCCCTGTGCTGCTCAACCAATATGCGGAGTTGAACTGCGCGTTATTGTTTTGCACACCGAACAGTCTTACTCAGTCAATGCGAGATGGATCTTGCAGTAGATCTTCATGGCAGATAATATTTGGTATTTTAGGCATATCCTTGACAGTGATCACAGCGATAATCGTGAGCTATTTCTTTAGGAACCATGAGTTTCTAGATTAGAATCCCTTCAAGGGAAGATTCTCAATTCTATCAACAGGAATCATAACAGTCCGTTTATTACTGACATTGTTTCATTTCATTGATACTAATATTGGTTTCAAGCATGTCTTAGCATAAACATATGGAATTCTCAGTTTAGCAAATTTCTTGTTTACTCTACCCTTTCCAGGTGAGGAGCAACTCGCAGGGCGATTCTTAGATATTCTAGCGTTCTATGAATCTGCAGTGATTTGTGGGAATCTCCTGATTTGGTCGGGGACAATTATTGATCAAGAAGCATTTTATTTATTTTTGCTCTTGGGTAGTTTACTTACTGTGCTATTCAAATAGACTTTTATTCTCCGGCGAGAATTAATCATGCAAGGTGATCTCAAACAAATGATTTCTACTTCAACTTATTCCATATATTATTACCTTGAGAGCTTGATTGACATGGCTATCGATAGTCTCAAGGATGTCGAGTAAAAAGTCAAACTAATTAGATATCTGAAGTTGCATAAAATGAAATGCACGTCAATATTTTGCACTTGCCATAGTCTCAATGAAGCTAAATTCACTGTTGAAGACATAGTCGATATTGTAGATAATTTATTTCAAGAAATTCTTCACAGAAGCAAGAGAAGTGGTGGTGGATAATGGGGTGCGCATTCAAGGGAGAGCTCAGGCGAGTTCTCAGAGATTCTACTGCTGAAATACATATCATTTATTCAGAAAATGAATGAGAATTTCATCAAAGCATATTATGAATTGAAAATAGCAGGAAGAAGAGCAACTGGAGCAAGAAGAAACAGCTAGTCTATGTACTGCCAGCTGCTTTGTAGAGTACTTGCGAGAAAAATATAATCCTAAATTGAGATTGAAGAAACAAATACCAATGAGAAACTGCAAAGAACAAATGGGTTGTCGAATAAATCCACGAATGAATTCTCTGTTAAATCGATGATAGCAGTAGATAAGCTATGCGGCCAATAGCTAGCTAAGATTCTAAGTGTAATTGATAAGAAAATCAAACTCTGGCAGAACCTTCAAAAGGGATATAGAACTATTAATAATTTCTAAGAAGAAGCAATTGCACTTACAAGTCTCATGAGAAATGTATCCATCGAGTTCAATGCATCTAAGAAATAACTAGAAAGCAGTAACTCTGATGTTAGAAATCTAATTCCGTTCTTGAAACTCACTTAGCTCTTTAATTTACTTGTCAAAAACGACATCCCGTAAGCGATAAAGGCAGAATTCCATATGCTGGAGTTGAAGAAACGAGAAGGAACGGAGGTCTCAGAAGAACTCAAGAATTCTAACATTCTCAAAGGAGAAGCATGCGTTGTTGAGATTAGTTTATCGGAAGAATTAGGAAAGATTGTGAGCAAAAAGGATTCCAAATTAGCTAAGTTTTTTGGGTATGAAGATGCATCAGAATTCTCGAAAATTAAACATCTCCAAGAGCTCATGCCGAGCTATATCGGAAGTGTGCATAACGATCTCTTAGAGAATTACTTAGATGGAGAGTCCTAACGGGCTAGAGGAGCTAAGTAAAAGACTATTTCTTCTGCTTTGATGAAAGACAAAAACGGTTTTCTCAATCCTATCACCATTTAATTTGAGTTTTCATTTTTACATCCAAATGATTTCCGAATGCAAGGCGTGCTTCTCCGTCAGTTCTCCCCGTCCGAATACATTGTCTTTGGAAGAACTGGGAAGGTTCTAGGGATTTCTCAGGGAATGGTGAGAATTTTATTCAGAAACTCCTATGCGTCGATACTCTCAGGGGAAAAAGCTGCAATGAATCTGCATGCGTTGTTGCTATTTCCGAAAATAATCAAGAGAATAATAGATGCTAGAGAAGCCATTCTGAACGACTTGGAGACGAGAAAGAAAGGTGATGAGCATTCCCCTGGACGAATCGAAAGCGCTGTTAGTAAGAGAGGGTCCATAAGATGCACTGCGAATCCTGATAAATTATTCAAGAAATTTTAATATTACAGAAGCAAATTGCTGAAATCCATGAATAACAACAGCAGTTCCAGGGAATACAAGAGGTAAATGTCCTCTGCGAAGAACTCAAGTAATCATAGTGAAAGTTACAAATAATTTAATGAACTTGACATAATCAGTGAGTCTTCTCTTGAATTGTTGGATAACTTTCTAAACGCTGATCTGTAGTCTTCAGCGTACGAAGGAAATACCAGCAATGGCGAAGGCACGGAGAGACTAAAAGCGCTTAGTAAATCAATTGGGGCGACGATGTCGGTGTTTAAATCTAATAACACCCAAACAAGTTAGACTATTGAGTACAAAACAAGATTTGAATACGATCTTTCATATAATCTCTTCAGCGCCGAAAAGGAAGGCCCAAGACGATTGAAGGACATCTTTTTCACTTTGCGGATGGACAATCTTGAAACGAAAGTTCGATCCAAAAAGAAGAAAATACGCGGTAAAGAGAAGTTTTTGCAGAACTTAGTGGTATTTTTCTAAGCCTCCACGTCGATCCTGTCGTTGTCTCAATTCATCGATGGGTAGCTTCCAAAACAACCAGGAATCCCATCTATGATGTCAAATAATGATAATCTATTAATTCAACCTGATTAAGTATAGAGATAGAGTTATATTTCAACGCAAATCATGGAATAATCATGGTCTTCATCGCCTGAAGAAAGGAATACTAAAAATAAACTTTTGGAATTTTAAGAGATTTTCCCTAAAAAAATGGTGTAAATGATGCTCAAACAGAATTAATCTCAAAGAGAGATAAAATAAGGAAATCAAGGTGATGATGAAGATACCAGCCAAGTGTCGCAGGAAGATGATTAGAGTTTGGATATGGAAATCATGAAAGATCTTCTGAAATAAGGAAAGTAAAATGCAGGGCAGCAGTTGTAGATAATCGCAGGACAACTCGAAAACAAGGAAACACTTGACGCTAAATTAATTTAATTTGGGATTAACGATAACATTCTTTCGATCGATCCATTCTATTAAGTAAAACAGAACGTCAAGCACAAGCTACTAAATGCAAGATTAGCAGCAGCGTTTGACAGCTCAGTGACCACGATGCTTCTGCTTTTGTCAGAGCATAAGATTTACAATAAAAATCTAGCTTTTCAGTAAAAAACGAAAAGTAAAACGCTAGAAGATGGAATGCTTCTTCATTCAAATAAGTATAGCAGCAACTAAAGCTTGACTTTTAGATAATCTCCTAGAGTAAATGTAAATTTGGCATCACCTGTGGCTGCTGCCTAAATAGACAGCAATTTCAACAATAAACTAACGAATATTGATGAGGAAATGAGTGTTAAAGCAGTTTATGATGATGAAGAGCAAGGGAAAGCAGCAGTTGATTCGTTTTCGATGGAATAGTAGGTTCAAAGGAATAATATTGATAATTTTAATGCATATTAGTAACCACTAGCGACGTAATTAGAGGATATTCAGCAAAACAATACTCAAATCTACACAGTATTTGATAGACTTGAAACGAAAGATCGTGTTAATCAAGGTAAAATAAAGAGCTCGGAATGATAGAATAAGTGATTTAACGTGCAAATAATTCTCAAAAGATATTCATTTATTCTTGTTTATTTTTGTAAAAAAACAGGCAATGAAGGAATGAGTCGAACTTAAGATACTTAATCAGCATAGAAGATAACTGAAATAGCAAAATACACCAAGAATACCAGCTTTTCTATAAAAGATGATGACAACACTGTTTAGATTTAGAAAATCACAAGCGAAATTGATAATTTTCACTATCAAGCTCAAAAAAGCAGTTTCAAATAATTACCGAGCTACTAATAAGGAAATAATTTCCTTGATGATACATATGCTAATGAAGTGAACTTGCATCCAAGTGTCAGCTATCATGATTAGAAATTAGATCATTCTAACATTGCCTTAGATCAACAAAAGAAGCCAAGCAGTAGTTCCACGAAGAAAGAAGAGAACGAAATGGAGGACAAATAAAATCTAAAACACAATAAAATTTTAGCAAAAATGATGACGTAAAGAGGAATGAAACAAGGTAAAGTCAGTATCTAAGCTAGTGCCATGTCATCCAGCAGATCTTCTTCTTCATATGCTGGGTTTTTTCTCAAAGGTTAGGATTTAGAAATAAAGAGAAATATGCTTTTGATTGGATTTACCTCTTGATTTTGTCTAATTGTTGTATTGTTGTAGATATAATTCTCAGAGCTAAGATACCTTCAGCTGCGAAGTACTACATTCTGATCATGGCCCTCTTTTTCACTTCCTTCCTGACGCTCAACATAACGAACTATCTCATCATCTAATCTGACATGAGCGTAATAAATTAACAAACTTAATTATTTTTTGGAACAAAATCTCAAAATCCCTGTTAAAAACCTACGCATTTCACTAACTTTTCTTATTATATTTCCCCCCTCCAACAGATCTTCGCAACGAATACAGAAATCCTGCGATATCCCAGAAAGTTTCTGCGAGCATACGCCAAGGTAATGTTTGGTTATTACTTGGAATTGGAAATGTCCATCAATTATCTGATTGACACACCCGATTAGCAATATTAATCAATCGCTACCGATTATAAGCTCACTGGGAAATAACTCTACGAGACACTGATCGCAACGGAGTCAGCTAGCATGATCCAGCAAGGCTAAATCCTGGCAGGACAAACGGGTGAAACATACGAAGATTTTCGTGTTTTTATGCTGCACTAAAATCAAGAAATGACAATCTCCAGGGAATTAGAATTCTCAACACACTTTTACTTTCTGTTAGCTTTACAATCAGGTTATCCAAGCTAAATCAACGAAGACGCGTTTATGTATCTCAGGTAGAATTACTTTTAATTTAGCTCGAATATCCTGGAAATGGTGGAGTATCTTGTGAGTAGCGTAACATAAGCATTAGATAATCTAATTTTGAAGTTCCTAATCGTAATAATCTGCGCAATATGTGGAATAATCTTAGTAGCGTTCTTATCGCTTCCAGTTATCAAAGCTATTAACAAATATGAAGAGAAAATCATTATGACAGTGACGAGAATCGATTTGTAGCAATCTGAAACGGAAAAATCAAAGCTAGAAATATGCAAGTAGCTTGTTTCGGTTGATCACATTGATTGGCTATCGTATAATTACTTTGATGTGTTCTCCACAAGAACAGAGAAGCAGCAAGATATTGAAGATAAAAGATAAAAAGATGGATAGAAATAGTTAAATATTAGGGGACAAAAATCACCTAAAATTGAGATAAATAAAACAAGCGATCAGCTTATTGGTGATAACAGCAAGAATGAGAGACAACTCCCTGTGGATTATTCGAGTAATATCGTAGGCTAGTCTAATAATCTTCTAGGATAGTCTAGCATGATGGAGTCTTCTTTTAACAAGGAAAACGAGAAATAGCAAAATAACTAAAAATTTAGTAAATTTCAAAAACAAAGAAAAGAGTCAGCGAATCCAATAGCAGCTGTGGATATCAGTAGGGATGCTGGCCATCAAGAGATAGATACACCAGTTCATTACAACAAAGGGACTAACAATACAAGCAGGAAAAATAACGGCAATGCCACCACGAAGAAAAGCAATTTCCTACTACAATCTCGTTTCGGAATCTAAAGTTTAAACGTCTTCACTCGTTTCCTTGTCATGCTGTTTCTAGCTTGTTTGACTTCTGCATTTTTCTTGGTGGTTATCATCTACTTAACTTCCAGCTAGGACAATTTAAAAACGCCTGTGCTAATCAATCAAGGCAGCATAAATCTTCATATTATTTCCATAAATCTCCGTGTTTCTACAGAACTTCTCGTGTTTGACTACTTTCTTCGCGACAATCTCTGGTCGGATTACTCAATCACTGATTTGGATGTGTTCTACAGCTAAATGTAATCAAGTCTGACGTAAATAGAAGAAATCCAAAAGAAAAATACACAAATAATATATGGATCAAATCCTTTCCCTAAAGCAACTTTAGATTAATTTAAGGACATGCAAGAAGGAAGGGCTTGTAAGTACCTCACAAGCTATCCATGCGTAGATGGCGAGACTTTGGGAATTCGTTCAGTGATAGCTGAGAAAGAAAGGATAATATTGAAGTACTCGAGTCTTTTAACTCCAGATAAATCCAATGAAGCTGATTTACGGGAATATCTTAATTCAAACGATCACATCTAGCGATTCGTTAAGAGCTTTACTAGCGAGGATGAAATGCTGGATTAGTATAGCAGTATGATAAATGCTAGTATTTCTACAGTTTCCTATTCGATACAATACTTTATCTAAGACTACTTGCTTATCGGTGGAACATTGTGTTCTGCGTTTATTTTGTTAGTAATAATCATGAATTGGGTGTCTGTTCGGAATCGTCTTCAGCGGATGAACTTACTGTTGTCGATAATTCCTGAAGAGAAATTAAGTGAAGAAGCAACGTTGTATATGATCAAGTAGCTGCATAAAATGTGAGACGAAATCAAAGTAAATCATTTGAACAATTTGTTTGAGAAGTTCACTTTGGCTTCTAAAAAATTGAAGCTGTTTGTATTGATTCAGTGAATCACAATAGTTTACCCTTTTTTAAAAATGTTTTATTTGATTCTCTACTCTTAACAAAAGATGGTTTGTCGTTATTTCTATTATTGTTTATTTTCGTTAAATGAAGAATCTATTCATTTTACTTATTTTCTAACTTCCAAATACTATGAATACCTTTCATTTGGTTCTATTCTCTGAAGAATATTTTGGATTTTACCGAGTATCAAGATAACCTAAAAATCATTTACTTAGTTAGAATTCCACTCTAATGCTTGAGAATTCATTTGAATTATCTCTTTTATTGAGATTACTCAGCTCTCTCTCTAATGTAATAAAGAAGTTCAGAGTGTGAACTAAATGACGAATATATTTACTTTTAATCTTCCTTAATCTCTTGCCAATCACTTATCAGAAAGTTTTTAGATAAGGTGCGAGCAGAATAATAAAATTAAAATCTAAAACAAAACCAAAATAATTTAAACACAATGAAGACTGCTTTTGTTATCCTATTCCTTGTAGCTGCTGTTGCAGGCTTCTAAATTAACCTAGAATCAATGCTATCTACCGAAAGTGGGATTTTCACCTCCACTAGCCCTTTGATATGTTATGGTGTTGTCCTCGATGCTGGTTCTTCTTCAACCAAACTTGGAGTCTACTCTTGGCCATGCAGAAATGTGTAATCTCTCCCTGAACTCAACCCAATTTCAGAACTTCAAGGGAAAATCTCCCCTGGATTATCAGCTTTCTGCTCGAATATCACAGGAATCAGGGCATACTTGTCTCCATTGATTACCTAAGCAAAATCAGTTATCCCTGCTGATCAAATCTCATCCACTCCTATCATGTTTGGAGCTACTGCTGGGTTAAGACTGTTATCGTAAGCAGATTAAGACGCTATCGTCACTGAAGTTAGATGGTTACTCAGCTCCTCAGGTTTCTAATTCGAAGGAGAAAACTGGGCTCGCGTCATCACCGGACAGCAAGAAGGTGTTTATCTGTGGATTTCTGCAAATTATCTCACAAACCAGTTCACAAACAACACAGGTTCATAGAACCTCCCCTAAATATCCTCCGCTACAATCGATCTGGGTGGTGCATCAACGTAAATAACATTTTAAGACTCTAATACAACCTAACGAGAACTAGATTACAACTACAATCTGACTCTACCAGAAAACAACGATTTCAATCTCTATTCTGTCTCTTATCTGGGGTATGGCAACGATCAAGCTCGAAATGCAGTAAATTAATTATTTTTTTCTTATGATTTTACAACTTGCAATGAATGATTGGTTCTCGCAATTACGATAGAACCAATTAATAAAAAAAGATTTTTATTTTTATTTTTCATTCAAGATTTTCTAGAAGTTCTTCCTCTTATTGTTTATGAGGCAAAACCATAATTAACTCTATTCCCTGCTAGATTTGAATTGCAAATATTTCGCTTTTTATAATCACCCAAATAACTTTTTTTCTTCTTTTCTCTGATTTCTTTTTTAAGGTAACTCTTCTATCGAATACTCCCAATCCCACTACGATTTATTCTGCGTGCTACAACGCGGGATACAACTTCACAGAATCAACCACAAATAAGACTGTCATTGGTACGATAATCACCCCCCAAAAAAGTTAATCTAATTTTGAATGGTTTAATCATTTTTAGGCACATCGAACCCTCTGGAATGCATACTTCAAATACAATACTACCTAAATGAGACATCCTGCCTAACTAGCAATGCTCTTGAGTGTTCGATCAACGGCACATATTAGCCTAAAGTATTATTATTATTATTTATTATCCAAATTTTTAAATTTCATTTTTAATTTGACTAATTCCCTGTATTTCTGTAGGTTCCTCTCGCTGGCCCAATCATCGCAGTCAGTGGAGTCAATACAGCAGTGAATTCTTTCGGAGTGAACTCAACTTTCTACCCTGCTGACCTTCGAAAAGCTGCTATTGAATTCTGCAGCTTAAGCTATTAAAATGTTTTCTCAGCTGAACCAACTAATAGCTACATTGGAACGAAGTGTTTCCTTGGTCTGTATGCTGCTACTTTGCTGATTGACGGCTATCACCTCGGTGATTATTTGATTTCATCGCCCGACACAATCTAAGGAGCAGAGCCAGCATGGTCAATGGGATATCTCTTTGATAATGTCTCCTAGCTAAATTCTGACGATAATAACTCTATTCTACTCAACTCTCCTCTACCTCATCTAAAGAAGCTATTCCAAGGTTTCTAGGAAATACTCAATAGATGACGCTGAGAAATTTACTGCGATCATGCATAAGAATCTTTTTTATAAACTTTTTTGTACTTGCATCTTTTTTCCTTATTCAGGATAATAACATGAATTCTTGTGCTTTCATTAATATAATCAGATACCATTCATTTATTTAATCTCTCTCAATTTGAATTGGTATTATTTAAATAAATTTAAGTAAATCTAATGGTTATGTAGGAAATCTTGGGGATATCTTTGTATTTGTGGGAGATCTAATTTTAATAGAAAGGGAACATTATGATCATTTTGAAGGGTTTTTGCAGCTTGATTATTGCCAGGTATTTAATGTTCAGCGATTAGTCGTCTAAGAGAAATGTTCTCGAGATGTAGAGTTTCATCTGTTTTTGTTAAAATCTAAGAAGATTCCCACAGACTATTTTTTGCAATAACTTCAGTGGGATAATCTGAGAGGAAATCTTCTATGCACTACCAAAAGATTTATGAAGGGGATAGATAAGATTCTAAGAAGGAACTCTTTGAAAAGGAAGTCAAAAAATAATGTAAGAAAATGATACAATGTCTTCAAGAAAAAAGATGAAAAGAAATCTAAATTTTTTACTTAAAACAATGCAAATAACTGAAAGGTTAAAGAGTCTATATTTGAACACAACAAGCAAACATTATGGAAAAGAGTGAAATTGCTATGTTTTTATGGTGTGAAAGCACATCAAGAATTAACAAAAAAATACAGTGTAATTTATTGTTTAAAAAATGCAATGATTGCGTTGCTAATCCTTAGTGAATTGATCTGCGTTATCTAGACAGCAAAGGAATACAAAAAAGAATAAATTCCCTTAGGTTTCTTGGAAACAAAACACTTAATAAAATAATAAGAAATATTTTTAATTAATCAATATCACAGGAAAATAATAACCACAATGAGCGAGGCTGGTGTTCAATTGCAAGCATAACCTAAAGACGAAGACTTCGATAATCTCCCTGTGTCACAAGTGCTATTCAGTGAGATACCAACTATGACTAATGACAGCGTTTTGAGTAGTCGGAAGATGTTCGGGAGTCGATATGGTTTGAAAACACCTGATTTTGCTGAAACTATGAAGCTAAAATTAGCTGTCAAAGTTGCTGATGAGTATGCCTTCGCGTTTGAAAAATAAGTGAAGGAGACTTAGGCAAAGAAAGAGGAGGAAATAGGAAAACTTGCGGAGTAGTTTTACGAGCAATCTGCGGAGAGTAATGTTCTCTTGGGCGAGCAGATTTCCAAGCTTGAGGAATAATAGTAATAATCGCAGTATCATTCCGCTTTCGATTCAGCATAGATTTCCAAGAAATCTGTTCTTGAAACTGTCATCGAGTAGATGCCTTTGCAGCAGGCAACACTGCAATCCAAGAAACTCTCTAAATTACCCGCATCCTTCCTGAAATACGCTTAACACGCAGGTCTCGATCCAAACACCATCGAAAAACAAAAAGAAAAGCAGCAACTCATGCTGACGTCAGGGAATAACACTGCTCTCATGTCACGAGGAGATCAAGATGCATCTAAATATCAAATCGCGACACTTCAAGACACATCATATGTTAAAGGTGGTGAAGTTGTTGATACTGTCCGCATGGGAAGTGCAATTTCAAGGAATATCACCAAAATAATCAAGCCTGAATGGCATAAGCCTTGGAAATTGATGCGAGTCATCGCTGGACATCGTGGATGGGTGCGAACTGTCGCTGTTGATCCGGCTAATTAGTTCTTCGTTACTGGCAGCAACGATAGGACGATTAAATTCTGGGATCTTGCATCGGGATAACTGAAGCTAACACTCACAGGACATACATCACCTGTGCGGGGTCTTGCATTATCTGATCGTCATCCTTATTTGTTTTCGGTGGCGGAGGACAAGACTGTGCGATGCTGGGATTTGGAGATGAATCAAGTTATCAGAAATTATCATGGACATTTGTCCAGTGTGCTGTCCGTGTGTATCCATCCGACACTGAACCTCATTGCAACAGGAGGAAGAGATTGCACAGTTAGGCTGTGGGATATTAGGTAAAAGAAAGAAAAGGAAAAGATTAAATTACAAAAATTTATTAACAAAACAGCTTATTAATTGTTCTTTCTTTGACTAATCTAGAATGCGTTCTTAAGTGCACGTGCTGACAGGTCATTAACATGCAGTCGGCAGTGTTATTGGCTAGGAATTTGAACCCTAAATCGTATCCGGTTCATATGACAATTATATTAAGTTATGGGACATCGCTGCAGGAAAATCGATTAAGACCCTGACCAACCACAAGAAACCCGTTAAATCGTTGCTCTTCCACCACAAGGAATATACGTTCGCTTCTGCAGCTGCAGATAACATAAAAGTCTGGAAATGTCCAGAAGGCGAGTTCTTGAGAAACGTTGAAGGACAGGATAATATTGTGAATACCTTAGCTTTGAACTAAGACAACGTTCTTGTCAGTGGAGCGGATGATGGTAAGGAGAAAAAGAAATAGTTCAAGTTGTTTATTTTCAAAATGTAATATTCGCCATGCTAAATTGTTTCTTTTTCTTTTGAACAATCTAATTAGGTACCTTGAAATTCTGGGATTGGCGGTCTGGTCATAATTTCTAGGTCATCAAGCAGAAACCTCAACCAGGATCTATCGCAGCAGAGAATGCAATCTTCGACATGAAATTCGATTAGTCACAGATGAGGCTTATCACTGCAGAGTGCGATAAGACAATCAAGATCTACAAGGAAGACGAAGAAGCCACTATGGAGTAGTATCCAATCAACGATTTTAAAGTTGAATATGGCAAGCAATTGTTCTGAGAAAAAATATCAATAGAATAATGGGAAATATGCATGTGGTTTCATTGAGTTTTGGAAAATAAGAAAGATGAGACAAACAGGAAGATGCTTAATTAGGGGATTGAGAATAATAAAATAAGAATAATAATTAATTTTGGGGTTATTTTTTCCTAGTTTAGGCTTTTTATCATACATTTTTACAAATTTCAAATGAGTAAAAAGGTGGAAATATCATATTACCTTATTTTCCATATGGGTAAAGATATTACACAAAAGCGAAGCTATTTTATGACAGCTTAATTGCGTGTCTAAGTTAGTCGAAAGGGGGAGGAAGGTGATTGAAATAAAGATTCCTTGTCGAGAAACAAAACAGTTACCAATCATGGATAATAGAAATAATATCTAACTTGCATATTTTGGTGTCTTGAAAGTAGTTGTTTGCAAGTAAAGTCGAAAATACTTACTTCAATAGAATATTAATAACTTACTCTAAAAGTAAAAATAGATTTAATTATAAGCTTAGCCCAAAATAGCTTATTTTATTCTCTTTGAAAAACCTTGGAAAGAGCTCTTCCAAATAAGAATAATCTTGAAATCCTGTGCATTTTATGAAAAAAAACAACGCACATTCAATGATATTTGGCTATTTTCAGAATTATCGACTATTTTACAATAAAATACTCATATCCTGTATGCAAACTTAATACATACACACACTAAAAAAATGTAATACATAACAAGGGAAAAAAATAGATAAAAAATAAGTTTCTCAGATGTTCTTTGGGTTTTTGAAAGCTTCTCAAAAACCCGGCATTTTTCTTCAAATAAAGGGGAAAAGGAGAAGTTCTTTAAAATCGGCATTTACTGTTCTCAACTAAACACTAGATTGGGCATAATAAACGATGGTGTGTGCTTCGTGATATTTCCTGTCTTCTACAAAACATTACTCACTCTTCTCTCCGCTTTTGCTTCATTCTTACCCGTTTCCTTGACAATTACTTATTTATACTGCTGCTAGATCATCTACTATTGCTGATATTCCTCTTTTAGCTGATTTTACTTATTCTTCAGCACACTCTTATTGCAAGGCATACATTAGATCATTGTAGGATTAGATATTGTGGAGTTGTTCTTGAGTAAATCTGTAGGCTTTGGGTCGCCTTAAAGATTTTGGGATGTCTCTGTTGGAATGTTCTCGTCATCTATTCAAAAATATTAACCAAATTATTTATTTCAATAAAATAAGAAGATCCCATTTCTTATGATTTTCAAATTCTCATTAAAAATGGTGAATGTTCCCCTTACATTGATAGTTCGAAATTGCATGCTGCTGATGACTTCCTGTTGTTTGTGAGTATCCTACATTCAATGTTCTAGAAGACGAATTAGAAGATTAAACTTGCTGTCTAGTATTTGCCGTAGTTTATTTCAATTAAGCAACTACCTGTTGATTATGTCTTCCTATGCTACTACTGCTGCTGGTCTCTGCAAAGGAGCTTTTCTTCTTCTAATTATTATTATCCTCGATGACAATATTAATATTCTTTTACGCTGCAGCAGATTTCGGTTGTTTCTAGTTGAAAAACGAATTACTTACTCCTGAAAGACACCCCTCTTCGCTCGGATCAGTGGACATGTTTCGTTAGCATTTCTGAGTTAGTTTCTTGGCTGCTAGCTGCTTTAAAGGTAGTGTAATAGTATTTGATGATGTTTCAGTAAATTTAGATTATTTCTTGGCAACATATTTGGCCTCAAATGAGTCAAAATAGTTATCAACTACTGTCGGGTATTGCTGTATCGGGAATTGCTGTGGTTAAAATTACTCGTATTGCTGCTGTTTTCCAGCTTAATTTTTGCTGTCCAAGAATGATTTGGATGCGTCTTCGATTATCCCCGTCATTTAAGCATAAGGAATTGCTGTTCCTGCTGTTGCTAAAGGATGGTTTTACGAAACAACTCGAGGTGTTTTCGATGCCATAGTATTATTAGGCCTATAAATCTGTCCGCCGTTGTGCGATTCAGAGATTATTGAAGCTTTACTAACAACAGGGCGAGGACTGCATCGACTTGGATTGCTGAGAATCTACTGATTATTAGATCCTTGCGCTGGAGAAGCAAAACAGAATTGCTAGTGTTGTTGCTGCTGCTGTTACGGCTGATTTATCTACTGGATTGGTAGTTTATTGTATGAAGACGATGAAGGATCGATTGCTTCCTTGACTCCAGGGTATTATTTACTAATAAGTTGCTACTTATTGTTGTTGTCATCGTTCTTTGACTTTTGAATGCTTGCAATATCACAACTTGGCGCTGAAACAGGTCCAATGTGAGTGTCTCTATACAACTAATACCCTTAATTCTACTACAAATAAGGTTATGATTGCATTCCTTGCGTCGTTTAGTTTGATTATTTCTGCATAATTGGCTTGTTATTACTTTATGTTTGATTATTATTCATCGGTGCTGGGTATCGTTCTTGGAACTACGAGAATTAAATCTGAAACTAAGGGCAGATCTATTATGATTCTACCTACTACTTGCTGGAGTTGTTCTCTGGGGAGACACCTCTGATATTATTATTATTATTCTAAGACAGTGCTTGCGAAAACAGATTCTTTTTGATTTATTGGGAGTATAATGTATTGCTGCTGTATGTCGGGGCGAGTTGCTTGATGAATTAGAGCTGCATATCAGCATAATTGGCCTTGGGTGCGGGGGAGGGAGATGAAGTGCCTGCAGTAGCAGTAGTTTTCTGAGGTATTGGTGATTCTTTCGATCTTCCTCTTGTATTTTATGGGTTCTCTTACGAATATGATAATTAACTTTTATTATGATTATTCTCTGTTTGTTGTTCTAGATATCCTGAGAACGGACTGGAGACGAGATGCGAAGAGTTGTTGACTTACGATGATTGCGCTGACCACATGTTTTGCATCGATTTATTGTTTTTATTCGAGCTGTTGAATGCAGAAGATTATGATGGACCAATTGCTGATTCAGTTTCAAATGCGTGATTTGAAGCTGTCATGGAGGTTTATGTGAGCTGCTGGGAGAGTTTTAAATTAGTTGAGTGGGTGGAATTCTTGGGATCTTCGGAGGTTAATTGCTGCTTCAAACTTATTGGGTCGTAGCTACGAGATTGTTTGGAAGAAGAAGAAGGAACTTCGAAGATAGGCATGGAAGTGGTAGTAGTATTGGATGTATTAGATGTATTAGTAATTCTTGTTGCTGTTGTTGCTGGGGTGGTTTAGAAAAGGTAATTAGAAGGTTATTGAGGTATGTTTGTGGGAATTCCTGGGGATAACAGCAAGTTTTGAGATTGATTTGATTATTTGCATAGACTATTCAAGCTTATTCTGCTTAAGGGAACGACCTTCTTGATTATCGCTTGGCTGTTGTTGTTGTTATTGCTGCTGGCATCGATGCTTTGGTGATGATGATAACTAGAATTATTGCAATTATTAGCAACATTAGGATTATTTGTTGAATATTTGATGTTGTTAAAATTTGAGCTCACGGGTGAGAAGATCTATGATTGAGTCATTTCTTAGCTGTGATTTCTGATTGCGCTGTTGTTGTTGTTGTTGCTGCTGCTAGTGGAATGTGAATAGCTGCGGGATTAAGGGATCCAAAATTAACTGTTCAGACAATCGAAGTGAGTTTAAGTAGAAGGATTACGATAACAGCTGATTGTTTAGCAAGGGGAGATTTCCCTTGGTTTCATCGGCTAGAAACCATCTGGGACGTAAAGAATTCGATTTGAGAGGTGGGGTTGTTATGCAGCTTATTAAGATAGGTTGAGGTGGATTTGCTGATGATTGGATAGGTGCATGCAGTTCGTCGTCGTCATGCAGTGTGATTGCTAGTATTCTAATAATTCTGAGTCGGTGTACATGCTTTGCATTGGATTATTTATGCTCATAATGTTATTGTTGTTGGTGGTTATCTGGGGGTAGTGAGGGATCACTGTGGATTGATAACAAGAGCAAGAATTGCCATGAGGGATCGGTAGAGAAGAAGAAGGTGGTGAGGAGCATGAAAACTGAGGTAGCTGCTAGGCAACTAAATTTAGGCAACAATGGCAACTTGGTTATACTTGGTTTAAGGAGAAATTCGAGTACTTGAGGTCATCTTGGGAAACAAACAAAAAAAAAGTTTATAAATACGATCCCTGACCTGAAAATCACAATATTCTTGTTAGACTTGAGTTTATTATTCGTTACTTGCATGAATTGGATTAGGAGGATGATGAGGATGGGCTTGGGTATTGCGAAATGAACTAGCAGCAGCTTCTGCTTCAAGTTTCTTTTGATGGATACGCAGGATAAACCGTTACTCACTCAAATCTTTAATCTCTGGAATGGAGCTGCGATTATTTATTCCTGCTGTGACTGCTACTGCTGACGATGTGTGCATATTCAATGGATTCATTTTGTGATTTCTTTGTTGGCTCATGCATATTTCAAATCAAATTAAAATCTCTCTCAATTTTTGTTTAAACTGCTTTGCTACTGCTACTTCTTCTTTTTCTTTTTGTTTTTGAATTATTTGATTGGTTGTCTATCCATTCAAATTTATTATCCTGTCCGTTCTGCCTCCCGCAAATTTAAATATCCCTTAATTGTTTCTTCTTCTTTTTCATTGTGGGTTTTCAATAATTATCTGGATATATTTACTGGAGCGAAAATAGAAGAAGAAGATTTTCTTCTTTGAGTTTCTAACATTTTTGAAGTGATTTCCTTGCTAGAAATGAACTGATTATCCAGAAAGAATCAAGAAAAAGATTGAAAAAATAAAAAAGAATCAACGAACAAACAAATTATTATTATCATGGAATTTCTTTAAAAGATAGAAAAAAATATATAGATATTTGAAAAACAACAAGAAAATTAAAATAAGAAAGAAATTTGCGTTTAGAAGAAATTTATATATTTTGATTTTGAAAGCTTAAAGAAAGAACATTCAGGCAGATTTAACTTGTGGGAAAGGGTAACATATTAAAAAATAATTATTTAATATGAAGGAAATCATATCACAATGAAGAAATCATAAATGTAATAAAATATTTCGATTTTTCAAGAAAAAACACAAACATAAATAACTTTGCTTTTAACTAAAAATTAATATACCTTTGATGTTTGAAGGATAATTTATTAGAAGGCACTTAAGAGAAAGTGATGAGAGTGAAAAAGAGAGCAAGACTTTAGAATATTTCATCAGAAATCACAATGAAAATAATACAAATGACATTCTCTTTCTGCTTCATTTGGGATATTTCATTACCTAAAGAACTGTTTTAACCCAATCAATTGATACCTTTGAAGGAAGAAAGTTCATAATTTCAATAATTTTTAATAAATAAATTGGCAATAAAACGTGAGAAAAAGTGAAAAAAAGAAGAAGACATACATAAGTCTAACATGACATCAAAAGAGACCATCAAAAAGAATATTCTCAAGAACAGAAGGACAAAAGGTGTTTACGATATCTTGAATAGCCAGAAGATGAAGAGCGATGTTATATTCGTTGATTTTGAGTAAGATAACGGATCCGGATATTCTTGTTTTTTTTGTAATAAGAATCTTCGCTTTTTTTTTACAAATAGATGTGGTCTTTAAAAAGGAGAAATAACAATTCCTGTCCGTAATTCTAAATGCTTGAAGATGTTTTGCGTCTACGATATCGATGCGATAGTAAACCACATTTAACCTGAATCAGCTGAAGGATATTCCCAAAAATGTCCTGTCTGCCAGCAGTACATTTACACAAAAGATTTCTATGTCGATGCGGATATGGATACTGCGTAGAAATACATGAAAGAACATCACAGCGATGCGTTCTTCGAGTTGACCAATGGCGTGGATGACTGGAAAGTCTTTGTCACGCGCAAGAACCAATGGATCTTGCAAGAACAAGAAAGTAAAACGAAAAAATTCATTATCAAAGAATCAGAGATGCTCACGGAATATGATAAAAACTACCCGCAATTTCCGAGCAAGCAAACAGCGCAGTTCTATTAAGATAAATGGGTATTCATAAATGAAAACGTGAATGTGCAGAATAATGGGAAATTGCAATCGATACTTTATTTATTTTTCCCTTCACTTGCGGATCCTGTGCAGAAAACGAGACCATGGAAGGAAGTGCATATCTTTGTGAACAAAAAAACGAATGTTCAAAGTTACTTTAATGAATACATGTCGGTCTGCAAGTTCTTCAATCCTCTCCTGAACGTGCACGGCATCATAGCATCTGGTGGGCTAGGCTACCCAGTGAAATAGGAATATGTTAACAGGTCATTTGTGGTTCCACTTTTTTGGGATGATCCGCTAAAAGATATTTAAGCACATATTGACCTTGTGGAGATCGAGCCTATGATCGAACCGAGAGTCTTTCATCAGCTCATTTAATACAGAAATTCGATTTACGCGATAGGCGGGTACATGCGAGATATCCCAGGACAGACAGATATCCCTATGAAGACATGTGAGAGGTTTAACTTCGCTACCAATAAATGGGAGAAAATAGCTGACATTTCCACGCCCAGGTAGCTATTCACAGTGACTGTCTATTCAGATAAGCTCTATGTCGCCGGTGGGAAGGTGAACAACCCAGGCGATAAGGAAGACAAGGAGGATCTCACAATCGAAGTCTTCGATGCGAATACTAATCATTGGACATCGTATTGCGTGTTCAAGGTGCCTAATCCGAATAGATACTTCACGGAGAGGGCCTACGCGTTTGTGAAAGAGAACAATACGCTCGTGGTGTTCGGAGGGAGAAAAGAGAGAATGTAGTATGATTTCAAGCCAAGCTAGCGAAGCAGGTAAGCTGTTGAGCTAAACCTGCAAGATGGCTCATACAAGTAGACAAATGATCTCCTGCCCGAGCCGGGGATTACGTTTGAAGGTTCAACTGATTTCAAAGGGATCTTCTACAACAATCGAATTATATTTGGGTTTAAGAGGTACATCAAAGAAAATAATGCGACGATTATGTGCCCTTCGATTTGCAAATATGACCAGCAAGGAGCTAATAAATTCACATTTGAAAGCTGGAAAAAGATTCCAATGTGATTTTATTAATTCTTAGGCGAAGGAGAATAGATAATAAACAAGTAGACATTAGTTTTTGTATGTTCCAACTAGAAAGCGAAATGCTTGTAAGTCAGTTTTAAATATATATTCTCCATTTCAATGATTAAATCTACCATAATTACCTCTTGGTTTCCATTATCCAGATAAATGAGGAGGGGGGTAATTAATTCGTTAAGCATGCGATGGGGCATTTTTCTTTCTCTTTTCTTAGCTTTCTGTCATTTCATGCAATAACCATGAAAACACTAACCTTTTTAAAATAAACAACGAATAACGAAGTAGCGATATTTCTTGAATTAAAGAATGATATCTGTTTTGTTACTTGGCATGTTTAAACGTGAATTAGAAAGAATCCATCCTGTAATCTCACAAAAAAAGACTATTTTGGAGAATCGTTAATTAAGATCAAGTTAGTTTTTTCTTCGTCTTTGTAATTTGAAGAAACTAAGAAAGGGAGAATCAATCACAAATTGGCTCAACAACAAAAGAGAGAACACAGTGTCTTTACAAAATAGTAGACTTACATCTTCTTCTTCTCACTCTCCCGCGGACTTTCTCCCCCACTCCAATTCCTTCCTTAAAAAAAAGCAAAGAAAATAATACTATTATTCCTTCTTTAGAATTTCAAATATTCACTCGAATAATAGAGAGAATGGGTAACTGCGAGATCTAAAAGCGTTCAACAGAGGTTATAGGTACTATCACAATAACTCTCGATAAAACGAGATTTTCTCGTGGAGATTTACTCACTGGACGACTCATCCTAAAACTATTCAAAGACTTTCCTGGTAGACAACTCAGTGTTCGTGTACGTGGTATCGAGTCAATGAAAAAAGGATCAGAGCAAGCAGAGAATGAAATTTTCGGCGATACTGTCCTTTTACTCGCAGTTGGCTAACTCAAAGAAGGTGAGCATAAATACTATTTTGATTATGTTCTCCCTGAGAAACTACAATCATAATTTTCCTCTCGAGTCATGTCGTTAAAACCACCTTACGCTGTGAGCATGGTCTACTAAGTCAAAGGATAGTTAGATCCAGTTGAACTCGTTTAAGATGAATTTCCAGCCATAACAGGTGCAGCATATTTCTCACTTCTCGCGTAAATCAGTAAAGAAGGTATCTCCAGCACTAGCACAGGGAATTTAAAAAATGAACACGAAGAATATGGAGCTGTGGAGATCGTATTGCATAGCACGAAGAGCGCATATGAAGGAGGTGAAATTGTGTAGATTTAACTAACAATTAATAACTCCGACGTAGCTATTCCTTTAGAAGTATTGAGTTTCAATGTCATTCGGGAAATATAATTCTTCGGGAAGTCTACTAATGCGTACATCAAGACAATCCGCAGGGAACTCACTCCAAATATTGTCAAAGATGTGATTCTCCAATCGGATATAAAGTTCGAGAGAGGCGAGCTAGATTAGATTGCCAGTAAAACAGTCGAATTTGAATTACCACCTGATTTGCAACCCAGTTTCTAAGGGAAGTAGTTTCAATGCAGATACTTTTTTGAGATCTACGCGCATTATGTGAAGACACCTACGAATTTTATTGATGCGAAAGCGAGACTCAAACTCAATATAATTCCAGAGAAAAGCAGGAATTATATTGATTTGAATAAAATGGCGTAGTCTACAGCGAAGAAACTAAATACTGTTACAAAAGCTAAGATAAATAATGATCTCATTGCTTCGTAGATACACTTAGGATACAATAGCAATAGTGTATCTCAGCATAATTCGAACATGAACAACAACAATAATAATAATAATGAGAATGCTAAAATTGGTAATTAGAATGGAGTTTCAACTACTGCAACAACAGTGAATAATAATATTGTTTCTTAGAAATTTGGTGAGAATTCGAATTCTGCTAAGCCTGCAGATGATGCAGGCATAACATAGCATCCAATCAATGCAAGTATTCATCAGAATAATAATAATAATAAT
>Ga0302271_10000455_pt1 | contig 40051 bp, 28 predicted proteins | sample III_Bog_N1_1_FD_198767 | JGI IMG/M metagenome (GOLD analysis project Ga0302271, IMG submission 198767) | Peat permafrost microbial communities from Stordalen Mire near Abisko, Sweden - III_Bog_N1_1 | ecosystem: Environmental > Terrestrial > Soil > Wetlands > Peat | place: Sweden: Abisko...
ACAAAAAAGGAACTCAGATTTGCTATAAACTCACAAACGAAAAGACAAAAAAAATAATTAGTGCGATGGAGATTAAATTATGTCAATAATAATAGTCGGAGGCGGAGCCGCAGGAGCCAGCTGTGCAGCCAGATTAAGAAGATTAAACGAAAGTGCTGAAATAATAATTTTAGAAAAAACAAACGAAATTTCTATTGCAAACTGCGGGTTGCCTTATTTCTGCTCTGATATAATTTCCGACAGGGAAAAAATGTTGGTTTCAAACCCCAAAGTTTTTAAAAATCTGTTAAATGTTGAAGTCAAACTAGATTCGATGGTCACTTCAATCAACAGAGACAAAAAAACTGTAACAGTAAACAATGAGTATGAAATAGAATACGACAAATTGGTTTTGGCTCTCGGAGCAAACCCAATTAAACCGCCTATTCCAGGCCTATGCGAACTTTATAATAAAAATATTTTTACCGTAAGGACTCTTAATGACGCAGATAAAATAAAAGATTTCACCCGCAAAAATTCTGTTAAAAACGCCGTTGTAGTTGGCGGTGGTTTTATCGGGGTTGAAATGGCAGAAAACCTTGCCCATATTGGGATAAAAACTTCACTTGTAGAATTATCAGATCAAATTTTGGCTCCTTTAGATTTGGATATTGTAAGCTTTGCCCAAAATCAAATGCGAGACAATGGAGTAGAATTAATCCTTTCAGACGGAGTAAAAAAGTTTGAAGAAAACGAAATTGTTCTGAATTCTGGTAAAAAAATACCTTATGACATAGCCATTTTGGCAATCGGAGTAAGACCTGAGACTTCACTTGCAAAAGCATGCGGACTTGAAATAGGAGTGAGTTCAGGGATTATAGTTAACGAATTTATGCAAACTTCCGATGAAAACATTTATGCAGCAGGCGATAGTGTCGAAATAAAAGATTTCGTTGATGAGTCAAAAGCCCTTATTCCTCTTGCCGGACCTGCAAACAGACAGGGAAGAATTATCGCGGATAATATTTCTGGGCTTAATTCAACATATAAAAACACCCAAGGAACAGCCGTAGTAAAAGTTTTTGACCTAACGGTCGCAAGTGTCGGAAATAATGAAAAACAGCTAACCCGAAAAGGTATTGAATACAAAAAAGTGTTCATTTGGGGAAATTCCCATGCCAGTTATTACCCCGACAGTTATCCATTAATGATAAAATTATTATTCACTCAAGAAGGCGAAATCCTTGGAGCACAATCAGTTGGGATGGATATGGCAGAAAAAAGGATTGACGTCATAGCCTCTGTTATGAGACTGGGGGGCAAAGTACAGGATTTAGTCGGCAGTGAATTGTGTTATGCCCCGCCTTATTCTTCAGCAAAAGACCCTGTAAATATAGTGGGGATGGCGGCTGATAATATTTTGAAAGGGTTAATTAACCCTGCTTACTATGATGATTTGAAAGATGCCTTTTTAATAGATGTAAGGCCGAAAGTTTCTTTTGACCTTAGAACAATCGAAGGTGCTGTCAATATTCCGGCAACAGAAATCAGAAACAGGCTGGATGAAATTCCAAGAGACAAAAAAGTCATCCTCTTCTGCGACAAAGGCTTTAACAGCTACGTTGCAACGAGAATATTCATACAAAAAGGATTTGACAATATCTCAAGCCTTTCGGGCGGATTTTGGCTATACAGGGAAATTGTTAAAAACAAACGAAGAATTATCATGAATAATGAACAAAAGACTAAAACGAGCTGTATTTTACCCGATCAAATGATAAAAATCGACGCTTGCGGACTTCAATGTCCAGGGCCGATTATGAAATTGTCAGACAAAATGAAGGAATTGGATGACGGGAAATTTATTGAAATTTCAACAACTGACGCGGGGTTTGCCTCGGACATTGAAGGATGGTGCCAAACAACAGGAAACACTCTTGTGGGATTGATTAAGGAAAACAAATTAATCAAAGCAACTATTCAAAAAGGTTCACAAAACCCTGTTATTGAGAATTCTAAAGATGCTGACGATAAAAACACACTCGTTGTTTTCTCAAACGACTTGGACAAAGCTCTTGCTGCCTTTATCATAGCCAATGGAGCTGCTGCCAGCGGAAAAAAAGTCACTATGTTTTTCACTTTTTGGGGTTTGAATATTCTAAGAAAATCTCAATTCACTAATGTTAAAAAAAATCTGATAGAGAAAATGTTCGGGCTTATGATGCCCAAAGGGGCCGACAAACTGATTTTATCTAAAATGCACATGGCTGGAATGGGTACTTGGATGATGAAAATGGTTATGAAAAACAAAAACGTTCTATCCCTAAAAGAACTTATTAAAACCGCACAAGATAATGGGGTGAAATTCATCGCCTGTAATATGTCGATGGATGTTATGGGAATAAAGCCGGAAGAACTTATTGACGGAGTCGAAATCGGCGGGGTTGCAAAATATATTGCAGAATCCAACAGTTCAAAATCAAATCTGTTCATTTAAAATTTCATTATAAGCCTAGCGTATTTTGCCATGTTAAAATACATTACAAAAAGGCAATAAACATGCTTAAAAAATTTTTAAATAAGTATGAATATTGGTATTTTTAAAAGTTTGGGGAAAATTTTTGGTAAAACTGCTCCCGTGGCACAAATGTATGTGCCAAGAGTCGCGGCTTCTGCTCGAATTGCAGGGGTGACTGGTAGTGAACTGGAAAGAACTCAACAGGTTCAACAATTAAATAAAAAACTATTTGAACTAATAGATGACGTTTTTGAGAAAAAAACCGCAATGGGTGAAAAACCCAAACTTAACGAAAAAGAATTTTTAAACTGCGTAAAACAGGTTATTCCAGATGCAAATATAAAAATAAAATATAACAAAAAGCTCCATTCGGAAGGTTCCGTTGATTATATATATAAAAATAAAAAGGAAAAAACAGTCATCGGTTATCTTCTTGAAATGAAAGCTGCGATTGAAGCAGGAGAAAACGAGGGAACCGCCGTACACGAAATGTGGCATTCTATAGAGAAAATGGTTCAAACCAAAATAGCCGCAAGACAAAATGCTAAATCACTAATTGGCAGATTAAAAAACTTTACTGAAGCTAAAAATCAGAAACATACTGATTTTTACTGCGATGAATTATACCAAAGAAAAGAGCTTAAAGATGTAAGTGATGAAAAACAATTAAAAGTCATATCAAGTTCTATGAAAAGACATTTTGAAGATTTAAAAACTCCTTCTGATGAAAAAATAGAAATTTTGCAAAGATGGAGATACAGCTTAAAAACAGAATTAAACGCATATAAAGAAGAATGTCGCTACATCTGCAAAAAAATGGGAAATCCTGATACAACCTTTAATAATCTATATGGGGATTATCTTTTTGCACCAAAAATAAAGATTGTAGAAGATATGTTAAAAGACGAAATAGCTTCTGTCAGAAAACTGAGTGCGGAGAAATACGGGCAAAAAGCAGGGATTTAAAAATCAAAATCAAAAGGTAGCCGAGGCTACCTTTTATTTACTATCTTCTTTTTCGTAAAGAACTTTTTCGTAATAATCCAATTTATCAATTAATGGTTTTGCATATTGGAAATCCTTGTCTTGTCCAGTTCTTGATTTATTTGTTGTATAAATTTTGGAAATCACAGCTCGTTTCAACAATTCAGGCATGTTGAGTGCGATTTTTTGCCATTCTACATCCTTATTTTCCAATGTTTTGTAGTAATCTTTTTTATAATCTTTGGACAATCTCAATTTCCAGTTGTCTTTATTTTCATGTCCTTTTTCGTTATAAGTTTTATCTAGTCCGAAGAAATCCATGAATGAAATTTGGATTTTTTCGCCATATCTCATAAGCTCTTGACCTTTAGTTATTACTCGAAGCCTTGTATCCCAGTTTAAATCATTAATTAATTTTCCACGTTCTTCATCCGTCTTCTCAGGATACGTAACTCCCATCAAATAATCAGGCTTCATTGACCAGCCTTTACCTGGTTGACCATTATTGTTTTGATAATAATCTTCTGCCAGATTGTCTCTATTTTCAGCTATTTTTTCAAAAGGTGGGTCATCGTGTGTAGAAAGTACCAGCCAATTATTACGTGATTGAGTTTCTCCCATATTCCATTTTATATCAACAATATCAGGTAACTTCAAACCCTCATGTTTAGATCCGTCTTTCGCAACTCCACCGTAATAAACATAATTGAAAATATCCGTTTTGTTCCCTAAGCTTTCCCAAACAGCATCATTTTTATCAAGATTTTTTTCCTTAAGAATTGGTAAAACTATTTTTTCTAAAATCGTTTGATAACTGTGATTAGGATCAATAGACTTATCCGCATTCAGTTCGCTTAAGAATGCACCATGGGCATTAGTAGAAACTATTTTTCCTGCGTTATTTTTAATTACTTCAACATCATTTTTGTTATAAATCCAAGGATCGATAAGTCCTAAAACATGGTCGACTCTGACATTTTGATATGTATCAAGAAGATTTTCAAATTTTTGTTTGAATAACAGTCCCCCCTTACCCAAAGAACCGTCTTCGTTGAATAAAGTTTTTGGATTTACAACAGGAATATTCCAAACTTGGTTTGCTTGATGTCCGTTATCCCAGTTACCATCACCACCGCCAGGGCAGCCGACCCTGTAATCTTTCAAAAACGCATCTTGATTTCCCCAAAGATCTTTCATCGAAAACCCGATTATTGCATCAGAAATATAATTAAGTTTGCCCGGATTTTCTTTGATAAATCCTTTTTCCTGCTTGTCAACTATAAATTGCTTAAATTTATACAGGCCAAGCTCTTTTGAGTTATTTTTCTTTAAGTCTGCGATGAAGTCTAGTGCATCTTGGTGTTTTGGACTATCCGAATCGTTTTTGTATTGCATCAAATTTTTTGCAACATCAGGCCATTGTTCAAAATCGGTAGTATTATATTTTGTCTGTAAAATGTTGTACATTGCATCAGATTCAAGCCAATCACCGGCATTTTGTTTGAAATTTGTGTATTCACCTTTTAGATTTATGGCATTTTTATCGTTTTTATCTTTTAAATTATCGTAAGCTTTCTCAAAAAGTCTATCATAAGAATTAAAAGCTTTTCCAAAGTTAGTCATGTCTGATGTTTCATAAGATGCGGATGTTTCTTTCTCTATATCAGAATCGCTCAGAATATTAGCATACTCATCTGTAGCTAACCTTGACATGTCAGTGAAAAGGTAGTTTTTTGAATTAATAGATGAGTTATATGGTGAATAATTATCCTTTGAAATTAACCCCGGAGGTCCAAGCTGAATAGAATCAAACCCATTCATTTTCAAGAAATCATTGACTTCAACTGCTTTTTTATTAAATGGTGAACCAATAAATAAATCCCTATCCGCTTGAGGGAAACTTGAACCATGCATAACCAATGCAAGATTTTTTATATCAAGAAAATTCTTTCCATCAGCAATAGTCTGACCATAATCTTTTTCTTCATCAGGCCTAATTGCTCTTCTAAAAGAGATATTACTGCTAGTATTAATCTTTAAAATATTCATCCACGACCACACGATGCCTACACAAACAATTATAAAACAACAGAACTTTTTTTTTGAACTATTAATGAAAAATGTTTTACATAACTTAAGGAATAGCAGGGGGAAACGAGGAATGTAAAGCAGGAAACGAAGACTTATCTTCACTCTTCACCTTTCATCTAAAAAATCTTTGCAAACTCTATAACAGGCCCGGAAACTCCATTTCTAGGCGAGTTTGGTATTTGATAACCAACGTAAATAGTTACATTTTTGGGCAGAGCATAACTAAAACCAGGGATCAAAAATCCTGCAAAGTGCTCAGAACCTGAATACCAATCAGCAATAATAGTTAATTTTTTAGTAACCGGCTGTTCAACTCCGGCAATAAAAGCAAGAGAGTCAATTCCGAAAACTTGCTTTGTTCCATAACTTAACCCTGCGGTAAGTCTTGTATTTAACTTTGGGACTCTCCCGCTCAAATGGGCATAAGTCCAATTTCCAACCCCATTTCCTTCTAATCCTATTAAAACATCAGTCCCTACGGTAAATTTAAACTCTCTTTCAGGGAATTTTTCCTTCAAACCAGCAATAGGCATGGCTGATTTAAACCCAACCCCCAAAGAAATATTGTGCGAAGCCGGAGCCCCAACATTAAACAAAGTGGCATCAATCTCTGTGTTGTGCCCAATTCCAACAGCAGAATAGCTTGTACCGTTGAAAAAAGCATCTTCGCCCCATGCTCTAAATTGGGCTTCCTGTTGCACAAACACATGCCCTTTTTCCGTAACATCAGCACTTGGTACATTAAAAATAGTTTGCATTGCAAAAATAGGATGCTGAATAAAACAAAGACAAATCAAAATTAAAATCAATCGAATGTGCATAAGCACCTAATCCTATTCTCCTTCTTTAATATATTTTTGAACGTCAAATTTATTTTTACAGCCATTCAAACTCATATATCTAATTTTACCCGAAACTATTCTATTTGCAAACGGCCTATCGTGAAGTCCGCCTATAGACCAAAGAATTCCAACATAACCATTTGAATCGTTCCCGTCGAGGGCATATTTATCGTTGAGATAAATCGCAATATTCAAAGCCTCTTCCGGTGACTTTGACCATTCCAATATTTTTTTTGCCCAATACATTCTTAAATACCCATGAATTTTTCCCTCTTTTAATAATTTTTTTTGACATGCGTTCCACAATTCATCATGGGTTTGAGCATGCTCAAATTCTTTTAAATCATAAAGATAAGACTTTATATCAGACCTGTGTTCGTTCAAACTCACTTTTGCCCAATTTAATATACCATCAAAATTCTTATAGCTTAGACTATACAGGCAAAAATTGTCTGCCAGTTCTTTTCTAACAATCAATTCTTCCAAATATGCCTCTTTGTTGGCTCTTGAAACGTTTGATTTTAAAACTTCAATCGATATTCTTTGAGAGGATATTTGCCCGCAGTGGAGATATTTAGACATGTTTGAAACAGCATCTTTGTTGGGGTCATTTTTGTCCAAATTATAATTTTCAAGCTTATTTTTTATGAAATTCGCTAAATTTAAACCGGCTTCGCCCCTATCAATTTTAAAGAACTGATTATATTCAGTTAAAAATTCCCCGATATTTAAATAAACTTTCCTACGTAGAGTAGCCGCTGAAAATTCCTGCTTGTATGAAATGTATCTGGCAGGAATTATATTGTGCGAATCAACCTCAAAAACCGCACAATCTATATTTTGAGCAAACTCTGATTTTAAATTAATGGGGTTAAAATCCACAACCAGTCCCCCGATATTTTCAAAACTAAAACCATCCTCTAAAAATTCATACGAAATATTATTCTCGGCTAAATTCTTTTTCAGCTTATCTAGCCCACTCTTCATAAATTTAAGTTGTCTTTCGGAGTAAAAATTTTTCTCGAGAGAAATTACCACCTTAAAGGGCAGGTGCTTATCCTTGGCCAAATTAAAAGCGAACAGCAGCCCCCAATTATCTTCCAGCCTGAGCTCTCGGCTCATCAGATAAACAATTTGGCCATCTTTTATCTCTTTATCGTTCAGCTTAAAAACCCTGTTGGGATTTATTTCAACAGGAATTTGAAACTTATCGTCAACAAAATCTAACATCAAATTTCTGGTAACAGTCGGTTTTATCATTGTGAAAGTTTAACTCAAAAATAAAAGAAAAATATTACCCTTGAGACGACAAATACCTAGACTAACTTCTATTAATTACGTCACCCTGAATTTATTTCAGGGTCTCACCGGTGAACGTTTTCTGGATTATAAGATGAAAAGTTTCCGAGGTTGGATTGCTTCGTCGTATCCCTCCTCGCAACGACACCTTATGTTTCATATCAAACATTTAACTTCATTCCATTTCCTGTTTACCCTTAAGATACCAAGTTTTAGCACCATTAATTTTAACGTTGATAAATTTGCCCACCAAATTTTCATCGCTTGGAATATGAACAATCTTGTTGTTACGAGTGCGGCCGGTTAAAATATTTTGACCCTTATGGTCTTCAAAAGTCTCAACAAGCACTTCCATTTCTCTGCCTATATATTTTTTGTTTGAATTAAGACAACTTTCCTTGTTCCGATCGTTTAATCTAACCAATCTTTCTATCTTAACCTCTTCAGGCAAAAACAAGTCAGTCCATTTTGCAGCAACCGTTATTTCCCTTGGAGAATAAGCCGCCGTGTTTGAATAATCAAGTTCCAACTCTTTCATTACATCCAAAGTTTCTTGAAATTGTTCCTCGGTTTCTCCCGGAAATCCTGCAATAAAATCGCTTGTAATGGTTACGTCTTTTACTTTTTCCCTTACTTTTTTTGCAATTTTTATATAAGTTTCTTTATCGTAACGTCTATTCATCTTTTTTAAAACTGCCGAAGAACCTGATTGCATAGGAATATGAAAACACTCGCAAACCTTGTCCAATTCAACCACAGTATCAATCAATTCTTCTGTAATATCCGTCGGATAAGACGTAGTAAAACGAATTCTAAAATCTCCTTCGAGGGCGTTTAATTCTCGTAAAAGATATGCAAGATTAATTTCTGAGCCAAAAGCCAAAGGCAAAAGGCAAGAGGTATTGTCATCGCTTTTTGCTTTTTGCTTTTTGCTTTTTACTTGCAAATCCTTGCCATAGCTATCCACGTTTTGACCAAGCAAAGTAATCTCTTTAAACCCTTTATTTAAAACCTCTTTAGCCTCTTTTAAAATAACCTCTAAACTTCTCGAGCGTTCACGTCCTCTTGTGTACGGAACAACACAATAGGTACAAAAATTATTACACCCTTCGGTAATTGTAATCCAAGCATTAACGCCTTTTGCTCTTTTTATTTCAAAATCTTTTTCCTCAACAGGGGAATCTCCCGCCGCACAGACTTTTTCTCCATTCTCAATTCTTTTAATTAAATCCGGCAATTCATAAATATTGTGCGTTCCCATAACTAAATCAACGTAAGGCATTCTTTTGAACACACTTTCTTTTGCTTGCTGGGCCACGCATCCACAAAAAACAATCTTTAATTCAGGGCGAGTGCGTTTCCATTTGCCCCAAAGACCAAGTCTGCTATAAGCCTTGTCTTCAGATAATTGTCTAATTGAACAAGTGTTTATAATAAGTAAATCGGCACTTTTGGAGTTTTTAACCTCGTCGATTACTTCATAACCAATAAAAGAAAGCATCCCTGCCATTCTTTCAGTGTCTGATTTATTCATTTGACAGCCTAGTGTCTCTATATATACCTTTTTCATAGTCTAATTATACAATAAAATATACGGTTGTCTTCAAATTTTTCCTATGTTATGATTATCACATCTACAAACTAAGAACACAGAAGGTAATAATGTCCAAGTCAAAATTATTGGCAATTTCAATCCCTACATACAATAGAGCTAAATATCTTGAAGAATTATTAGTCTGTATAAAAAATAACCTTGAAAAGAGTCCCTTTTTACAAGAATATTTAAATGTATATGTTTTTGATAACGATTCAAGCGATAACACTTCTGAAATAGTCAAAAATTGCGAAATTGACATTATATACAAAAAAAATGAAACCAATACCAAAGCAGACCCCAATATTAACCAAGCATACACCATCCCTGATGAGGAATATATTTGGGTGATAGGAGATGACGAGCTTCTTTCTGATTTTGCCATCAATAACGTAATAAAATTAATCCAAGAACATTCGCCGGCATTGATAATTCAATCCGCTAAAGAAGAAAAAGACAATGAATATCAATTTTTTAATTCTTATAATGAATTTGCACAAATTACAAGCAAAAAAGATCCTTATTCATTAATCGCACACTCCCTAATCTCAGCAAATATCATAAAAAAAAGCTTTTTTGACCAAAATTTCGCCAAAGAAAAATTGGCTACCTGCTATGGTCACATGTATGGAATGATAAATGGAATCTGCAATAAAAACTCAAAAATTATTAAAATAAATAACAATGATCTTATTGTCAGACAACAAAGAGCACCTTATCATGACGACTTTCCCTCTGATATAAAAAATTTACAAAAAAATTATCTGTATTGGATAAAAGAAAAATATAATCTTGAAGAAATAGATATAGAAAAAATATTTGAAAAACCAAAAATGAGTCTTTTTCGAAAAATAATACGAGAAATTAATCGAATAATAGACCAAATAAAAAGCAAGGTGAAAAAAGGAGAATAATAATGGGATTTAAAGCAGGTCAAAAGATAATTGATAAAATTAGAGGTAAAAAAATCTTTTTAAACAAGGCTATGGTTAATGGATTTGTTTTTAGCGTAGAACCTGAAGAGTTTTGGCCAACTTTCAGCTCCGGATACTGGGAACCTGAAACCTTTGCCTTTTACAAGAAATATGTCTCACCCGACAAAGAAATAATCGATATTGGAGGTTGGATTGGTCCAACAACTTTGCTCGCTTATTCCTTAAATCCTAAAAAAATAACAGTTGTTGAAGCAGATCCTGCTAATTTTCAAATATTAAAACTGAATTGTAAAAATAATTATCTTGAAGATAAAGTTGATTTGAATTGTATCTGTATCGGCCAAAAAAGTAATGAAATTGTGACGTTTGGGTATACTGACGATGCAAATCAAGCTTCATCAACCAAATCGATCGGAGGAGATAGAGTAAAAGTAAAAACTACTTCATTCTTGGATTTTTTAAAAACAAAAAAATTAAATGATGTAAATATTATAAAAATAGACATTGAGGGAGCTGAACAGTATATTGAAGAAGGACTAAGACATATTTCACAATTTGAAGATATAAATGTGCTTTTGTCTCTACATACTCCTTTTTGGGATAATAAAGAATTAACCACTAAAACATTAATGAAAGAATTGGAAAATTTTGATTTATATACAGAGAACGAAGAAAAAATATCATTAGATAAAATTCAAGAAATGATGCTTGCTTCACCAAATTCTCAATGGAAAAATAAACCCGGATTGTTTTTTACGTTAATTTTAAAAACTAAGATTAAAACTCATTAATCGATACTTTTTGGATTGCTTCGCTTTGCTCGCAACTACAGGTAGCGATAGATTTTTCATAATGTGTCGTTGCGAGGAGAGAGGCTCGAGCCGAGGGACGCGGCAATACAAATATAACGATTTTAGTTTGTACAGCAGTCAACTCAAATAAAAGTGGCGGATTTGCTTTGCAAATCCGCCACTTTTTTATCTTTTAATGTTTTATTTAGTCTAATGTAAAATCAGGAGTTCCAAACATTCCTTCGATTTCTTCCAAAATTGCTGAAGGTTTTCTAGCTTGATTTCTTGCAGCAGCACGTCTTTGTGCTTCTCTGTCCTTTTCTTCACTAGCGAATGTCAAGTGATGGTAACCAGTACCAGCAGGAATTAAACGCCCGATAATAACGTTTTCTTTCAATCCTCTAAGCACATCTTTTTTACCTTCGACAGCAGCTTCTGTAAGAATTCTTGTTGTTTCTTGGAACGACGCAGCAGAGATAAAACTTTCAGTATTCAAACTTGCTTTTGTAATACCTAATAACAAGTATTCACAAGTGGCTTCTGCTCCGCCTGCTTCTCTTGCTATTTTATTTGCTTCGTCGTAACGTTGCATTTCAATCATTTCACCTTGTACCAGTGTTGTATCACCAGGTTCAATAACTTTTACTTTTTTGGTCATTTGTCTGACGATAATTTCAACGTGCTTATCAGCAATTTCAACACCTTGAGAACGATATACACGTTGTACTTCGTCTACTAAGTATTGCTGAGCAACTTCCGGCCCATTTAACCTAATTACGTCATGTGGGTTCAAAGGCCCACTTGTTATTGGCTGACCTTTTTTGATTTTTTGTTTATCCGAAACGATAATGTTTGAATCAATTGTGTATTTAATTTCGACTCTACCATTTTTATTTACAAGATACAATCTTGGAGTATCGTCTTCAATTTCAATCTCAGCAACGCCATCTTCTTCTGCTAAGATAGCAGATTCTTTTGGTTTTCTGCCTTCTAAAAGTTCTTCAACTCTCGGAAGACCCTGTACGATATCACCGGTTTTCTGTCTTTCGAATACCAATGTAGCAAGCATATCTCCTCTAAGTACAAGAGCAGATGAATCAACCTGCAACATTGTTCCAGGAGAGATTAAGTAAGGACGTCCGCCTCTAACTACAACTTCGTTTTTAGAAACAGAAACTACTTTTCCTGAAACAGTAGATTTTTCGCCACTTTCAGAAATAACAGAGTCCAACCTGATAAAATCACCGACTTTTACTGCCGGTTTTGTTTTAATAGGCATTTTTGTTTCATAGTTTTCGCAGACAAGCAGTAATCTTCTTGCTTCGGCTTTATTACTTTTGATTGAAGCAACTCCGTCATTCATCGCAAGAACCTGGGTTTTTGCAACAGGCGTTTTTGCATCAATTATTTGTCCGTGTTTTACCAATAATTCTGTCTGCATTGAAGAAGCTAATTTAACATTACCCTCAACTTCACGACGAACGATTAAAGTTTCCAACACAACGACTTTTAAATTATTTTTGCTATCTAATTCAACCATACCTTTAAGGTGTGACAAGTATCCTTGCATTTGAAGAACTAAACTTGTTCTTGTCAAAGTTGCACCGTCTAAATTTCTTACTCTGGCACCATCTTTATACTGTAATTGAGTTACAGGAACAATATCAATTAATCCATCCGTTGTATTGAATTTAATAGAAACGTCTTTTTGATGGATACTCAACACTTTAACCGGTCTAACCAAAATCTGAACAGGCTGATTTGCAATATTTTCTTCATCCAATAAAGGAGTTTCCAATTCTTCATCCAAATCATCGATATCCAAATCATCAAGATCAGATTCCATAATTGTTACGATAGATGTTTCTTTAGCCTTAATTCCAGCGGCTATCAGAGTTCCCTTTTTAACAATTTCGCCTTCTTCGACTTTTAATTCGTTAATGCTTGTTAGGGTGTGAGTCTCGCCCGGTCTTACGGTAATTTCATGAATAATATCATTATATTCTTTCAATTCCACAACACCGTCAATGTGGCAGTAAACGTCTTTAATAATTTCTGTTCCAGCTGTAACAAAAGTGCCGGACTCAACCATTTTCAAACTTGAATCTTTACTTATCTGATGTATTTCTTCCGGAATAAATACAACGTCGCCTTTTTTTGTAATAATTTGATTATCATCAACTTCAACGTCAACGTATCTAATTTCACCGCTTGATTGAACAGAACATTCATCATCAATCAACTCGGCAATTATCATTCCATTTTCTACTGTTGTGTCGATAGGAGATTTTACAATGTATCTTTCCCCTGTTTCTTCAACATTCCAGATTTGTTCTTTTTTGGTTTGTTCAAATGTTGCATTTGAAGGAACTAAAGAAGCGATTACGATAGTAAGCTCTTTACCTTGAACTATTTTTTTAATTTTCTTTCCTTCAAACTGAATTTCTTCAATAACCAAATCTTCGCCGACTCTAACTTCTCCACCGTGTTCTGAGATTGTTAAAGTTTCAGCTAATTTTTCGCCTTGAGATATTTTTTGTTCATCTTTAACCAAGACCTTTGAACCACCTGGCAAGTTGTAAACATCTCCGCCTAAAACCCAAACAATACCATTTTTGTTTGCAGTTCTTGAAACGTTTCCTTGTCTGTCTTTTCTTTCGTCTGCGACGAAGTCTTCAAAAAGAACTTCACCTGAAAGATCAGCAGTAATATCTTTTGTAGCTTTTTCAGTCAAACGGCTACCTTCACCTTGGCTGCCCGGTTCAAATTCTGCTAAATTATCGCCCTTTTTGACCGTAGTACCATTTGTAACTAAAATTTTTGCTCCAGCAGGTAAGTGGTATTTTGTTGTACCTTTAGCTGTTTTAATTTCAATATCCCCTTCGGTAATTGAAACTTGTACCACGTCTCCGTGTCTTGTTCTCAATTCGCGAGTTTTAACTTTTGAAACAACTTCGCCGGCTTCTTTAGCTGTGATTTCTCTGTTAGCAGCTGTACCTTTAAATACACCACCTGTGTGGAATGTTCTCATTGTTAACTGTGTTCCTGGTTCCCCGATTGATTGAGCTGCAATAATACCGATTGCTTCACCGACATCAACCATTTTTTGAGTTGTCATCGCCCATCCATAACATTTTTGACAAACACCATACTCAAGACCACAAGTCAAACCTGAACGAACATGTATTGTGTCTAATCCCAATTTTAAAATTTTCTTAACATCTTCTCTATCAATAGTTGTGTGAGCTGCAATCATAACTTTGCCGTCTTCACCAATAATATCTTCAGCAATGGTTCTTCCAAGAAGTCTGTCTGCTAGGTGTACAATAATTTTTTCTCCGTCGGAAATAGAACCCATTTTTATATATTTGTCTGTATGACAATCAGTATCTCTTATTATTACGTCTTGAGCAACGTCAACCAAACGTCTTGTTAAATAACCTGAATCGGCTGTTTTCAAGGCTGTATCTACCAACCCTTTTCTTGCTCCGTAAGATGAAATGATATACTCGGTTACTGACAAACCTTCTTTAAAGTTAGATTTGATAGGTAAATCGATGATCTGACCTTGTGCATCTGCCATCAAACCACGCATACCAACAAGTTGAGATACCTGAGAAACGTTACCTCTCGCACCAGAGAATGCCATCATATAAACAGGGTTCAATCTATCAAAGTTTTCAACTACGCTCTCGGTAAGCTTGGAAGTGGTTTCAGACCAAGTATCGATAACTTTTGTGTATCTTTCAACTTCTGTTATTTCACCTTTTAAATATCTATGTGTAGATTTTTCAATCTCTTCTTCTGCTTCTTTCAATAGTTGTTTTTTAGTTGCAGGTACTTGCAAATCACTAATAGAAATAGTTGTACCAGCTTTGGTAGCGTACTTAAACCCTAAATTTTTAAGGCTGTTCGCCAAAGTCGCAGTTTTTGCTCCACCGAATTCTAGGTATATCTGTGACAAAAGATTATTTAAAGATTTCTTGTCTATAATCTTGTTGATATAGTCTAAATGTTTTTTTACATTTTTGTACGTTTTATTTTCCATTTTTCCTACCTTTATAATTTTATTTTATGTTGTTGGGTTAGAAAACCCAACCTACTTCTAATCTCAGTTCACTAACCCAGAACTGCTTCTCTTACAGCTTCGTTGAAAAGAATTCTACCAACCGTAGTTTCAATTCTCTCCCCTTTTTCATCTCTGACCACGATTTTGTCGTGCAGTTTAATTAACCCGACCTCTAAAGCAGAAATCGCATCTTGGAAATTGAAGAAATATCCATTGACGTCAGATTCTTGATTTTTCAAGATGGTCAAATAATAAAGACCGAGAACCATGTCCTGAGAAGGAGTAATAATAGGCTTACCTGTTGCAGGAGCCAATATATTATTAGTAGCCAACATAAGCATTCTTGCTTCTGTTTGAGCTTCTATTGATAACGGAACGTGAACAGCCATTTGGTCACCGTCGAAATCGGCGTTGAAAGCTGTACAAACAAGAGGGTGAAGTTGAATTGCTCTTCCTTCAACCAATACAGGTTCAAATGCTTGGATACCAAGTCTGTGCAAGGTTGGTGCACGGTTTAACATAACAGGGTGTCCATCAATGACTTCTTCCAAGATGTCCCATACAATACCTTCAGAACGTTCTATTTTTTTCTTCGCAGATTTAATGTTTTGAACATACCCGCGTTCGATTAATTTGTTTACTACAAACGGTTTAAACAATTCAACAGCCATTTCTTTAGGCAATCCGCATTGGTTCAAGCTCAACTGTGGCCCTACAACGATAACTGAACGGCCTGAGTAGTCAACCCTTTTACCCAATAAGTTTTGTCTGAAACGACCTTGTTTCCCTTCAATAATGTTAGAAAGAGATTTTAACGGTCTGTTATTTGGTCCTACAACCGTTCTTCCTCTTCTTCCGTTATCAATAAGAGCGTCAACTGCTTCTTGAAGCATCCTTTTTTCGTTTCTTACGATAATTTCAGGTGCTCCCATTTCTAACAATCGTCCTAAACGGTTGTTTCTATTGATAACACGTCTGTATAAGTCGTTTAAGTCAGATGTTGCAAATCTTCCACCGTCTAACTGAACCATAGGTCTCAAATCTGGTGGAGTTACAGGCAATACATCCATTACCATCCAAGTAGGATCAGTTTCGCTTGAGATTAAAGAATCCAAAAGTCTTAATCTTTTGATTAATTTTGCTTTTCTTTGAACGGAATTTACAGGTCCTTCAAGTTCGGTTCTTATTACTTCGGCCATTTCCTTGATGTTAAGCTCGGCAAGCAATTCTTTAACCGCTTCTGCACCAATTCCGACTTTTAATTCAGACTCCTCATTTTCCAATAAATAATCTTCGTATTCTTCTTCACCCAACAGTTGGAATTTTTTGAATTTGCTTTCTGCAGGTTCGATTACTACGTAGTTATTAAAGTAAATAACCTGTTCTAAATCTTTCAAAGACATATCCAAAAGCAATCCCAAATAACTTGGAATCCCTTTTAAAAACCAAATATGGCTGACAGGAGCTGCCAGTTTAATATGGCCCATACGGTGTCTACGTACTTTTGAATCAGTAACTTCGACTCCGCAACGTTCGCAGATAATACCTTTGTGTCTTACTCTTTTATATTTACCGCAATAGCATTCCCAGTCCTTTGAAGGTCCAAAAATCTTTTCACAGAATAAACCTTCTCTTTCGGGCTTTAATGTACGGTAGTTAATAGTTTCAGGTTTTGTTACTTCCCCATAAGACCATTTCATAACTCTTTCAGGTGAAGCTATACTAATTCGTATATAATCAAAATAATCAATACTTGTAGACAATTGTTTATCTCCTTTTTAATGTTGTCGGGCAGGAATGCCCAACCTACTTTTTGCCTTTTACCTTTTGCTTTTACAGTTCTCCAAATGTTGTTGGTGTTTCAAAGAAGTTTATATTCAACAACTCTGAATCTATATCTGATAAAGTTCTTTTTGGAGCTGATTTTCTCAAATCGTCCACATCACTCATCAAGTCAACCTCGATGCCATCTTTTTTGGCAACAGTAATATCTAAACCGATACTTTGCAATTCTCTTACAAGTACCTTGAATGATTCAGGAATACCCGGTCTTGGAATATTGTCACCTTTTACGATAGCTTCGTAGGCTCTGTTTCTTCCGTTAACATCATCCGATTTAATTGTAAGCATTTCTTGCAATGTATAAGCTGCACCATAAGCTTCAAGTGCCCAAACTTCCATCTCCCCGAATCTTTGACCACCAAATTGAGCTTTACCACCCAATGGTTGTTGAGTTACGAGTGAATATGGTCCTGTGCTTCTTGCGTGAATTTTATCATCTACAAGGTGAACAAGTTTCAATACATAAGTTAAACCGACTGCAACTGGTTGGTCAAAAGCTTCTCCGGTTCTGCCATCATAAAGAATAACTTTACCGTCGTCTCTTACCCAATCACAGCCTGATTCTTTAATACCTCTTAAGAGTTCTGCCTTTGTAGCTATTTCTGATTGGTTGTCACCGTACATTTCATCGAACGGTGGTGCTTCATAGTAATTTTTTGTCAAGTAAGAAGCCAGACCCAATAAACATTCGTAAGTTTGTCCGACGTTCATCCGTGAAGGTACACCTAGTGGATTCAAAACTACATCAAGGGGAGTTCCATCCGGCAAGAAAGGCATGTCGTTTGCAGGTAAAATTCTTGAAACAATCCCTTTGTTACCGTGTCTTCCTGATAATTTATCTCCGACAGACACTTTACGTTTTTGGGCGATGTAAACTCTGATTACAGTGTTTGCACCAGGTTGTAATTCATCACCTTTTTCTCTGTCAAATACTTTTACGTCAAGTACTCTACCGCCTTCTCCGTGAGGAACACGAAGTGAATTGTCTTTTACATCTCTAGCTTTTTCAGCAAAGATTGCTCTCAACAATTTTTCTTCAGGTGGGTGTTCAGATTCTCCCTTTGGAGTAACTTTACCAACCAAAATATCATCGGCGTAAACTCTTGCCCCGATTCTTACAATCCCTCTTTCATCCAAATGTCTCAAAGACTCTTCGGATACGTTAGGTATTTCTCTTGTAATTTCTTCAGGCCCAAGTTTTGTTTGTCTTGCGTCTATTTCTAATTTTTCTATGTGAACTGAAGTGAAAATATCATCGTGTACACATCTTTCAGAAAGCAAAATCGCATCCTCAAAGTTGTAACCTTCCCAAGGCATATAAGCCAAAAGAACGTTTTTACCGAGTGATAACTCACCGCAACTTGTCGAAGCACCATCTGCGATAACATCTCCTGCTTTAACCACGTCACCTTCAACAACTATAGGTCTTTGGTTAATACAAGTATCTTGGTTACTTCTTAAATATTTCATTAATTGGTGGACATGAGCTTTTCCGGCTTTGTCTCTAACTGTAATTTCTTCGCCAACAACTCTTTCAACGACACCATCAGCTACCGAAACAGCAACCATACCGGAATCTTTTGCAGCTCTGGCCTCAAGCCCTGTTCCTACAACAGGTCTTTGAGTAATCAACAACGGCACTGCTTGGCGTTGCATGTTTGAACCCATCAATGCTCTGTTTGCGTCATCATGCTCGATAAATGGAATTAATGAAGTCGCAACAGATATAATCTGAATAGGTGAAACACCCAAATAGTCAACCTTTGTAGATTCACCCATCGTAAATTCTGAACGATAACGTACAGGAACATACTCGTGGATTATGCTTTTTGTTTTTTGATTCAATTGAATATCAGATGGTGCGATACGGTAGTTTTCTTCTTCATCAGCTGATAAATAGTGAACTTCATCCGTTACTATACCATCTTTTACAACGAAGAACGGAGATTCAATGAATCCGTAATCGTTAACTTTAGCGTGAGTTGCCAAAGAACCAATCAAACCGGCGTTCGGACCTTCTGGAGTCTCTACTGGACAAATTCTTCCATAGTGTGAAGGGTGAATATCACGAACCGCAAAACCCGCTCTTTCTCTCATCAAACCGCCAGGTCCAAGAGCCGAAATTCTTCTTTTGTGAGTCAATTCAGCAAGTGGATTTGTTTGGTCCATGAACTGTGATAATTGTGAAGAACCAAAGAACTCTTTTAACGCCGCTATTAACGGTTTTGTATTTAAAAGATTCAAAGGAGTTAAAGTTTCTGAATCTTGAAGAGTCATTCTTTCTTTAACGATTCTTTCTATTCTTGATAAACCTACTCTGAATTGGTTTTGAAGCAATTCGCCTACTGAACGAATTCTTCTGTTACCCAAGTGGTCGATATCGTCGATTGCACCTTCATCATAAGTTAAGTTAATCAAATATTCGATTGAAGCCACGATATCTTGAACTGATAAAGTTCTTTGAGACGCAGCAACGTTCAAGTTAAGTTTTTTGTTTAATTTATAACGGCCAACTCTACCGATGTCATATTTTTTCTCGTCGAAAAATCTTGCTTCAAGAATTGAACGTCCACCTTGAGGAGACGCAGGATCACCCGGTCTAAGTTTTTTGTAAACTTCAACCAAAGCGTCATCGGTTGTTTCCGCTGTATCTTTTTCAAGGGTTTTTTTCAAGAATTCACTGTGAGTAAACAATGTTTCCATTTCAGAAACGGTTATTCCCATTGCTTTCAACATTGTTGTAGCAAGGATTTTTCTGTTTTTATCGATTTTAACGTAAATTAAATCGTTAGAATCTGTTTCAATTTTCAACCATGCTCCACGGTTAGGAATCAATGTTGCATTGTAAAGACGTTTTCCTGTTGGAGAAACTTCTCTCTTGAAGTAAACACCAGGAGAACGAACAATTTGAGAAACGATTACACGTTCTGCCCCATTAACAATAAAAGTCCCTTTATCAGTCATTGTAGGGATATCGCCGATATAAACTTCTTGTTCTTTAATTTCCCCACTGTCACGGTTTATAAGCCTAACCATAACTCTTAACTGTTTGGCATATGTTGCGTCATGGATTCTAGCTTCTTCGATGGAATACTTAGGATTATCAAATGTATAATTTGGCAAAAAGTGTAATTCCAATCTACCTGTATAGTCTTTAATAGGAGAAAAAGAAAGCATTTCTTCCTTTAAACCTTCCTTTAAAAACCATTCAAATGATTTTTTTTGCACTTCAATTAAATCGGGTAAATCATCCAATCTGGTATTTGGGATACCCAATGGAGTTACTCGTTTTGCATATTTTGTTATTGACATCAATTCACCTCGTTGATTTTGTGGTGTACGTACTATAAAAATTTTTGCTCTTTTGTTCCGGCCACATACAGAATTCGCATGTTATACAATCTTAAACCATCAATGCTAATAGTCAAGGAAAATTTCAATTATTTAAATATTTGCCTTCACAAATCGTTACAATTGGTTTTTTGGATCTTTTTGTAGGAGTAAAACCCTTTACATGGTTGAATTTGGCTGTCAAGTGGTTAAGGTTACACTTATTAGGTAATTTGGGGGTAAAATCATTCTAAATGTAAGTGTTTTTTAATTGTTTTTACCTCTTCATCAATTGTCTTGATATTATAAATTAAATCCTTGATTGCCTCTGTCAAATCAAATTCAATAGAACCTAAAATATCAACATTCATAAAATTTTTGTTGTCTTTTGGTTTATTCATAACTTTCTCCTTTTGTTAAGTCTCAAAAGCGTTAAAATGCTTATATAAGCATTTTAACGCTTTTATAGTATCACTTTATTAAAACCAAGTCAAATTTTTTAAAAAATATATAATAGACTTTAGTGAGGGTTTGATAAATGACAGTGAGAAAACAAATAAAAATATTATTAGCGGAAGAAGATTTGACATTAAAAGAATTGGCAAAACGGTTATCTCTAAAATTTCACAAAAAAATTACTGCCGATGGCCTTTCAAAAAAATTATGCAACAATACCATAAAATATACTGAAGCTGAACAAATAATTGATTGCCTCGGGTACAAGATTAAAATTGAAAAAATTTAAAAAAGATTACAATGCTAAAATCCGAGCAAGAATAAAAAAATACAGAAAACTGAGAGGTTATTCTCAAGAACTTTTGGCTGAAAAGATTGATAGAACAAGAGAACATGTCAACAAAATAGAAAATGGAAAACAAACAGTTGGGCTTAATACATTTATCAGGCTTGCCTTTGCACTTGATGTTTCGCTAGAAGAATTGGCGGGATTGAAATAGGTTATCTAATTATACTAAATATAAAAGAAGAAATACAGATTCTATTATTAAAAAATGGTCTATCCATGAGAAAGTTAATTCAAAAAATGAGTGAGGCTGGGTATGACATCTACTCTGTAGGCGGATTTTCAAAAATGTTAAAAACAAACTCCATAAAATTTAGCAAGGTTCAAGAAATTTTATATTTTCTAGGTTATAAAATCAACATCACAAAGAAATAAATTAATTGTTATGTTAATTTTTTCTCTTAGCCACTTTTGCCATTAAAAGTGGCTCAAAAGTATTTTTTGGTGCACTAGTTAGTGCACCAAAAAATTACTGTTGCAGTAGTGACTGCAACCTACTTACTAACAAAAACCGGGTTTGACTGAAGTCAATGATAAGTATTCATCTAAATAAGTAGATGTTGGCTCGGGTAAATCAGCTTTTTTTATAGATTTTAACAACCAAGCCATGTTACGTGCGAGATTTTTCATAGTATTAAGTCCTTCTTCATCACGTGCCACGTCACCTTTCAACAAACCAAAGCCGTTATTCCAATAACTAGAACCTACAATTACCATCTGCGAAATTGTAAAGAAAGAATTCAATGAGTGAAAAGTATGAACTTCTCCAGATCTACGTACTGCAACAATCGCTGCACCCAGTTTTCTTTTAAGCATATCATCATTAGAACAGGCAACCATAGATGTTCTATCAATAAATGACTTCATTTGACCGCTTAAATCGGCACAGTAAACAGGCGATGCGAGTATAATTCCATCAGCCTCTACCATTTTGTCAAGGCACTCGTTAACAAAGTCATTGGAAATGGCACAATGACCATCTTTTCTCTCCCAACACTTGCCACAAGCTACACAACCCCTGACTGGTTTTACTCCGACGTTAATTAACTCCGTTTCAATTTCTTCTTCTTTTAGAACCTCAAATACAGTATTTACCAATATTGAAGTATTTCCATCAACACGAGGACTACCATTAAATGCTATTACTTTCATTTTCAACTCACTTTCGTGCTTTTATACAACATCCTTTGTAATTTTAATCCACAAACCTATATTTAATCAAAGCCAAAATCGCATGGAATCCATCTTTCCAGGTGATTTTTTTGCCTTCATCATACTCACGTCCGTAATAAGAAATCGGCAACTCATAAAGTCTTGCACCTTTTTTCAAAACTTTTGCCGTTATCTCAGGTTCAAAATCAAATCTATTTGATTTAATCTTGATGTCCTTAATAAATTCGGCCTTAAATGCCTTATAGCAAGTTTCCATGTCGGTTAATGTAGTGTTATACAAAATATTTGTCATCAAAGTAAGCAATTTGTTGCCCAACAAATGGGTGAACATAAAAGAACGAGAAGGCATGCTCCCAGTCAGTCTTGACCCATAAGCCACGTCGGCTCTACCATCTAAAATCAGTTGAATCAAGGGTTCGTAATCCACAGGATCATATTCCAAATCAGCATCCTGAATTATGACAATATCACCTGTAACGTGCTTAAGTCCTGTTCTTAGAGCAGCACCTTTACCTTGATTTTTCTCATGATAATAGATTGGATATTTGTCTTTCAATTCTTCCAGAATTTCTCTTGTTCCGTCTGTCGAAAAATCGTCGATTAGGATAATTTCTTTTTCTAACCCGCAAAAATTAGCTTCTTCTATTTTTTTTAAAATGGTTTTTAACGTATTAACTTCGTTAAAAATTGGTACTAATACTGTTACCTTGTTCATTTTTCTTCCTTTTTTATCTTTTATTAAGACATTTTTTATTTTTGAGTTATTATAAAAAATATTGTATAATCAAATAAGAAGTTTGTTAAGGGGTTTTTTATGATATCTGTGCAAAAAGTAGAAAACGAAACAATAAAACAAGGCAAAAACCTTGTTAAAAGAGCAATTTATAATTTTCTTAACAAAAGTTATAATGAATGTATAACTTTAATCCTTGAAGCACAAGAACTGTTTATTCAACAAAAATCCAGTGAAAACATTTCTGTTTGTCTAAGTATAATTGGACTTGTAGATTATCTGCAAAACAAAACCCGATATGTAAAATCTTTAACCTATCTCAATGATGCCAAATATTTAGCAAATTGCACAAACAACCTAACAGCAAACCTGATAAATGAATTTGCATTAGGGGACATAGATTTTTCAGAAAAAGACTCTTGTATGGCAATTATTCATTATAAAAACGCCAAAAAATTTGCACAAAAATTTGACGAATATGAGCTTATAAAACCTCTTGAAGCTAGAATAAAACAATTGGACGCCGGTTGTGATTTTTCACTTCCACAAAAACGTGACCCACTTCTTGCGTTATTAAAAATTGGCCAAACAGTTGCTGCGGAAACAGATATTGAGGTTCTTTTAAAAGTTATCGCGGAAGAAACAAAATCCGCAATTCAAGCCGACAGATGCAGTGTTTTTCTTTACGATAAGGAAAAAAATGAACTTTGGTCAAAAATCGCTTTAGGAATGGATAGTGAAGAAATAAGATTTCCGGCAGACAAAGGTCTTGCAGGGCACGTTGTAAAAACCGGAGAAACCATAAATATTAAAAATGCCTATGTTGATGACAGGTTTAATAAAGAAATTGACCTTAAAACAGGCTACAAAACAACAACTATCTTATGCATGCCAGTTAAAAACCTTAATCAGGAAATAATTGGAGCATTTCAAGTTTTAAACAAACTCCAAGGCGAATTCAACGAAGAAGATGAAGATTTGTTGATTGCAATTGGTTCCAGTGCAGGAATTGCATTAGAAAATGCTCAACTTTTTAAGCAGCAACAAGAAATGTTTATTGAGCAAAAACAAGCATTCGACAGTTTTATTGATACCTTAGCTACATCCATTGACGCTCGTGACAAGATTACCTCAGGTCATTCTGTCAGGGTAAAATTATATTCCACATTAATCGCACGTGCCTTTAAGTTGGACGAAAAGTCCATAGAAGTAATCGAAAAAGCCGCAACGCTTCATGATATAGGAAAAATCGGGATAAGGGATTCTGTACTGCAAAAAGAAGGAAAGCTGACAGATGAGGAATACCAACATATCCAAGAGCACGTGGTAATTACCCACAATATCTTGGAAAAAATCCATATGTCTAAAGAATTTAAGATGATTGCCGAAATAGCTTGCACCCACCACGAAAAATACGACGGCAGCGGATATTACAGAAAACTCAAAGGTAAAGAAATTCACTTGGGCGGAAGAATTTTGGCGGTTTCTGATGTTTTTGACGCCATAACCAGCAAAAGACATTATCGTGACAAAATGCCCATAATAAATGTTATTTCTATTTTGTTAAAAGACTCCGGAACTCATTTTGACAAAACCGTGGTGGATTGTTTCCTTGCAATCTCAACGGATAAAGTCGTACAGGTCTTTTTAACAGAAAACAATTTGATTTTAGATCCTTCACACAAAAAAATACTTGAAAAATATTCCATGATGGATTTGTATAATTTTTCTTCCCAAAAACAACCCGGAGAGCTTAGTAAAGAAGAAAATACTTTTGTAGATTTGTTCAATTTATACTACACAGCAAAGTCAAATAAGGAAGAATAAAATTAATGCTGAAAAAAGTTCTGCTAGCTTCCATACTTTTTTGTACCCTTTTCAACTATGGGTCAAAAACCTGTCTTGCAGAAAACTCTTCTTCAATAAAAACAATAGATTCCGCTGATAATTTTGCCAATAGTAGTGAAAAAACGATAGACCTCAACACCACCAAAAGTTTCGATAAATTTATCAATTTGGACGGCAGCAGCGACGTTTCCAATTTAACAAACGCGACTGACAAATTTGTTCAATCTAATATAAAAGCCTCATGGGATGACTTCAAAACACTTATAAACACCACTGAACCGAACGATTTTACCTACATTTCAATCGCAAATAAAATGTCAGACATGGGATTATTTGACCTTGCAAGCCTGGCAAGTTCCAAAATACAAGACCAAGAGTTCTCCAAAAACTCAATAAATGCTATGAAAAGATTTTACTATCCCAAAAAAAAACTAAAACTTGAAGATGAGCTTTTTTTGGCAGAAATTTATTCTAACATTTTATATAATGACCAAAGCACAGAAGCTACAAGCGAATTGCTTAAAAAGACCGAACTTTTATCGAGTTCCCCCGGTTCAGATTATGCAAATTATTTAGTGGCACTTGGTTCCTATAAATCCAACCACTTTTCAAGAGCAAATAAATACGTTAATATTGCCATCCAACAAAATCCTTCCAATCTTAACTACCAAAAATTAAAAGCTGAAATATTGGCAGAAGAAAATAAGCCGGAAGCAGCTATGAGAATCGTTGAAGCCCTTAAAAAACAAAAACTTTATTCCTTTGAATATGAAAGAAAAATTCAATCTCTGGAGCAGTACGTTTTATATAAAACAAAAAAAGCGGAGTGGGAAAAAAATTACCACTTGGGATTCTATTACCATCTTGAAAATGACAATTCAAAAGCCGTCAGAACACTTCAATCATCTTTAACCCCATCAGGAAAAAAATGCAACAATGCACTTGTCTACTCTCTGATGAGTGAAATTTATCTAGAACTTGATGAAAGTGACAAAGCTTTAGAATGTGCTCAAAAAGCTTACAAAATCAATAAAAATGACCCCCGTACTCTTGTAACTCTCGGGGATTTAAGCGGCAAAGACAAAAACTACAAACAAGCCTTAACGTACTACAAACAGGCTTTCTCTAAAGACAAAAGTTCAGATGACCCACTTGTAAAAGAAGCTCAAACTTATCGAAGCATGGAAAATACAAAAAAAACCAAAGAAATTTATACAAAATTGCTCCAATCACATCCTGACAACTACCAAGCGTATTATAACCTTGCACTTTTAGAGAAAGACCAACTTTTAGAAAATGGCCAACCTCAAAATATCCAAGAAATTAAATATCTAAAAAAAGCTCTTGCAATAAACCCTCTTTTCAAAGACGGTTGGATAGAATTAGCAAAAATAGAAGTCGACAAAACAAATTACGATACAGCAAAAAAATATTTGTCTAACGCTTTTTATATTGACGAAAATGATTTTAGGTATTATTATTATCATGGACTTGCAAATAAAGGGCTGGGCGATTATAATCAAGCACAATATGATTTCAAAAAATGTCTAAAATTAAACACCAACTGCAAAGAGGCACAAAGAGAGTTAGAACAATCGTTCACCAATAATATCTAGAAGAATCGTAACAAGGTACAAAAGCAAAAATGGGGTGACTCATGAATAATAACAGGTTATAAGATGACAAAAAAGAATATTTTAATAGTAGAAGATCATGAACTTACAAGGTTTGGCCTAAGAACAACATTCGACGGTGTTGATTTCATTGGAACAGTTTTTGAAGCAGAATATGCTGAAAAAGGTATTGAAATTTTTAACAATAATATTATTGATTTAATCATCATGGATTTAGGACTGCCAAACATTAATGGAATTGATGCAACAAGAAGAATCCGAACAAAAAACAAAGATGTTAAAATTATCATCCTAACTTCGCACAATGACGAAAAAGAGGTTTTAAACAGTTTAAGAGCAGGTGCTAATGCTTATTGTTCAAAAGAAATCAACCCTTCCAGACTCGTTCAAGTAGTTCAATCAGTTCTTGATGGTGCCTCTTGGTTTGACCCGAGCATTGCACATGTGGTTTTAAATGCTGCCACAAAAGAAAACTCCTTCAATGGGGGCGTTCAAAAAGGCGATTATAATTTGACTTCAAGGGAAGCTCAAATCTTAAAATTAATAACTGAAGGATACAGCAACAATGAAATTGCCAAAGAGCTTTTTGTCAGTATAAACACAACAAAAGCACATGTGGCAAGCATTTTGCAAAAACTTGAAGTTGACGATAGGCTACAAGCTGCTTTAAAAGCACTTAAACATAAGATAGTATAAAAGGTAAAAACATTCAATCCAAAAAAACCTCCAAACAAAGGAGGTGCGAGCGGAGCAACAGTAATAGAATCAGTGTTCGATAGATAAAATCAGCGAGTGCATAAAGGCTAGTAAGCCCGGCAACAGAACAAATTAGTAAATATTAAAAATCTAGAAAGGGCGGAACTAAAAGAGTTTCGTGTAGTAATAAATGTCTGAGATAGCAAAAATTTTATTAGTAGATGATAATCCAAAGTACTTACAAGAGGCTTTGCCGATGTATGGTTACGACGTAAAGGTTGCAACCGACGGCGTTCAAGCACTTAAAATAATTGCAAAAATAGACAAAAAGGAAAACAATTTCGACCTAATTCTACTCGACGTAATGATGCCGAATATGAACGGATGGGACACTTTAAAGTCGATTAGAAATGGTGAAAAAACTAAACATATTCCAATAATTATGCTGACGGCCATAAACGAAGAACAAAAAATGGTCTCAGGATTAAAATTCGGGGCAGATGACTATGTAGTAAAACCTTTTGTTCTACCTAACTTGCTTGCCAGAATTGAAGCGGTTTTAAGACGTTCCTCTTGGCAAAAAAATGAAGCCAAATCTCACGAATTACCTTTCGGCTCAGACGAGCCTGTCGAAGCGTTGACCTTAAGAGAAATCGAAGTCCTTACCCTCGTTGCAAAAGGGTCAAATAACCAAGCTATAGCAGACAAACTATTTGTCAAAGAAGTTACAGTAAAAACCCATTTAAACAGTATTTTTAAAAAACTGAAAGTTTCCAATCGTACTCAGGCCGTACTTTTGGCGATGCAAATGAATTTAATAAATCAGTGAACACTCAGCAAAAGGAGAAAGAGTAAATGAGCGAATACACTAAAGAGGATTTGTACAATTTGATAACAACCTCGCCAAAAAAATTTAACGAATGGAAAGCATCTCAAGAAGAGGTTGATTTAAGTGAAACAGATTTTTCCTACACCACTCTAAGTGATGTTGATTTTTCAAATACAGACTTAAATGCAAGTTCTTTTGCAGATTCTCACCTGTCCGCAATTAATTTTAACAACGCGGATTTAACCTCGGCAGAATTCACAAGAGCAAATGTTGTTGAAAGTGATTTCACAGAAGCACTACTGACAGGTACTGATTACAGCTATGCGACCATAAATTACTGCAATTTCACCGATGCCGATATGGCAGGAGGAGTGTTTCAGGAATCTGATTTAACAAATTCAGATTTTGCCGGCTGTTATAATTTGAACGCTTGTAGGTTTGACGAAGAAACAATTTGGCCTGAAGCGATAATGTTACCTGAAGATTTCGACTCGACTTGCAATGAAGATTTATCTTTGCTAAAAGACGAAGAAGACGAACTTTCCAGCGAATATTAAGTATCGGTAAAAATTAAAAAGTAAAAAGTCCTTATGCGACTCAAATTTTTATAATGGTCGGACAAACCTACCCGACAGCACTAGAACCTTGCTTTTTCAACATTGCATTCCATTTTTCAAAATCGGGTTTTTCACAAGTCATACAATGAGTTCCGCCCAAAATCTTTGTTAATGCCTTTTGTACAAAACCTTTTCCATCAATATAAATTATCTTTTCGATTTCCGGACATTTTGATTTTAGGTACTTTTCAAATATACCACCAAAATCAATGCCGATGTTTTCGCCAATGCTTGTTTTGTTTGTTATATAAATTAATTTGCCATTAGGTTTTTGGTGCACAATTGCGTTCATAAAATTTAAACCACTATAACCTGCAATTAGTCCCGGAACGCGAATAGCTTTAAAGCCTTGATTCTCAAGTTCTTTTACAGTGTCATCGGTAGTTGCATATAAATTTTCTTTGCTGGTAAAAAGACGTTTGTTAAAACTTTTACACTGCTCCTCATTGTGACCTTCCCTTGCAAGTTTGGCTGTTAAATTCGGATCTCCGACAAGGACGTAAGGGTAGGTTAAAGGTCTAACAACAACATCTATATGAAAACTTGGCTGAGATATAACGTGCAGATTTTTTACATCAACATGTAGGGCATCAGCAGCTGTTTCTTTTGTGAGTCCATCTAAAGCATCAATCCCAACCAATGCAAAATTTTCTCCGTTTGTTTTTTTGCCTAAATAATAATTTCCGCCCTGAGTTTGCAAATTCATTATTTGGGATTTTATTTTTAGTTTTTTTGCAAGATTTTCAGCTATTTCAGGGTCGTTGCTTTCTGGGAAAATACCTAAATCGCCATTTTCAAAGAAAATTTTATTGTCTTGTGACCATATATCTCCAGTTCCACCTTTAATACAGCCTTTTTTGTTCGGTTTTAATTTTCTCATATCATAAATCAGATTGTCTGTTGACTGAACGACTATTTTAAAATACTGTTTACATTTTTTGTTTAATTCAAAAAGAAAAGGTGTATAATCTTTGTGAGAAGCCAACTGAACATAAATTTCCTTTATGGGTGCAGCAGCCCATCCCTTAAAAGCAAGTTTTTTGGGTGGTTGTTGAGAATATAAACAAATAGGTTGGTTTGCGATTTTCATGTTTGTTTGAAAACTCATAAAATAAATTTTTGCCATAATTTATAAAAAAATTAACAAAATGATAAAATACTACTAGTATGGACTTGTTTCGTGCCCACTAAAACGAACTCGTTCATCCTCTGATAAATGATATTTATCGTTTATACACAAACAAAAAGCCTTGAAAAAATCCAAGACTTATAAATATACATTTACCCCACTTATTTTATAGCACGAAGGGAATTGGTTGTCAAGCCGAACCTCGTTCTTTGTAAAGAAAGAAGAAGCGGATTGCGAGCTGAGGCTGGAAGGCAAAACCACGCTTTTGCCTGAAACGCCGTTAATCGAGAGCAACCAAGAAACGGATTTTTTGGCCACTAGACTATGGCAAAAGTATAAAAATTATGTGCAACTTTAGGGGGATTAATTTGCTTTGCGGTTGTGGTAAAATTAGCGAAAAGCAAAAAGCAAAACGTGTTAACCATCCATTTTACTCTTTGCCTTTTGCTCAAACTAAAAACAGTAAGGACATTAAACATGAAGATAGCTCTAGTTAACCATGGTTGTGCAAAAAACTTAATAGATTCAGAACTTATGCTCGGGTTGTTGACAAAAAAAGGTTATGAAATCACTCTCGACGAAACGGAAGCACAAATTGTTATTGTTAACACCTGTTCTTTTATTCATGATGCCGAAGAAGAGTCTGTGCGTTCTATTTTAAGTCTTATTGATGCAGGAAAAAAAGTTATCGTAACGGGTTGTTTGCCTCAAAAACATAAAGAGGAACTAAAAAAAGCGATTCCCGAGATTATAGCAATGCTCGGAACTACTGATTTTCATAAAATTGTCGAAGTAGTGAATAAGATAACCGATTGTATGGAAAAGCCTACTAGCACTAAAGAAATAGACTCCTGTATTCACCAAGACAATTATATTTCAAATATTTCCCAAAAACCCGATTATTTTTATCCTGAAACTGTTGAAAGACAACAGATTACAGTTGGAGCGAGTTCTTATATAAAAATCGCCGATGGATGTAACTATAATTGCGGATACTGTATTATTCCACAACTCAGAGGAGCATACCATTCCAGAAAAATGGAAAATATAATCGAAGAAGCACAAACCCTTGTGAAAAAAGGGGTGACGGAAATTGTTTTGGTTGCCCAGGACACTACAAGCTATGGAATTGATTTGTATGGCAAACAATATTTACCAAAACTTTTGGAGGAATTAAACAAAATTGAAGGCCTTTCTTGGATTAGAATAATGTACGCTTATCCTTCAATGCTGACCGAAGATTTAATCCATAAAATTTTAACTTTAGACAAAGTGGTTAAATACGTTGATATTCCTCTCCAACACTCTCACCCTGATATTTTGAAAGCGATGAGAAGACCTGCTTTTGATTATGAAGAATTAGTTAATAAATTGAGAGACAAAATTCCTAATGTTTCAATTAGAACCGCTTTTATAGTGGGCTATCCGGGAGAAACCGAAGAACATTTTAAACACCTTTATAATTTTGTTGAAAAAATGCGTTTTGATAAAATGGGGGTTTTTGAATACTCAAGAGAACAAAATACGATATCTTACGATATGGCTGATCAAGTTCCTACTAAGATAAAACAAAAAAGACATAAAGCGTTGATGGAATTACAACAAAAAATTTCCAGAGAAATCAACGAATCTTTTATCGGTCAGACCTTGCCTTGTATAATCGAAAGTTTTAGCAGCGAGGGGCAGGTTGTTGCTCGCTCAATGCGTGATGCTATAGAAATCGACGGGCTGGTTTATGTAACCACAGACAAACCAGTTGTACCTGGCGATATTGAAGACGTTTTGATACAATCAGCTGACGAATACGATTTATACGGGACTTTGTAATTCTGTCATCAGTTTCTATTTACCAAATAATATTATCGGTAGATCGTTATCAGCTGCAAATTGACGTAAATCTTTTGGAATATCCCCACATTGTTTATCGTAAGCAAACACCCCCTGTATTTTAGGTCTGCTTACTAGAATTTCATTATATTGTCTACCGTAAGCTCTTTTTCCTCTATCCATTTCAGCAAAAGTTTCTTTAAAGGCATTAGCGAAGTTCTCATCTTTTGCTCTGACTTCATTCATAGATTTACAATGAGATATTTTCCGAAGATGCGTTTTGTATTCTTCATCGCTACAATTTAATCTTTGTTTCAATTGGTCTGAAATATAGTTTCTGTATTTTTTATCACTACCATCAAATAAATAATATTCCTTCAACTCTTCAAGGTCTTTACCAAATCCTGAGCCGAAATCTTTGAAATACCCGGCATGAATATTATCTGTATCAACATCCAGTATAAATCCCTGTTGTCTAAACACTTTGTAATTTCCCGCATCGATAAAAGAGGTGCTTAAAAGTGCGTCTGAATCGAGTGAGGAGAAAGAATCAAAAATACTTGCCTTTCCACTTATACCTAAATTATCGAGATTCCCGTCATCACCTATAGCATGTACTAAAGCGTAAAAATCATCTATTTTAACGCTCAATGCTTCTACATCTCCAGGTTTGTACATTTTAATAACTTTATTTGTTATTCCATCATAAGTTGAATCAGGCACATTTTTCAGTTCTGATGCTTTTGGAATTCTGGTCTGTGGCAACGGGATAGCGGTATTTTGGATTTGGGTGAGATTTTCATCAATAATTTCACTCATCTTGTTGAAACTATCCAAATGTTCATTGTAAAAATCTACATTTTTCTTAACACCACCAAGATCAGCTTTACATAAGATTTTAGACATTTCAAAAGAGTTTCCTCCTCTGAGTTCAAAGGCAAAATCTTGTGCTGTTTTTGTTTTATCCTGAGAGGCTGCGATTTGTTTAGGCCAATCATGAGTTGCAATTAAAGTATAAAGCTTCTGTTTATCTGTTTCATCCAAATTTAGTTTATTTGATATATAAAAAGCATCAAAAGCAGATTCTTTAGGATGTGTTATATCAGCTACCCCTTCGGGTTTTCTAATATCATGTAATAAAGTCGCCAGTGTTAATATTTTTTTATCATTATCGTTTAATTTTACATAATCAGGGTTATTAATCACTCCCCGTAATACTTTTAGAGTGTGGACATCAAGGTTGTAATCATGGTTTTTATGTTGAGTTTTGCCAATTATTGTTAAAAGTTCAGGCATTGCTTTTGTAATATTATTCAATACTTTAGCAAGCTCAGGGCTATTTGGAATCAAAACTTCGTTGTTTTCTGAATAATTTTTAACTACTGGTCTGAGCCTTTCTATTACAGCTTTTGTTTTATCATCTTCAATTTCTACAAGTTTTTTGCCATTGTTTAAGTTGGCAGGATAACCTGTTAGAGTTGTTCCTTTAATTTCAAAGCCAAAGTAGTCCATAACTTTTGATTGTTCTGACTTATCAAGATTTTCCATAAGTTTTTTTGCATCTTTTACAAAATTTTCTCTGGTGTTTTTAAGCTTAATTGTGCCGATTTCATCCAGATTTGTATTTTTTAATACCACAGGCAATTTTTCCATGGATGAATTAAAAGCGTTTAATTCATCTGCAGTAAGCGGCTTTGTATCAATACCTATGCTCTTTAACAATTTTGGTAAAAGCGAGCAATATTCTTTCTTGTTATTTGGTAAAATTGGAAATGTTTTATTTAAGCCTGAATCAAAAAGATTTGCGTTGAGCTTAACAACGAATTTTGTAAGCACTCTTTTTTCTTGTAATGTTAGTTCATTAATATTTTTTTTATCTTCAAGAGTGTTAAGTGTAGGCATTAACGGCAAAAGTATTGAAAAATTTTCAACGCCTTTTTTATCGTTTAAAGGTAATTTTACAATAAGTTTGTCAAAATATTTCTCATTATCATTGTTTATTATTTTATATAATCTTGGAAATAAACGTAAATCAAATTCGCCCTCTTTGGCTCTTTTTAAAAGCTTTTCTAAATATTTTTCATTATTTTTATCTGTATTTTTAAATATGTCAGCCACATACCCCGGTTCTTTTTCATAGAGATTTGATAAATCAGTAAGTTTGTCAATATGTTTTTCATTAGTTTTGTTTATTGACGTTAATATATTTGACGCGAAGTATTGATTCGATTTTCTCTTTTTCTCTATATTAACAACTTCTTCAAGATGTTTTTCATTATTTGTGTTTAAAGCCGATAATGTTTCTGACATAGAAAAATACAAACATCCGTTTTTAGCCATACTTGCAACTCTGCTAAAATATTTTTCATTGGTTTTATTTAAAACCTTTAATGTCTCGTCAACTGAAAAAGAGGATATTCTCTCTTCTTTAGACATACCGGCAAGTTCGCCTAAATAATTTACATTAACCTCATTCATAAGAGGTAACTTACTTGTAACATCTCTAAATTTTAATTTTCCCTCTTTAACTAAATTCACAAGAGGTGCTAAATATTTTTGATTATCTTTGTTTAATATTTTTAATAGTTTGGGGATTTGTCCTGCTTCTATCTTTTTCTCTTTGCACAAGTCTGCAAGTTGATTCAAGTAACCTTCATTGTCTTTATTTATAGCAGTTTTTATATCATTATTGATGAAGCAATTAAACTTTATCTCGCCGCTTTTAGCCATACCTTCAAGTTTTGCTAAACCTTTTTCCGCTATTGAGTTGTCGCATGTTTGATTATCTCCATTAAAAGCAGAACCGAACGCAACTGCAAAACCTTTCAGAGCAGATTTAAAGCCTGTTTCTTCTTTTTTAATCGCCTCTTTGCTTGAGAAGCAAACTTTGTCACCCTCGGAATTTTTGGATTTTACAGGCAAAGTAACGGTATCGTTACCGTTTTTCTTAAAAACTGCATATGAATTTACGATATTGTTTTGTAGTTTCACTTCCGCCTAACTAAATAAACTATTAAGTACGCTTCTACATACTCTCTTGAAAACACCTAAAGCATTAAAATTGCCTCAACGTAAACTCGATGTCCAAATTTTGATTAAAAATGAAACATGTTGTTACAAAAATTGGACGAAAATTATTTATACGAGACTTTATCATCCCACACTGCTTGAAAAATGATATAAAATATCAATCTGTGACCTAGTACAGGATGACAAAATATAAGAAATTATTTTACACTTGGGCTTTTGTAACGAATTGTAAATAAAACTTTTTCTTGATATACTTGGGATACCTCCCTCATGTCTAAAATCACCCTCAAACATGCGTCAATCATGGCATTCGGATTGTTTTTATATATATAAGAGATATATACACGAGAGATATTCAAACAAGCGAGGATATAAAAATGGCAGAGCCTACTGTAAAAATTATTAATTTAACCAAAGTGGTTGACGGAAAAACTAACAGAATTACCGTTACAGATACGGACAATGACTACAAGAATACGGTTAATTCAGTAATGGGTTTCGACAAGAACGATAAAGTTACAGTCAAAGGAGACATTTCCGTTTTTACTCAAGACGAAATTAATCAAGCCTTCTTTAGCGGATATCAAGCTGAAGATGGCAGAAAAGACGAAGATGTAAAAGATGTAACAAAAACAGATTTACAAATAAAAGATGGCAAGATTTCAGGAGATACTTCTAAAGCATTCCGTATGGAAGACCTTGCAAAAGTTGCAGGTGTTACAAAACCTGTAAGCACGACTGTTTCAAACACAAACGGACCAACTCAACCAATATTAGGACAAAATCCTTTTGTCGGACCTGAAATGGCTTTCACAATGGCAAACCTCACAAATCAAGTTTCCAACTTTTTAGGATTCCCTATGAGTTCAAATTTCGGACAACCGATTTTTTCAAATATGAATATATATTCAGCACAAAATCTGGCAAGATCTGTATTTAATGCCGTTTTAAGTAAAATGCCAAATCAAACAAACAAATCAGGCACAAATCAAAATCCGGCAACTAATAACACAGCTGTTAATAACACAAATAATACACCGGCCGCTAATACCACAACTACAAACACCACAAACTCACCTGCTGCTAATGAAGTAAAAGCGGTTGTCAGCGAAGGTGAAATAAAAGACGAAACCGTAAAAAAAGAAACACCAAAAACAACCGAAGAGAAAAAAGCTGATGAAGCTAAAACAGCAGCAAAAGCTAAAGCAAAGGCTAAAGCTGAAAAAGAGAAAAAAGAAAAAGCAGCAATTAAATATGATGGAAAAAATTCATACGGACAAGACTTAAGAAAATACACAGATAAAAATGGCAACAGAATTATCGAAAAATACAGAGATGGTAAGCTACAAGAAAGAGATACTTACCATATTGAAAACGTCACAATAGGTTCAACTTCATTTAAAGCTGACAAAGGTATGACAGTAGAAACTTTTTATACCAATGACAAAGTATTAGCAAAACCTCAATTTTTTGACAAATCAAAAGCAATACCAACTTACGGAAATTAAAACTTTAAAACATAAGCATATTGATGGATTTTACAAAATCAAAAAATAATGTATAATAACTCTTATAAGGACTAATGCACAAGTTCAATTGATATTCATGCGGAAGTCTAAGTAGGAGTTATTTTTATGAGTGAGAAGATCATTAAAGACTGCCCGTTTAACCACGGAAACTGTAACAAAGATTGTGCTTTATTTATTGATGCCGGAGATTTGAATGAATTACTTGCCGCAAGATTGGCCAGTTTAGGAGTTCTAGACAGAGAAAACGGAATGTGTTCTCTAAAATCACTTGCTATGAGTTCAGGCCGTTATATTTTTGAAAACACCAGCACTAAAAGGTTCTAGCAGAAAAATCCTAGAAGGGCAAACTTTCACAAAGTGGGTCGTTGCGAGGAGGAAGGCTTAAGCCTAACGACGCGGCAATCCAAATGCAATAAATTAAAGCTTCTATCCAGTATATTGAAAAACCGTGAATTTACTCCTACAAAATGGCTTGACGGTTCCGCCATATTAGCAAAAAATATAAAATTTTCAACTAATATGGCGGTTAAAGCAATATTATAAAAAATTTTGGCAGTTTCCTCTTACTTTTTCTGGAGAAAAAGTAAGCAAAAAGACTTTTCACACAGGTTTTTGTTTCAAGTGCGTACGATTACCTCATTTTGTTTTTAAGCATAGCCATAGCTTGAGCTTGATTCATTTTTCCCTTGCCCTTACCGGAAAATTTATCCTTAACATCAGAAAATCCTTTCATCATGGCACGCATTTGCTCAAACTGTTTTATAAAAAGATTCACTTCGTGTAGAGAAATTCCGCACCCGTCAGAAATTCTTTTTTTGCGGCTGGAATTGATTAATTGAGGGTTTGCACGCTCATCAGGCGTCATACTTTGGATAAAAGTCTCTATTCTTTTAAGTTGACTTTCTCCTTGATGAGAAATCATCTCCCTGTCTTCTTTTTTTAGCCCCGGAATAGGAAGCATCCCAAGTAATTGGTCCATTGAGCCAAACATTTTCATTTGTTTTTGCATCTTTAAAAAGTCGTCGAAAGAAAACTCCGCTTTTCTCATCTTTTTTTCTAATTCGAGTGCTTCTTTCTCATCAAAAACTTCTTGTGCACGCTCCACGAGTGAAACTATATCGCCCATTCCTAAAATTCTAGTCGCCATTCTTTCAGGGTGAAAATCTTCCAAAGCATTCAGTTTTTCGCCTGTACCTGTTAATTTAATAGGTTTTCCTGTACAATGAACAACGCTTAGTGCCGAACCACCACGTGAATCCCCATCAAGCTTGGTTAAAACAAGCCCCGTCAAACTTAATTGAGCATCAAAGTTTTCTGCAACATTCACCGCCTCTTGACCTGTCATGGCATCAATTACAAGCAGTTTTTCCTGCGGGGCAAACATTCTGTCGATTAATAAAAGCTCAGCCATCATATCGGTGTCAATTTGCAAACGGCCGGCTGTATCGAGAATTAAAGTGTTAAACCCATTTTCTTTTGCAAAATCCATTGAGTTTCTGACAATTTTTTGAACGTCCTTAGACTCAGTATCAGCAAACACTTCGACCCCGATTTGACCTCCTAGTGTCTCAATTTGTTTAATCGCAGCAGGTCTATAAACGTCACAAGCAACCAAAAGCGGGTTTCTTCCTTCTTTTTTTAATTTCACAGCAAGTTTTGCAGAAGAAGTAGTTTTACCTGAGCCCTGAAGCCCAAGCATCATAATTATATTGGGGTGACCGGTCAAATCAAGCGGTGAAAGTTCCCGTCCCAAAAGTTCAACCAATTCATCGTGAACAATTTTAACCAGCTGTTGGGAAGGGTTAACCCCTTTTAGAACTTCTTCGCCCTCGGCCTTATCTTTTATTTTTGAAATAAAAGCTTTTACCACACGCAAATTCACGTCCGCCTCTAAAAGAGCACGTCTAATTTCACGAAGTGCCTCTTGCATGTTGTCTTCTGTCAAAGCACCGTTGGCAGAGGTTTTTCTTATTATTTCCTGTAATTTATCAGATAATGAATCGAACATTTTTTGTATCCTTTTTTCTTATATTTTACTATAAAAACTCTGTCTGAAAAGTTTTTTGTTTCTTTTTTGCAAAAAAGAAAAGAGAAAAAAACAATAATCCTTCAATTTTACTCTAACGTACATTTGTGTTGAAGGATTTTTAAATAAAATCGTTTGACTCAAATGTCGGAAATGTTTAACAAATTTCCTAACTAGCCTAGGTGGGTTGGATTGCTTCGTCATTATATTCCTCGCAACGACTTGTTTAAAAATTATTCAAATTTGTATTATAATTAACCCATGTTTACTATAGAAAAATTCATGGATAAAAGAGTTTTGAAATCTTCGTTTATAGAAGATGAAAATGTTGTTTCGTTTTTTACAACCCGTGATTTGCCACTAAAATACGGCGAAAGAGAAGATTTGATTGAGGAAGTCGAACAAAACAAAAAGCTCGTTTGTGAAGGTTTAAATATTCCGCTTAAAAATCTTATTATTCCCGAACAGACTCACAGCGACAATGTGGAAGTAATTAATATAAATAAATCTTATTATCCAAATTGTGATGCCCTTATAACAAACCAAAAGCAAATTGCAATCGCTTTGAATTTTGCCGATTGCGTCCCGATAATTTTCTACGACCCGATAAAAAAAGTTATCGCAGTAGCACATGCCGGCTGGAAAGGAACAGCTTTGAGTATTGTTAAAAAAACCGTTGAAAAAATGGAAAAAGAATTTTTGACAAAACCCAAAGATATAATTGCACTTATCGGTCCGGCAATCGGAAGATGCTGTTTTGAAGTCCAAAATGATGTTATGGGAAAACTGCTCCAAACCATTGACACATCGAGGCATGCTTTAGTTTATTATAATGAGCATGTAGATTTGAAACTGGTAAATAAATTTCAGCTATTGTCCAGTGGGGTAGAAAAAATTGATGTATGTGAGTATTGCACTTGTTGCAAGACTGATTTATTATTTTCATATAGAAAAGAAAAAAATTATACGGCAAGACATTCAGCAGTGATAATGTTAAATAATTAAAAGGAAAAACGCATGACCATTATAGAAAAATTTAAATCCATCAGTGACATAATGAACAGTTTGATTAAATTTGTTCAGACGGACAAGGAAATAAAACCGGATTTTAATGAATATTTAACCACTATTGGAGTTAAACAGCTATCACAAAGTCAAGAGCAGTCTATTTGTTTGCCTTACATTTTCGAAAGAAATATAGGACCTAATTCAAAGAGTATTTTAGAATTTTTCTTGGAAAAAACAAAAAAACTCAGTAAAACCGCAAGATTGATTATAAAAGGATTAACCAGTTCTGTGCACTCAATTTTTGAAGTTAAAAAAATTCTCAAAAACGGTTTTGAACTTTATAATTTAGTGAACGAAAAAACTTATACGGTGATTTCTTTGGTCAAGATGACTAATTATAGGGGGGTTGGCGTAGGTCAGTTCGTTGTGGCGAGAATTTTTGAATTTGAAAACGAGTATTATTTACTTGAGATTTCAAACGTTTTGGCCGCCAGTCAAAAAGAAGATGCCATGAGATTTGCGATTTCAAAAATTATCCAATCTCCAGAAATTGTCTACAAAGATAACAAAGAGAAACAAAAAGAAATCGAAAAACAGGTTAAAAAATTGCATAAATCATTTTTGGAGTGTTTTGAGACAGATGAAATTATAACCACAAACAAGTTTGCGGATGATATCATCGGACTATTCAATGATTTTGCCGAAACCCAAAAAAAGCCATCCGAAAAAGAAATCCAATCAAAAATTCAATCCCCGTCTGAATACAAATTTTTCTCAGTTCAAGAATTCAGCAATTCCTATGAGAATTTTTTAGAAAAATCTCTCGGTGGATTTTCTGCCCATAAGGAGATTTACGACGTAGGAATAATTTTCGATGAAGAGCTTGGGCTTTCGGC
>Ga0302271_10000456_pt1 | contig 40036 bp, 15 predicted proteins | sample III_Bog_N1_1_FD_198767 | JGI IMG/M metagenome (GOLD analysis project Ga0302271, IMG submission 198767) | Peat permafrost microbial communities from Stordalen Mire near Abisko, Sweden - III_Bog_N1_1 | ecosystem: Environmental > Terrestrial > Soil > Wetlands > Peat | place: Sweden: Abisko...
AGATGTGGAGGATGTCTTTAGATTTTGTTACATAAAATATCTTTAAAGATTAGATTAATATGGGAGGGAGGGGAGGGGAGAGGGATTCTATGGCTAATTAAATTCAAAAGACAAATTATATAAAATATGGTTATTCAATTGAAGGCAGCGATTGGTTGAAATGCTTCAATATCCTTATGTTCATTTGTTGAAGCTTTTCAAGCTAATGATTTAGAGATTCTATGAAAAAAAGAATAGATGGGAATCTCTGCAGATTTTTGTATTTATTTTTTGCTGAATTTGAAAAAATAAATAAATGTATTATTGTTCTTATTATCATAACAATTTCATACCCTTTGAAATCACTTTCTGATCTCTATTGGGATTATTTAAGTATCTGTTGGTTTCGAAAAAAATAGAGAAAAAAAATTTAAATAATAATTTAATAAAATCGAGATTTTCTTATTACAACAATATTTATGTTGATATTACACTTCTTAAGACTGTAACGAAAATGGAAATAAAAACAATTAAGTTCACTAGCTAATTAAAGATCGGAGATGAGATTCTGTATGAATAGTTTGATGGTATGGAAATTATGTACAGAGTAAAAATCGAAGATGGTTTTTAGGATAAAAAAGTGAGTATTTAAGAAAGATAATATTATTTCTCTCAAAACAAAACAACAAAAAAGCATAATTATTTTTTCATAATATTGAGAAAGATCATGAAAACCAATCTTCTATTCGTATCGTTTTCTTTTCATATTTACCTTTTTATCCCTCTCCATTTTTAAAGTCTCACATTTAAAAGTTAATTTTATTATTCATTTGCCTTCACTTGACTCTAGATCTAGTTTTTTTTACTATTCGAAAAGTTGTTAATATTCCTTTTCAATAGCATCGATATTCTCTCTAGCTTCTGCAAATTCTTATTCTTCCATTCCTTCGTTTAAATATTATTAAACAAAGATTTTTTTCTCATGAAAAATATCGTATTTAGCTTTGAGCTCTTTGAAGATGTAGGCCACTCCAGTTGAGTTTGATATCATGCTGCAGTCTTTAGTCGCTTTACCAAGGATAGTTTTAAGTTAGTGTAGTTGACAAGATGGCTGATAGTTTACTCCTAACCTAATTTTAGATAGATTACCAGAAAAATAATTCAAGACTCTCTGTTACTTCAAGTCATTAAAAGCAATACTTACATATTTAGGAACAATATCTCCTCGATACATGATAGTGTTTGCCATAAAATAGCTGTTTTTTTAGTTGAATTATGTTAGATTGTTTGATGGGTCTAGCAGGGAATTTGTGATATTAACAACAGAAAGTTCTTCATTGAGAATTGTTTCTTTATTTACAGGGAAAACAGGAGCATAAGAGGAAGTTAAGAAATGAAGACGAGGAAAAACAACAAGATTATTCATCATCTCGTTGAGATCGAAATTGAGAGCCCCTCCAAAACGCATTGAAGCTGTGATGGAAGAGATAACCTAAGCTATCAATTAGTTCATATTGCCTAAACTTGGGGTTTTAATTTCTAATTGATTCTAGCAAATATCAAAGATTTTTGCATTGTCGAAAACAAATGATATATCTGATGCATTGATTAAAGCGTTCGAACAGAAGATAGAGTTATACGGCTCTAGAACTGATCCAGGAGAATGTTCTGAGGGAAAAAAATTGAACCCACATTTTAGCTTTTTACTGTATTCTTACTGAAGCTATTCAAGCAGCAAAGATCCAAATCCAGAGCCAGTGCCTCCTCCAACAGAGTTAAATATAAGAAATCCTTCAAAATCAGAGCACTTTTCAGTTATTTTTCTGATTTGATCAAAGAGTGCATTCATAATATCCTTCCCGATTGTGTTGTGACATCTAGCATAATTATTCCCAGTATCTTCTTTACTCGAGATCAACTAGTCAGGGAAATAGAGTTGTTTGTTCAGACCAGTTCTAACTTCATCAAGGGCAGTTGGTTCCAAGTCAACGAAAATCGACCTAGGTCTATATTTTCCATCTGAAGTCTCTTCAAAGAAAGATTGATGTGGTTGAGAGATTTCCTCTTCAATGATATTTCCGTTTTTTTCCTTCGAACCATCTAATTCGATTCCATGTTCAATACAAAATAATTCCCAGCAAGCATCCCCAATCTGTATGCCTCCTTACCCAATATGGAGTGATAGTATTTCGCGCATATTTTGTCTGTGTATTTTAGTTTAATTGCTTTAAGCGACTTTATTCAACTCAATAATTAAATCAAATCTAGCTATTTCCTATGTTCTCACCTATGGGTAGAAAAGAAACGATGTCTCAGAATCTATTGGGAACTGATAAATTATTTCCTGATCAGAAAAGAATTATTTGTCTTATTTTTTATTATTTTTCTCAATGGATTTCTTTTTGAATTTATCAAAAATAACACATAACAATTAAAAACAATTAGGAATTTATGATTTACATAAAATGAGCGATTTCTCCTTCATTTATTTCAGTTATCTTCAAGTTAATCTCGTTTTTCTGACTCATCAAACACGAATTGATAATCTTTTTCTAATTGTTAAAGATTCTCCCTTGCTTCTGATAATTCAGATTCCTCCATTCCTTCAGCTGTGTACTAATGTACAAAAGCTCGATTCTAAAATTAGTAATCGAATTCCTTAGCTAACCCCAAAAATACCTCCTTTATTGCTGTCGAGTTAGTTATCATAGAGCAGGCTTTATCTGTTGGTTTAAAGATACTGTCCTACTTAAAAGCAGGTGGTTGATAATTCAAGCCTACTCGATAACTAAATTAGCTTCCATGCTCAAACTTTATTATCTTTTTGGCTCTTAACTCATACTATGATTTGCCTGCATATTTTGGAATAACATTTCCTCTGTAACTGATCGTGCCTGCCATAATTAACCCAGTCTTAAGATTGCATTTAGCTGGGGTATTTGTAGGCTCAAAATTGATGTCAGAAAGCTCGTCTATTGCGAGCTATTAATGAAGAGGATCTTGTTTATATAAAGGTCCAATAGGGGAGTGTGAAGCAGTTAAAAAGTGAAGGTTCTTATGGGGAACTAGGTTCTTTTCAAATTCTGCAAGGTTAAAGTTGAGACAAGAATCGCATCTAATGGAGGTTGTGATTGTTGAGATAGCTTGAACAAGGAGTTCATTCATATTTGAGTAGGATGGCTTTTCAATTTTTAGAACATTCTAGCAAATATCGTAGAGCGCGGAGTTGTCTAAAGTGAATGACAAATCTGTATTATAAATAAGGGAACTTGTTGCAAGGACAGAGTTGTAGGGCTCTAGGGCGGAAGTTGAGAGGATTCCTGGGTAAGGATAGATATTGAAGCTTAACTTTAATTTCTTTTCATATTCTGTGGAGAGTCTTTCGAGTAGGAGAGATCCAAGCCCTGAACCTGTCCCTCCAGATACTGAATTATTCAGAATAAAGCCTTCTAAATCTTAACAATTTTCAGTCAATTTTCTGATTTTCTCCAAACAAGTGTCTATTACTTTCTCACCAAGAGTATTATGAGTTCTTGCGAAATTATTCTTAGTGTCTTCTTTTCCAGAAACAAATTGTTCATCATCGAAGAGCTATTTGAAGGCACCAGTTCGGATCTCATCGATTACAGTAGGCTCTAAGTCAATGAATACTGATCGAGGTCGGTAAGAAGGTTCTGCTTTATCTTTGATTTCAGAAAAGATTGATTTGAATTCGGATGACTCATAATCTCCATCAAGAGTATTATTTTTTTTGAGTTTCTGTCCATCAGGTTAGATTCCATGCTCCAGGCAATACTGTTCCCAGCAAGAATTCCCAACATTTATTCCAGCTTGACCTACATTTATGGTGATAATTTCACGCATTTTATCTAAAAAAGATGACTGTGAAAGAGCTCTTAGGAGGGGGCTGCTTTTTGATTATCTTTTATTTTTTTATGTAAAAAGATCAGAATAACTGAGAGTTTTATATTCATTTTGTGTATCACATAGAAAAAGCTGAATTACTAGATTTTATCAGAAATTCTTGAGTGGATTAGAAAGATTAACTTTCTTTTTTTTCTAATCAGAGCAGCATTTTGTGCAGGATTATGATTGATTTTAAGAATTTGTAACTAGTTGGCAATTTAATAAACCTTTCTGTTTGCATTAGAGAAGGTAATTAAAGCAAAAATATTAATAATTGAATTTTATCTGAATAATTTATTATTCATACATTTTAAAAACTCATAGAAGGCAGAAGGTAAATATTTTTGTAAAAAAATATTCATTTGGTTTGACTTTGTTGCTTATGAAATATCCTCTGCATTAGTTTACCTTGTTGATCACACTACATCTAATTATCGTGGGGCTTTAATTATAATTTCAATGGCTTCTTGACCTGTTCAATATTTTAATTATTTTTATTTTTACTTTACAATTACTTTCAAGATAACTGAGATAATTAATACTACTAGAAAAATGATTGTTGCTTTTAGAAAAAAGCGTAAGCTTGGAGATTAATCAGATGTCATTCATTGCAATAAAAAAGAATATAAAACTAGCAAGAATAAATAATATCTAATGAAGAACCACTATTCAACATTGAATTATTTTTTATTGAGAATGTCAATCTAAAAAATGAATGGACAAGATTTTGAAACAATCTTAGTTTGTTAAGCTATTTTTAAACAAACCAAAAGTCACTGTTTTAGTTTCTTTGAGGATTTTTGATAGGGGTGGATGAAAATTTTGCCAACAAATTGCTTTTATCTTTTATCAAACAAAAATAGCCTCACAAAATAAAATTAATTAAATGGTTCAAGAGGTTGTATTTTCATTTCCAGCTTTTGTAAGTATTTTCCTTTCTTCTATTATGATCTTAACGATACGATTATTTTAATCATTACTTCTCAAAATCTGTCTTGTTCGTCTTGAAGTTAGGACAACTCGCAAATAAGGTAAAATAAAAAAATACATTATCTTTAAACTAGTAACCTAAAATAATTTGACAACCAAATAGGCGAATATATTCTCTTAGTCTTTTGAGTATTAAATTTTCAAACTCTTTGTGCTTATGTGGTGCAAAACAATACTATCTTTTTTTGTATCCTCCCATATCTTCGAATTAAATACAAAATAATAAGGAATGAACTCTTGAGGTGCTCTGAGATTTTTACCTTACTGACGATTCACTAAACTCAGAATAAATTACCTTACTATCTCTTTTAGCAATAGAAAAGGCCTTAAATTAATCTAAAAATCAACCAAAATCACAAGTGAATTGTCTTGAGGTGTAAAAAGGGGAGATTTGAAAGTAAAATCTGAATCTACAAATAAAATCAGAATCAAAAAACAAGAATATTAGAAAGAGTTTTAATAGGTTCTTTCAAGAATGAAAATGGGATTTTGTTCAAAGACAATAGCATTTTTTATCTTTATTCTCATTTAAAAAGCGCTATCTATCGTAATATGTGATCCTGGTGAATGTAATATAGGAGTCGTCTGCTATCCCTTAGATTGCAATACTTCTAGTACTGTAGGAATCAATAGCTTAGGAAAATGTTTAGGAGCAGGAGTTGCAGGTGCATAATAGTGTTGCTAAAATAGCCCAGCTGTCTGTATGAGCGCTAGTATTTGCATGGATCTAAATACTTAATCTGACAATTCTCTATGTGTAGCTAATGGCTAATGTGTCAGCATAGATTTATCTTCTGCAATGAGTGGAAATATTGGAATTTCGAATACTATGGGCTGTTTAACTGATTCAGAGGTGTCTTTGTCAGGTGTCCGAAAATGCAGTTAGTAACTAATGTATTTTTGCATGACGAAGGATTACAAGTCTTGTGTGAATTTTCGTTCGAATTCTATTTATATTGGTGCAAGCTACTCGAATTTCTGTCTCAAATATAATGACTACAACTCTGGTAACCATTTCATTGTTTTTATGTTAAAAATACCTTAATCTAGTTCAATAATTTCAATTATCTTATTTTATTTTATATGTTGAATTTTTCTAACACTCTAGGTTGGCCATTGTTTTTGATGCCTTCATACTGCTAGGATCCTTAGGGATTAATTACTACGCTTGGAGGGGATTTTTATGGAATCTCTGATACATATAGTTGCATGCAATTATATGAGTATATCTATGGTGTAAAAGAATGCATCGCTGGGTAAGTCTACAATTACATAATCTCTCAACTTTATTGTTTTAAAAAATGGATTATTGATTTGGGCAATTTTTGATGATATTTTTAAATAAATGAACTTCAACGCAGATATTGTTCGCTTAATAATTCCCAATGCATTCTCCTTGGCAGTTCATACTATTAAACTCTAAGTAAACTATCATATAGCTAAGGGCATGCATGTGCTGACATAAATTAAACTACTGCTGTTGGATGTGTTAATTCTAGTTCAGTTTGTTATGATCCAAACACGTAAACTTGCTAATATTTGAGTTTGACCTATGCACCTTACGCAGTAAAATACATGGAATCTCATAAAAAACGAATAATTTTGAGTTTACAGATTCTCATTTTCTAGATTATCTATTTTTAATCCTTGTTTTTAACTTTTACTATTATTTTCTTTAATTTGTCATTCAGGGCAGTGTTCCTACTGGAGGAGTTGATATTCCGTTCTATTGTGTGGCAACAGATGATTATAGAATCAGTAAGCTAATTTTAATTTTCGGATTTTTTCTTCTTCTTTCTTTGAATTAATTTTTCTTATGTCTTCTATTAAAAACCGTTGGCTTAGCTTATATAATTTGTTTTATCCTTTACTGCATTAACAATATTTTATCTCATTTTTTTTCTTTGTATCTTTTTAATCTAAACACAGAGATAGCTTAATGCTCTACAAATTACTGCATAGAAAAGAATAGTAGCGGATTGGAAGCATGTGTAGAGTTTGATGGATCAGATTCAAGATTATCAAGAACTGCGGATGGATACTGCGGAGACACAACTGAGAAGTTCCCACTCTAGTAATCATTTTTATTTTCTTTAAAAGCATATTTTTCTGAAAAGGGATTGTTTTTTATGATTCAAAAATGAATTGCCATTGAAACTTCTTCTTGAATAGCTGTGCTGCAGGGAAAATTTGCAAGGATACAAATGATTTCTATCGTTGTAAAAGACTGAGCCCAATTATTAATCTTCTGCGTGTTGGAAGGAGCGCAACAAACAGCTACTGCGTTCCATTCACGAATTATTTGTCTGTCGGAAAGTCAATTAGCAATTGTGCGGTGGGATTCTGCGTTTATACAAAAAAAACATCAAATCAATACTGCCTGCAGGTAGGAAGTTATGCTTATAATATTTAGTAAGTAGGAGTCAACATATATGAAGCTTGTGTTATCAGAGATACGAACTATTCTACTTGTAAAATTTATCCTCAACATTAATTTATAATTAATTTTATGTGTTTTTTTATCTCAAATAGAAATAGTTTATTGTTTTAGTATAAACGTTTGTCTGCAATATTCTGATGGCGTCTACTCTTGCAGGACTCTTTTAAAGTCTGATCCTACTATTTAAGCAAAGAATAATGATGGAACATGTTAATCTTACAATTAAAGTAAGAAATAGTTATTGAAACCATAATAAATTTGAAATGTTTATCTTTGAATGGAAAAGTTAATAGTCAAGGGTGTGCAGATGATTATAGTTGCATAGACAAGCAGGATAATTACAAGTGCATCCTTATGAATCCTTCTACTAGCCTTGGTGTGGTTGGAAGAGAATCCTCCACCGACTACTGTATCCCAGAGGGAAATAAAATTGCTTCTCTTTGCAAAACTGGATATTGCCTTTACAATTATGCATGCCAAAAGTTGTAAATAAAATATCCAGGCAGAGAGAAAGTGACATCCAATTGTCTTGTTTCTGGAGATCCTGGGAGCTATGGAGCTAGTGACTGCTACTTTTAAATGTAAAACAATTATTAAAAATACTTTTTGTTTTGAAATGATATTATTCCTAAAAATGACATTATTTTGATAGGTTCTGCATTTAGAAGAATAATCTTAATCCGAAGCTTAATATGTGTGTGAATTTTGATTACTCAGATCCTAAATTAATAGGTAAAATAAGTTATTTTGTCTATGAATCAGTACTCTCTCTTATTAATTTTCTTTCTTGAAGGAAGCTTATCGTCGACTTAAGAATGTATTTCAGCAGGAGTTAGTGGAAGTGTAATAAAAAATCTTTTAATGGTGTACATGTGTTTAATTTATGTTTTTTGATTTCAAACTTAGGCTTCATGCTTCAAAGGTTAGTATTGCATGTAAGGAGGTTCTTATTGCTTAGCTGTTTCGAATACGATCTGTTCAGACTCTGGGAACAATTGTGTGATCTAAGATCCAGCAACTTCTAATTGCATGAAATGCAACTTCAACTAATGTCTGATAATTACCAATGTTTCTTTAGGGATAGGAGATTGCATCAGCATGAGTACGCTTTTGTGCTAAGATACAAATGGTAACAAGCATTTTAAACATGTTGTGAATTTTTGCAATTTGTTACTTTGGTCTTAACATAATGAAATAATTCATATTTTAAATTAAAGGATTATGTTAGAAAACTAATTCAAAGAGATGTACTGTCTGTCCAGTAAACTATTGTCTGATTACTAGTTTGGGAAATTGCGTATCTACTGCTTCAATGTCTATTTATCTTTCATCAAATTAATGCATTGTAATTAAAAGACAAGACAGAGAATGTCTTATTGTTAATATGGACTTGCCTTATAATGGAGCCATGCAATGCAGGAATTATAAAAATCTATGTCTCCCGCTTTCAGGGGAAATTACTTGTTTAATGTGCCCCTCTAGTTATGTTAATCCTTCTGATCGGATTTGTTATTCTCCTGAGGAAAGACAACTCTCGTTCCAAGGAAGTTCAAGTACCCCTGTTTCTTCTTCATTTTTTGGGCTCGCTCTTATCTATGTCTAGCTTGATTGTTACGATGAAAACTACTGCCTCATAGATAGCTCTCTCAAATGTTCAGAAGGGTAAATGAAAATAAACTGTTATTTTCGTAATTATTTTAATCAGTTTCTGATCACTTTTTTATCTTTTTCCTTTCTTAGATGTTCCAAATGCACTTCACCTACTTATTGCACTGAATGTATTTAGAATTACTTTCTCCAATAACCTGCTTCGACTCCTTCTGTTTAGTTGTGTGTACTTTGTGATAGTTCCTACTAAGTTTATAACTATCCTTATTCTGATTACTACTCTTACTCGTCTTAGTACAAGCAAGAAAAACCAGCAAGTAGCCTAGTAGTTAAGCACAAATGTCTCTAATGTTCCTTGAACACTGGGTCTTGGAATGATCTAAGCCACTTGGAAAAGACATGCATAGATTAAGTTATTTACTTTGCTGATATTCCTCTTTACACTTCGAATTCTATCATTAGCTTCCAAAACTATTATTTAATTTCTGGAAATTCTGGTCTTGTATCTGGAAATGACTAATTCTCCAGAAAGTAAACTATTTTTAAGCTCAAATCAGTTGATCTTAAATCTATTCAATCATACCTCTCTTCCAAAACTAACTGTAATTTTCTTCGAAAGAATTATAGAAAACTAAATATAATTTTGATTTATGTATTATCTTCTTTGTTTTCATTGTTCAAGGTGATTCTAACTGTGGGTAGTGCAAGTGGGACAATAAAACAAATGATTCGGTTTGCTACTCCTGCTAAAATGGATTTACAGTAAACCTGAGTGGAGTCTGTGTGGCATGTCCTTCGAATTGTAAAACCTGTGTCTTCTCTTTGAAGGGAGCTTCTATTTTAATCCTCAAAAAAGACCTTTCAGCAGCTCAACTTTCAACTCTAACAGATGCAGATTTCAGTCTTGTATGCACTATATGTGATGCTGAGTTTGTTTTGAGTGTTGATCTTTCAGGCTGTGATGCATGTGGGTCTGGCTGTGGAATATGCATTTATGGTAATATTTTTGAATTTAGTTTACTTTTTATTTTGAGATGATTTATTCTCAGGTAATGAGGTAATGTTCATTAATTCTGACAAAAACGATTTAAATCTCTATACACCTGCTAGCATTGCTGCAAACAATATCAAGCTTATCTGTCTCTCTTGCAATTCAGGATAATCTTATTCTTTTAATGGTAAAAATCTCATTTTAATTATTTAATCTATTTTTCTAAATTGTGTTATGTTTCTCATAAAATGATTTAGAAGTTTCTCAATTTAAAATTTTCTTACATTTCATCTTAATTTTTATTAACTCAGGCTCTGATTGTGAAAGTGACATCAGTAATTGTGCAGTTTCCTCTATTTACACAAAGAGCACAGGAAAAGATTCCATGACATATCGATGGAGTTATCTGTCAGATCTCTCAACTTCTCAGCATTCTTGTATGGAGTGCAATGTTGGATATACACTTGGAAGTGACAAAATTAGCTGCTCAAAAGATTGCACAAACATCAGGTGTGATAGTTGCGAGTCAGATAATGGATATTATGTTTGTTAATTTTGCAGTATTCCCTAAGCAAATGATATTGCTAATAATAATTGTTTGCAAGACACTCCTTTAATCTCATATGACAAATGCTACTAACAAGTAAAAAAAAAACATTTGACATTCATTTGGGCTAATTATAAAATATTCTAGATTGCTGGCTGCGCCAACTGCTACTACTATGCAGATGTTTCTAGTGGTTATTCAATTAGTCAATGTGTAAAATGTTTAAATACGACAGCCACCATGCCTTCTATTAATGGATGCGTTTCTTGCCCTGAAGGCTGCTTGACTTGCTACGAAGGTAATAAAAAAAATTATTTAAGTAAATATTTCTGAATATTGACAAGAGTATGTTTGAAAAGGCAGTAGAGATTTCAACTTGACTAGTTTCCTTATCTATAAAAGACAAAAAATTCCGTTGGCCTAGAGACTCAGTTACTCTGACTTTTATGCAGTAGAAACAAAATGTAAATCCTGCTCAGCTGGCTACATTTATAATAGAGAAAAAGAAACTTGCACAGCAGTTAAATGTGGTGATAACTGTAGCACTTGCGTATTAACAGAGGGAAGTAATATTCCTGTTTGTGCAACATGCAATGAGACTCTACTCAAATCATATATCTAAAAGCTGAGCACTTACGTAGCTTATCTTTACTATGGTGTGCGTGAGATTCCTGAAATTGCTTCCATGATCAGTTTTAATCCAGCTCAGACAGATTGTCAACTATGTCCAATAGCGTAAAATCCCTTTCAATAATATTGAGAATAATTTAAGATGTTTACTTTAATTTTAAAGCTGTGAGACTTGCTCAAACTCCTCTGATATAATTGCTGATCCACTTAATCTCTACAATGCAAAATGTTATTCTTGCAAACAGGCTTCTGATTTCTCTCTGTCAAGCACTTATGAAATCAGATATGATAGAGACAGAATGCGCTGCAACTTGTGCCTCAAAACTGATAACGGATGTTACTTCAAAAAGTAAAGGTCCCTCTATGCTGAGTGCCTCTCTCTCTCAGCTGATATTGGTAAAGGAACTTAAGCCTCTCCGCTTAATTACATCAGAATCAGCGAAGTCAACATTGATGATATAATCTTGAATGATGAGGCTGACGCTACTCAAGCTATCATTTACTACAATGAACTTCAAGTGAAGGAAATCGAAGTGATAATCAACATTAACACGCTTAGCTGCTCGGAACTATTAGTAGCGACGATCACCTCTACTCTGACTACAAAGTTAAAATCTTTAGAGAAATACAAGTTGACAATCCGCGGCCTGACTGACAATAAGGGGTACATTCTTTAACAGAAAGGCATCACAACAATCACAGGATTCACCGATGTTTCCATCGAAAATCTACAGATCAACCAAAAAGCAGACAACGAAAAAATCGGCTTCTCAATATCCCACTCCAGCATGAGCATCATTACTTTCAATAGTGTTAAGTTTTATAGAATACCTTCCACTTATTTTTCCAACATGCTTAGCTTCAACTTCTCTTATCTAGACAATCAGCTTTCCCTCATAGACACGACATTCCATGGATTTTCTTTTAATCAAAAAACTCTTTTTCAGATAGTTTCTTCATCAACCCAGTCTACAAAATATGATTCATTTACCTTCTACTTTACCAATCTTCAAATTCTCAACGTAATTCATAATTATTATTTCCTACACTCTTATTAACACTATTAAATCTAAAATTTAGAGATGGTTTAATATTTTCTTGAATAAATGTTAATAATTAGCTGTTAATATTTCACTTTATTTTTTTCTCAGCAAGTTTTTGATAATGGCAGCTCGTTCTTCAACACAATGGCTTTGAAAAACATAAGAATATCAATATCAACTTTGATAATTACAAGTAGCATTTTCTAAGCAAGTTCTTATTTTTTAAGTCTAAACGGTCAAGCTACTGACTATTAATCAAGCTTAAATATTAATGTGCTTTCAATAAGCAACAGTACTTTTAGCAATTCGGGGTATTTGATCTCGGGTAGTAAATTCTAAGAAAGATATATTTCAGGGTTGACAATCTTTGATAGCTCCTTTAATAACTAGTTAAGCGATTCTCAAGCATGCCTTTTTTAGCTTAACAGTATAAATGTCTTCAATATCATCATGTAGAGAAATTCTATTTTGAGATATGTGCTTTTTAAGGTGATCAATTATGATATGTCAGAAACAATTCAGCAACTGAATTCAATATCCCGGGTCTAAATCTAAGCCAACACTCTGATTAGCTCGGTCTCTGTCTTGGCTTATATCTCATCAACTAGTTATAATAATCTTGAATTATCTGACATTTCAATCGACAGTAACAGATTCGATACAGTGTTAGAATCTATTAGCTTTGTTGTAGCAGATTATGTCCAAAGTCTAATAATTAAGAATGTGCAATTCAGTGACATGATTAACTCCAGATTCATACAAGTGAATACTCTGTTTAAAGTTGCTATCCAAAATGTAAAGCTTACCCAATCAGACTACAATTCTGGAATTCAAATTGCCTCTCCTAAAGTCTACGGCAGTTTGGGATTCTGCCTTTTGAGTAGTCTGAAACTCTAAGCCAAAATAAGTGAAGTTTCAGCTCAGAATATCAGATTGAAATCATCATTGTTTTTAATCTATTTTACCTATTTTTCAGCTTCTTCTTCTCCATTATCTGTAGATCCTTCCTACTATGACAATTCGAGCATCGAGTTCTCTGATATTTCAATCCACACAATCGACATCTATTACTTTAAAGATTTAAATACACCTATTTCTATTATTACTATTATCTCTCAGACAGAGAATCCAATCTTCTTTTACAACTTTCATCTGTCAATCACAGCGCTTTTCCTAGAGGACCAAGTATAAATTGATTTCATTTAAGTTAATTTTAATTTTTTTTTCTTTTGGTAAGATGTATAAAATGTAGTATTCCTCTTGCATTGTGGTGAATGATAAACAAGGTAATGTTGCCATTAAAAATAGCATATTTATTGACAGTGGCAGTGCTAGGAACTACGGGTGTATAGCTTTAGAGGTAATAAATTTTAGCTTAACATCAACTATTTTCAAATCTGATGGCAGCTCTAGCAGCAGCTTCACTGTCCAAGGAGGTTATTTGAATATTCTGAGCCAGTATACATAGATATGTGATTGCTAGTTCATAGGTGGAACAGGCACTTAAGGTGGAGCACTATTCTGGAACTCTTTTGATAATGGATAATTGATCATTTAGAAAAGCATCTTTGATAGTAATTGGGCTGTTTCTTCTACAGAATTTCAATCTCAAGGAGGTGCGATTTTCCTTGATGCTTAGGAATCCATGGGCATCGCAGTAAGTATTGAAGATTGTTTATTCAAAAACTCAACTTCTAGCTTCCAAGGAGGTGCAATCTACTTGAGTGCCTTATATTATGCCAGCGTGATTGAATTGAAGAATGTGGAATTCTTGGATAGTTTCAGCATGCTGGGAGCCGTAATTTATATTTAAGAAACTTACAATTTGGATAGCTGGGTTCATTTTGAATCGGTAACGGTTACGTAACAATTTGACAATCTCCTTCCTACGATTACAACTGTTTTACATACATTAGATGCTATGAACACAATGAGTACAGTCTCTCTTACAGGAAACTACTGGATTATTTTAAGTGGTGTGAGTGAATTTAGTTTGGTAAACAGCAAATTCTCTTTGAAGTAGTCTTCTTTGGGCACCTTACTTTTGGAGTAAAACTACAGCTGGATGAGTACTGAAAGGGCATAGCTTGCATTCTAAGGAGGTTTATATTTATCCAAGGTTCTTGCAATCACTATTGAAGGCTGCTCGTTCTCTTCAATAGCAGTTTTGCGTACTCCTGTAATAATATTAGATAAGCTTGAAGCGGTGACAATCAACAATTCTTCTTTTGATGGTTGTAAGCTTGCTAGCACTAGCTATTTCAGCAAAACCCCAGATTCTCTTACGCTCTCTCTCTTTGATCTTTCAGCTGATGTTCTTTTAATCCAATAATAATCAACTTTTACTTCAAATACCTGTGTGTCTTGTGAGAAAGGAACACTGAAGCTTTACTCTAATTATTTAGAGATTTCCAGATCTCATTTTCGATCTAACAGCGCAGCTAATGGAGGAGTTCTGTATATACTTTAATCCTATGATTCGTTAGCTTCCAGAGCGGGATTTAGAAAGCTATCCTCTGAATAAAAATATAATGCTTCGATTTCTTCGTCTTCCTTCATTTAAAACTCAGCTTCTCTTAGTGGAGGAGCTATCTTCTTAGACAACTCTAAACTTTACATTTCTGACTCGAATTTCACTTCTAACATAGCAGCTGAAAATGGTGGAGCGATCTACTATTAAGTAAGCAATGACATAAGTTATGCATCTCACAAATTGTATTTCTCCTATTGTACTTGCTCCTTTAACGTTGCGCAAAAAGGAGGGTGCATATTTTCACCTTCAGCTTATCCTATTTAGAGAGATTAAATACATAATATTTACCTAAGCAATATTGGAAAAGTATTTGGTTCTGATATCATCACTTTTCCTTCAAAAATGGCCATATTTATAGAGCAATCAGCTAGAGGCATAATACCTTCAATAAAAAATCATGAAAGTGGTCCTCTTTAAGTAAATAAATGGACTTTTATGATTTTAAATCATTATCTTATGTTTTTTAGGTAGAAGTCATCGTGAAATTAATGTAACGAAATGGGCAGATTTTCAAAGAATCAGAGAATTAATTAGTATTAGTTTTATGGACAACTTCAAAAATTTCAGCAATAATTCCTTCATCAATTAGCCAACATAAAGGAATATTTAATCTTACAGATGAAATTAAAGTTTTCAGCAAACTTGGATAAAATTTTTAAATTTTTATTTCATGCCCTCAAATAGCTAATCCAGTTTACTCTGCAACCAATGGGGATATTCTTTCTTTGGACACAACTTATGTTGCTTCAATTTTAGTTTCTATGAGAGAAAATTGCTAACTAGGCTATGGGTTAATAAAATCTCCTGATGGTTTTGATATCTGCTAAGTATGTGAATTAGGCACTTTTTCCATGGTTCTGAATGGTTCTTGCAAGAAATGTTTGGCAGAGTTCACATGCTACAAAAATGTGATTCTTCTTCCAGCTGGCTATTGGAGGGCTACTCTTACAACAGACGTAATATTACCTTGTGATTCTAAGCGAGCAAGTTGCATAGGAGAAATTAACAGAACTGCAGAAGAGGCTGCAATGAGAACATCTTCTCTAAATTATTATTGCTTAGAAGGTAATCTAAAAGCAAGAACTAAAATAATAATATTTTTGAATAAAATGTGATAGATCTTTTTTTTTTAATGCATATCTAGGAAATTTCGGCCCACTTTGTGGAGATTGCGATTTAGATGCTAAGATATGGGGCTCCCATTACTATAATTCGTCAAAGTACACATGCGAGAAGTAAACAATTCTTAAAACTTGTACAAAGATCAATTTGAAAAAATATTTCGTTTTTGTTGTTTAGATGCGGTGCAAACATACTCATGTACATCATCGTCGGTATGATGATGATATTCGGGATTGGCATGGCTTGCTATATGGTCGATTTGATGAAAAAGACTGTGAGAATAGCTGTTTTGCGTTACTATCTGAAACTAATACATTGTAAAGCTGGAGGTCACTAAGATTAATCCAGTATCATGATCAAGCTGCTCACAAACTACTTGCAAATAATTTACATACTGTCAACTATGGAAATTGCAATTCCTACCTTTTTCTCAGATGCAGTGACATTTACTTCCAGCCCGACTGATAAAATCATGCACGTTTAGGACTGCATTTTAGTTGCTTAGTTTTCCATACCGTTTGTCTATGTCAGGGTGATATTCTCTCACTTAATTATGGCTACTTAGCTGCTTTTCTTCTCCTTATTCCTCTTTTCTTTTAACAAATTGTCCAAATAGAAGAACTTCGTCTCTTACTTCTTCTCAGGATGGTTCTTCATGTTCTTTTTGTACCAACCTTCTATGGTAAAGCAAATAATGGGCATAATATCTTGCCGCACAATAGGAGATACCTCTTACGTTTAAGATTCTTTATCAGTAGAATGCGACAGTTAACATTCTTAATACCTACTAGTATTCTTAATTCCATTACTGATTGTATGGATCATACTGATACCAGGAATATTTATTATTAAACTGTTCAGGTAAAGATACAATCTCTCCTCTTTGAGCACTTCCATCTCTCTTGGATTCCTTTATTTTGAATACTAAAAGGAGTACTATTTCTGGGAATTCATTAAAATACTCTAGAAAATGCTTCTCATCATTGTAATGAGCTATTTCGAAATTTAAATCTCTCTGAAAGGAGTTGTCATAGTAGTTATATTATAGTCTTATTCCTATGCGACACTATCATGTAAACTCAATATAAACTGATTTCATAGATTTATTTGCTTCAATCAAAACAGAAAAACAGAGGAAGATATACTAATATTTTAAAAATCGCACATTATTTCCTCTAACTTTTTTATATTTTTCTCAAGATAAGCCTTATAAAGAGAACAATCTTAACAGAATGGATTTCCTTTGCAGCTCTATTTGCACATTGAGCATATCAATAGGAGTAATTCTCAACATTACAAATAGCATTCTTTTGCAGATAGCTTTTTTCTCCATTCTTGGAACAATTAACCTCTGCATGATAGTGACTTTCTTCCACAATTTCTTCAACTTATTCCTTAGCTCCTAATCAGCTACGCTCATGGGATGTCTCAAATCTCTCCTAGACACTTGCCCTTTCCTGAAGAAGCTTATCAACTATTCTCATATCTCTGGAGAAAGAGCTAAATAAAATTGGTCCAAAATCAGAGAGATAATATAAATCAAGCAATAGACTAATCATATTAAAAGAATGTAATTTGGACTGAATCCTTAAGAATTTCTTCAATTATGCTATCGAGAAGATTTCCAATTGAGGAATTTCAAAAGCAATTATTCGTCCAAAAAGAAAGCAAATTTAATTGATTTTAATGAAAATAAATAGAACTAATAAGACATAATCTCTAATCGAACCTGGGATTAAACATCTCTAAATTAATGAGATTCAAACTATTCTTTATTATTTTCAACTTTTTATGCATTTAGTCTGAAAATTTAAAGTTTATTTATGCTGTTGATAAGGTTATGATTTGAATGCTTTGAGACACTCAAAATATTTATGCTTATTTTATTAAATGAAATGAAATTATTTTTTAGAAAGGATAACTATTTTCCCCTTTATTTGGAATCCTTTTCTTAAATCGACGATTTTATTCTCCAAAATAATGCATTTATATTTTATTCCAGTTATTTGTACGTTCAATTCTTTTAATTTCATACTACTATTAAAAAAAATATTAAACCAATAAATTATCATTCCCATATCCCCCCTCCCCCCAATATCCCTTTAACATTTCTCTTTAAGAGGACTTAGTTCCGAATGTTTCTGCTTTTACAAAGAGAATATTTTAAATAGAATAAGTTAATAGTCAAGGGTGTGCAGATGATTACAGCTGAATAGACACACAAGATAATTACAAGTTATTCCTTATGAATCCGTTTACAAGCCTTAGTGTAGTTGAAAGGGAATCTTCCATTGACTACTGTATCTCAGAGAGAGATAATAATGCTTCTTTTTGCAAAACTAGATATTGCCGTAAAATTATGCATGCCGAAAGCTGTAATAAAAATATCCAGGCAGAGAAAAAGTGATCTCCAATTGCCTTTTTTCTGGTGATCCTGGGAGTTATGGAGCTCGTAACTTCTTCTTTAGATGTATAGTTGAAAACATATTTTCTTTTTTGAAATCACATTTTTCCTAAAAAACGACATCAAGTTTCACAGATTCTGCATTTATAAGAATATTATTAAGCTATTTTAGATAACTAAAAGTCATTATTTTATTTGAAAAAGAGATAATTAGTGGGGTGGATGAAAACCTAAAGATAAATTCAGTGAAAAACATAAATAAATGTGCATAAAATAATACTGATTATTTGAATAATATATCTTCTGAATTTTTGGTTTGATGGTCTTGTAGGTTTGAAAAGAAGGCAAAAAGAAAAGTAATTTTTGAAAAAAGAAACCCGAAATGATTGACAGTTTAATAGGCTAATACTTTTTTAGGCTCATGGTTAAATTCATATTTTAATACCCCAATATTTTCAAACATCCTCTAAATAAACAGGTTTTATCAGAATATTTAGAACTCCTTATTATTTCTTTACTGGAGAAGGTTATCCTCTTCTGTAGTCTTATGTTTTTGTATTCCTTTGAGCTAAAAATATACTAAAAATAGCTAAATTAATAAATTAAGCAACTTTATTTCCCAAATCTTGGAACTAAGAGTGAAATAATTAATAAATCTGCACAGGAGATTCTCTTGATATTTTACCTTACTAGCAAGATTTTCTGAAATGATGTACTATCCCTTGTGCAAAAGAAATAGAACCTTTAATTAATCCAAGAATTAAGCAAAACCAACTACCAATGGAATAGCTTGAAAGGAAATAAGGAAAATTTAAAAAAGTTTTTCTGATTCTCAAAATAAAAATTAATTGAAGAAACAAGGAAAATATTTGAAAATTATTAGCCCTTTTACAATGAAAATCAAATTTTATTCTAAGGTAATAGCATTTATTATCTTAATTCTTATTGAGCAAGCACGATAAGCAGTAACATGTGGTCCTAATGAGTGTGATAATGGAGCTGGTGTTTGTATGCTTTTGGATTGCACTGATCTTCGTTCAACTGCAGGAATTAGTAGCTTAGGATAATGTCTCGGAATAGGAACTACAGATGCTAAATCTTGTTGCTAAAATAGCCCTACTGTGTGTATGAACTCTAATATTTGCATGGATCTAGCTACAAAATTCGACAATTCTTTATGTAAAGCTCATGGCTAATGTGTCAGCATAGATTTAAATACTGCAATGACTGGATACATAGGAATTTCAAACTCGATGGGCTGTTTATCTGATTCAGAAGTGTCTTTATCAGGTGTCCGAAAGTGCAGCTAATAACTAATGAATTTTTGCATGACGAAGGATTAAAAATCTTGTGTGAATTTTCGTGAGAATTCTTTTTATATTGGTGCAAGCTTGACCAATTTATGCCTCAAATATAATGATTATAACTACTCTGGTAACGTTATGCTTTAAATTAGCAAAAATATAGTTAAACAATTTCAATTCTCTTTGAAAAAATTTACTTTTTTTGACTATTTTAAATCTCTAGGATTGCCATTATTTTTGTAGCCATCATATTGCTAGGATTCCAATGGATTAATAACTTAGCTTGGAGGAGACATTTACGGAATCTCAGGAGCATATGCTTGCATGAAAATACTTGATAATGTTGTGAGTGTGAGAGAGTGCATTGAAGGGTAAATCAAAATTAAATGAAACGAAATGGATGTAATCTTTGTTGTTTTTAACAATTTCTATTTATGTTTACACTATCAAATGAAATTTTATTTGGTAAATTAATTTCAACGCAGATATTGCTCTTGGGCAAATTAGCAATGCATTCCTCTTGGCAGCTTGAATTACTAATATTCTCTAAGTAAACTATCATATAACCAAGGACACGAATGTGCTAACGTGAACTAAGTGACTGCTGTTGGATGTACTAACTCTCCTTCGATTTGCTATGATCCAATCACTTAAACCTGCTAATATTTGAGTTTGACATAGGCACCTTACGCAGTAAAATACATGAACTAATAACAAAATGGATATTTTTGAGTTAACAAACTATTATTATCTGTTGAAAATAATTGCTTTTGCAGTTACCATAATTTACTATTTGATTTGATTAATTATTTATTAAGGGTAGTGTGTCTTCAGGTTTGGGTGGGATTCCGTATTATTGTGTGGCACCGGACGAATACAAGATCAGTAAGCTAATTTTAATTTTAGGCTTGGAATTTTTTTTTCATTGGGATTGTTACATTAGGTTTCTTAATTAAAATGCATTCTCTTAGATTTGATTATTTCTGTAATTTGAATTTGCTTTTCTTCTTTTAGACATTTGTTAAAATGTTCATTAAACCTAGAAATAGCCCTGTCAAAACTATTCCCCAAACCCATAACTATGCAGCCTTTTCTTTAATTAAGATTGATTTTTTTTCCTAAAATAATCCTTTTCAATTTAATTTCAGTTATTTGTTCTTCCAATTCTTTTAATTTATTCTCACTTTTTTAAACAATAAATATTAAACTAAAAATTGTCATCCTCCCCCTACCCCTCCCCCCTTTTACATTTTTCTTTTGGCGGATATAGTTCTAACGGTTTATGCTTTTACAAGGACACTATTTTTAGCTTATTTTTTCACAATCTTTTCATCTAAACACAGAGATAGAAAAATGCTCTCTCAGCTATTGCATTGAAATCAATAGTAGTGGGAAGGAGGCATGTGTGGCGTTTGATGGATCCGATGAAAGATTATCAAGAAATGCAGAAGGGTACTGCAGAGGCTCAACTGAGAAGTATCCACTCAAGTAATTATTCTTATTTTTAATAGAAATTGTTTTTTTCCAAAAAGGAATTATATTTTTTTAATCAATATTGTGTTGCTGTTTTTACCCATTAATAATTTCAACTTCCTCTTTCTTCCAATAGCTGTGCTGCAGGGAAAGTTTGCAAGGCCACAAATGATTTCTATCGATGTAAAAGGCTGAGTCCAATCATTAATCTTAAGAGAGTTGGGAGGAGCGCAACCAACAGCTACTGTGTTCCATTCACGAATTATTTGTCTCTCGGAAATTCAATTAGCAATTGTGCATAGGGATTCTGCATTTATACTAAAAAAGTATAAAATCAATACTGCCTGCAGATTGGAAGCTATGCTTTTAGTATTTAGCAAGCAGGAATCAACATTTATGAAGCTTGCGTTGTTAGAGATACGGACTATTATACTTGTAAAATTTATCTCAAAAATAAGTTAAAAAGTCATTTTTGGATTTGTTTTTCTCAAAATAGAAATAGTTTATTGCTTTGGAATACACGCATGTCTGCTTCAAATCGGAGGCACATATTCCACATATTCTTGTAGAACTCTTTTAAAAACAGATCCCTCAATTCAAGCTAAAAACAACGATGGAACATGTTAATCTTACAATCAAAGTAAAAAAAATTTAGAAAATTTAATAAACCATAAAATTGGTCTTTTAAATGGAACAAGTTAATAGTCAAGGGTGTGCAAATGAATACAGCTGCATAGACACACAGGATAATTACAAATGTATCCTTATGAATCCTTCTACCAGCCTTAGTGTAGTTGGAAGGGAAGCTTCTACAGACTACTGTATCTCAGAGGGATAAAAAACTGCTTCTCTGTGCAAGATAGGCTATTGTTTGTAGAATTACGCATGTCAAAAGCTTTAATAAAAATATCCTGGCAGAGAAAAAGTAACTACTAATTGCCTTTCTTCTGGGGATCCTGGAAATTATGGAGCTAGTGACTGCTTTTTATAGATGTAAAGAAGATAAACATACTTTCTTTTTTGGAATAATATTTTTATAAAAAAATGACATTTATTTCACAGGTTCTGTATTTAGAAGAATATTATTAATCCGAAGCGCGATAAGTGCGTAAGTTTCGATTACTCCGATCCAAATTTGATAGGTAAACTAAGTTCATTTTATCTGAGAATTATTACATTCTCTAATTAATTCACTTTCCTAAAGGCAGCTTATCTTCGACTTAAGAATGCGTTTCAGCAGGAGTTAGTGGAAGTGTAATAAAATTTTATTTAAGAATTGGTGTGTTATCTTTTGTTTTTAATTACATACTTAGGCTACTTGCTTCAAAGGTTAGTATTGCATGTAGGTTAGTAATTATTGCTAAGCTGTCTCGAATACAATCTGCTCAGATTCTGGGAACAATTGTGTGATCTAAGATCCGGCAACTTCTAAGTGCATGAAATGCAACTTCAACTAATGTCTGATAGTTACCAATGTTTCTTCAGGGATAGGAGATTGCATTAGCATGGGCACACTTTAATGCTAAGATAATAATGGTAAACAATAAAGCAATTATTTATGAAAATATTCCATTTGTTATTAGTATGTAATACAAGTTTCTAATTAAGTAATAATTCAATTATTAAACTAAAGGATTATGTTAGGCAACAAACTCTAAGAGGTGTGCTGTGTGCCCAGTAAACTATTGCCTAATTTCAAGCTTGGGAAACTGTGTATCAACTGCTTCTATGTCTATTTATCTTTCCCCGAGCTAGTGCATTATCATCAAAAGATAAGACAGAGAATGTGAAATTGTTAACATGGATTTCCCTTATAATGGAGTCATGCAGTGTAGGAATTATAAAAATCTGTGTTTACCACTTTTAGGAGAAACTACTTGTTTATTGTGCCCTTCTAGTTATGTGAATCCATCTGATCTGATTTGCTATTCTCCTGAGGAGAGACAACTCTAGCTCTAGATAAACTCAACTACCTCTTCATCATCATTTTTTGGACTTGCTCTTATTTATGTCTAGTTAGATTGTTACGATGAAGACTACTGCCTCACTGACAGGTCTCTCAAATGTTCAGAAGGGTAAATATTAACATAAAAATAGTTCATTACTAAATTAATAAAATCAGAGTGTTTTCATTCTTTTTAATTATTTCCTTGGCTTAGATGTTCTAAATGCACTTCTCCAACTTATTGCACTTAATGCATTCAGAATTACTTTCTCCAATAGCCTGATTCGAAACCTTCTGTTTAGTTGTGTGTACTTTGTGACAGTTCCTACTAAGTTTATAACTATCCTTATTCTGATTACTACTCTTATTCTTCTTAGTATAAGCAAGAAAAACCAGTAAGTAGCCTTGTAGTTAAGCACAAGTGTCTCTAATGCTCCTAGAACACAGGGTCTTGGGATGATCTAAGTCACTTGGAAAAGACATGCAGTGACTAAGTCATTTACTTTGGAGATATTCCTCTTTACATGTCGAATTCCACTATTAGTTTCTAAAACTATTATGTTATTTCTGGAAATTCAGGGCTTATTTCTGGAAACGATCAATTCTCAAGAGCTCTAACTATTTTTAAACTCTAACCAGTCGATCTTAAATCTATTCAATCGTACCTCTCCTCCAAAACTAACTGTAATTTTTCTTTACAAATTGAAAGAATAAATACAATTCGTTTTTCCTATTTGTGATATGTTTTCATTTGATTTAATAATCAAGGTGATTCTAACTGCGAGTAATGCAAGTGGAACATGGAAACACATGATTCAGATTGCTAGTCCTGTTTAGACGGATTCACAGAAAGTCTTAGTGGATCCTGCTTGGCTTGTCCTACAAATTGTATAACTTGTGCCTTATCTTTGAAGGGAGCTTCTATTTTAATTCTAAAAAAAGATCTGTCAGTAGCTTAACTTTCAAATCTAACAGATACAGATTTCAGCTTTGTATGCATTGTCTGCGATTCTGGGTTTGTTTTAAGCACTAATCTTTCAGGATGCGATGAATGTGGATCAGGTTGTGGAAGATGCATTTATGGTAAAAAAAAGTATTTCTTTTTTTCTTCTGATTTTTTGTTTTTTTAGGCAACTCGGCAATGTTTATAAACTCTGATAAAAACTATCTTACTCAATATACAGCAAATAGTATTGCTGCAAATAATATCAGACTTATCTGCCTTTCCTGTAATTCAGGACAATCATAGTCATTTAACGGTAAATATTTTCATTTTTTATTTTTCGTTTTCTTAAACAATTGTTCTAAATTGGTTAGTGTTTTTAGCTAATTGATTCAGAAATTTCTTAATTGTATATTTGCTTGTGTTTAATTTTAGTTTTTATTTTTATTTATCTAAGGTTCTGATTGTGAAAACGATATTAGTAACTGTGCTGTCTCTTCTATTTTTACAACAAGCATAGGAAAGGATTCCTTGACATATCAATGGAGTTACTTGTCAGATCTCACAACTTCTCAGCATTCTTGTATGGAGTGCAAAGTGGGCTATACACTTGGAAGCGATAAACTCAGTTGCTCAAAAGATTGCACAAACATGAACTGTGATAGTTGTGAGTCAGATAATGGGTATTATATTTGTTAATTCTGTAGAGCTCCTTTAGTATATGATATTGATAAGAATATTTGCCTACAAGACACTCCTTTAGTCACATATGATAAATGCTACCAACAAGTAAATAAAAAATATTTGTCACTCATTCGGGCTAATTTTTAACGAAAATATAATAGATTGCAAGCTGTGCAAGCTGCTACTTTTATGCAGACAATACAAGTGGCTAGTCATTTAGTCAATGTGTTAGATGCTCTAATACTAGAGCGACTATGCCGACGATAAATGGATGCGTTTCTTGTCCTGAAGGCTGCTTGACTTGCTATGAAGGTAACACAAAATATAATTTAAGCCTATTTTTCTAAGTATTGATGAGTTATTTTTGAGAAGGTAGTAGAGAGTTTAATTTGACTAGTTTCCTTATCTATAAAAGACCGAAAATTTCTTTAGCCATAAGACTAAGTTACTTTGACTTTTATGCAGTAGAGAACAAGTGCCAGTCTTGCTTAGATGGCTATTTATTCGATAGAGAGAAAGAGACTTGCACAGCTGCTAAATGCGGTGATAACTGCAGTACTTGCATTTTAACTGAGGGAAGTAATATTCCTGTTTGTGCAACATGCAATGAGACCCTCCTAAAATCATTTATCTTAAAGTTGAGCACTTATGTAGCTTATCTTTACTATGGTGTGCGTGAGATTCCTGAAATTGCTTCCATGATCAGTTTTAATGCTTCACAAACTGATTGCCAATTATGCCCAATAGCGTAAAATCCCTTTCAGTATTTTTGAGCATAATTTCTGAAATTTACTATGATGTGAAAAGCTGCGAGACTTGCTCAAACTCCTCTGATGTTACTGACGATCCACTTAATCTCTACAATGCAAAGTGCTACTCTTGCAAACAGGCTTCTGATTTCTCTTTGCCAAGCTCATACGAAATCAGGTACGATCGAGACAGAATGCGCTGCAACTTATGCCTCAAGACTGACAACGGATGTTACTTCAAAAAGTAAAGATCATTCTATGCTGAGTGCCTCTCACTCTAAGCAGATCTTGGCAAAGGAACTTAAGTTTCTCCACTTAACTACATCAGAATCAACGAAGTCAGTATTGATGACCTCATCTTGAATGATGAGGCAGACGCTACTCAAGCTATCATTTACTACAATGAACTCCAAGTGAAGGAAATTGAAGTAATCATCAACGTTAACACACTGACTTGCTCTGAGGTATTGATGGCTACGATTACCTCCACTATGACAACGAAGATAAAATCCTTAGAGAAATACAAGTTGACTATCCGTGGCCTGACTGAGAATAAGGGGTACATTCTCTAACAGAAAGGCATCACCACTATCAAGGGATTCACCGACGTTTCCATCGAGAATCTACAGATCAACCAAAAGACTGACAGAGACCAAATCGGCTTCACAATATCTCACTCCAGCATGAGCATCATTACTTTCAATAATGTTAAATTCTACAGAATACCTTCCACTTATTTTTCTAACATGCTTAGCTTCTACTTCTCCTACCTAGACAAGCAGTTATCCCTCATAGACACAACATTCCAAGGGTTTTCATTTAATCAAAATAAAACTCTATTTTAGATAGTTTCTTCATCAACCCAGTCATCATAATATGATTCATTTACCTTCAACTTCACCAATCTTTTAATTCTCAACGTAATCCATTATTTTTTTGATCTACTCATATTATCACTACTACATCAATGGCTGCAATGGCTTGCTATTTAATTCTCATTTTTAACTTATTTTACCAAATTAAATGTTAATATAATAAAACCAAATATGAAAAGTGGGCATAGTGTGATTCCCAAATAGCAGTTTATCATAGTTTATTGTATTAAATACTTTTCCTAACAATTTAAAAGCTTTGCTTATTAACCTATTCTAGCTCAAAGTCTAAAATGTTACAATGAAAAAAGAACTCAAGTAATTAACAGATAGATTTGGTTGATAATAAATAAAATAATACATTTTGATCAATCTTAAAAATAATATTCATAGATGTTTTCTAGGGTTAGTTTAGTAATACTGCTATTTTATAAAGTGAATTTCTGTAAGATATGACAACAAAATCTGTCTTGGCTTTTAAAGTTTGAAGTGCAAATATTTTCACAAAACCTCCTTTTTTATGTGTCCCATAAAAAAATTACAAAATATTCTCAATAATTTAACAATTTAAAAAATGAGATAAATTAATATGGGTGTTAATGCACGTATTATTTTTTATTCAGTTATGAAAAAATGTTTTCTTGATTATTGAATACTTAATATTGAAATATTATTATTTTTTTTTGTGTAGCAAGTTTTTGATAATGGCAGCTCGTTCTTCAGCACTATGGCTTTGAAAAATATTAGTATTTCAATATCAACTTTGATAATGACGAGTAGCATTTTCTAACAAGGTTCTTATTTTTTAAGTCTAAATGGCCAAGCTACTGACTATTAATCAAGCTTAAATATTAATGTGCTTTCAATAAGCAACAGTACTTTTAGCAATTTAGGGTATTTTATCTCTGGTATAACATTTTAAGAAAGATATATTTCAGGGCTGACAATCTCTGATAGCTCCTTTAACAACCAGTTAAGCGATTCTCAAGCATTCTTTTTTTAGCTCAACAGTCTTAATGCGTTTAATATCATCGTGTAGAGGAATTCTATTATTAACTATGTACTTTTTCATGTGATAAATTATGATGTATCTGAAACCATTCAGCAGTTGAATTCGATGTCAAAGGTCAGTATTAAAGCCAATACTCTGATTAGCTCTGTTTCTGTGCTTGCTTACATCTCAGCGACAAACTACAATAATCTCGAATTATCTGATATTTCAATAAATGGTAACGCATTCAATACAGCGTTAGAGTCTATTAGCTTTGTTGTTGCAGAATATGTGCAAAGTCTAATAATTAAGAATGTGCAATTCAATGACATGATTAACTCCAGATTCATACAAGTGAACACTCTGTTTAAAGTTATTTTCAAAAATATAAACCTTACTCAGGCAGACTACAATTCTCTCGTTTAAATTGCCTCTCCTAAAGTCTACGCTAGCTTAGGATTCTGCCTTTTGAGTAGTTTGAAGCTCCAAGCTAAAATAAGTGATGTTTCAGCCCAGAATATCAGATTGAAATCGTCATTATTTTTAATCTATTTTACATATTTATCTGCTTCTTCTTCTTCTCTCTTATCAGTAGATTCGTCCTACTACGATAATCCGAACATTGATTTCTCTGATATAGCCATAGACATAATAGATATCTATTATTTTCAAGATTTAAATGTGCCTATTTCGATTGTATCGATTATCTCTCAGACAGAGAATCCAGTGTACTTTTAAAACTTTCACCTATCAACCACAGCGCTTTTCCTAGAAGACTAAGTACCATTATTTAAATTAAATTTATCTAAATTGATTGACATTTTCTGTTTCTTCTCTCAGATGTATGAAAATAACTACTCCTCTTGTATTGTGGTGAATGAAAAACAAGGCAATGTATTCATTGAAAATAGCAAATTCATAGGCAGTGGGAGTTCTAAAAAATACGGATGCATAGCCTTAGAGGTGATAAATCTTAGCTTAATAGCAACTATTTTTGAATCTGACGGCAGCTCCAGCAGCAGCTTCAGTGTTCAAGGAGGCTATTTGAATATTCTGAGTTAATATGCACAGATTTGTGATTGCTAGTTTATTGGAGGAACAGGTACTCAAGGTGGAGCATTATTCTGGAAATCCCTTGATAACGGATAATTAACCATTTAGAAAAGTACCTTCGATAGTAATTGGGCAGTCTCATCTAGTGAATTTCAATCTCAAGGAGGAGCGATTTTCCTTTCTGCTGAGGAATCTATGGGTATCAAAGTAATCATTGAAGATTGTTTATTCCTGAACTCTACTTCTAGCTTCCAAGGAGGCGCAATTTACTTGAGTGCGATATATTATCCCAGTGTGATTAAATTTAAAAATGTGGAATTCTTGGATAGTTTCAGCATGCTGGGCAGTGTACTTTGCATTGAAGAGAAATACAATTTAGACAGTTGGGTACATTTTGAATCTGTAAAAGTCACTCAAACATTCGACAATCTCCTTCCTACTATTACTACTGTTTTGTAGACATTAGATAAGATGAACACAATGAATGACATCTCCCTTTCTGAAAATTACTGGATTATTTTAAGTGGTGTGAGTGAATTTATCTTGATAAACAGCGAATTCTCTTTGATTCAGACTTCATTGAGTAACTTGCTTTTGGAGTAAAAATACAGCTGGATGAGTACTGAAAGGGCATAGCTCTCCTTTTAGGGAGGTCTTTATTTGTACAAGGTGCTTGTAATAACAATAGAAGGCTGTTTGTTCTCTGGGATTGCAGTTTTGAGGACACCTGTGATAGTATTAGAAAAGCTTGAAGCAGTGACAATCAACAATTCTTCTTTTGAAAGTTGCATGCTTGCTAGTACTAGTTATTTCAACAAAAAAACAGATTCCCTTACTCTGTCTCTTTTTGATCTGTCGGCTAATGTTCTATCTATCAAAGAGCACTCAACCTTTACTTCAAATATCTGTGTGTCTTGCGAGAAAGGAACTTTGAAACTTTACTCCAATTTTTTAGAGATTGTCGGCTCTTATTTCAGATCCAACAGTGCTGCTAATGGAGGAGTGTTGTATATCCTCTAATCTAAAAGTTTATTAGCTTCCAGGACAGGATTTAGAATGCTGTCCTCTGAGTAGAATTACAATGCCTCCATTTCTTCTTCTTCATTCTTTTAAAACTCAGCTTCTCTCAATGGAGGAGCTATCTTCTTAGACAACTCTAAGCTTTATATCTAAAATTGTATCTTTACTTCTAACACAGCTACTGAAAATGGTGGAGCAATCTACTATTAAGTGAGCAATCACACAAGCTATGCCTCTCATAAGTTGTATTTCTCCTATTGTACTTGCTCCTACAACGTTGCACAAAAAGGAGGTTGCATATACTCTCCTTCAGCTTACCCTATTTAGAGAGATTAAATTCAGAATATTTACCTAAACAATTTAGGGACAGTTTTTGGCTCTGATATCATCACTTCTCCTTCAAAAATGGTTATTTTTATTGAATAGTCAGCACGAGGCTTAAAACCTTCAATAACAAATCATGAAAGTGGGTCACTTTAAGTAAATAAATAGAGTTTCATGATTTGAGATGATCATCTTATATTTTTAGGTTGATGTCATAGTCAAATTAATGTAAAAAAATGGGGAGATTTTCAAAGAATCAGAGAATAAATTGAGATTAGTTTTATGGACAAATTCTGAAACTTCAACTATTACTCCTTCATCGATTAGCAAATTGTAAGGCATTTTTAATCTGACAGATACGATTAAGGTATATGGTAAGCTCGGATAAACTTTTTAAATATTTGTCTAGTGCCCTCAAATAAATAATCCAGTTTACTCAACAGACGGCAACATAATTTCTTTGGATACAACTTATGTTGCTTCTATTTTAGTTTCTATGAGAGATAGTTGCTAATTAGGCTATGGATTAATAAAATCTCCTGATGGTTTTGATATCTGCTAAGTATGTGAATTAGGTACTTTTTCTATGGTTCTGAATGGTCCTTGCAGAAAATGTTTGGCAGAATTCACATGCTACAAAAATGTGATTATTCTTCCTGCTGGCTATTGGAGGGCTAATCTTACAGCAGAAGTTATATTCCCTTGTGATACCAAGCGAGCAAGTTGCATAGGAGAAATTAACAGAACTGCAGAAGAGGCTGCTGTTAGAACATCATCTCTAAATTATTATTGCTCAGAAGGTAAACTAAAAGACAAACTATTAATAACTAATATTATATCTATTATGTTTGTATCACTTCTAGGTAATATTGGACCATTATGCGGAGATTGCGATTTAGATGCTAAGGTCTGGAGCTCCAATTACTACAGTTCGTCGAAATACACTTGTGAAAAGTAAAAAACATTTTTAAAACTTGTATTGAGCTCGATTTTGAAGATTTTTTTTATTTTTGTCTAGATGTGGTGCAAACATTTTGATGTACATAATCGTCACTTTAATGATGATATTCGGGATTGGTATGGCTTGCTATATGGTCGATTTGATGAAAAAGACTGTGAGAATATCTGTCTTGCGTTACTATCTGAAACTTATAAAATGCAAGGCTGGAGGCCACTAAGATTAATCTAGCATCATAATTAAGCTACTCACTAACTATTTGCAGATCATCTACGTACTGTCAACTATGGAGATTGAAATTCCTGCTTTTTTCTCAGAAGCAGTGTCATTTTTTTCCAGTCCTACTGATAAAATCATGCACGTTTAGGACTGTATTTTAGTCGCTTAGTTTTCCATACCGTTTGTCTATATCAGGGTGGTATTCTCGCACTTTATTTTTGCTGCTTAGTTGCTCTTGTTTTCTTTATTCCTCTTTTCTTTCAATAAAATGCACAAACAGAAGAACTTGCTCTCATACTTTTTCTCAGGCTGGTTTTTTATATTCTTTTTATACCAACCTTCGATGATCAAGCGAATTATAGGCATCATATCTTGCCGCACAATAGGGGATACCTCATACATTTAAGACTCTTTATCAGTAGAATGCGATAGAGACCATTCTTAATACCTTAGAGTGTTCTTGTTTCCATTATTACTTGTATGGATCATACTGATACCAGGAATATTAATTATTACATTGTTCAGGTAAAGATACAATCTCTCTTCTTTGAGCACTTCCATCTCTCTTGGATTCCTTTATTTTGAATATTAAAAGGAGTACTATTTCTGGGAATTTATTAAAATACTCTAAAAAATGCTTCTCATCATAGTAATGAGCTACTACGAACTTTAAATCTCTCTTAAAGGCGTTGTAATAATAGTTGTTTTACAGTCCTACTCATATGCTATATTATCATGTAAGCTCAATATTATCTTATTTCATCATTAGCATGCCCTTTCTAAAAACTCACAAAAAGACTTCATAATGAATCCAATAAAATAATCTCCTCCAACTATTTTCGTTTTTTTTTGTTATTTATTCTCAAGGTAAGCCTTACAAAGAGAACAATCTGAACAGAATGGACTTCCTTTGCAGCTCTATTTGCACTTTAAGCATCTCGATAGGTGTCATCCTGAACATCACAGATAACATTTTCCTGAAGATAGCATTTTTTACTTTCCTTGGCATAATCAACCTCTGTATGGTGGTGACTTTCTTCAGCAATTTCTTCAACTTGTTCCTTCACTCTTAATCAGCTACACTCAAGCGATATCTCAAATCTCTTCTAAATTATTGTCCTGCCTTGAAAAAGCTTATCAACTATTCTCACATCTCCGGAGAAAGAGCCAAATCTAATTGGTCCAAAATCAGACAGATAATACTTATCAAGCAAAAGACTAATCAAAATAAAAAGAATGCAATTTGCATCTAATCCTAAAAATTTTCTTTGGTAAAGTTGTCAAATAAATTTGCAATTTAAGAATATCAAAAACAATTACTCATAAAAATAAATAGCAAACATAGCTGAAAATCTTGAATTGAAATAGAAATAATAAGAGATCAACACTCTTCTAACTTGCTAGTAATAATGATAAACTAATGAGCTTTGAATTCTTTTTAAAAATAAATTTAATTTTATGACATTATTATTAAATTTTCAAGTTTAAGAATAATTTGTTAATTTATAAGAATCAATAATATCTATGTTTACATACTTGCTGTTCTTTTTATGTTAGTCATTTTAATCCATAAAAATATTGTTTAATAAGATCAAATTTAAATTCATTGATTTTTTTTTCTTTCCAAATTAAGCTAAAAAAACGAGGCTAGAGAACAGCTATTCAACTAAAAATTTATCTAAGTAAAATTTTCTTAAATTTTTTTAATTTTTTTAACAGTTTCTGCTACAATTTATTTGCATTTTCTATTAGGAGTTTACATAATTTAAAAGCAATTGTCTCTAAAACATTAATTGAATCCTTTGAAAAGGATATGTTATTTTTTTTAATCTATGTGATTCGAATGAAGAAACGAATATATTCTATCTAAATGCTTGCAAAATCAAATGAATTCCAGTATCTTAAATCTGTAAATATTATTACATTCTAATCATGATGAGGAAAAATATGAAATATGGGGAGATTATTTAAATTGTGTGGTAATTTGAATAAGCAAGATTCCCCACAGCTCTCTTTGTTTACTCCCTTTTTATAATAGAATCTAATACACTCCTCTCACATTAATAAATTAACCCATAACTATCTTTTATCCCAAGATTCTATTGATTGAAATTCTCATTGAGAGGTTTAATCAGCCAAAGTCAAAGCCTATGGACTCTTTCGATGAGCAATTTGAGTAATTATTATTTAATAAAGAATAAGGCATTTCATGTTTTTTGGTTGTTTTCAGTTTTATTGCAAAGCAGATAAAATAATTAACCTAGTACGAAAATAATTCACAGCTATTTTCTTCTTTAATCTAGTCAAATAATCAATCTCAAAAGGATATTTTTTGGTTGCTATGTGTAGTGAAATGTAAATCTAAGTGAGTATAAATGAATCCTAAAAAATTATGATTCTTTATGAATTACAGAATGGATAAATCCAATAAAATGATTCTGATCAATTTCTCAATTTTTATTCTTTTCAACGAAAGGAAAAGCAGTAAAAACACAAGATTCTTACACTCAAAAGAATATATTAAGATGACCAAGCTGTTTGTTTCCTAGGAATAATTTGATTCTTTTTAGGTAAATTGAGAAGAAAAATAAAGCAAAATCTTAATAATTTTCAAAGAATGAAAGCAACTTATTGGATAGCAAAGATAGCGTCCATCATAGCTCTAATTGGGCTCATCTTAAAGCGAATATCAGCATGTGATCCAAATCAATGTTTATAAGTTATAAGTTGTTTTGACTTGGATTGTACAGCTCCCGGACATTAGGCAATCAATGATTTGGGATAGTGTATTGGAATAGGAATATCACCTGCGATATAATGCTGCACAAATACATCAACTGTTTGTTTGAATTCTGTTACTAATACATGCACTGATTTATCATCATAAACCGATAATGCTTATTGTGTCGCGAACGGTCAATGTATCAGCATTGACTTAACTTCTGCAGTCTCAGGTTACATTGGAATCTCAACTGAAATGGGTTGCTTATTAGATTCATAAGTGGCTTCGCCGTTAGTTGGAAAATGTAGCGAAGTTGTAGGCTTTATTTGTGAAACAGAAAATAAGACTGTCTGTGCAAATTATCACACTAGTTCTGTGTATATTGGTTCAAAAAAAACTAACAAATGCCTTGCGTTAGGTGATGTCAACAAGCCAGGTAATTGAAATTCAAACAAACCTTGTTTAGACTCTTCTTGTTGCAAAAATCTTTATTGATTATTAGGATTCTTTCTCCTAACGCTATTCATTTTTGTGTAGGTTCTCCTTTGTTTTTGCAGCAATCATATTGCTAAGATACAAATGGATTGATCGCTTAAATTGGAGGTGAAATCTTAGGAGTTTCAAGTGCTTATAATTGCATGAGAGATGGAGATGTTGCTTCTGGAGTTATCGAATGCATAACAGGGTAAATTAACCAAAAAAAATTTGATCAAAACATATCCCCAGCCTTTTGTTAAATATTAATTCTCCTGTTAATTTGCCTGAAATCCAGATATTGCGCCTATATGAACCAGAATTGCATCCCTATCGATAACGGAATTTATTCCTATATTGGCAAACTATCTTATGGTCAAGGACACGCATGCGCTTATTCAGGCTAAGCCTCTGCTATTGAATGTATTGGTTATTCCTCAGTTTGTTACAATTCGTATTTAGCCACATGTTAGTATTTGAGTGATACCTATGCTCCAGATGCTGTAAATAAGACTTGTCATTAATAGATTATATTTACATTCTTCTCACTGTATCATATTTTATTTTAATCTCAAGGGTAGTGTGACAGGCGGTGGGACACTTCCGTACTATTGTGTGGCAGAGAATTACTATGTCAGCAGTAAGCTATATTAATTATTTTTTTATTTTGGGGATAGTATTAATTAAAAATATCTTTTACGACTGTTTAAAGCCATTCTTTTTTAATTTTGTAACAAAATCCAACAGAGATTGCAGTTTGTTCCTCCCAGCACTGCATTGAAAAGAATGGAAGCGGTTTAGAAGCATGTGTTCCATTTGATGGATCAGATACGAGAATATCAAAATCAACAGATGGTTATTGTAAAGACACAACGGAATAGTATCCAATATAGTAATTACACAGAAATACATGAGAAATTAATAAGTTTTAAGAGCGATTAGTTGGGTTTGAAGTTGTTTTTCCTGCTCAAAAATAGGTGTGCTTTAGGCAAGATATGCAAAGATGCAAATGATTTCTATCGATGCAAACGGCTGAGTTCAATTATTAGTTTTCTTCGTGTTGGAAGAAGTGCAACGAATAGTTACTGCCTACCATTCACTAATTATCTATCAATAGGAACGCTTATCAGCGACTGTGCTGATGGATTTTGTATTTATACAAAAAATTCCTCAAATTAGTATTGTCTATAAGTAGGAAGTTATGCTTATGGAGTACAATAAGTAGGGGTTAACATTAATGAGCAGTGTGTGATTAAAGATACACCCTATTCTACGCGTAAAATCAACTTCATTTAAAATAATAAGAAATAATATCCTTTGTTTTTTGTTGTTGTTTCAAAATAGAAATATTATATTGCTTTAGCATCCACATTTGTCTGATTGTATCAAGTGGATAATATTCTTGTAGTACTCTTGTAAGCACTGATCCGACAATTCAAGCCAAGAACAACGATGGAACATGTTAATCTTACAATCAGAGTAAGAAACGAACAATTGAAAAATTAATAACTATAAACTTATTTTAATTTTTTAATGAAAAAGTTAATAGTCAAGGTTGTGCAGAGGACTACAGCTGCATAGATACATTAAATAATTACAAATGCATCCTTATGAATCCTTCTACAAGCCTTAGTGTAGTTGGCAGAGAAGCCTCGACAGACTACTGCATCCCAGAGCAATAGAAAATATCTTCTTTATGCAAGACTGGCTATTGCTTGTACAATTACGAGTGTCAAAAATTGTCATCTATGTATCCAGGCAGAGAGAAAAAAACATCTAATTGTCTCTTTTCAGGGGACTCTGGGAGCTATGGAGCTGGAGATTGTTATGTTTAAATGTAAATTAATTTCTTAGGTTGTTAAAAAAACACTAATTTTGAGATTTTCTATTAATTTATTGAATATTAACATTAGGTATTGTCTTTAAAAGAATGCAGTTAATTCGAATCTTGATATGTGTCTTAGCTTCGATTACTCCAATCCAAACTTAATAGGTAAAATAGGTTAAATTTCTGAAATTTATTACATTCGCTAATACATTTACATTCTTAAAGGCAGCTTATCGTCAAATCAAGAATGCATTTCTGCAGGAGTCAGTGGAAGCGTAAATCAATCATTTAAAAATGAATGTGCTAAGATTTTTGATTTTGATTTCAAACTTAGGCTTCTTGCTTCAAAGGCTAGTATTGCATGTAGGGAGGTTCTTATTGCTTGGCTGTTTTGGATAATCTCTGCTCAGATGCTGGGAACAACTGCGTGACCTAAAATCTGACAACTTCTAACTGCATGAAATGCAACTTCAACTAATGTCTGATAGTCACGGATGCTTCTTCAGGGGTAGGATATTGCATCAGCATGGGCACACTTTATTGCCAAGATACAAATGGTAATTCAACAAATAATAATTTATGGATAGAAAAATACTGAATTACTAGTTAAAAGTTAAAAATAAATAAATATTTTGCTATTAAAAGTTAAATGATTACTCTAAAAAAGATTTATTTTTAACTAAAATTATTAGAAGGTTTTTTAAAGTCTTTTCTTCTCAAAATCAATGGCATAATAAATATGATAAAATAATAGGAATATGTTAGAAATCAAATTCGAAGGGGTGCACTGTGTGTCCAGTAAACTATTGCCTGGTTACTAGCTTAGGAAACTGTATATCGACTCTTTTAATGTCAATTTATCTTTCATAGACCTAATGCATCGTTGCTAAAAGATAAGATCGAGATTGTACAATTGTAGATATGGACTTACCTTACAACGGAGTTATGTAGTGCAGAAATTATTAAAATCTATGTCTCCCTCTTGCAGGGGAAACTACTTGTTTACTGTGTCCCTCTAGTTATGTGAATCCATCTGATCAGATTTGTTATTCTCCTGAGGAGAGACAGCTCTCATTTTAGGGAAGTTCAAGTACTCCGGTTTCTTCATTTTTTGGGCTAGCGCTTATTTATGTCTAGTTAGATTGTTATGATGAGAACTATTGCCTCACAGATGACACTCTTAAATGTCCAGAAGGGTATTTTATCATATTATTATTATTATTATTAATAGTCAACCTTTTTAACTTTTTCTTTGTTTTAGATGTTCTAAATGCACTTCTCCAACTTATTGCACTGAATGCATCCAGAATTACTTTCTCCAATAACCTGTTTCGAGTCCTTCAGTTTAACTATGTGTACTCTGTGATAGTTCCTACTAAGTTTATGACTATCCTTATTCGGATTACTACTCTTACTCCTCTTAGTACAAACAAGAAAAGCCAGCAAGTAGCCTAGTCGTTAAATACAAATGTCTCTAATGTTCCTTGAACTCTGGGTCTTGGGATGATCTAAGCTAAGTGGAAAAGACCTGCATAGATTAGGTGATTTATTTTGTAGATATCCCACTCTACACATCTAACTCTACAGCTAGCTTCCAAAACTATTATGTTATTTCAGGTAATTCTGGACTTGTTTCTGGAAATGATCAATTCACAAGAACTTAAACAATCTTTTAACTCAAAACAGTTGATCTTAAATCTATTTAAACCTCCATTTCCTCCAAAACTAACTGTAAGCATGTTTTGACTGTTGTGCTCTATTTTAATTTCATTTACTTTCAAGGTGATGCTAACTGCGGTTAGTGCAAGTGGAACAATAAGACCTTAGATTCTGTTTGTAACACCTGCAATGATGGATTTACAGTAAATCTCAATGGAATCTGTGTGGCTTGTCCTTCGAATTGTATAACCTGTGTATTCTCTTTGAAGGGAGTTTCTATTTTAATTCTGAAAAAAGACCTTTCAGCAGCTCAGCTTGCAACTCTAACAGATGCGGATTTCAGTCTTGTATGTACTGTGTGTGATTCTCAATTTGTTTTAAGTGTTGATCTTTCAGGCTGTGATGCCTGTGGTTTTGGTTGTGAAATGTGCATTTATGGTAACATTTATTACTGATGTTTGCTTTTTATGATACTATTTTTTTTTAGGTAATGCAGCAATGTATATTAATTCAGATAAGAATGATTTGAATCAGTATACAGCTGCTACTATTGCTGCAAACAACATCAAGCTTATCTGCCTCTCCTGTAATTCAGGATAATCCTAATCATTTAATGGTAAATACTCTCAGTTTGAATAACCAATAAAACCATTCTTGAATTAATTTTTTTAATTTTATTCAAGTTCTTTTCAAGATAAAACTATTTAGGTGTTTAAGTGATATTTTTTAAAGCCATGCAAATTATTTATTTTTATTGTCAAATTTTACCCTTAATTTATAAAATATTATTAGCGTTTTTTCTCAAGTTACTTAAAATAAAATAATGTTAGTAATGACAATCCTTTTTTGATTGATCTTAGGTTCTGATTGTGAAAATGAGATCAGTAATTGTGCTGTTTCTTCTGTTTATACAACGAGCATAGGGAAAGATTCCATGACATATCGATGGAGTTATCTATCAGATCTTACAAATTCTGAACATGCTTGCATGGAGTGCAAAGTTGGTTATACAGTTGGAAGCGATAAAATTAGCTGCTCAAAAGATTGCACAAACAGCAACTGTGATAGTTGCTATTCAGATAATGGATATTATGTTTGTTAGTTTTGCAGCACTCCTTATGTGAATGACATTGATTCAAATGTTTGTCTATAAGACAATCCTTCAGTTACATATGATAAATGTTATCAACAAGTAAACAACAAAGCTTTTAATTTTTTTCAACTACTAATTTTAGACATTTTAATTAACTAGATAGCTAAATGTGCAAGCTGCTACTCGTATGCGGATGTTTCTAGTGGCTAGTCGATTAATCAATGTGTTAGATGCTCTAATACTACAGCCACTATGCCAACTATAAACGGATGCGTTACTTGTCCTGAAGGCTGCTTGACTTGCTATGAAGGTAATAAAACTTCAAGCATATTTACTGAATATTGATAAAGAATTTTTGAGTAGGCAGCAGAGAATTTAACTTGACTAGTTTCCTTATTTATTTAAAACCAATCATTCCTTTGGCCACAAGATTGGTTTACTCAGAATTTTACTCAGTAGAGACCAAATGCCAGTCTTGTTCAGCTGGTTATGTGTTCAATAGAGAAAAAGAGACTTGTACAGCAGTTAAATGCGGAGATAATTGCAGCACATGCATTTTGACTGAGGGTAGTTCTGTGCCTGTTTGTGCTACTTGCAATGAAGCCCTTCTTAAATCTTATTTATCATCTTTGAACACGTATATTGCTTACCTTTACTATGGTGTACGAGAGATCCCTGAAATTGCTTCCATGATCAGTTTTAATGCAGCTCAGACAGATTGTCAACTATGCCCGATAGCGTAAAATTCTTTTCACCATTTTTGAGCTTAATTTCTGAAATTTGCTTTGAATCTAAGCTGTGAGACTTGCTCAAACTTCTCTGATGTAACTGCTGATCCACTTAATCTCTACAATGCAAAATGCTACTCTTGCAAGCAGGCTTCTGATTTCTCTCTATCAAGCTCATACGAAATTAGATACGACAGAGACAGAATGCGCTGTAACTTGTGCCTCAAGACTGACAATGGATGCTACTTCAAAAAGTAAAGATCACTTTATGCAGAGTGCCTCTCACTCTAAGCAGATATTGGCAAGGGAACCTAAGCCTCTCCACTCAACTACATTAGAATCAATGAAGTCAGTATTGATGACCTAATCTTGAATGATGAGGCAGATGCTACTCAAGCTATCATTTACTACAATGAACTCTAAGTGAAGGAAATTGAAGTGATCATCAACATTAACACATTGACTTGCTCTGAGATATTGATGGCCACAATCACCTCCACTCTGACTACTAAGATAAAATCCTTAGAGAAATTCAAGATAACGATCCGCGGCCTGACTGAGAATAAGGGATACATTCTTTAACAGAAAGGCATCACAACCATCACAGGATTCACTGATGTTTCCATCGAGAATTTACAGATCAACCAAAAAGCAGACAGTGACCAAATCGGTTTCACAATATCCCACTCCAGCATGAAGCTCATTACTTTCAATAACACTAAATTCTACAGAATACCTTCCACTTATTTTTCCAACATGCTTAGTTTCAACTTTTCCTACCTAGACAATCAACTATCCCTCATC
>Ga0302271_10000459_pt1 | contig 39824 bp, 22 predicted proteins | sample III_Bog_N1_1_FD_198767 | JGI IMG/M metagenome (GOLD analysis project Ga0302271, IMG submission 198767) | Peat permafrost microbial communities from Stordalen Mire near Abisko, Sweden - III_Bog_N1_1 | ecosystem: Environmental > Terrestrial > Soil > Wetlands > Peat | place: Sweden: Abisko...
AATCTCCATGAATCATATATAAAATTATTTCAATACTTGTAGACAAAGTATCTAATGTCAAGAATCCTCTGCTGATAAACTCTCCTTCAAACTAAATTAAGTTCATCTCTGCAAGGAGAGCTTAAAACTATTCGGGTAGCTTCTGGGAAGGATCTAGCTATTATTTATCGCCTTTTAAAGGAGGTATTTTTTGCTATTTTACTAAAGAATTAGCAGAACCATTTCTTTGAAGAATATTATTTGGGGCTGTTTCATTTAGTTATTATTTCCCTGTAGAGTTCAGAGTTTATTTTCCAGTTCGCTTTAAAGATGAATTAGATTGCGGTCTCTACATACTCTAGGCACTGCTGGTATTGAAACTGCTTGCTGAAGAATTCTCTGATTATTTAACAATATCTTAAACATATGATAACTAAAAAAAGATAAAATATACTCATAGCCTATTTCATAGCCTAACTTTGTCCGAATTCTTTATTCATTTTAGCGTAATCAACCTTCTGTTCTTTATCATTATCCTTCTTCGTTTATATTAACGCAGTTGCATAGTCTACAAAAGAACCATTAGAGTTATTAAGGAATATTGAGATTTTTTGCAAGAAAATAATCGATTTCTAATCTAAAATAATCAAAATACTCTTAATTGGCTAAGTCGTAGTCGAAGTTGCCCATCTACTCCCACTGGTTCGCATTCTTTTAAAGCACACAGATAAACAGTATTAGTTCTTAAATCAAAAGAGAATTTATACATTTTTACTTCTCTTATTTTTTCTATTTTTCAACTTCCATTTGCGCCTTCAAAGCTGCGAGTTTCTCTTCCTTCGTTCATTATTATTTCAATCGATAATTTACGCATTATTATATTACATACCATTTTCTTTGTTTCCATTTCCAGCTACTAAGATGCAAGCGGCTACCTAACAATAAAGCAAAAACGTGCTGTTGTTAAGTATTATGCTACGAATAAATAAACTCAAACTTTGGATTTGATTTTCCTCTTGATAACTTCATTAATTAGTTCGACAACAACAGTTCACTTCTCTCTCTCTCTCTTCTAGGTACTTTTTCTTTCTTCAGAAACGAAATCAATTTGTGCAAACACTTTAAACAAAAACAAATGATCGCAAGTTAATTAATTTGATTATTTTTTAAAAAAAACTGAACTCTAAAATTCTTAACTCACTTCCGAATTAGCAAATGCCCCTCCTTGCTTGGATGATGCTTTGGAGAATCTAAAATTTGATTTGAATCCCTCTAATAATTCCATCAAAGTATAGACAAATTATCGAAAGAAAGATATCTAATTAGAGAAAGACATATCTTGATTAAAATATTAATTTCAGTCAATAAATATTATTACAATAAATCATAAATGAACTACGACAACGATTTCGACGAGAACACACCCGAATACGAGTATTACACTGATCTCATTCTTGAAGAGTCCGTCTCCAACAAAGCGACTTGCAGAACATGCTACCAAAAGATTGACAAGGGAATACTTCGTTGGTGCAGTGAAGAAGTTGATTCAAATGAAACAGTCTACAATAGCAAAAGGTATTATCACACTCACTGTCTTCCAGGGATTGCTGGTCATCCTATTGTCGATTACAATCCTAAAACAAAGCAAGGCACTCTAGCTTAGATGAGTTCGATGCCGAAAAAGCAAGTTGAGAAGGAATTGTTCTAGAATGTTGTAGATGCATATGTGAAGTACCGAATTCAATTTGATAAAAAGGGTAATAAGGACAATGGCAAAGCGAATTGGTTGCCTGATAGTGATATTGAATCAGAAGAAGAAAAACCAAAGAAAGCTGTTAAAAAGACATAAGCAACTACAACAAAACCATTGAAGGCTGCGAACAACAAGAGAAAGTAAGATTTTGATAGCGACATAGAAGATGACGAAGAAGCGACAAATCTTAGTGCTTATAATGACACGCAAAAATAAAAGTATAAGTAAAAATACGAATCAATCAAAGGGAAAACAATTGCTTAACTCAAAGAGATGCTTAAAGCTAACCACTAGATACAAAGTGGAAACAAAGAACAACTTTTGATAAGAGTCGCTGATGGCATGACACTTGGAGCTATTCCACAATGCACTGAATGTGGAGGTGGAAAACTGAGGTTTAACTAATCCACTGGATAATATTCATGTCCGGGGTACATGGAAGACACAGACAAGATCGATTGCAAGGCTGTATTCAAATTCGATGAGGTTGTGAGGTTTGATTGGGTCGATGTTTGAAGAAAAAAATGGTTAAGATGTCATTTTAGATGAAATTCTCAATCTCCAAAATATGAAAAATCTTACATATTTTATGAAGCCAAGTAGCGAAGAATTCTTAATATTTTTTGGGATACTTGAATATATATTCAAGAGATTTGAACATTGATCTTCACAGAACATTTAATCATATTTATTTCTTGAAAATCTCAAGATTTACTTAGCTTTTTGTTGGAGAGATTTTGTTTAGAAATGGAAATAATTTAAACTCCAGGAATTATTGCCATAAAAAATATTGTTAAGATAATTTTTAGGAATACTTCATTACAGACATTTGTTTAAAGATATGAAGGAAAAAAAGAATATTGGAAAACTATTTTTATTAACAAAGTCAAATTTTGGCTAATTGTGTGTCGATGGAAGATACATTCATGGTTTATTTAATTGGAATAATCATTAGATTTACCCAGACATTTACCCACATTTTATTCCCTGGGAAGTAGTGTAAAATTTAGGGATCTGCTGATACGATCCATTACTGCTAGAATTACGATGTCGAGAAGGAATTTCCTTTTTATATTCTACACTCCCTCTTTCTGTAGAATTTCCATTACTTAGGGTGTTTGTTCTAGCTGAAATATTCCCGTTGACATTACAATTATTGTTATTGTTCTGCTATGGTTGGATAGGATAGCAAGTAAAAGATCCAGCTCCCATACTGTTGTTTGATCTCTTTTTTGAAATAAATGGCTTGTTAACTTCTGTGCAGTTGAAGTTGCTTATGTAAGCTGCGTTTGTTGAGGAAGGTATCTCGGATGTTGAGGTTTCTTAGGTTACTGATTATTATGTTCCTAGTTTAGGAGGTTTTGTGGATACATAGTTGCAGTTATTGCTGGATGGATTTGCAGTTTAAGTTGTAAAAGATAAATTATTTTGCTAATAATTAGGTCTGCATTTATCATCTTATTATGGTTTAATAAGCTATGTTTTAGTATTTGGTTTTGGAGGAATATTTTGAAGTACAACCTAATACATTGTAGTATCTTGTCTAGGAAGAACATTAGAAGAAGGTACCTTGCTGGAAATATTATCTTTTTAGCTGTCTGAGCGGCGTAACTGAGTAGATTTACGAGTATCTGCTGTATTTGTTGCAGGCAATTATTTCTAAATATTAGAGTTGTTAGGCTGTTATTATTAAATGCCATTGTAAGAATCGTATGAAACATTTGCCTAAGATTAAAGTGTTAATTTAGGTTGTGTACTTATAGGATCACGATTAGCTTGGTATGCTTTCAAAGGGAGGAAGTATTTAGCTTCTAGATTAGTCTGTTGGGATGATAAATCGATGGATGTTGAAGTTCGTAGGTGCTGCTTGCTTGAGAATATGGAGCTGTTTTTATTACTAGTTTATTAAATCTATTAGGTTTGCTTACTTTCTGATCCAATTTCACTTATGATCCTCGGACGAGAAGTCTTAGCTTATGAGGAACTATTTTGTTGTGGTAAAGTTGAATTAGAAGGTGTTATCTGTTACGGTTATTTACTCGAAGCAGATGATCCTCTAGCGAACGGAGATTGTTATGCCATTTTTATTGCAGTTCCAAGGCTAGCAAGGTGTTATGTGTAGATTTAAGAATATTATTATTGTTATGCTGGCGAAGCGCAATTATTTGGATTGGATTTATAATAACTGGATATATTCTATTTATTAGTGTTAGTATTGCTGTTAGGTGAGAGATACAACTGCTGCTATGACAGTAAAGTTGGGTTGCAGTGTTAGATGTTTTGTCTTGCTGTGGGGATTCTAGGAGACAAGAATTCTTCACAAGAATTTTAAAAAGGCTGCACGCATTCAGATTGGTTTGTATTTGTAGTAATGTTGCTTTCTTTGTCTCTGCTACGAAGATACTCGAAGGTACCGTTAGATGACGCTGTTGTGCTATTTTTGCTAGCACTGTTGCTGCTTTCATTGTTACGAGTCATCAACTCCTTCATGAAGGTATTCAAGGTTTGCTTATTTAACTCTACGTCAGTTTTACTTCTTTTGTTGTTGCAGAATTATTAGTTTTGCTGTGCTTGATGAAGTTACTGCAATGATAGTATCTGCTGTTTTGATATTTGAGTTTGTTTTACTTTAGAAAGATCTTATTATTAGAGTTAAAGTTATGTGCATTCATCTTCGAGTTCTTTGAGAATATTCTCGAGAGCACATATCTCTTTCTCTTTGATGTATGCCTTGACTCGTTGTTCTTTAAAGAGTTCTTCTTTCTTTTTGAGGCAACTTTCCTTCTCCGCAGCAAACTTTTTGTCTTCTGCGTATTTGTTTTCTTTGATGAACACGCTGACAGCGCGTAAGCCAAGGAGTTTCTGCACGGACGGACGATAATCAGGATTAGCGTGCATCATCTACTCCACGAGCTTCTACAAATCTTCACTAAATTGCATAGGAATTCTCTCGAATTTTCCATCTTTGATTTTGATAGCCAGCGAAAGATGATTTGTAGCTTCGAAAGGTGGTCTCAGCGCACACATCTCATAAAGCAAACAACCTGTACTCCAGATATCGCTCTTTTCGTCATAGTTTGACTCGAGTACCTGCTCGGGTGACATATAGTAAGGTGTTCCTACATGAGTCGTTGCAAAAACGGAATTATCCCCCATTAACCGACTGAGTCCAAAATCCCCTAGTTTCAAATTTCCAGCACCATCAATGAATAAATTCGCTGGTTTTAAATCTCTGTGGAGGATCTTTCCTTTAGGGAAATTATGGCATTCATTTATTCCCAGCAGTACTTAGCTGAACATCTTCCATACTTCATCCTCTGAAAGGTAATTTTTATCTTTCTTTCTTTTCTTTAGCAAGGCACTTAAATCACCTCCTTCGCAGTATTCCATGACAATGTAGATTTTCGTCTCCTTCGTGTTGATTATTCTAGTTGAAAGATAAGAATCATTGGTTAAAACTGCAATGCTTCAAAGCTAGAAAAGCTCGATTTTAAAAAAACAAAAAAAAGACCTTTTGGCTGAATTTTGAAAAATCAATATCAATCTAAAAATCTCCCGTTCCCGTTTAAATCAAAGAAACCTCCTGTGCACGATTTGAAAATCAAATGCGCAACCAGAGATTTATCTACTTTATTAATAAACGCTGGTGTTAAATTTCTTTTTTAAACAATCCCCTTATTGAATGTGTGTGTGTGTGTGTTGGTTCCTTTAAGAGAAAATTATCATACTTATCATAGAAGCGTACTACATTCGGATGTTTGAGTTCTTAAACGATGCTCACTTCAGCGACAAGTTATTGCTGCTCTCTCTCGCTCATTTTACCGTAGTTGATCTCTTTCCAAGCTAATATTTTCCCATCAGATTTTCTCTTGATTTTCTAGATGATGCCAAAGCTACCTTTGCCAATTTATTCAAGGATTTCATAATTATCCATTTTTCTTGAAGTTTTATCACTCCTCTGCAATGTTCAGAAAGAAAATGAAGATTCTATTTTGTGGATACTCTCAGTGCTTATCTGCTAATGCTTGCAACTTCTTCCTTCTCTTAGTAGTTTAAAGGAAAACAATAATTCAAATTTTATGGGAAGTTAATTATGCAAAAGTGATTCTCTTTTAAGAAGATGAAATGATCTTTATGTTCACAATTAGACAAAAAATCCAGACAATTAAAAATAATATTTCCTGTAAAATATAAATGGCCAAACAAATCTGCCAAAAAATATAATTATTTGCATTATTTTGCCCAAGTACATTCAAGTAATTAGAAATAATAAAAGTAAATGAAGGATGCTAAGATAATACCATATTATTAGAATAATATGTTGGAGGTATTATTGTCCATTCAAAATGATCGCTTTGAAATTATATATTTTTTTCTTCAATGAATGTATCATCTAAATAACATTAACTAAAATTTAACTTTTTTACAATGATCCTCTTATGGTTCACTGCTTAGATAATAGGTAAACGGAACAAGTAGCTTTAATTAAATAAATAATAAATAATTATAAACTAAAAAAAATCAACTTAATTATTATTATTTCCATCGTATTCTAAAACAAACCTTATGTACAATACAAAATCACTTTTCATAACTTTTATCCATAACGATTTTTGCTCATATTTGAGAATCCAATTACTTATCAGATCTTAGCAACAAGAGCATAGTTTTAAATCCCACAAGTATTCCCTGCTTTTAAAGTAATATACCCACTTTATCCCCAGTTTGTTCCCCATGAATTCTTAACTATCCAGTTGCCTTCAGACGTATATCCAACTAAAAGAGCAGAATGGTTTGCAGCATATTTAAAAGGTACACAATCGTTGAACTCTCCTGAAGAATATAACCGCCAATTCGATGCATCTACCGTGACAGACACAGGTTGTGTGACTACTGCTTATTTGAGAGATCTTGTGTTCGATGCTACATATTTTTAAGATTAAATGTAAACGCCATCTGTTGGTACATCCACCGCACATGCTCCTTCCACACCAGTGTAAGGATATTGTGACTGTTTCAAGATCCCATAACTTAGCAAACAATTTTCAATTATTAGATTAAAAAATCAATTTTTTCTAAAAATATAAACAGCGTTTACTGCTTGACATATGAGATAGCTTAATCTGGCCATGCTCCTTGACAGCCATCACACTTGTGACCTTTCGCTCCACAGCAATCTAGAAGTTGTTGCTCAGAGAGACGTGTCAATATGTTAGTTCTCAAGAAATTTACACCTAAAAAGCCACAACCAATATGTTAATTAAACAAAAATATACTTGCAATTCTCTCTACCTTCAATCATCCCTGTTGTGGAGAAAGCCCAACATGATCCACACACTCCTTAGTTTTTAACAGGAGTCACTGCACCTTTGTTTTTCCAGTTGAATTCAGTTGGGAGATCTGCGAAAAATACCTTGAATTTCTAGGATGTAATGTTGCTCGTTGTGTAGTTTGCATATCCCCCAGAGGCATCAGATCGTAGATACCTTGTGGATTACGGTAAATACATATCATAGACAGCATTGTCTTCGTTTAAGAAAGCTACATCGAGATTATCTTAGGAATGGCTGTCATGCATCTGCTATTGGAATGTTTTAGGAGTAAGATATTTGTGAATGAACTCTTCCTCTTGGAGATCAGCAAAGGCATTCAAGGAGAGATTGTAAGTATTCGATTTATTTGCATTGTGCAATGCGACGAGCTTGTAATTGTCGAAGTAAATAGCTCGACGGAATGTCTCTTCGAAGGGGGAACGATAAATCTTCTTGTGGATACTTTTCCACTGCTCATATGAGGCTTTGAGTGTAAAAGCAGATAATTTGATGGTTTAGCTAGGTATTTAACTGTTGGTCATTGTGTTGTTGAGCTGGGTGATGTTGCTGCTGCTAGTTTAATTGCTTACTTGAGAAGATTAATTAAAGAACTGAGGGTCGTCCCTGGAAGACAGTATGCTTCTCAGGTTATAAATGTCAGATAAATTGACTGTGCTGTTATTTGAATTAACCTAGATATCATTGTCATTCGTTAGATCAAGAGAAATAGCATTCCATTTGTCTAAGTTATCAAACTATTAGTCGAAGATTGTACTTGAATCATTTACTGTAGTACTGTTAGAGTTTATTGTAGTTGTGTTATTGTTGATGTTGGTGGTGGTAGTATTGGTGTTAATGATTAAAGTTGTGCTGTTGGTGGTGCTGTTTGTGATATTATTATTATTGTTTGTAGTAATGTTTAATGTGCTGTTGTTAATGGTATTAGTATTGTTGGCAATGTTTGTATTATTGGTGTATGTATTGTTGCTATTACTGCTAGTGCTATTATTATTAATCTTGGTAATATTAGCGGTGATATTAGTATTACTTGTAGAATTATTAATATTGTTCACAGCTGATCCAGTAAAATTAAAACTACTACTCGAATTGGTGATGTTTGACAGTGTGCTATTCCCAAGTTGCTTAACAACGGCATCAATCAACCCAGTTAGTATGCTCTTTGTTGAAGGACTCACTTACTCAGCTGCTTGCAAAGTAGCATTGGCGATTTAACCAACAATAGGGATATTCGTAGTATTCACTGTTGTTGAAGCTCCCATATGATGGGTTTAACATAATATTTCTGTAGTAATCACAGAAACCAATAATAATAATAGGGAAAATCTCATTTTTTTGTTATTGTTTCTTTGTTTTTAAAAGTTTAGTTTTTCTTATTTTATTATTATTGAAATACATAACACAATTATGAGGTTTTAACAAGCCTTATGACTAATGGGTGCTTCTATTTTCATATGAAACTTCAACGAGATTTACTTGAGTCATATCTTAATGAACTAATTTATAAGAATAATAAGTAGTTGTTTATTCTAAATATCCATGAAATTGCAGTTAAAATAATCAGATATTTCACTGGACACTCCACATGTGATTTCGCTGATGCTAAAATTACTAAAAAATACACAAGGAAAAAAGGAAGGCACACAGAAATGAAATAAGATAAATGGTGAGCAAAGTGAATTGGGAATATAGTTGTCAGCTTGAGCTGATGATTTCATGTCGGTTAAAGATCTTTCTTAAATTAATGATGGGTCAGCCTGAAGAAAGAAAAAAATACCAAATCAAAATAAAAATAAAAATTTTCGATTCGTTATGTTGATTTCAATGAATTTGGTGTTGTACTGAGAAGATAAAATGATATTTTTTTGAAGATTACTGTTTTCATTTTTGACCTCTTGCAGCAAACTGAATTGAGCAGAAATATTTAGTTCAATCATCAAAACCATTACTTCGAGATATCTAAATCATAGCTTACATTTACTTAGATAAATATCTCTTTTGATTATTGTGTGATTACTGATATCATTAAAAGAAGGGAAATTGGGTAAATTAATGAATTAAATCAATTCTTTGATATCGGTGGACTCAAGAGATCACACCTAAAATAGCAAATGAATCTTCTTTAAACTCTTCAGAGCTCTCGTATTCCTTCATTCTCAGAGGTTATATTATTATTATTATTATTATTATGATTAGTTATTATCAAAACCCAGCTGCTATTTCATTTTATTTATTTAACAATATACTCAGCAAGCAATCGCCGCATTGCAAAGAGAAAACAAAACACTTGATGATATAAATCTAATCATGACGATGTTGCGAGAAACCAGCTTCTTCGATTCTTTGTTTATCAGTGGTGCTTTCAACTTAATTGAGCAAATTATTAAACGAATGAGTTACTAATCATCTAAGAAAGGTTCGATTGTGGTCCGCTCAGGTATTAATTATCGTAGGGAGGTTAGCCTTCATTTTCATTTCATTTATCGCATTTCTTAATTTATTTACCTAAAATCAAATATTGCTTAAATCATCATTGATAGGTACTTTTCTCATTTTATTCTTTTTAATTGTCTTTCAATCAATCAAGGAGAAGCATCCAATAGATTTTTCATATTACTAGGAGGCAAAATCGATGTATTTCGATTAAAAATGAGCTGCTAAGTTGATGCTTCAGCAGAAGAAAACGTTGAATTAGATTCAATAAAAATAGAAACACTTCAAGCAGGAAGTTGCTTTGGAGATATTGGCATCAGCACTAAAAAATCTAGACTTAATTGTTATGTCTGCAACTCTGATGCTTAGTTTTCTGTGTTGACCACTTAGGATTATGTATCTCTTTTGAAGCCTTTCTTTGACAAAAAGCTTCTAGAACGAGTGAACTTGTTATCTTTTCTCGTCTGTTTTGATGGACTTTCAATTCATTTTCTGAAGGAAATTTACTTAGAATCAGAATGGAGAATTCTTAAAAAAGGTGAGTTTTTATTTAGAGAGTGCGAGAGTCCTAGTTCAGTGGTAGTTCTCATCAAAGGTTAGTTTGGTATGCTAAAGAACTTTTTAGTTAACAATAAAGAGTCCGAATGGGGGAAATACTTGGAGGGTTAGTTTGATAATTGCAGTTCTTCCTTGAGTTCTTCTCACAGGAAAGTGAAATCACTTAAAGTAAATTTGCTAATTAATCTACCGTTTTTGAAATAACCAACATGAAGATTTTAGAATTCGGAAACACGAGCTTTGTTGGTGAAGAGAATGTAGTAAATAAGTAGCCTAGAACATACTCTATTCGATGTGAAAACGCTGAAGGAGGGGAAGCTTTGATTATTCCAGCTGATATTTTCAAAGAAAATATAATGTAAAATAGCAGACTAAGTAAATAAATTCTCACAATGATCCCATTCAAGGAAAAACTTTATTCAGAAGCAGTTATTAGAGCAAAGATTTAGTTGTTTCCTGATTCACAATATGCTTTAAGAGATTAACAATAATAGAAATTGAATGGCGAATTATGGAAAAATTTACATAAAAAGCAAAAGTAAAATAACTTAAACAAGCAGGAAATTGCTTTAAATCAGTCCTACAATGAACCTTCTTACTTGTCTTCTTTACATTCTTCTCGTTTATCTACTCTTCCTTCTCAAATCGAATAAAATGAAGTATTTATTAGTACTTTTTTTTTAAAAAATAATTGATTTTTCTGATTTATTCAATATCTAGAACATTGAACTAAAGATTCATGAACGACCACTTCGATAAAGCTTAATGATGAATGAAAAAGGAGAAGCAGTGCCATTCTTTGAGATCGATAATTCTCTGCAACAACGACTTTTTTAGCAGGAAAAACAACAAAAAATATTCAACTACTTAGGAAGCAAACGGCAATCAGTTTAAAGTGATGCTGAATAAATCTGTAATATCCTTACACTTGCTGGTTATTTTAATGAAGATTAACAGTTGCAGTAATCCAATAGTCCGCCTTTTAACCGCCACAGGAACGTAAAGGAAATAAAACCAAGAAGATTATCTTCTCTTACAACTTCGAGGAATGCATCTTCAAAAAAGAACGAAAAGGGAAAATAAAATTATCTTGGATTCATACAAAAAGAAACAATTATTGTGAATAAGCCATAATGCTCTCCTATTTAGAATCGAAATTGCAACTAAAAACCAATATCTCTGAAGCCAAACCCAGGTGATTATCCTTTAACGATGAATGAACCATCAAGATTAAACTAACTTAACGGAATTTACAAAAGAGAAGGAAATCAAACAATCAACACGCAAAATAATGTTAGAAATCTAAGAACTAGCATTATTCATTCTCGCTGCTAAACTGTTGAGAATTATGATTATCCAACATCTCCTTAAATGAAATAAAGTAGCAATGTCCTAAACAGCAGCTAATTGGGTTAGTTAAAAAATGCAACTAACTAATCCTTTCTTTTAGAAGAGGAGGATTCACAGAATTTGACTTTAAAATATGAATAAATCAAAGTTTCATCTTTTTTACAATCTGACAAAGATGATTCTGGAAAAAAGAAGGCAAATACATAATATTTTAACAGAAATAGAATCATTTCTCTAAAAAGCTAGCCATCATAAAGATAAAAAGGAGGAGAATTGTCAGCAGACACAGCTGGAAATTACAATATGTGATAAACTTACCTAATAAATGAAGAGAAAGAGAGAGAAAAATAAATAATGTAGCAATAATTTATTTTAATACAGTTTAGTCATTTTTTGATTATTTTTAACAAATTTTTCAAATAATAATAACTTCTGATCAGGCATTTTTAATAATTTTTGATAATGCCCAATGTGTTTTCTTATTTTGATTGATTAACTTATTCTGGAAAAAATCTAAAACTTTCCCTAAAACAATAATCAAATTTGCTTTCAGAAAAATGATTTAAAAACAAAAAGTACTTTAATATTTTAGTCAAGCAAGATGATTTCTATCATTGAATTGATCCATTCATTTGAAGCAACTTCAAAATATCATTCTTTTTCAGTTTAATTTTTATGTTATTTAGGGCATTCCTAAGGGCATTTCAAATCAAAAAGATAAAAGGCAATTAGAAGGTTTTTTTTATGTTTTTCCTCGATGAGGCATTTTCTGATCTGATTTGCAAATTTTTATGAGTTAATGGGCTATTTATTCATCATTCACATTTCTATTTTGTAGATCACAATCATAAATGAATGAGAATTAATAGAGTGCTAAACATTGACAATAATTACCTGATGGCAAAAAATGTAGGGAAAAACAGAATTTCTTTTTATTATTTTTTCTTCTTCTTCATAAATTGAATAAAAATGCTCTTTTCATAAAGCTTCCCTTTTTTACTTTGGAAGATTCTAGAACTTAACCTCCTATGACCATTTATTGCTGCTTTGACTCAAAGGGGAAATGTTAACCTTTGCATATTTTTATAAACCGCATTTATAACAGAAAGCAAGCAGCAGTAGTAGCAAAGGAACTTTGTGTTTTTTTGGCTTTATGAAAGCAGAGAGATGAACTATCCTCCTAGATGAAGCTATTTTTAAATATTACTTAACAAATTACCTTAGATTTTCATTCAAATTTCTTAGTCACAAAAATGAGTGGGGAATTAATAATATGCTGCTTTTTTGAAGGGAAGAATAAATAATTTAGCACATTTTTTTAAATCAACATTGAATTTCTAGCAAGAAAAGAAGCCATCATCTTCATGATTACCTTTCTTTCTGAGAATAAGAAACTCAAAAATCAAATCAAATAGAAGAACGCCAAAAGTTCAAAAAAAAACTATGATTTTCCTTAATAACAATTAAGTGTGGGAGAAAATGAGCTTAGAGAAGTGAGAAATATAAAATCACATATGAAAAACAAAAAGAAATAAGGGTAAGAAAGAAACAGTAAATTCAAAAAGTCCACTAGAGGGGAAAAGTAAATTGAAATCAAGATTCAGAATAACATAAGAAATGGCCAGTATAGGTTCATTTTAATCGCGTGATTAAAATATGGACACTATTCCATTTTGCCCAGTGCTGCATCCATCAATGAAAGAATTCAGCGACTTTAATTCTTACATTGAAAAGCTTGAAAGGGAGTATTCGTAAAATTACGGAATGATTAAAGTAATTTTTAAGAAAAATTCTTCTTCTTTTTCTTAAATTTTATTTCATTAATTTAGTTCTTTTTCTTCATTTTCCTTTGGGAAAATGTTAGTGAAATTTCCTTTTGAGATATTAAATAAAATTAGCTCTTTTTTTCTTTATTTTCATAAATACAGGTTGTTCCTCCTAAGTCATGGAAAGCGAGAACTGCTGATTATGATTCCAGCTTAGACAACAAAATGATTATTAGTCCAATTGAGCAGAATCCTTATGGCAAAGGAGGTAAGATTCATTTTTTGGATATGAAATTTTCTTATTTCTCTTTGCGACCTTCTCTTTCTTCGAAATAATTTAATTAAGGATGCTGGTTATTATTATTTTTTCAGAAAGTGATATCTTTCCTATTTGTAAAGCCCTTAAATTGGAATAAATAATGTTCAACTCTTGTTTTCGCTTTAGATAAAGGGATTTCTTTTAATTTTTTCCAATAATCCTTGGATTATTCATTCATTTTCTTATTTAAAATTTAAATATAGATTTCTCTAAAATATTTTCTTTTTGAATGTGTTTTTTTTTCTAGGAGTTTATGAATGCATACATATTATGAAGAAGTCTCTTCCGTTTAAGGAATACAGAAAAAAGGCAATGGAATTTGATAAGATAGCAGAAAACAAAAGTATTGAGAGAGTTGAAGATATGGTAAAAATTATTAATTTTCTTCTCTTTTCAATATTTGGTGATTATTTTCCTATTATTTTATTAGTTCTGGAAGAATATCTCATTTAGTCCTCCTTTATATGGTTCCGATATGGAAATGAGTCTATTTGATGAAGATGCAAAGTGGAATTTAAACTCTCTTCATTCCATTTTAAATGATGGGCTTACTTCTAAAATTCAAGGAGTCAACTCTCCTTATCTCTATATTGGCAGCTGGAAGACACTCTTTGCTTGGCATAAAGAAGATCTCGATCTTGGAGCTATCAATTACCTTCATTTTGGAAAACCAAAGTAGATCGTTTTTCATAAGATTATCTTATTCTTCTAACTTCTAACAAAAAATGATCTTTATTTGTTTTCAGATTCTGGTATTGCATTGCCAGAGAAGATTAACAAAAATTTGAAGCGATTGCAAAGGAACTTTTCATTGAAAATTATTCTAAATGCCCTTAGTTCTTACGGCATAAGACAACAGTTATTAATCCTTATTAAATCATAAAAAAATTCAAATAGAACATCAAAATATCTAAAACTGCTCAATAACCTGGAGAATTTGTTATTGTATTCAGTGGAGCATATCACCATGGATTTAATTGGGGATACAACATTGCGGAAGCGGTTAACTATGCTTCTTTAGCATGGCTCGATTTGTTTCCTAAATCTAAACCTTGTCTCTGTGCAGCAGATAATGTCAACATTGACCCTTCTGAATTCATTACGAATTTAATGAAGACACGTCCGGAATTGAGTACAAATCCAGAAGTCAAACGATTTAAAGCTTGGATAAACCAATAGAAATCAAATACTTAATGGGATTGTTCATCTGAAGAGATAGAACAGAAAGAAATAGCTAATATTCCTAAAAAAAGAGGCAGAAAGAATAAGAAATAGCTTGAAAAAAACACAGAACTTGAAGCAGCTGATTCGATTATTTTCTCAGCCGCCAAAAAAGAATCAGCTCCAAGAATATAAAAAAATATCTCCAAAACAAAATACTCCACAGACAACTTAGCCTACACTAAAATAGGCAGGCTTTCTAAACAAATCTTTAGACATTATCAGTGAATAAACAAAGCAAATATTATTTCTGAAAATTTTCATGCAATAACCTCTCTCTCTTTCTCAAATCCACAGTAATAAATAGCAGCTTCCGTTTTCAAAAGATTTTTGTTTTCTATGTATCTTTCCTATGTTTAATAGAAGTAAAACTAAGATTTCTTTTCAATTTACAGTTATTGGCATCCATTAAATCATTCATTTTAAAGGCAAAATAGTCTATTTCACCCTGCTAGAATGAGCGTTATTTGCTAGATTGAGATGTACATAATCCAAATTTAAATATGAAACTCACATGCTGTATACAATTACTGAAATTTTTTAGCATTAATGGTTCAATATCATTCTCTAATGAAGAAAGTCTATTTCTCTCATTTAGCAACGAAGTTCTTGATGTGGTCGGATTTCTTAGCTTGAATGGAAGCCCAGGTGTCTCCTTTTCTTTCATTGTTAAGCTTAGTGATAGCCTTACCAGTTGTTCTGTTATGCATAAAAAAAAATAATTTAAATAAAGAATTTATATTTTAATATGAATTTAAAGTATCAAAAATAAGGATGTATGCTGCTCTTCTTCTCTCTACAAAATATCCTTTCACAATGCAAGCCCATATCTTCTTGTAATCACTTAGATTGTTTAATGTTTTATAATAGCATATTTTAATTCAAGTTACCTCTTGATCTTTCTCTTGAGTTCCTTGAAGGATCTTCTGGTGGAGGGCTTAGTGCCGAGAATTTGAAGTTTTCTGAGTCTGAAGTTAGGCTCATACTTGAGGAGATATTATTGGTTATCGTAAACGAGAGCGAAACCAGTAGTCTTGCCACCACCGAATTGAGTGTTGAATCCATAGACAACAACGTTTCTAGTATCAACCTTGAGTTGCTTGGAGAGTTCCTCTCTGACCTTTTCCTTGGAGACGGTGGAAGCGTCAGGGTGGAGGATATCAATAGCCATCTGTCTTCTGGAGAGCAGAGGGTTAGCGAGGATCTTCTTGGTTCTGATAACGATAGTCATTAATAAATCTTTTGGTTATGCTTTCTGCTATTTCTTTTGTTTCTTTTTCGATTATTATCAGGGGATTTGCACCCTTCCTTTCTTGTTAGTTTTATTCCCCTTTGAAAGACACCTTTTTGTCATGTCTTTTTCTCATTCATTTTCATATGGCATCTGTCAAGTTTATTTGTTATGTCTAATATGAAATTAGAGCAAAAACAATGGTAATTATTTTAGGCCCAATTAATTTAGCTGGCATGTTCCTTGCTATTTTATGAATATTTTTCTTTTTAGCTTGATTAATCTGGAATGAGTTTGATTCTCATTTTATTTACTATTTCTCTTAAACAGATGATATTTTTTGAATATTATAAATAATTGTTTTAAACAAATTTCTCTTATTTGTACAAAACTTACTAAAATATTGATCATAGCATTAATCCACCAAAAACTTAAAATAGTAACTTTCTGCTGTATTCTCTTACCACTTTTTATTAAGATTGAAAATTTTATGCTCCTTATTTTGGAGGTTATTGCCCTTATTATGGCATAGATTGACTTCCTTGTGTTTTCGATATTACTGTTATTGGATATTGTTCCTAAATTTCTGTTTAGATTTTTAAATAATCTTTCTTTGTTGATTATTAATCAGACAAAACAATTATTAAAAAAAAAATTTCCCTCAAATTTTTTGAGAGATAAAGAAAAAAAAAAATGAAAAATTAATCTAATTTAGAATTCAACGTTTGAATTGTTTATTAGATATTTTTTTTTGAATAAAATTGGAAGCATTTTTCATTCCAAAATCAATTGTCGGCTTGCATTTGATATTAATATTTTTTTTGTATTTTTTTTTATTTCTTTTTCATTTTTAAATTCATTCTTTTTATTTCTTTTTAAAACTTTTTATTGATTTATAAATTCTTTATTGTTTAAGAAGAAAAACCTTCTTTTATAAACATAAACATGAAAAGCTCAAGCCAGCATCTATCATAGTCTATGAAAACGGGGGGGAGAGAGAGAGGGAATAAAACTAGAAGTGGGAAGAGAAGGAGAGAGAATTGTTTTGGATCGGATTAAAAACTTAGATGAAAAACTGATCACAAAGCATCTGTATTGTGAAGGAAAGGACTTCAGAATTCGTTAATCCTGAAGGGTTTGCTCTGATTTAAAGCAGCACGGAATGGAGAAGGCACTCTCAACGCTCACTAAGAAGTGAAGGAAGTTTAAAAACGGTAAGATGATTGTGCCAAAAAACTATCTCCATTTTTTGGCTGCTTGTTCGCTATTGGTTTAATTTGAAATAAAAGTTTTTTATTTTCAATTAATTAAGATAGCAAGGGGAGTTTTGATTTGAAAAACATTCAAAAATATTTAATTGCGGGCTAATTTTATTTAAACACATTTTTAATTAAACCTTTGAGATTATTAATATCATTATTTTTAGAATCATTTGACAAAAAAAAAAGCAAAAAAAAAGACAATTATTTTTAGAATCATTTGATAAAAAAAAGCAAAGAAAAAGACAATTTTCATTATATTAAGGCAGGGTTGCTTCTAAAATAAGATAGCATGCATTTTTAATATTTATTTTTCCTATTATTTGAACTTTCAAGAAAGATTTAGATGAAACTATTCGCTTAAATATTTTTTATTTCGAGAGATAACTAAATTAAGACTACTGCGCCATCTATTATGAATTTTCCTATTTATTCTTATCAAATAATTGATTATTCAAATGGAAATATCTTCTCCTTCTAAAGAACCACTTTAATTAATTGTAAAATATATCTTTTTAAGCGGAATTATTATTAGGTTTTAATTAGTTCCTTCCACAAATTAGATTTCTGAGGAATTAGAAGGTAAATACTTCTAAAAATAGCGCAATTTCAATTCAGATTTAAGAAATGACTTGATGTCCTACAAATGCGTAAAACCTTTGATGGTAAGATCATCAATACAAGGGAAAACAAAACTTCTAATCGTGGACAATATAAAGAATGCAAATGTAAATGATTGATCAAAGGGAAAACTCCATCATGACAATCTCTAACCCAGACAATAACGAATTCTTTATCAATGTGTACAACTACTTCCTCGATGATTTTCCAAAGACATACTCGTTATCAAACTCAGATACAATCGAGAACTTAAAAGAAATGATAAGTTTAGATGCCAATATTAAAACCACCGATATCAAGCATTTCAAAGACATTTAAGGACAAATGGTGAAACCGAACATGCAGCTTCGTTCGATGTTCGAGAGTAACTACAACTTGAACATGGAAATATTCTTTAATTATGGCTTAAAAATCAGCACAAGCAATAAAAAAATGATGTACTTCATGTGCACAGATTTCGATGATCGCTAGTTCCTTCCATTGCTAAACATAATATTAACTTTAAGAGAAAGCGAAAAAGGAGGTAAAATCATTATCGGCGTAGATGAATCAGGATTCATTAGAGGAATCAGCATTCCAGATTAAGATTACTACAAAAATGCATTTCTAAAAGCACTGATAATTAAATCAGGATAAAAGGATAAAATACTTAAAGATATTGACTATTCGTTTTTCAGAGTTAAAGGAAACAAAAGTGTATTTAATCATGGAGAGAATAAGAAACTCATGATCATCAAAATCAAAGGGAAGAATTTATAAATCGAACCTACTCTAGGATAGTATTACAATAACTCAATTATTGAGTAGTACTAATAAAATCATCAGCAAAATAGAATTAACTATTAGATGCCTTAGATCAATTACCTTAACAATAACAATTATCTTAATCATTCTTTCTGTCCAGTATATTCATAGCCTAAACAATAGATAACTCAATAGCAGATCCCGAACTTACAATAATCTCAAACACATCCAGAAAAGCCAAAAACATCAACCTAGGTTGCAGTTATTCGAAAAGAAAACTACTTCAACCCATTGCATGATTATATCTCAGAAGGAATCTAGCAAGCACTGCAGATTTTAAAAGGATGAAGATGTTTTTGACAAATCGGGAAAGATGAAATAGCTTTCTTAATTCAATTTACAATATCCTTGCTTAGCCAAAGTTTACTCTCATGTCAGTTATAATTTGCATGTTTTTTACAAATGTTTCTGCTTTTATTTAGAAAATTTGAAGGAAATCTTTGTAGTTGTAATGAATGATTTGCTTACGGCGATGCTTGTTTTAGAATTACATTTTCTTAAAAGCTAATAAGCAAAGAATAAATGAATGAAGAATGTTTTGTAGCAATTTAAATAAAAAAACAGCCAATGTAATAATTTGAACAACACTTGAGTTAATGCTGGTTTGTTTTTGGATTTATCGCATTAAAAGTATTAATAAATTCAAATTCTCCTTCAAGTTTATTTTAATTTGTTTCAAAAAAGGATCTTAGCCTGCAATAAATAGAAAAATTTAGAAAATTGGAAAAACCAAACAAGATAAAAAATGCAAGTCAACACGAAGATACAAAATCCTACAAACTTCTTTTTCAACTAAGCCGCAAAGGAAACCGATGAGTATGCTGATAAAATCAGAGAATTCACCAAGAAGCTTATCAACACAGATCAGTGTGCGCTATGCAAGAACGATTACAATTTTACTTCGAACATTCCTAGAATTCTCATTCACTGTGGGCACACATTTTGTACGGCGTGCTTGTAGAACTTCCACAAGAATGGTAGAGTTCGTTGTCCTATGTGTTTGAAGCTAGTGAAACAAATTGATACTATTGACAGACTGCCTGTTAATCACACAATATTTACAAAAATGGCTGAAGATTACAATAAACGCTGCTTAGAAGGAAGTGTAATACAATTATTAGGATAATATCATTTGCAAATAACCTTTTATGAAAAGGGAAAACAGCTTTCTTGAGACTTTTTTGGTTTTGTTTATTTAGGAAGATAAAATCAACGCATAAATGGCTTTATTCTAGTAATTTGAAGCAGCTTCACAGATGTCTAAGAAAGGAGAGCAGCAAAATCCATAAGGTTATCCTCCATATGACGCTGGGTAATTACCTCAGAAGATGCCAGTAAGAATCGATGAGGAGTCAGGGCTTGAATGGTGTGAGTATCATTATGATAGAATCAAGCACTTTTTGTGCGTTTATCATCGCGAGACTTGCTGTCGTGTATGCTGCGATTTATTCCATTCAAAAGAAAATTGCAATATCATGGACATCTACGAGCAAGAAGACATGCACGGATTTCTGAATGATTTCTTTAAAAAGACTGCTGTCCCAAATGATGCCTTAAAAAATGGGAATTATCCTCAAAATGAAATGACAGATTTCTTGAACAATCAACAAAATAAGCAGAACGATGAAGGGTATTTCGAAGATGAAGCTGAACTAGAAGGGTAGCTGGATGATGAAGATGAATTTGAAGATGATGACGACGATGAAGATGATGATGAGGAAGATGGAGAAGAAGAAGAAGAAGAAAATGGCTAATAGATTAAAAGATTTACGAAAAATCACCCTTGTTTTGAAGAGAATTTGACAAAAGAAAAATGAGATGACTCATAGAAGGAAATAATTGTTTGTTTGTTTTTTTATTACAAAATGATGGATGTTTCCCTTCAATCTTATGAAATAATTATTTGCGTTTTAAAAGATAATTAAATGGTTTCTTAAAATTTAAAACAAAGTGTCTAGCTTTATTTGACAAAGAATTTCATGTGATTTTAGTTTTAAGCTGTTGGGAAAAATAATGCAAAAATATCAAAAAAAAAAGAAAAAAAAACAAAGAGCAACAATCATTTTGGAAAAAAAAGAAATAAATTAGGAAAAATGGCTTCCCGTATGACTGAATTCAATATGTAAGAGGAGTTTGTTGGATCGCATATTGATGAGAATGGATTCTTATCTTTTACAAAACCTAAAGAATAGAAAAAGAGAACTAAAGAAGATGCAATATATGGAATTTGGAATGAATAAGTTGAAGAAAGTGTGTTCAAAGGGTCAAAGTAATTAGCGAAGACAACTTTAGGCATGAATTTTAGAAAAAGTGGATAAATCTAGCATGAACCTGATACAGGTATTACAATCAAATAAGCATTATCTAAAGCAAAAGAAGATAGTATTGAGAAATAAAATGACTAGCCAGCAGGACAGAAGAAACAGAAAAGAAAAGTCAGATTCGATGAGAGCAACTTATCAGAGAATTAGTTGAAAACAAGGTAATTGAAGGAGGAATTGAAAAAGAAAAAATAAAATGATGACAAATTACCTGGAGAGGAAGAGGAGGAGGTGTTCGATTAAGAATATGATGAAGATGATGAAGATCTTGAGGAATAAGGTGAAGATAGTTCAGAAGACGAAGATGATACTCCTGGATTTGGAAAATAGAATAAAAATAAGATGTTTTTTAAGTCTGGTAGCAAGAAACAAAAAGGGATTTTGAAAAAATAAAAATTAGAAAATGACATCCTAGAAGATTTAGAAGACCTTGACTCTGATGCTGAAGATGAAGATCCAAACGAAGGAGAAGAGAAAGTTAAAAAAACTAGTTGGTTAGGGGAATCAATGAAACTAACTAAAGAATAATTGAGAAAAAAAAGAATTTTTGATTTCAAGAAAGGCAGGGAAGAAGAGGAAGAAGATATCTTTGAAGAATAAAGCAAACAGTTTGGACTTCCTATTAACTTTGGGAGATAAAGGAAGTTTCAAAAGAGAGAGGAAGAAAGGGAAAATGAAGAGATCATAAGTTACAAAAATTAGAAAACTAATGGTAACGAAGAGAAAAGTGAGCAAGAAAAAGAGCAATCTGATTTCTACGGGAAAGGTTTCAAGATGCTCGCGAAAATGGGTTATAAAGTTGGATAAGGAATAGGTAAATATGAGCAAGGTATTGCGAAACCTTTGGAGGCTGTTCACAAATAAAATTTTAGCATGCAGGACAGTTACTAAGAGATGGAGAAAGCGAATAAAAAATTATTGAAAGACGAATACGGGATAGATGTAGAAGAGGAATTGGATTAGTTTGATAAAAAACAAAATAAATTCACAAGAGATGAAGAGGATGAAGATATTGGAGAGATTCATATTGAGAGAACATATGTGAAAGCAGAAGAAGGAAAAAAGAAATAATTTTCAAATAGATATTTTTCATATTTGGACGGGAAAAGTAAACGAGCTCAAGCAGGGAATAATAAAATTAAGCCAAATGAGGAAGGTATTGAGTAAGTTAGAGAAAGACAAACAGCAGGTGGAATGACTAAGATTGTTGATATGAGAGGAGAAACTTCAGTTACTTATGAGAAATCTAATGGAGGATACGCTGCTATTTTTGGAGTCAGCAAGTCGTTAAGTGATTCCAAAACCTTGCTTAAAGGTGAAAGTCCAATATTTGGAGAGATGCTGTTGAATTTAAAGAACAAATTAGATAAAGCGAAGAGTAAGGTTATGCATTTATCTTCTAAGCTGAAAACAGAAGAAGATAGGATTGTAAATTTTGAGTATGAGCAATCTTAGATATCACAAGCTGCTTTGAAACATTCCAAAACCACTGAACAAGTAGTGCAGCTCTTGAAAAAATTAAAAGAAATCTAACTCAATCAAGAGATTATTTCGTCTGAATAAAGTGTCTTAGATCTATACGAAGAGCTATTTAAATCAAATGAATAACAATTTGTTAAGTTCAATATGGAATAGTTAGCTGTGAAGACACTTGAGGAGATTCTTTCAAGGAATGAATCATCTACTAATGGCAATGCGAATTCTAATAAAAATTGCGTTGAGGGATTCTTTGAGGTCAAGATAGGAAATGCAAGTTAGGATGTAGCAACTCTATAACGATTAGAAAAGTTCTTGCAAACTGTATTTTTATGGAGATAAAATGAAAGTTTAAGAGCTTATGAGAGTGAACTCCAATCTAACATTCATTTAACTCGTGAGACAGTAATCTCAGAACAAAATGCTAGGATTATACAACGATATGTTCATTTTGTATGCAATAAATCCTTCATTCAGCCATTAAATTCTTATCTCATGAAATCCTTTACTCCTACTGATTTAAAGGCTAACCATAGACTCATTGATTGCTTGGAATGCTATTAGAATATTCTCCCAAGTAGCTCAATTTCTGATATTATTTAGACTCTAATATTGCCTAGATTATCAGAAGCTGTGAAGAAATGGTAGCCAACTATTAAGAAAAATTCAACTCTAGTGGATAACACAGCAGGCATCTAAATTGACCCTGATATTTGGCTCCTTCCTTGGATGACAATTATCACACCTATTGAGATCCTGAAAGACACGTTCAAACTGATTTTGGCTAAGTTTTCTTAGGCTCTTTAGAAGTGGGAAGTAGAGGATACAACCATGCTTTCAAGGATCAAACCTTGGTAAAAGATTGTAAGTCTTTAGTAGTGGAATGATCTGATGGTTAAATAAATTGTGCCGAAGCTTCAATATGCTTTCGATGAGATTACTGTTAACCCAAGCGAGTAGTTAGGCTTGGATACTATCTAGAATGTAATTTCTTGGTGTGAGTTATTGCAAGATAGCGATATCTGCAATATCATGGAAGAAAACTTATTAGCTAAACTAGAAGAGGTGCTTGTGGAATGGATCAATTCTGATGGAGCAGATTCTTCACAAATAGTAGCTTGGCTTAAAGGATGGTAAACTTTACTAGGTTCTCGTGTTGTGCAGATTCCTTTAATTGCACAATAATTTACAAGTTTCCTTGAAAAAGCAGCTAAAATGTGAAAAAAGTATTGTTGTGTAATTATATTTTATATTTTAAGAGGTAGTAATATGTAATATATTGATTGGGGATACATTATAAAATCAATTGTTTGTGTATAAGTTTATTAATATATTTTATATAATTTTGGAGTAATTCTCAGCTACGAGCATAAGAAACTTGGCTTTGAACTGTTTTGACATAATTCCAATTAACATCAGAATTCAGAGCCCAAACGAAGAAACCAGGTACTTTCAGACCTGTTTCTGCATAGAATTAGTTAATGTGTTTAGCTAAATCAGATGGAGTGATCAATCCTGTGTTCGCAGCATCTCCTTATGTTACAGGCTTGCCGATAACGAGTTTTTCAAGAGGAATGGATTTCAATATTTCCTTGAATGCAGTATCAGGGAATGTTCCAATGCTCTTGTTGAAAAGGGAATCATAAGTGTCATATCTAGAATCTCCTTGATTGTAGAATTGAATGTTGTACCAGTCAATTTTGTCTCCAATTCTTTTGTGGAGATCAAGGTAAGTATCCACTCCAAATTGCTTGTAGTATGATCCTGAGAAATAAGGGGCTTGTGGAGCATGAGTAATTAAGATATCCTTGTCGACTAATCTCTCTTGTAGAGCTGTTTAGAATTTAATCACCCAAGGAATGGCTATGTTTCTAGAGTTCACGAAAAAGTTGTTGTCTTCATAATCAAAGTCAATTCCATCGATAAATGGTTTGGTATTCACCCAATCTGCAAGACGATATCCTTCTTTAACAGGGTCGATATCAGCGGTGATATGATCATAGGAACCGAAAAGACTTATGAATAGGAGCTTATTTTCTCTTCTAAATGCGTCTCTGATTTCATTTTGAATGTATTCTCTTTAGTTAGTGAGGATGTTTTGATAGAAATGACCAATGAATAGCTCTGGTCTATCGAGATAAGGAAGATTTCCAGAATTAATGTTTGGATCGTTAATTGCCCAGAAGCAAAAGTTAATAACATCATACGGTGATCCGATTCCAATATTCTTTAAAAATAGGGCATGAGTGGATTGGTTTAAGGTGTTGATATAAGCAATCGATTTGAATGGCTTATTCTTGATGTTTTGTCTCCTTTGTTTATTAGTAAGAGTTGATGGGTCAACTGGAGGTAAAACCACTGGTGGCTAAACCACAGGAGGTTCAACTACAGGAGGCTAGACAACTGGAGGATCAGTAGGACAAACAAGAGGAACAACAGGTACTTACACACAAGGTGGAGGAGGAAGCTGCACACAAGGTGGAGGAGGAAGTTGTACACAAGGAATTGGAGGAATCTCCTCACAAAATGGCAAAACAGGTGGTATTATCGGAGTATCATCAGGACATGGAGGTAAAGGCAGCTAAGTAGTATTTTTGGTTAGCTGATCCTTAACAGATAATTTTTATGTATTATTCTTATCCTTCTGCTTGCCTGCCAATACCAATGAGAGGATAGCGAGTAAAACGATTACTTTCATTAATGTGATTTTTTTTAAATGTTAAATTTATTATTATTTTAATCATTTTCGTTCAAGAGAACTAATGAGTTTTTATACCTCTTTTAGACCTCACAAACGAGACTATCTGCTCACATTGGAGCTAATACCGAGGTGAATTATTTCCAGTTTACTACATTTATTTCTTAATCAGATTGCATCTTAGGATATTTTGCAATGAAGTTAAATCTCACATATTTTGTTTTCTGATTTCATCTTTCCCGAATCTTAATGGATGTCTATTCTTTTTTGTTAGGATACTGATTAAAAAGACATCCAAGTTATATTGACGAGTTGATTTATATTAGAATATTTTTTTAAATTTAAAAGATAAACAAAAGAAATGAATCTTTTAAGATGATAAATTAACAACTTTGATTATTTTTTAAAAGCTCTTTCTGTTAGAACTCTGTGTATTGCAGGAAAATATTTACTTTTTCAAAAATCGATAGCAGGATAATAGATCCAAGGAATGAACTTTTTAAAATAATCTTATTCTTATCAAAATATCTTCTTTGAGAAATGGTTTTTGCTTGTGATGATTGGATATTTAGTTACTATTCAGGCTTATTTTAAATTAAATCAGAAATTAATAGATTCTCTAGAAAACTATTAATTAACCTTACTGGAAGCAATAAACTGCAAAAACAAGCAAAAGAGTTTAACTTCGCTCTTTTAGAAACCTGTTCGAAATAAAGGGTTTGAATGCATGTGAAGGACAAAATAAGGCATCTTTTTGTTTGATTCTTTCCATGCTCATTAGCAAATCCAACAATAGCATGAATTAATGCTTTCTTTCTTTTTTCATAAAAAAAATCAAAAAAACAGTGACGATTCTTTGAAAGATTATCTCATTATCTGCTAGTTTTTAGCCTTTTTTGATTGATTTTTCAATTTAGATTAGATCTTTCGCTAAAAGAAAAGTATCTTTCAAATTAGAAATTTAACAAATTGAACTAAATTTTTTTTTTATTAAGGAGTAGAGGTAATTATTTTAATCGATTAGAGCTAATTAATATTTTGTATGGGTAATTATAACTATTATGTAAATATATATATTTTTTGTTTAATATAAGAGAAAAAGAGAGAAAATAAAATATGTTTCACTTGGCACGAGCGTATGTAACTTCGTTTTATATTGTTTTAACGAAAGTCCAATTGGCGTCAGAGTTTAGAGCCCAAATAAAGAACCCTGGAGGTTTTTGATTAGTTTATCTGACATATTAGTTAATGTAAGAAGCTAAACTAGTTGCAGTTATTAGTCCAGTGTTGTAAGCATCAGCTGCTGTAACTGGCTTACCGATAATGATTTTCTCAATGGGGACAGTTTTCTAAATCTCTTAAAAAGCAGAATCTGTGCACCAAGAAATTCCTTTGATAAAAAGGGATTCGTATGTGTTGTAACTGCAGTTTCCTTGGTTGTAGAATTGAACATTGTACCAATCAATTTTGTCTCCGATTCTTTTGTGGAGCTCGACGTAGGAATCAACACCGAATAATTTATAGTGACTGGCTGAAAAGTATGGTCCTTAAGGAGCATGAGTGATTAAGATATCCTTGTCGACTAATCTCTCTTGAAGAGCAGTTTGGAACTTAACTAACCATGTGATGGCAAGATTTTTAGGATTCTAGAAGAAACCGTTGTCTTCAAAATCAAAATCAATTCCATCAATAAACGGTTTGGTGTTCACCCAATCTGCAAGACGATATCCTTCTTTGACAGGGTCGACATCAGAAGTAATGTAATCGTTGGCTCCGAAAAGACTTATGAATATGAGTTTGTTTTCTCTTCTAAATGCGTCTCTGATTTCATTTAAAATGTATTCTCTGGGGTTGCTGACTCCCTGATAGAAATGACCAACAAATACTTCAGGTCTGTCCAAATAAGGGAGATTTCCAGCATTGATATTAGGATCGTTAATTGCCCAGAAGCAAAAGTTAATAACATCATAAGGTGATCCGATTCCGATTGTCTGTAAAAATAGGGCATGAGTGGATTGGTTCAAGGTGTTGATGTAAGCAATCGATTTGAATGGCTTATTCTTGATATTTTGTCTCCTTTGTTTATTAGTAAGAGTTGATGGGTCAACTGGAGGTAAAACCACTGGTGGTTATACAACAGGAGGTTAAACCACTGGTGGCTATACAACTGGAGGTTTAGGAGTGCATAGTAATTTTTCTTAGGCAACTGCTAAAGTTAAGATGATAAAAAGACAGGCTATTTTCATTTTTATTTATTGTTTTTGTAAGATTGTTATTATTTATTAATTATATGTACTAAAATCGATCGCTTTTAAACTGAGAATTACTTACAAGTTATCTTTTCTACTCATTTTAAACCGGATCATTAAACAATAACAGGCAGAGTATTTTAATCTCGGTTGTACACAATGTCCTTATTCTCTCATATGATTAACTTTTATGACACCATTACATCCTGGATAAGATTACACCATAATGGCTTTCTAATTTTCTATCAAGGGTAAGTTGCTGATCTCTCTGTTCTAACTACAAAATTTTGATGTAAGAGATGTTTAAATTAAATTCAGTAAAGTGTAATCGACTATTAAAGAGAAATTCATATGGACTATCTTTAATATTTACTTGTGTATACGTGTTGAACAAATTTGCGGATTCATTTGCGTTATCCTTTTCTACTGTTTTTTTTTCCAACCATACAAAAATCCTTCTTTTCTTGTATTATTGAGCTTTCTTTTTTATGTTCTTCGATTCAATTTGTTAAAATATCGCAACACATCAATTGGTTAAATATTTAAAATGCTTTCGAATCAGATCGGTTCTTTACAAATGAAATAATAACTTCGCAATTATGTCTGATAATATATGTTTGCGAGAATCAAGAGAAATACAATATCTTTGATATTCTTTGTATTTGCCTATTACCGTCCATAAAGATTTACATAAACATTAGATTCAAGGCATCCAGCAACATCGCTAAATAGAACTATTTAATCAGCTGCAATACATAGAAAAGTTTAACTTTCATTAATTGAAGAATGACTAAAAGTTTAAGAATGAAAGCAATCATAATTGGATTCATTTAAAGTCACTGGTTTCATTCAATTTTCTGACAAATAGTGCTGATTAGAGAATAGGATATAATTTAATCTTGATCTTCATAGTCACTGCCTTTAAAAAAATAATACAGTTAACCATATGAGATCATTCATTTTTACAAAATCGATTAATTAATTCAAGCTATCTAAAGGAATTCTATAAAATTCATTCAATAACTATCATAGATTTCTTTATAATCGCCTAGTAGCTCTCTCTTAAAAAACCCTTTTTACATTTTTCGCTACAATATCTTATTTTTTTAATGATAGAAGACATCAACTTTATCCAATTTTTAGAAAAAAAAGTTATTTCTAATCTTTAGCTACTAACATTTCTTTGATTTTTCGTTCATAATCAAATTACTTATTAAACTGTCTAGCTGCATAACTAGACCCAAATTGAAAATAGCTCAAACATATTAATTTGCTTTTTTATCAAAATGAGGACACTCAATCAGCCATAAAAACAAAAGAAAGGAAATCAGGAAAAGACATTAGGAGGATAAGTATAAGTTCCAATGAGTAATCAGAATGAATCTAATGCTCAAGGAAATAAAAAACCTTCCAACGCAAGCAATAATTCAAGTTAAAAAAAGGGAAACAATAACAAAACCATTACAAAAACTTCATTCTTCTAACCATCAGATTATTCTCTGTAAAAAAAAAACAAAATGGTATTTTAAATGATCGTAATCAATATAATGCTGTCTATGACACTAGGGATATCTTGAGTGAGGCAGAGAGCTCGTAATTTACAGATTCGCTTAACAACTACCTCAAAGAATGTAGAGGATTCTATGAGCTAAGTGAATACATGGATTTAGGTTCAAAGGATCCCAAAAAAAGTGATATCAAGCATAAAGTTTAGCCCTTGAATATGGAGCATATTCTGATTGGGTTAAAGTGCATTACTAGAGCTCTCAGAAATCATCCTGAGAAAACGGAATCAGTTGTATTGATTTATGAAAAAGAGTGAGATTTTTAGTGATTTTTTCATTTTCTTAAAACCAAATCTCTCTTTCCACTTGTATTTACTTCAGATCTCATGATATTCTGGAATCAGTAATGCAATTATGTAATAGAAAAGGAGTTCGTCTTATTCTCATACAAAAATCACAGAGGTATTTATTTTTTTATCCCTTGATTAAAATCTAATAATTTCATATATTTTTACTCTTTTTTCAGACGTCGCCTGATGGATATAACAGGTGTGAAGAGATTTAACGGACTTGCAATAATGAAATTCAATAAGACAGAAAAAGGATTAGAAAAAGTGAATAGTTTTGCGTCGAAATGTAAATCAAGTTTTACATGGACAATCAATCGTAAGAAATAACATAAATATTCATTGCCTCTTGTTTGTGGCATATTGAAAAATTAGGGGTTTTTTTATTGTTTTTAAGCTGAAGATTTCAAGCCCCTACGACTTAAGGTCTAAACCATCCAAAAAGAATGATCAAAGTTTGAGAATAAATCTATTAAACTTTTGAAAGATAATATGCACTTTAATGTGTGGTTAGTTGGCTTAACTTTTTGTGCTGAAATATCATCATTCCCTTTTTATTTGTTTTGATTGGTTGATTTAAGATAATAAATTTAGCCTTTATATTAAAATTAAACTCAGCTAAATCTAATAAAACGCCAATTAATTATCTTAAAAATGATCTTTTTCCTCTCAAGTTAAGTAGATTTATATTTGTTACGCACTTCTAAATAAATGAATTATTTAAGGTGGGCTAACTCAAATGATTAAGAAAATGACTTAACAAATGAAAATAGCTTGATTATTGAATAATTCCTTTATCCTTCAAGGTTAAATTTGCTAAACGAGAAGAGGTGTGCTCCTAGTATTAATCTATTTTAATTATTTTTATAAAAGAATCCTTTACACCATTCTACCTCTTCCTTACATTTCAATTCTTCCTAAAACAGACAACCAAATAAATTAAATGGGGGGAAATGCTGCTATTTTTTATGATGTTCCTTAAGATTGCTGGTATTATCTAGTTATACTTCAGAGTAACTTAACATCAGAGCGGGGAAGGGAGGGGGTTGTATTGTCATAAAAAAATACTTTTTTTACATTCTTGTGTATATTTTAATTACTGCTCTGAGCAGAGAGATAAATTTAATCATAAAAAATCAGCTGCAAAAAATAAATCTGTAGTTATTTTTTAGAATCTACATCCTCAGAAAGAAAATAAGCAAGAAGATTTAGGTGGTTTTGCTTGGTAAGCGATAAATTATAAAGATGAGATCAAGTAGTTCTTCACATGATAAGAGCTTTCTCGATGAAGACAATTACTCCCCATTTCTATCTCCGAGATTTGAACAAGTGAAGGTCAAATAGATTCTTCGGGCAGGCTTGTAACTTGAAGGATAAACTCCAGACGGAATACCAGTAGATTGTCGTTTAACAGATCACTGCAACTAGTTCAAGAATGGAGCTAAGAGTGATAAAGTAGATAGTAGTTGTGTTTTTGTTCATCCAAGGATGGTTGAAGGAGAAAGAACAGCTTCAAGAAACAAAATCAATCGAAGCACTGTTTAATAGAATAGTGGCTCACTTGATAATTAAACTGATAAAGTCTAAATAAATAAGCTGAAATGTATGCTCACCATGTAGTTGAAACATAAAAACTAAAATGCAAGAAAAATACACGAAAAATATCAATAAAATGGTTCAGAATATGCAATCGATTCTGATGAAAAAGTAGAAAAAATGGATTTTTCAGAAGATTTTTTGCAAAACAATGAGGAACAACTCCACTCGTAAAATCAAGATAGCATTAATTAAAAGAAGTAATCTAAACGTATTTATTAAGAAGACAGGGTTGGGCAAGAAATACCTTGGAAACCACTAAATAAATTTAGAAACTTCTCCTTCGAAACTGAAGCTGCCGAAAGCTCTCAAGGTGAGTTGAAATCCAATGTTGTGACGAAGACAAACAAAAAAAGACACATTTTTCGGCCAGTATTTAGTGCTGTTCTCTCCAAGAAAGGAACTGCTAAAAATCCTTCAGTGCCTTCTTCTGAATCGCAGGAAGAAGATAAGAATTCTTAAAGTAGCAAAAAGACCAGCGATTCTTTATTTGCTATAAAAAATAATCACTTTATGGAGCAAAGATCACTATTTACTAATGAGATACTGGCTTAAAAACATAAAGATCTTTTTGCTCAAAAACCAATCAATAATAATAATAAATAGAATAGTCATAGACTGCTTACTTAAAGACAACCTGTCCGCCCTCTTTCTTGCCTCACTGATAAGAAAAAAAGCTAAGATATATCTTCCCATTCTTAATAGCCACGCATCCACGCTACATAGAAGAACCTTCAGAATATTATGTATCAGTAATATTCTGTGGATATCTATAATAATAAGAGATAAAATGTAAGAAAAGAATATGAAGAGATTGACCATTCATTTGTTTCACCATCAAAGTTATTGCCTTATCTTTCAGATGAAATATCAAGTTAATCAGATTAATTCTAAGCTATCAATGGGTTTTAAATAAACTCTTGCCCAAATACTGCAGGTGTTATGAAAAGTAGAGTTAAAATAGTGGATCACAATAAGAGTACTAATATTAAAACTTTCGATGCAATGAGAAACAAAAGATCTAGCTCTTTGTAGAGTTAAGATATCTAGACTATGAAACCAAAAACTTTAGAGAGAGAAAATATCTAAGAAATGTAAGTAAAACATATCCCGGCACCAGCAACTCCAAAAAAGGAACTCATTCGAAAAAATCTCGAAATGCTTGGAAAATTATCAACTAATGACATATCTCTTCTAACTCCAGAAAAACAAATTTCTGCTTCAAAAACAGAAAATGTCAATAGGATTAAGGATACTAAGGATAAATCTAGAAGGTGTTCCAGAAATGATTTATTTGATCAAATCACTAACTCTACAAGACAAAACTCATTGCATCTTGAACTTCATCTCGCTTCTTTATAAGGTATTGAAGAAAAATAACAAAAATAAAGAATCAACCCAAATGTTCTACTTCCTCAACCAAAAAACGAATAAAAAATATCATATCTTCTCTCAATCTTGCAATAAAACAATAACAATTAAAGTACTCCCTCAAGAAAAGGAATATCTTTAACACCTCTTTCTGATCTTCCAGTATTTATCAACAAATTCGTGTTTTCTGAAGAAAAAGCACATACTCTTGATGTAATGAACAATCAACTACATTACAAGCCTTGTTCCTTCTCTAGCTTATAAAATCTTAGCATGTGTTGAGATTGCTAGCATATTAACAAAATTTAACAAACTTAATATTATTAACAAATCAAGTAACAAAAATATTATATTAAACAAATTCTATTAAAAATATGTAACAAAAATAATGGAGAATCTTAATTGAAAATAATAAATCATCTCTGTTTAAATACTTGTTTCTTTATTTTCATAATTCGCGAGATACAAAGATATTCTCATGGAATATAAACTAATTTGAAGCAAAGTATATTCCACCTGAATTAGAATTCTTGTTTACTTGCACTCATTTAGGAATTTTTCAGAGGAAGGGTAAGGAAAGAAAAGAATAAGAATTCAGCTTTAATATCCAACCACAAAAATAATTTCCCCCTCTGTGATTTGAAAGTTAGGAATTTGCATAGCGGATAGTGAAACAGACAGACACCAACGTCTGCCAATCAGTAAATATCCATCATCGTAATATGGATAACTTTGACTGCTCAATAAACAATAGATTCTTCTACTCTTCATAAGAGCCATTGTATGAGTGCTCAAACATTCGGGTATTCTATGGATTAGATCATGCAAGCAATACAAAAATCTTCATTAAGCTGATCGATGATGATTCATTCCAAGAATCAAATAGATCTTAAGCTTAAGCTTCAAAACAACACTGGAGATAGTATAATGTTTAACTTTACGCTAATTTAGCATCTTCCAATTCAACTCGGGAGTTCTCTCAAAAAACAATTGACATTATTGCACTTACTTAACAAAGAACAGCGATCATTTTCTCTTGTAGCAACACTCTAGGCACACTAGCTGATTCTCTGAAAAATGCAAAAAGCCTAGACGAGCCAGATGCACTGCTAATTCTCAAATATGTTGCATTGGGAATTCAAGAATTTCACTCTAGAGGACTAGTTCATGGATCTATTTGTCTTGATAACATAGCCATAACGGAAGGAAGCTTTGAAGTTACTTCCCATGCTCTCAACGGTATCGAATACCAAGACATTTCTGAATAATTAACACCTGAATCTCGTCATAGTCTCTTCTATCTTGCACCTGAGATACTCGAAATATACGATGATCCTTCTTAGATTTTACTTCCAACGGTATTATCTGATTCGTGGGCGTTAGGAATCCTCTTTTTTCGGTTACTTAGAGGGAAGTTTCTCTACGCTGGAGACTCTAGTGATGATGTATTAGACGCGATATTCTCTCATAACACATAACTTCCTGGATGGCTTGATGTAATCCAAGAAAAAGAAGGTGATTTTCCTCATTAAATATCAAAGCAAAGTGAATAATTACTAACTTAACTTCTCTCAAGAGACCCTTAACGCCGACCTTCTATTTCGGATGTGCTTTCTAGTGAGCTTCTGCAATTGATTCGAATACCAAATAAAAATGGTGAATAAGATTAAACTAATAAAAGTATCTTCAAGAGCTTGCCATCATCAATATTAGCTTAATCTACGTTTTTCAGTGAAAGCAAACTAAAAAATGACTTAAACGCTTATGCCTGTGAAGAGTTATACTTTGGAATTGGATTAGATGGACCTGTGAGGTTAAAAATCATAAATTTAAGTAGCAACAACGAAATCAACGAACAATACATGCTTTCTCTCTAAAGATTCCGCTCTTTATCGATTAAAGACACATATGGAAGAAACCTCCTTGTGAGCATCAAAGAAATAGCTAAATCACCTGGTAAGTTGTTTCTTTTAGTCGACTACAGTAGCTAAGGCAGTTTGCATGAATATCTAGCTCGTCGTAAAAACACAAATCAAAGAAGTGTATGGGATGTCAATGGCGCACTCGTGATGCATAGGCTCCTGAACACGATGATAAAAGTACATCCTTAGATATAATTTTTATGCGGACTCTTTGCAAAGAATACTTACGTCCATCAAGAAATGGCCAGAATTGGGGAGCCGATGTTATTAAACGAAGCAGTTCTCAGTGAAAAGAAGTCTATGCTTGATATTATAGCACCTGAATGTAAGTAAATAGCAGAGAGTATTAATGGAAGGTATGATTATCCTAAAGCAGATATTTGGAATTTTGGGTTTTTACTCTACAAGATGATTTATGGCGAAGATCCAATTTTTGATATATAATAAAAGCCTATTTTCCCTCAATAGCAATATCAAGGAGCAAGTGAAAGTCTTAAAAATATCATTCGCTCTTGCTTAAGCTATTCAGAGTAACTTAGACCTGATTGGGAAATGACTACTAAGAGCTTGCAACAAGAGCAAAATGATTAAAAATACAATTTAATTATCTATCAAGTAAGCAATCAAGACGAAATGCACTTCATAGGAAGTGAAGATGATGAGGAGAATATGAAACAAAAGAGAAAGAACAAGAATAATAGGTAATAGATTAACAAAAATAAGGATTAATTCAATGAAGGTGAAGGAGATAATAATAAAGGAAAATATTTCTAAAAAGGTCAGAAAAGAAAAAGTTAATTATACGGCGAATATGATGCGCAGAGTTAAAAAACAGCAAGTGACTCATACACTAATGGATTTGGGAATTTTCATCGTCCAACTGAAGAAGATGGAGGTCATTTTAAAGAAGAAGAATTCATTGTATTACCAAGAGCAACTGGTGATTTCAACATGAATTAAAGTAATGTTAGTGAATATTAATTCAGAGATTTTAATGAAGAAGATGAAGGGATAATTGCTGATTATGAACCTCCAAGAGCGGTTACTTCGAAAGTATAATTTAATAGCAAAAATAGAAATACGTATTTGAGTAAAGTGCAGATGGTTAAGGGTAGTTACATGAGTTCTGCGAAGTTAGAACCTTTTGAGAATTTAAATGTTAAAGGTAGTTAGATTATTGCTTCGAATGTGCTTTAAGAGTATTTGCCTCCTGAGGAATTCGTCAAACCTTTGAAGAATACTCCTGAAATTATCCCTACATAATCGTTTGGAGGATCAGTAGGAAGGGTGGTTAAAATAGGTATCAAAATTGCTGCCGTTTTAATTCTGTTTTTCGCACTGTAAGAATTTTCTAAAATATCTTAAATTTTAGGAATTTTTCCTAATAAATGAATTTTTCAACTTATACTAAGGATTTTCGTTTTATTTTGGTAGTTTTTTCAGAAGCAGCGTAGTGAATTCTTGGGATGCTATCGGAAACCAAGGTAACATGAAAGTAATCACTGCGAACGTAATAACTGGAACGCATTCATAAGTTTAACAAAGTTAAATTATATCATTAAGTACCGGGTAATTTATGAAAACCAGTGTGAATTTCTCCTCGATGAAGATGCTAAACGGCTGCTTGGATAACCTTGCGTTCGAGGAATACACAAATGAAAAATCGATACTCGATATTTTCAATTCTGCATTCTTCTTTTTCTATGCGTTCTTTTGCTTTCTGTCATTTCTCTCGATCCTAGCAGCGAAATGTTACCATATATTTAAATTAGATTGGTACACAATCATCTTCAATGCGAGGAATGGCGTACTTAGCCCTCAGAATAAACATCTCATAGCAGCTTAAATATTTGCTCATTTTGAGTTTTCTTTTGTTTACTACTGCCACTATTAGATCTTTAACTTATTCTATTATATCTAATTCGATCCTTGCCTTGGTGTATCTACTACCACCGCTGGATTACCTGTTCTTACTGAGACATCTTAGCTGATTTTAGGAGGTAGAACAGGGTACTTTTTTGCTAAAATCGTCTGCACACTTGGTTTATTTGGATTCTTGCATTATGTATTTATCATTGCATTTGTCAAAAATCCTCTGAGAATGTCTTAGATTCTAGGATAAAGAATCCATTTAGCTGCTCGCCTAGTCAGCTATATCTTTGGCTGTTGGTTTCTTTGTAGAATAGGATTATTTCTAGTATTCCAGCCTACTTATTCATTCGATAGAATAGGGTTTATATCAGCTACATTAGGGAATGGAGAATACAAATCAGTATTTGGATTTATCCCTGAAATCACTGAGTTGATTCTGATTGTTGTTGATGTATCTATTGAGGTATTATTCAATTTAGCTGGAACGTAAATTAAAAATAAGATCAACTAAAAGTCGCCAAAGCGGAAGAGAGAAGAAGAATAATAAATATAATTTAAACAAAACCCTATTGGTATTCTTGAAAATGTCAAGAGTAATATGAGATTGACTTAGAAGAATAACAGTAGATTTCTTTAGAGGAATCCATCATTTCAGTCAAAGCAAATTGATTAGAAATTGCATGCTAAATGAAAAGTTATCTGATTGGCAAGTGTAATGTGCTTGCTATGAGAATAGCGCGATGATTTTCATCTGAAACAAATGAATATTAATAATTATTAAAATATTTATATTAACTATTGTATCTTGCTGTCAAAATATTATTTTTATTTTAAGATTGTAAATGAGTATCTTTGCTGTAAGTTAGTTAGTCATTGTAATTAAAAGAAGAAAGTGTCAAATAATCTACAATTTAATGTCAGTATTCATTTATTTTTTGAATTAGCCAAACATTCAGATCAAGATTTTGGTGGTTTTTTTGGTAATTAATTAAATTGGTTTTTTTAAAAGTTAAACTCAGAAAATTATTAAACATTACTTGCTAAACACATCTAAAATCAACCAGTGGTTTCATGGCGTTAACAAACATATTCATATGCTGAATCATACTAAGTAAGGTTAAACATGTATTATAAGCTAAAAATAGAACTATTTCTTTTCTGATTGTTTGAATGTTATTAAAAAAGAAAAGAGTAGCAAATGCTGCAATTATATTGATTCATAAGTAAATTTCATCCATAGAACTAAATTTAACGCAATTAAATTAATAAAGTAGGTTTGTTTTTGCTAAAAACAAGGCAAGTTGCAAGAAAGGAGAAAAGAAGAACAGGCACAAACACTGCAGATTATTTGATGAAAAGAAGGTAAGATTATTGTTCTGAAAATATAAAGATAAAAAAATTATTTGGGTTGACAAATCATGCAAAAGTTAGTTTGGAAAGCATGAGATCAATATAATTAATCCAAGCATTAGTAGTATGGATCTATCTGAGTTCGAAAATTGAGGGGTTTTGTGAGAGGGGGGAGCGAGAGAAAAACATTGAGAAACTCAACTAATTTATAAATTAACAATAATCACAAATAAGTTAGGCAATAATCTGTGTGATAAATACATACTACTAATCTGACAAATGAAAATCGTCCCTTTGGAGACACTGAATTTTACCCAAGAAATCGAAGAAAAGAAATGGTCAAACTACTGTGAGGAAGAATACATAGGAACTTATATTATGCTTCCTAAGTTCTTGAAAATTTTTCGCGGGAAATCTCAACAAATTCTCAATCAAAGAGTTTTTATCTATCAGAATTGTAGCATGTGTGTAGGTGAGATTATTTGCTTTGTCCTCGTGCTTACTGGCTTAGGTCTTTTCTTTGGATTCGCCTATGGAGATGACTCGTTATCAGGAACGGCAGCTTCAATACCTTTAAGTAAGATTTATATTTCAAAAGAAGAATTCTTTTAAAACCCATCCCTTTTGCTCCTCCTAACATTCTCATTTTTATCTCATAAAATATTTAGTGCTTTGCTTGATCTTCACAACGAAAAATTCTTTCTTGACCTTTCTCTTTGGAGTCTGCTACGAAAGAGGAATCTTTTGGCACAAGATATTTGGATGGCTCACACTCCTAGGTGGATTGCTTCACATGGGTAACTCAGCATACAAGAAAGACAGTGGTTGGCTAGTTCTTGCTAGTTTAGGCTTCATAATGATTTTTAGTCTTTAACCTATTCGCTTGAAATTCTATGAACTTTTTCTACGTCTTCACTGGATTGGTTTCATCGCAATGGCTGTTGGGATCTTTTGGCATGAGATTCTTCTTGGATACATAGGAATCGGTTACTGGACACTAGATTTTCTTATCAAGTAAATTATCTTTCTTCTATGTTTAATGTACACCCAGTATCCCTCCCCAGAAGTTTCCATTTGTTAATTATAATTCAGTATTTGAGAGATATTTATAGAAAATTAAAATACTAATTGTCAATTTTTAATAGGCTTGCAGTCATCTAAAGATACACAAAAAATGCTTCCAAAGTTCATTTAACGAAAGTCTCTTCGAATGTTGTTAAAGCTTAAGTTCTGAATCATACTGTGCCTTTTATTAGTGGACAATACATCTACATCTGCATTCCTTAGATCTCTTATTTTGAGTGGCATCCTTTTGGCATTCAATCTTCGAAAGGAGAGAAAAAATTAGAACTCTACATGAAAGTTACTGGAGATTGGACGACTAATGCAATGAAATTAGCAGCATCTTCTCCAGAAGGTGCAAAAGTTGATGCTTATTTCAGCGGTCCTTACAGTTTTCCAAGTATAGATTTATCCAGTGATTTTTATAAATCATTTATTCTGATTGGCGGTGGGATTGGTGTCACACCGATTATCAGTATGACTAAATCTCTCATTGAACAAAAGCGTCAAGGAAGGCCTATCACAAAACTTATGCTTCTCTGGACAACACGAGAGAAAGATCATTATGAAGATATTATGTCAGAGAAATATATTAACTCTTTACTGGAGAAGGAAACTTTCAAAAATGGAAATTCTTATTATGAATCATTTTTCCATTTTTCAGGAGATACAAAAACAACTGAAGGTGAGAAATCATCGATAAGAGATTTAGAAAGTTAAAACAGTGCTAGATTTATTACTTCTCGACCAAATATTAAAGAATATATTAAGAAATTAAGAGATATTGCTGCAGCGAATGGTGAAACGCAAATAGCTGTTCTTGTATGTGGTCCTGAAAAGCTCATTACATCAGTCTAGGAAATATCGAAATAGATTTCTAATGATACTGTTAGAGTTGATGTCCATGAAGAAGTCTTTATTCTATGAGATATTTAGCTATTTCAATAAGAGTAAGAGAATATCTTTAACTTTCAAAATTAAGGATGTGTGTATGATGTCGCAAAACAGCGTAGCAAGCTCTTTCTAGTGCCACTCAAATCAAAGAAAGTTAAATCTACTACTTTCTAGTTTGAATAACTGCATCAAAGAACATCTTAACCATAAAAAATAATAGATATCACAATTGAAAATATTGCAAAAAATGAGTCAAAAAAGGATAATTATTTATTTAACTTCTGTTGGCACAATATATTTCTTTGTGTTTTTATTGTATTATTTTTCATTTGAATTATTTTTCATCTAAGTTTTATTAATTCAATAGTAGTTTTGAAGGTTTTTTAATTAAATTAAATAGATAAAATCATTTGAGTTTGTGTCAGTTAATGACCCTAATTGTTTATTCTTTGATCTTGAAGATATTTTTTTAATAATTTTTTTTCGAAATAATAATTAAAACAAATCCAACTAATTTTGTTAAAAATAATCAATAAT
>Ga0302271_10000460_pt1 | contig 39808 bp, 25 predicted proteins | sample III_Bog_N1_1_FD_198767 | JGI IMG/M metagenome (GOLD analysis project Ga0302271, IMG submission 198767) | Peat permafrost microbial communities from Stordalen Mire near Abisko, Sweden - III_Bog_N1_1 | ecosystem: Environmental > Terrestrial > Soil > Wetlands > Peat | place: Sweden: Abisko...
AAGGAGTTGCTCTCCCGGATCTTTTTCCGCTGTAACTCCTCCCGAAAAATTTCCTGCCGAAAATTTATATTTTGTCAGGATTTTCCAAATTGAGCCGAGAGATGCCGTATCTCTTGTTCCTGCTTTTATGGAAAAATTTGAGATCAAATTATTTCTCCAGTGGGTTGAGTCCGAAACAAAAGATGATTTATAATCAAGGGTAATAAAAGGGATTATCATTCCTGCTGTCTCTCTGTCAAATCCGGGAATAGCAGCCAGCTCATATACCGAAACCATTTTCCCGGATGATCGAACATAATCTGCAAGTGCCTTTACCTGGAAATCTGACAGGAAAAAAAGGCGTGATATTTCATCCTCAGAAGAGGAATTTATTTTTACAGGATTTTCAGTAAGCTCTGTCAACCGTTCTAAATAAGTAGATACGGCATCAGGGTCAGACTCATCTGCAGCCAGCTCTTCCGCAATATTTATAATTGTTTCCGAAAGTCTTGCCTCCTGACCAACGACAATCGAAGGGAATATAATCATTAGAAATATCATTAAAATTTTTGTCATTATTGAGCCTGATAAATATTCACCAAATCAAATAATTACACAGAGGTCCACAGAGAAGACACAGAGATCCACCGAGTTTAGATTATGAATCTTCTAATTCCATTTCTTAAAGATGTTACATTGAAATTTATTAATAGGCCAAGAGTTTTATTAGAAAACTTCATATAAGTAAGTATCTGAGCTTCATGAACCGGGTTAAATTCATCAACAACTTTCAGTTCAACTACCACTAGATTTTCCACCAATAAATCGATTCTATAACCACAATCCAGTTTAATGTCCTTATACACGACTGGCGTAGGCTGCTGTCTTTTAATATTTAAACCGTTATTGACTAATTCATATGACAAGCATTCTTCATATGCAGATTCCAGTAATCCGGGTCCTAGTCTTTTATGCACCTCTATGGCACAACCAATTATCTTTTGTGTAATCTCATTTAATTCCATGACTACCATTTTATAATCTCTGTGTACTCTGTGTCTTCTCTGTGTACTCTGTGTCTTCTCTGTGTACCTCTGTGTCTTCTCTGTGTACTTCCGTGTCTTCTCTGTGTACCTCTGTGTCTTCTCTGTGGAACTCAGTGTCAGTTTTTTAACGCTATTTAGGAATTGTACCCTATTCTATATCATCCTTTGGGGTTAATGGAGTTCATTTTGGATTTCATTTTACAGATTAATGGATTTTAAAAATTAGTGATGCGGAAGATGTTATTCCAAGCTTTTCATGAGTTCTGAATCCAATATCGATCTGAACAATCTTTGCCAGAAATCCCAGCCCCAAGCTGAATGAATTATTCTCAGTACTGAATCCACCCCGTAACCAGAAATTTTTTGCAGCTTCATATTCAAACCCTGTTCTGAGTATCAGCATGCTCCCGCTACTCATTTCAGCTTCAAGTCCTGCGAATAGTAATTTATTAAGACTTGTTCCGGCTCCAACCCTTATTGTGGAAGGCAGATAGGATTTCCTGAGTGAATTGGGTACCGGATTAAAAAGATGAATTCCGAAACCTGTAGTCGCGGAGATCTTTATAAGTAATCCTGCCTCGCATGTTAAAGACTGAACATTATTATATTCTCCCGAAGTCCTGACTGAAAAATAATCGATTTGAATTCCTGCGGATATTTTTTCCGAGAGTTTTAAACCACATCCAAGACCCGCAAAATCCCTGGCGAAATCAGAATAACCGAAATGTGAATATATTGCTCCCAGAGATGCTTTTCCTGCAGGGATTATCAACCCCGCAGTTCTGGTGCCTAGTTCTTTGATTCCGAACCTGTTTTCATAATTAAAACCTGTAGTCAGAGAGTTGTAATGAGGTAATATTGCCTGGTTGTGAAAGGAAGACCAGAAACTATCATGTGTGATACAAACAAGTCCGGTACCAGTTTCCGCTGCTCCTGCTGAAAGACGATAAGGGTCTCCGCCTGAAGCTGTTAAAGAGGTAAAAATTAGTAAAGAAGAAACAGATATTTTCAGCAGCGAGCTCAACTGTTTCAATAAATATTACCCTAAATATACAAAAAAAATCAATCCGTTTAGAGGATTGATTCAAATTTTTATCTCAGTGTTCCTCTATGTCTTCTCAGTGGCTCTCAGTGTAATAAAAAAGTATTAAGAACTTTCATATAGTTACGCTGAGGGGGCACAGAGGTCCACAGAGAAAGTAATTTAGTTGGTTTTGAAAGGATATTTTACCCCTTTAAGTTCTTCATTTGCTTCAACGATCTTCTTTTTTAGGGATGCCTTGTACTTTACGACCTCTGACATTACAGCTTTGTCGCCGGTGGCAATTATCTGAGCTGCCAGAATCCCCGCATTTTGTGCTGCATTAACTCCAACGGTTGCCACAGGTATTCCGGGAGGCATCTGAAGGATTGAAAAAATTGAATCAAGTCCTTCCAGAGATGCTTTTATTGGTACCCCGATCACAGGAAGTGGGGTCATTGAAGCAATTACACCCGGGAGATGGGCTGCCATACCTGCAGCAGCTATAATCACTTTTATTCCTCTGGATTCAGCATTTTTTGCAAATTTCTCAACCTCTTCCGGTGTCCTGTGAGCTGAGAGAGCATTCATCTCGAAAGGGATCCTGAAATTATTTAAAATCTCTGCTGCTTTTTCCATAACAGGAAGGTCGGAAGTGCTTCCCATTATAATGCTGACTATAGGTTCCATTGAAAATATTTTAATTTAACATGTTGATAAGGACAAAAATAAGCTATTATTTTCATATTTTCGCACCGGCTAACATTTCAATTATTTGTCAATGAAAGAAATCCGTATACTAGATAAAAAGTTCAGGGAATATCTGACGGAAGATGTAATTCAGAAGAGAATCGAAGAACTTGCGAAGCAGATTAATAATGATCTCGCCGGGCAGGAGGTCGTCTTCCTTGGAATCCTGAATGGCGCATTCCTTTTTGCAGCAGATCTTTTCAGGCGTATTGATTTCCCGGCCAGGATTTCTTTTGTTAAGCTCGCTTCATATAAAGGAACAACCTCTCAGGGGACCATAAAGGAATTGATCGGATGGAATGAAGATATCAGTAATAAGACTATTGTTGTAATCGAAGATATAGTTGATACAGGGAATACTCTGGAACGTATTGTTGATGAGCTTGTTATTAGAAAAGCAGCTGAAATAAGGATTTCTGCTTTGCTTTACAAACCTGAGGCATATTTAAAAACGATCCCGCTGCACTACATCGGCTTTGAAATACCTAACGATTTCGTAGTGGGATTTGGCCTGGATTATGACGGTTTCGGACGTAACCTGCCAGCTGTATATTCTTTGATTAAATAATTAATAATTCGTAATTAATAATTCGTAATTAAATTTGATCTATGGTTAATTTTTTGATTTTTGGCCCTCCCGGGTCAGGTAAGGGAACACAGTCAGTAAGACTGGCAGAGAAATTCAATCTTGTTCACCTTTCCACAGGTGATATGCTTCGTGCCGAGATTAGTACCGGCACAGAACTGGGGAAGAAAATGAGTCTTATTATGTCTAAAGGGGAATTAGTCCCTGATGAGGTAGTTATCGAGATGATCGCATATAAGATTGATCACAGTAAAGGATCAGCAGGATTTCTTTTTGATGGCTTTCCCCGCACTGTTGCCCAGACTGTTTCTCTAGAAAAAATGTTAAATGACAGGCAAATGAGGATAGATCAGATGCTTGTCCTTGATGTTGATCATGATGAACTGGTAAAGAGACTTATAGCAAGAGCGGAACTTTCAGGACGACCCGATGATAAAGACCCTGCAGTTATCGAGAACAGGATCGATGTTTATAAAGAAAAAACCGAACCAATAATTGAATATTGCAATAAGAAAGGATTGTATCAGCCGGTGAATGGCATGGGTACGATTGATGATATATTCGGAAGGCTTTCCGGGTACATGAAAAAGTTAGTTTAAAAACCACTGTAAAACTCTATGTCTTTTTTGTGTTTCTCTGTGGTAGTTCTTTAAATTAGTTACACAGAGTTCCACAGAGGAGGCACAGAAAGCCACAGAGAAAAAATATGTCTATGTCAGGATCGAATTTTGTTGATTATGTAAAAATTTATTGCCGCTCGGGTACAGGTGGTGCCGGTTCAGCTCATTTCCGAAGGGAAAAGTTTGAACCAAAAGGTGGTCCGGACGGTGGTGACGGAGGAAGAGGTGGACATATTATCCTGAGAGGGAATGATCAGATGTGGACCCTATTACATTTAAAATATCAACGTCATATATTCGCTGAGAATGGCACCGGAGGGAGCAGACAACAGTCAACGGGAGCTGAAGGTAAGGATGTTATTGTTCAGGTTCCTCTGGGTACAATTGCCAAAAACGCTGAAACCGGCGAGCCAATCTTTGAAATAACGAAGAATGGTGAAGAAAAAATTCTGGCAAGAGGAGGCAGAGGCGGTCAGGGAAATGTCCATTTTAAATCGGCTACTAACCAGACTCCCAGATATGCACAACCAGGAGAAGCAGGCATTGAGGAAGAATTCATCCTTGAGCTTAAGATCCTTGCTGATGTAGGCCTGGTTGGATTCCCCAATGCTGGGAAATCGACACTTCTTTCTGTAGTATCTGCTGCAAAGCCAAAAATTGCGGATTATGCTTTTACTACGCTGGTACCAAACCTCGGGATTGTAAGTTACCGAGATGATAAATCTTTCGTAATTGCAGATATCCCGGGCATTATTGAAGGTGCTCATGAGGGAAAGGGATTGGGAATCAGATTTCTACGACACATTGAAAGGAATTCAATGCTTCTTTTCCTTGTCCCTGCCGATAGCAAGAGCATCAAGGATGAATATGAGATACTGTTGAATGAGTTAAAAATGTACAACCCTGAGCTCCTGGATAAAAAACGGGTTCTGGCTATTTCAAAAGCAGACATGCTTGATGAAGAACTGATAAAGGAAATTCGAACTGATCTGCCTGATATACCCAGAGTATTCATCTCATCTCTCACGAATCAGGGCATTGTTACATTAAAGGATATGATCTGGAAAGTACTTAACTTCGACTGATTTTAAAGATGCTTGAACGAATTGACCAGCAGCTTTTCTTATTTCTCAATTCACTTAACTCTCCATTTTGTGACCAGGTGATGCATGCTATAAGCGGCAAACTAATTTGGGTACCGCTTTACCTGGCAATTCTTATTTATCTTGGAATTACTTACAAGAGAAAATTTCTAATAATTCTTATTTTTATAATTCTTGCAGCTACTCTTGCTGATCAGTCATCAGTGATTGTGAAAAATATTGTTCACCGGCTCCGTCCATGCCATGAGCCTGCACTGGCCGGTCTGGTTCATCTGGTAAATGGAGATTGTGGCGGCGTATACGGTTTCGTTTCCTCCCATGCCACAAACTCCTTCGATGTTGCCTTTCTCAGCCTGCTCTTTATTAAAAAAAGATGGTATACAATAAGTATCATTATCTGGGCAACTGTAGTTGGATATAGCAGGATTTATCTTGGGGTTCATTATCCCGGCGATGTTTTTTGCGGTTCTTTATTAGGGGCTTTTATAGGTTGGAGTATGTATAGTCTTTATGCACTTACTGATAATAAAATACTTAAGAATAAACCTTACTTTAATATAATCCGCAATCGTCCGCCCATTCAAAAAGTTTAAAATATATGTATTGCTTAAACCTGAAATCGTTTGACCCTTTCTTTAATCTTGCGATTGAAGAAATTCTGCTTAAAAACAGTACAAATGAATATTTTATACTGAGTGTCAATAATCCATCTGTCATCATCGGTAAGCATCAGTCAGGTCATCAGGAAGTTGACACACGATATGTCAGTAAAAACATGATTCCGGTGATAAGAAGAATCACCGGCGGTGGAACTGTATTCCACGATCGTGGAAACCTTAATTTCACTTTTATCAGGGAAAGTGAAAGCGGCAAACAGGTTGACTTCAGGAAATACACCCAGCCCGTCATTGATTTCTTAAAGTCAATGGGTATAGATGCAAAATTTGAGGGTAAAAGCGATTTGAAGGTTGATGGCTACAAGGTATCAGGGAATGCAGAGCATATATATCATAATCGTGTCCTTCATCATGGGACACTTCTTTTCAGAAGCTCTCTGGAAATGTTGCGCAGTTCTTTAAGGAAAGACGTATCCTGCTATACATCAAGAGCTGTGGCGTCGAATCCTTCTACCGTAATGAATCTTTATGAGATGATGAATTGCGTGGAGGACATCAGTGAACTCAAAAGAACAATGATAAATTACTTTCTGAGGAATGACCCGGGTCTCGAGCTTTTTGAACTTACCCAGGAAGAGACAGACCTGGCGCAGTCCTTGTCTGATTCAAAGTATAAAAGCTGGGAGTGGAACTGGGCTTATGGTCCGGAATACAGGTTTACAAACACTTTTGAGATCCTGGAAGCTTCGCATTTATGCAGCATGTTCGTTAAGGAAGGAGTAATCAGGGAGTGCAGTATTGATGGGAGCGATCTGATGAGGAAAATGTCAAAAAAAATTCCGGGATGCAGACACATGGTAGGTGATTTATCTGACCTCTTCAGGAAAGAAAATGTTATTTTAGCAGAAGAAGATATCTATAATTTCTTTTAATTTATTACTTTCCCGAGAAGTTTTTCTCTGAGATTCTCTGTGACTTCTCCGTGGCTCTCTGTGTAAGTTTTAATTTTTTTGTTGCACTGGGGTTCGCAAAGGAGGCACAGAGTTACACAAAGAAGAAGGTAAAAAAATCTTAATGGATATTATTAAATCAATAATCGTCTGGTTTATAGGCATTTGCTTTATTGTTATTACATTCCCTCTCAACCTGCTTGCATGGTTGCTTGTATTTCCCTTCGACAAAAATAAAGCAGTGATCCATTGGCTGCTAATGTATCAAAGCTTTATTCTGGTATATCTGATGCCAATCTGGCGTGTAAAAATTGAAGGGCGCGAAAAAGCGAATAGGGGCACTACGTATGTTATAATATCAAACCATCAGTCCACTCTGGATATATTGATATTAAACTGTCTGAGGTTTAAATATAAGTGGGTATCAAAAATCGAAATTAATAAGGTACCGGTAATAGGTTGGTACTTAAGAATGGCAGATTATATTATCGTTGATCGTGGAAATGAAGAGAGCAAAATTGAAATGCTCGACAAGTCTTATAAGTTTCTTAAAAAAGGAATTTCGGTCATGTTGTTTCCTGAGGGTACCCGCTCTCTCAATAATGACATTGGATTCTACAAGAGGGGAGCATTTCAGCTCGGGCTTGAAGCAAATGTTTCACTTCTGCCGGTTCTTATTGATGGTACAGGAGGTATTCTTCCAAAACACGGCCTTATTTTTGGAAGTGGACATCAGATAAGAATAAGAGTGCTCGATCCGGTTAATCCATCTGATTTTGGTACACACACTCCGGAAGAACTGGCTTTAAAACTAAGTACCTTTATGGCTTCAGAATTAAAAGTGTTAAGAGCTGGCAAGTCTTTATAATGACTCAAAGTCCTTCATATCGCAGAATTCTGACCAGAATGGGGTATTATAATTATCAGAATGGACTGATATCCCGTCATTTAAATCAGGAAGACAGCTGGGCGTATCACCTTGATCAAAGCAGGAAGTTCATAATTAAGGCTATCGAATTGTATTCCCCTGAAAAGATAACAGTCCTTGGCAGTGGTTGGTTACTTGATTTCCCGATGGCGGAGCTTGCCGAAAGAACCAGTAAGATTTACCTTATTGATATCGTTCATCCTCCTGATGTTATAAAGCAGGTTTCCATTTTTAATAATATTGAATTGATAGAACAGGATGTTACCGGCGGACTTATAGGTGAGGTTTGGCAGAGATGGAGTAACTATACGTTTTTTAGCAGACCTCAGACCCTTAAAAACCTGATTGTACCTGATTATAAATCTGCCGCTGATCCTGGGATGGTTATATCACTGAATATCCTGACTCAGCTGGAATCATTAATCATTGATTTTATCAGAAAGAGATCAAAAGTCAAAGAAGAAGAATTCGATATATTAAGAACTGAAATTCAGAAAAAACATATTGAATTTCTTAATAAGTATAAATCGGTTCTTATAACAGATTATGAAGAAGTTATAACTGGCAAACATGGTGTGGAGAAAATAGTCCCGACATTGTTTACCGGGCTTCCTTCAGGCCGGCTAATTGAAAAATGGACCTGGAATTTCGATTCCAAAGGCGTTGATTTATATAACAGCAGGAGCAAACTGAAGGTAATTGCAATAATAAATTGAATAAATGAATAAAGAGAAGTTAGTGGAGCAATATCTGAATGCTGCATCATCCTACCGCGATCTGGAAAAAAATGAGGAAAGGATAATTTTGATTATATCGGTTTTCAGGCTGATTACATTTTTTGGCGGCGTATTCCTTATATGGCTGGGTCTTACAAAGAGCATTTCTGCCGGTTTCTATCTGACGTTCATTTTGGTTGTTTTGTTTCTATTTCTTCTGAAGCTTTTTTTGAATCATTCTGAGAAGAGAATGTTCCTGGCAAACATGGTTACAATTAATAATAATGAAGCCAAAGCTCTCATGGGTGATCTCACACCGTTTGATCCGGGTAATTCTTATACAGATATTAAACACGACTTTTCTTTTGATGTAGATCTGTTTGGGCCATCCTCTCTTTTTCAATATCTGAACCGTACAGTTTCGGGTTACGGCAGGGATATTCTGGCAAACTGGTTAGCTGAACCATTCAGTCTCTCACTAACCCTGAAGGAACGCCAGGCTGCCATAAGTGAACTCGCTTTCAAAGATAAATGGAGGCAGGAATTTATAGCCTCTGGTATGAAAAACAGAATCGAAAAAAAAGATATTTTTAGCATACTGAGATGGATTGAAGAATCGGGATTCATTAGTTCCTCCATGGTTTCAAGAATCCTTCTCATATTAATGCCGGCAGCTGCAGTAATATTCCTTGCTCTCTGGATAACAGGAGCGATTTCCTATACTCTGTTTGCAGTTATTTTTCTTATTAACCTCTTTCATGTTGCGTTTGGCTTAAAAAGAACGAATGATATACATAAGGTTTTGTCGAGAAAATATGATCTTTTATCCTCAATGAATGATCTGCTTAAAGCATTTGAGAATGAACCTTTTGAGTCATCTGTTTTAAAGGAAATAAAGAGGAACATTTCAGGAAAAGATGATTCAGCTTCTGTTTCCGTCAGAAAACTGGGTAAGCTAATTCAGGCTTTTGACAGCCGCAACAATGTGATGGTTGCGTTTGTACTGAACGGTTTGTTTTTGTGGGATTATCAAAGTATTTACAGGCTCGAAAAATGGAAATCGGAATACCGGAAACAGTTCCCGATGTGGCTTGAAATGATAGGTCAGGTTGACGCATATATTAGCCTCGGTAATTATGCATTTAACAATTCGGAATTTTCATATCCGTCAATATCAGAGGATGGAAATGTATTTTTTGCTAAACAGCTTGGACATCAGTTGATTGACAAGAGCAAAAGAGTATGTAATGATTTTTCACTTGGACAGAAGGGAAATGTATGTGTCATTTCCGGTGCAAACATGGCAGGGAAAAGCACTTTCCTGCGTACCGTTGCTATAAACTACATTCTTGCAATGACAGGGGCTCCTGTATGTGCTGCCGAAATGAGGTTTCTTCCGTCGAAGATTTTTACCAGCATGAGGACAGTGGATTCTCTTTCCGATAATGAATCATATTTTTATGCAGAGCTCCGGCGACTGAGTATATTGAAATCCAGGATTGAAAATGGAGAACCGGTATTCTTTATTCTCGACGAAATCCTGAAAGGCACCAACTCTGAGGACAAGAGCACTGGTTCCAGATTATTTCTGCAGAGGATTATTGAATATAAAGGGACTGGCTTAATTGCTACGCATGACACTTCGATTGGCAAACTATCATCCGGTAATCATGCAATTATTAACAAATGTTTTGAAATAGAAATTGACGGGGAGACTATAAAATTTGACTATAAAGTGCAGGATGGTATAACTCAAAAGATGAATGCGGTATTTCTGATGAAACAGATGGGGATTATTGATTGATAAAAATTTATCTTCAATAGATATACTATCTGATTAGGTATTCTTAATATTAGATTTATATATTTATAGTGAAATTTTTTAGAGTGAAGTACCAAGAAAACTTTTTATGAGAAAGAGCAATGGGGTTGAAAGCCCGGAGAAGCTGGAATTGAAGCGTGAGTTAGGACTGACTGCTGCAGTTGCAATTGTCGTGGGAAACTGCATTGGTTCAGGTATTTTTACCTCTGCTGCATCACTGGCTGCTGCATCTAATCCAAGGACCGCAATTATCGCATGGATAATTACTGCCATAGGCTCACTGCTAATTGCCCTGAGCTTTGCAAGCCTTGGTACAGCTTTACCCCGTACAGGAGGACCTATCGTTTACACCAGGGCTGCATTCGGGGATTTCGCAGGATTTCTGATTGCATGGACTTACTGGATAGGTGCCTGGGTCGGAAACGCTGCAATTATTACCGCCTTCATGCTTTATTTTACTTATTTTTTCCCTTCTACGGCTTCACCCATTCTTGCTTTCCTGATAACCTCAGGAATATTATGGTTATTCACTTTTATCAATATACTGGGTGTGAAAGGAGCAGGAAGGGTCAGTGTTGTTACTACTGTACTAAAGGTAGGAGCACTGGTGGTGTTTGTAATCATCGCAGCTTTACATTTTAATCCGGCAATGATGAGCACTGTATCAAGTCCGAAAGTGGCGGGAATGAGTACTCTTCCTGCGGCTATTGCAATTGCATTATGGGCTTTTGTAGGAATTGAAAGCGCTACAGTCCCTGCCGGTGAAATTAAGGATCCAAAGAAGAATATCCGGCTTAGCACTGTTTATGGAACATTGCTTGCTGCTGCAGTTTATATAATAGTATCAATAGTTGGTATGGGAGTTCTTGATCAGCAAACCCTTGCAAAATCAAATGCCCCTCTGGCTGATATTATTAATAAGGCAACCGGCGGCACCTGGGGCGGTAATTTTATTGCGTTGGGAGCTATAATATCGACATTGGGAGCCTCTTCAGGATGGATATTAACTACTGCAAGAAGCGCATTTGGAGCCGCTCAGGATAACATCTTTCCAGCATTTTTTGGCAAGATACATCCGAAATATTTGACTCCGGTTAATTCATTGATAGTAAGCGCACTGTGTGCTAATATTCTTCTGGTTCTTAATTATATGGGGTCATTGAGTTCAGCATTTAATTTTATGCTTCTTCTTGCAACACTTGCATTTTTGCCTGCTTACGCATTCTCAGCTGCCGCCGATATAATATTGCTTAAGAACCGTTCTGCAGAATTCAATCTTTTCAGCTTCCTTAAGAATTCATTCTTTGCTCTGCTCGCATTCGTCTATTCAATTTATGCGATATACGGCACAGGAGCAACAGTAGTAATGTATGGTTTCATCCTTATGCTGATAGGAATTCCGGTTTATCTTTTCATGATGCTTCAGAATAATAAAAGAGATAAAATTGTGGATGACCTGAGGACGGATGCAGGATTGTAATCCCATTTGACTCTCATTTTAGTTGTCATTTATCAACATTTTCACCCCGAAATGAACCAGCATTTAGACAGTTAATTATTTCAGGAACAGCCCGCTTGTGACACTTCATGTGTTATAAATCAGTTCAATTGTTGAAAAATTGCCGGAGAATGACTACCGTAATTCGTTATATTTGCGCAAAATTTCTGCATAATGTCAGTCGGATATTCAGAGGAACACATTAAAACACTTGAGTGGAGAGAGCATATCCGCCTGCGTCCGGGTATGTATATCGGAAAGCTTGGAGATGGCTCTTCGCAGGATGACGGTGTTTATGTCCTTCTCAAGGAGGTTATGGATAATGCGCTTGATGAGTTTATGATGGGTTACGGGAAAAAGATAGATGTATCCATCACAGGCAAAGAAGTCAGGGTACGAGATTATGGACGAGGGATACCACTGGGCAAGGTCCTTGATGCTGTCTCCAAGATGAATACCGGAGCAAAATACGATTCGAAAGCATTTAAAAAGTCGGTAGGTCTGAACGGGGTCGGAGTAAAGGCAGTTAACGCGTTGTCCAGCAAATTCATAATCAGATCAATTCGTGACGGGCAGATTAAGGTAGTCGAATTCGAGCATGGCAGAACAGTTAAGGAATATCCGCTGGAAGCCACTTCAGAGGAAAATGGAGTTGAGGTAATTTTTCAGCCCGATGAAGAGATGTTCGGCAACTACTATTTCATATCGGAGTATGTAGATACTATGCTGAAGAACAATGTCTACCTGAACTCCGGACTGATTATAAATTATAACGGAAATAAATTCTTTTCCAGAAACGGGCTTGTTGACTTGCTTAACGAGAATATCAGCAAAGAAGGACTCTACCCGATAATCCATCTTACAGGAGAAGATATTGAGATAGCTTTCACTCATGGCCTGCAGTACGGAGAAGATTATTATAGTTTTGTAAACGGACAGAATACAACCCAGGGAGGAACTCATCTTATTGCATTCCGGGAAGCTCTTGTAAAAACGATAAGGGATTTCTACAAAAAGGATTTTGATCCTTCAGACATCCGGTCGTCGATAATTGCCGCTATCAGCATTAAAGTTGAAGAGCCGATTTTTGAATCACAGACTAAGACAAAGCTCGGTTCAAAAGATATGGGACCTGAGGGACCATCAGTCAGAAATTTCATCAGTGAGTTTATAAAGAAACAGTTAGACGATTATCTTCATAAAAACTCAGAGACTGCACAAATTATACTTAGAAAGATCCAGGATTCTGAAAAAGAAAGAAAAGCAATTTCTTCCATTCAGAAACTTGCCAGGGACAGGGCAAAAAAGGTAAGCCTTCATAATAAGAAACTCAGGGATTGCCGGACCCACTACAATACTAACGATGCAAATAAGCTCGATTCAACACTTTTCATTACTGAAGGAGACTCTGCAAGCGGCTCTATAACCAAATCCAGAAATGTTGAGACGCAGGCTGTTTTCAGTTTACGTGGTAAGCCGTTAAACTGCTTTGGTCTGACTAAGAAAATTGTATACGAGAACGAGGAATTCAATCTTCTTCAAGCCGCGCTCAATATTGAAGACGGAATTGAAAACCTGCGCTATAATAATGTTGTTGTAGCCACTGATGCAGATGTTGATGGAATGCATATCAGGCTGCTTTTACTAACGTTCTTCCTTCAGTTTTTTCCTGATCTTGTAAAAAAGGGACATGTTTATATCCTTCAGACGCCACTATTCAGGGTGAGGAATAAAAAAGAGACCCGGTACTGTTATTCACCTGATGAAAAAGCAAAAGCTGTTGCGGTGCTTGGCCCAAATCCGGAAATGACTCGTTTCAAAGGACTGGGTGAAATATCGCCAGATGAATTCAAACATTTTATTGGCAAGGATATGAGACTTGAGCCTGTAAGGATGAAGAAAAATGACTCGGTAAATGGATTCCTGGAATTTTTTATGGGCAAAAACACACCTGACAGGCAGGATTTTATCATTGACAATCTCAGAATTGAGGAAGACATAGTTGAAGAGGAAAAACCCCTGACTTAGTATAAAAACCATTGGTTTTTTTATGGAAGAAGAAGAACTTGATATCAGCAATACAGATGAGAGAGAAGCGGGACCGTCAGGACCAGCTGCCCTTCATTCCGTCACAGCGTTATCAGGCATGTATCAGGATTGGTTTCTTGATTATGCATCATATGTTATTCTCGAGAGAGCAGTTCCTCACCTTCACGATGGGTTGAAACCTGTTCAGCGGCGTATTCTGCACTCTATGAAAAGAATGGATGATGGACGTTACAACAAAGTAGCCAATATCATCGGACATACTATGCAGTTCCACCCACATGGCGACGCCTCAATAGGTGATGCTTTAGTTCAGCTCGGACAAAAAGAACTCGTTGTGGATATGCAGGGTAACTGGGGGAATCTTCTTACCGGTGATGGCGCTGCTGCCCCGAGGTATATAGAATCGAGGCTTTCAAAATTCGCTCTTGAAGTCGTATTTAATGCAAAAACAACAGAATGGAAGCTCTCTTATGACGGACGAAATAAAGAGCCTGTCACTCTTCCGGTAAAATTTCCGTTGCTTCTCGCCCAGGGCGGGGAAGGAATAGCTGTTGGCCTTGCATCAAAAATTCTTCCTCATAATTTCAATGAGCTTATCGATGCTTCAATTGACTATCTTGAAGGGAAGGATTTCGTGATCTACCCTGACTTCCCCACCGGAGGGATGGTTGATGTTTCGAAATATAATGACGGACAACGGGGCGGGGTTATTAAAGTTAGAGCCAGGATTGAAAAGGTTGACAAAAAGGAACTTGTTATTACCGAGATACCATTTGGAAAAACCACGACCTCGCTGATAGAATCAATTATTAAGGCGAACGAAAAGGGTAAGATCAAGATAAAGAAAATAGATGACAATACATCGGCGAATGTTGAAATTGTTGTCCATTTGCTTCCCGGAGTTTCACCCGATATGACTATCGACGCTCTCTATGCATTAACCGATTGTGAATATTCTATTTCACCTAACACCTGTGTTATTGTCGATGATAAACCGTCGTTTATGGGAGTAAGTTCCATTCTTAAGAATTCGGCGGATAGAACTGTGAAGCTTCTTAAAACGGAACTTGAGATCAGACTCGGAGAATTACATGAAGATTGGCATATGTCATCTCTCGAAAAGATATTTATTGAAGAGAGAATCTACCATGATATTGAAGAATCTGAAACATGGGAAGCTGTAATAGAAGCGATTGATAAAGGACTTGACCCGTTCAAGAAGCTTTTTTACAGGGAAGTAACCAGAGAGGATATTATTCAACTGACTGAAATAAAAATTAAGCGGATCTCAAAATTCGACGTTAAAAAAGCTGATGAACATATAAAGGGAGTTGAAACCGAGATAGAAGAGGTTAAAAATCATCTCAATAATATTATTCCGTTTGCCATAAACTATTTCAGACAGATAAAGAAAAAATACGGTAAGGGGAGGGAAAGAAAAACTGAAATCAGGAGTTTTGATACCATCGAAGCTACAAAGGTTGTAGCTAATAATGCCAAGCTATATATTAATTATAAAGAGGGATTCGTCGGGACAGGTTTGAAAAAAGATGAATTTATCTGTGATTGTTCCGATATTGATGATGTTATCATAATCAGGAAGGATGGAGTTTATCTTATTACAAAAGTAGCTGAAAAGGTTTTTGTAGGGAATGATATACTTTACGCCCAGATCTTTCTCAAGAATGACGAACGGACAATTTATAATATAGTTTATCAGGATGGAAAGGATGGAGCTTTGCTTGCAAAAAGATGCGCCATTTCCGGACTTACCCGTGATAAGGAGTACAATCTGACAAGGGGTACATCCGGTTCGAAAATTGTCTATCTGAGTGTTAACCCCAATGGTGAGGCTGAGGTTATCAATGTGCACCACAAGCCAAAAGCAAGGCTTAAGAAGCTTATGTTCGAATTTGATTTCGGACAGATGGCAATAAAAGGAAAATCCTCCATGGGGAATATCCTTACAAAAAATGCGGTCCATAGGATTAACCTGAAGGAAAAGGGCCTCTCAACGCTTGGAGGAAGAAAAATCTGGTTTGATGATGCCGTTTTCCGGCTCAATGTTGACGGAAGGGGAAATTATCTAGGTGAATTCAGTGCTGAGGAAAAGATTATGGTGATTACCAAAAACGGCTTTTTCAGGATTGCAGGATTCGATCTGTCAAATCATTTTGAAGATAACATCATCATTATTGAAAAATACCGGCCTGGAAAGGTTTATTCGGCAGTATACTGGGATGCAGAGCAGAAGTTTTATTATGTAAAACGATTCACAATTGAAGAATCTGAGAAACCTCAGTGCTTCATTAATGAAGATCCGGAATCAAAACTAATAAGTCTTACCGAAGTTGAATACCCGCGTTTTGAGATATCGTTCGGAGGCAAGCATAAAGACAGGGATAATGAGATAATTGAAGTTTCAGAATTTATTGGTGTAAAGAGTTATAAAGCCAAAGGCAAAAGGCTCACCAGCTTTATGGTAGCAAATATCCTCGAAATTGAACCAGTTATTAAATCGGAGGCAGAAATACCTAAAACTGAGATTCCTGACGATGATCCTCCTCCGCCCTTTACACATGATGATCCTGCTCAGATGAAGCTTGAATTATAATGTCCGAAAATCAGATAGTTTATATTATCGGTTTCATGGGTAGCGGTAAGTCAACTGCCGGAAAAAAACTAGCCTCCCTTCTCGACTGGAAATTTATAGACCTCGATAAACATATTGAAGAAATTACAGGCAAATCCATCTCCGAAATCTTCACCGGGAACGGCGAAGATTTCTTTCGTGAGACTGAATCCAGGCTTCTCAGAAACTTAAAGACTCACACACATACTATTATAGCTACTGGTGGCGGTACTCCATGCTATAGTGATAATATGGAATTTATGTTAAATTCCGGATTGACTATCTACCTTAAAATGACACCCGGACAGTTGAAGAGCAGGTTATCGGGGGCAAAAGATGAACGACCGCTTATTAAGGATATAAGACCCGAGGATCTTCAGAAATATATCGAAAAGAAGCTTGACGATAGGGTGAAATGCTATGAACGTTCTGAAAAAATTGTTGACGGGATGAACCTGGATATTAATAAAGTATTTAACTATATTAAGTCGAGGCTTAACGATTGAATATTCTATGTCATTTTTAGCAGATCCCTCATTACACAAAACCTTCACAAGTTCAGGTATTGCCTGATATAAATTAACAAAATACTATAAGAGAAACGGTGGTTATTGGGAGAGATCCCTCATTACGCAATACCTTCACAAGTTCAGGTTTTGCTTCATTCGGGATGACAAGATCAATATAGTAAGCAAGGGGAGGGAAGGACGGCGATTTGGTCTAAATCAGTTTATATATTCAATTCTGTTTCAAATCGCCGTCCTTCCCTCCGTAACTTACAAAATGACCCTGTCATTCCGAACGAAGTGAGGAATCCGTCAAAGCCATCACAAATTCTAATAATCATTATTGTCAAAGTTTGACAGGTTTTATTTGTCTGATAATCAATTCATTATTGAGTACTGTCATTCCGAACGAAGTGATGAATCCGTCAAAACCATCACAAATTCTAATAATCATTATTGTCAAAGTTTGACAGGTTTTATTTGTCTGATAATCAATTCATTATTGAGTACTGTCATTCCGAACGAAGTGATGAATCCGTCAAAACCATCACAAATTCTAATAATCATTATTGTCAAAGTTTGACAGGTTTTATTTGTCTGATAATCAATTCATTATTGAGTACTGTCATTCCGAACGAAGTGAGGAATCCGTCAAAACCATCACAAATTCTAATAATCATTATTGTCAAAGTTTGACAGGTTTTATTCTTCTAATAATCAATCCATTATATGGTAAAGTCATTCCAGGCGACAGCGAGGAATTTGCGGTCTGACACAGAGAATTTTTCATAGGATCTTTAGCAATGACCAGAGGAATTTCAACATTAAATTCTACCCTGTTTCGATGTTCTTCTTTTTTAGTTTCTAAAGATTGCAAAAAGATATTTTTACTCAATCATTCCAGGATTGACTTTCATTTAATTTTAATTGTTAATTTAGTATGCTATAATTTGTAACAGGGCATTTTATGAGAGATAAGTTATGTACTCTTCTTAGAATCAAATCGGGAGAAGAGTCTATGGTATCGCTGCTTCTGGCACAATCAATCTTTCTTGGGATTTTTATCGGAGCATTTGATATTACAGCACATTCTCTCTTTCTCTCTACTTTCGATGAAAAAATGATGGCCCGGGCATATATATGTTCAGGTATTGTCGGAACCATGCTCACCTGGCTTTTTGGCAGGTTAAAATCACGGATGAAAATAAAAAGTATTTCTGCACTGACTTTGATCATTGTAACATTTCTCACTATTGTACTGTGGATAACATTGACTGCATCTAAAGAGAAATGGTTAATATTTACAGGATTTGTCATGTTTGGCCCGTTGAATCTGCTTGTATTACTCGGATATAGGGCGATGACAGAAAAGTTATTCAATGGTGAACAGAATACGAGGATTCTCCAGTTTACTGATGCCGGATTGATTGCAGGAACTGTAATTATCTCTTTTTTGATTCCATTGCTCATTTTGTTCAGATTCAATGTTACGAATGTTTTTCTTCTCAGTGCATGTTCGGTCCTGATAGCAGCTATTATTCAGATTAGCGGTGATAAAAAAATGAATAAGATTGATTCTGAAACAGAAAATTATCCGGATAAATCTGATAATTCCCGATCTTCTTTTGCAGCTCTTCGTAAAAATCACTATACAAGAAGCATCGGATTATTTATCGTTTTATCTGTTATTGCTGCTTTTTTCATTCAGTACTCATTTATGGCAGTAACACGTGAACAATTTCCATTTGCTGAAAAGATGGCTGAATTTCTGGGAGTTTTCACAGGATGCGTTATGATCCTCATCCTGATTCTTAAATACTATGTTTTCACTCATCTTCTGCGAAATTTCGGTCTTAAAACCTGTCTCATTATTACTCCATTTCTGATTGCAATTATTTCATCTTTAGCAATTTTAGCTGGTGGTTTGATGGGATATAATCCGGCATATGCGGGGGGATTTATTCTATTCTTTTTGCTGCTTTCTGCCGGGAGAGTGATCTCCAAATCCTTAAAATATACTGTTCAACAGCCATCTCTTAAAATTTTATTTCAATCAATTGAAGTGGGACTCAGAGCAGGCATAAACAGGGAAACAACCACCTTATTAAATGAAGTACTGGTCGTAATTTCCGGACTCATTCTTACCTGTCTTGGATTTTTAACATTTATCAGGCTCATTCATTTTTATATCGTTCTGTTGATAATTGTGCTTGTTTGGTTGTATGCTGCTTTCATACTATTTAAGAAATATAAGGAATCTGTTATCAGGTCAACTCTGAAAGGGGGTTTAATGATACCAAAAACAGATAACTCAGTTGGTCAATCTCACCTTAAAAAAACGTTCTCAGTGAATGTCGCATTTAGTAAGGATTATTTCAGTCTAATTGCAGGAGACTTTTCGGCTTTAAATACTGACAACATCAGGTATTATGACCACTTGATTCAATATGCTGTCTCCAAAAATGATTATAGCCTTATCCCTGCGCTGAAAAAAATTGCCGGCAACACAAAAATTGATGAGATTGTACGTCGTCGTGCGGTTGAGGCATCAAGGATGTTGAGTGAGCATTTAGTATCTCCCAAACCGGAAAATGACAGGAATGTTGAAGCTGCCAGAGCACTTTCCGGCACCAGGAAGCCACAGACAACTGAAATTCTCAGGCTCTTAAGAGAAAGTTCCCCTGAATCCAAGAGACTTGCGATATATATGATTGGCAAGTTCGGTCTGACTGACTTATTATCTGAAGTTTGCGGGTGCCTTAGTATACCTCAGTTGGCAAATGATGCCGCTGAAGTACTTAAAACTTTTGGATCAGAATCAGAGAATGAACTTGTAAGATATTACCTTGTTAATTCCGGGAATATTAAGTTAAGCAAAAAGGTACTTCAACTGATAGGAAGTACATGTACAAAAGAAACAAAAGACTTCCTTTTTTCGCGACTATGGTCAAATTCGAGAATTTTAAAAGAGGTGGTTGTTAAGTGTCTTATTAACTGCAATTTCAGGCCATCTGATGAAGAAAAACTGCGCCTCAGCCTGCTGACTTCTGACATTATTGGCATAATTACATGGTACCTGTCGGCAAAAATCTCATTTGAGAAAGAGAATGATACATTTCTTATTCGCACTATTAATGCTGAGATCGAAAGATGGCACAAATTTCTATTTAATATACTTTCAGTCACCTATAATTCCGGTACTGTCGAAAGGATTACTGAAGACCTCGGAAAGGGATCTCTGGAGAGTGTTATATATGCTCTGGAAATGATTAATGTAATTGTTTGCGACCCCGTAAAATTAAAATTAATTTATCTGCTTGACGTTGTTCCTGATGAGGTAAAAATTAAAAACCTGTTTCAATTCTTTCCGGGAGAAATTCCCGGACATAAAAAACTAATGGAAGAAATTATCAATCGCGATTATAATCTGATTAGTTTATGGACTAAGGCTTGCACTTTAAGAAGTATCACCAGTATTGAGGGGGATGATATGGCAGAGTCAGTTACAGCCCTGCTTTTCAGTCCTGAGGAATTAATTCAGGAAGAGTCAGCATTGCTGATCGCAAGATCAGATCCGCAGGTTTACCACTCAGCCTCTGAGAGACTTCCTGAATTAATCAGAAATCGCCTGGATAATATTATAAACGGACAAACAGCCAAAGAAGAATTTCTTTTTGAGAGAATGAGATTTTTATCCGAAACCTTTGGAATCCCCGAAGATGATGAACTATTGTCACTTGCTTCAGGGCTCAAATATTCCAATACGATTGAAACTGAATTTATCAGTATTACCGGAGGTACTCTGGTTTGGTTTTCATCAGATAAGACTGTTATCCCTCTGGTTCATGTAATATATAATACGGATGGGATAATACCTGCATTTGAGAACCTTTCAGGAATGTATAATTCATTTTACTATTTACCATTGATTGACGTGGAACAGTATCATTATCAGTTTCCTGACAAATCATCTGAGATTTTGAAATATATTGATGCCAGTGAAAATTGATTTTGAGATAACGTAAAGAGCTTAAAATTTGTAACTATTAAACGAAATTATCGTTACAGGAAAGTGTGGCAGATCGCTGATTGTTGAGGATTGTTTGAGTTAAGTAAGAATTTTGCATTATGGAATTAAAGAGTGACATTTCCGATTTCAATCCTTTTCCCGGTTTAAAGCCCTATACCCCAGAGGATAAAGAACTTTTTTTCGGAAGGGATGCCGAGAGTGATGAGATTATTCAGAAATTACTGAAAAACAGGTATATAACGCTCGTTGGATCTTCAGGAAACGGCAAATCATCATTGATAAACTGCGGAATAATTCCAAAAATTAATAACCTGAAAATTAAGCAGTCCTCAATTTGGAGGACTATTTCATTAAGACCAGGCAATGACCCTTTCGGAAATGCAGCTTCTGCCATTGCAAACGGAATCACATACCCTGAACAGAAAAGTATAGACCGGGACGTAATTCTGAGTGAACTTCTGAATAATCCGGTTAGCTTTTCTGATGTTGTCAGAAAGTATATGGTAAAAAGTGATGATAATATAGTTCTGGTAATTGATCAGTTTGAAGATCTTTTCAGATATTCAGCTGTCAATCCTGAACTCAATGGTGCAACGGAAAAAAAATTCGTCGATTTCATCCTGAATTCTGTAATAACCCCCGACGTAAATATTTTTATCATAATTGCAATTCGTTCCGAATTTCTTGGCGAATGTGCGCATTTCAAGGGACTTACAATGCTGGTTAATAATAGCAATTATCTTGTCCCGGAAATGACGATTGAAAACTACAGGGAAGTAATTGAGAAGCCGATTATTAATGCAGGGGTAAAGATTGAACCGGAACTTATTGACAGATTAATCAAGGATATCAGCAGTTATCCGTTTCAACTTGCAGTACTGCAGCATGCCATGATGAGAATCTGGCATCATTGGCATGGTCTTGGACAGCCTGAAAAGCCGGTTTCAGTTGAAGATTATGCATTGATTGGAACTATGAAAAATGCAATTTCCGTTCATGCCGATGAGGTGTATGAGGAATTGAACCAGAGGGATAAAGATATATGTTCATCAATCTTCAGAGTTTTAACCAGGAAAGATTCAGACAACAAAAGCCTGTATCATCCGACTGATATTGAAACACTCAAAACAATAGCCGGATGTTCTGCCGCAGAGTTGTTAAATGTAATAGCCAGATTCAGCAACTCGCCACACCTTTTTTTGATAACCTTTGGGCAATATTCTTCAAACGGGAACTCGGTAATTGATCTGCCGAATGAATGTTTGATCAGATACTGGAGTAGGCTCAGGAACTGGATCGATGATGAGTTGGCCTCAAGAGAAACTTACTTAAGGTTATCGGAAGCATCAGCCTTATATCAGCAGGGTAAGTCAGGGTTATTAAGATCACCTGATCTTGAACCAGTCATTGCCTGGCGAAAACTTAATAAGCCCACACTCGCATGGGCAGTGCAATACAATCCTGCATTTGAAAGAGCAATGGTTTATCTCAGAACAAGCGAGGAATCATACCAGATAGAAGAGCAAAATAAAATTATTCTTCAAACAAGGAAAATTAAGCAAAACAGGTTTATAACAAGAATACTGAGCATCGTAATATTATTCACTATCGGACTTATCCTATTTGCTTATGTTAAAAAATTGACTGGAGAGAAAAAGATAATACTTGCAGAAAAACAAAGATCAGAAGCTGTAAGGGATAAGGTACTGGCAGATTCGTTTGCAATTATAATATTAAAACAAAAAATCATTTCTGACTCAACAGCAAAAGCTTCAGTAAAGCTTGCTGAGGAAGCGCAACAGCAAAAGATTACCGCTGAGGTCCGGAGGTCTCTTGCAGAAAAGAATTCCCATGAGGCATTACTTCAGAAAAACAGGGTTCTTCAACAGTCTGATTCAGTGATAAAAGATGGTTTGGTTGCCAATCAGAATGCGAAGAAATCTAAGGCAGAACTTACTGAAAGTCAGCGCTTAAGAATGCTATCAATAGGAAAGTCTATGTCACTCAGGTCATTGCAGATGAACGGACAGAAAGATCTTCAATCGCTTCTGGCTTACCAGGCTTATCTGATCAATAAGAAGAACAGGGGAGCCGGAAATGACGCCGATATTTACTCTGGGTTATATAACGTTAGTCTTCAAAATGATAATTTTAATCTTAACTCATTTAAAGGGCATAATGGCGATATAAAGACTATTGCATTTTTACCCGGAAAGAGAGAATTCTTCACTTCAGGGAATGATGGACAGGTGCTAAGATGGTCACTCGATAAAAAAGATCAGGCACTTCAGGTTCTTTATTCAGGAAGTGATATTATTGATGTACTCGCTGTAAGTCCAGATGCTTCATGGCTCGCATGCGGATCTGCCAATTCGTCTATCAGGATGATTCCGTTGAAAGGTAATAGCATTGCATTTGATATGAACGGCCATAGAGGAGGGATCAAATCACTTGTATTTTCATTTGATGGCAAATACCTTTATTCAGCTGCTCTTGATGGGAAGGTGCTTAAGTGGGACATTGCAGCCAGGACAAATATCAATGTTGCTACCGGCTTAATGGAAATCACATCAATAGACATCTCATCAGGTGGAAACTACCTGGCAGGCATAAGCAAACAAGGCAATGTTTTGGTGTGGAATCCGGATCAGAATTCGGATAACTTCAAAATAGAAACAACAGGGAAAAATATTAAGGTGGCCAGGTTCAGCCCTGATAACAATCTTCTGGCACTTGGAGAAGCTGATGGGACTGTTGAAATATGGGATGTAAACCTTCGTAGAAAAATTTCAGAAGTTAAAGCTCATGATGGGCAGATTAATGACATAAGGTTTAATAATATCCTGAGACAGATGGCCACATCAGGTAATGACAAAAAGCTCAAAATCTATAATATCATTGACCCTTCTGACCTAACCGACCCTCCTGTTACCCTTTCAGATAATCAGGGTTTTGTTCTGGCTATTCAATTCAGCCCCGATGGCCAGATGATAGTTTCTGGAGAATCAGGCCCGGGAAATAATATAATAAGCAGACCTTCTCATGTTGATTATATGGTTCAAGATATCTGCAGTCTGATTTCAAGAAATATGACCCAGAATGAGTGGAACAATTATGTAGCGAAGGATATCCCTCTCGAAAAGACCTGCAATGGGAATGACCTTAATATTAAGATAGAACAGATAAAGGCGCTTAGGAAATAGTTTAAACAGAAATAATTCTATGCTTCTGAGAATCTATTTCTGGTGGCAAAGTGTGCTAAGCTGACCTTAGCAATGCTTTGGCATACTAAAGTATTGTTTAAGTGAGAAAAACGCAAAGCGCACAAAGAAATTCTACAGCTTCCCATTCTTTGCGATCTTCGCCAAAAATCTTTGCGATCTTTGCTGTTAATGGATTTTGATCTTATTTTCACTAAATTTGCACCGGTTTTGTACCCCGAACAACGGTACCATAATTTTGTTTAGTGTTTATATAGAATTATAATAATGAAGAACAAAAAAGCTATACTGATGATTCTTGATGGCTGGGGCATCGGCGACGGTTCCAAAGCTGATGTAATTAGCCAGGTTCCCACACCTAACCTGACATACTATAAAAATCATTATCCGAATTCCAGGCTTCATGCATCAGGTGAAGATGTTGGATTGCCTGATGGCCAGATGGGAAATTCGGAAGTTGGACATCTTAATATCGGAGCCGGCAGAATTATTTATCAGGATCTTGTGAAAATTAATAAGGAATGTAAGACCGGTGATATTAAAAAGAATAAAACACTAACTGATGCATTTTCATATGCCCGTGATAATAACAAACAGGTTCATTTCATGGGATTGCTCTCCGATGGCGGCGTTCATTCATTGGATAAGCATCTTTATTCGCTGTGCGATATGACTATGGATTATGGATTGAAAAATGTTTTTATTCATGGATTCGGCGACGGCCGCGATACTGATCCCAGAAGTGGGGTGGGTTATATGCAAAATCTGCTTGACCATCTGAAAAAGTCTAATGGTAAGGTTGCTTCATTTATTGGAAGGTTTTATTCCATGGACCGTGATAAGAGATGGGAAAGAGTTAAGGAAGGATACGACCTCATCGTCAGTGGCAAAGGTTCGCCTTCTTCAGATATTATTGCAGCCATGAAGGAATCTTACAATGCCGGAGTTACAGATGAGTTTATGAAACCTATTGTTGTTGTAGATAATTCAGGTAAGCCTCTTGGGATAGTAAAGGAAGGCGATGTTATAGTCTTCTTTAATTTCAGGAATGACCGTGCTAAGGAACTCACAATTGCCCTGACCCAGAAAGATATGCCTGAATGCGGGATGCATACAATTCCTCTGTATTATTGCACCATGACCCCATATGACGCTACTTTCAAAGGACTCCATATTATTTATCCAAAAGACAATGCAGATAATACAATCGGGCAGGTGCTTGCCGACGCAGGCAAGCATCAGCTCAGAATTGCTGAGACAGAAAAATATGCTCATGTTACATTCTTTTTCTCGGGAGGGAGAGAGGAAAAGTTCCGCAATGAAGAAAGGATTATGATCCCTTCTCCAAAAGTAGCAACTTATGACCTTCAGCCTGAAATGAGTGCTTATGGCGTTACCGACGCTCTGATTAAAGCTATTGAAACAGAAAAATTTGATTTTATATGTGTCAATTTTGCAAATGGAGATATGGTTGGGCATACCGGTGTTTATGAAGCAATTAAAAAGGCAATAGTTACAGTTGATGAATGTGCAGGGAAAGTAATAAAGGCAGCGCAGAAAGCAGGATATAGTATTCTTGTGATTGCCGATCATGGAAATGCTGATCATGCTTTAAATGAAGATGGCTCTCCCAATACAGCTCATTCATTGAATCCTGTGCCCAGCATACTTATAAGTGAGGATTATAAATCTATTAAAGAAGGAATTCTTGCGGATGTAGCACCAACCTTATTGACTATTATGGGTGTCCCAATACCAAAAGATATGACAGGTAAGGTACTGGTATAAACCCCCCTCTCCAGGTTTTCTTGATTTTTCGCCCCCCTGCCCCCCTAAAGGGGGGTACGTTCTCAAATATGAACATGTTTTGGTAAAAAAACGAGGACGAATCCCCCTTTAGGGGGGCAGGGGGGCCAAACAGAGCGGGAATATAATTACTTCAACAGGGCAGGGGGACAAAATAATAGGCTTATGCTTCGAATAGACGATACTATATTCAGTTTTGACATTCTTGAAAAGAAATTCAGGTGCAATCTGCCTAAATGCCTGGGTAATTGCTGCCGTTATGGAGATTCCGGTGCCCCACTGAGTGCTGATGAAGCACATATTCTTACTGAGATATGGGATTGTGTAAAACCTTATCTGCGCCCTGAAGGCATTGCTGCAATTGAAGAGCAGGGTACAAGTGTCACGGATTTTGAGAATGATAATGTTACTCCGCTTATAAATAATGAGGAATGTGCTTATACTTTGCTCGACGGCAATATATACTTGTGTGGAATTGAAAGAGCCTGGACTGATGGTAAAATATCGTTCAGGAAACCATTATCATGCCACCTTTTCCCTGCAAGGATCAAGTACTTTTCAGATTTCAGGGCTGTAAACTATGAAGAACTGGCTATTTGTTCGCCCGCCAGGGTAACAGGAGAAAGGGAAGGGTTATACCTGTATGAGTTCCTGAAAGAGTCGCTTACAAGAGCATTGGGAGAGGATCTTTATAATGAACTTTGTATAGCTGCCAGAGAATTGCGAAAAACCAAATAATTCGGTAAGCAGATACACGATGCATGGTGTATCTATTTTTATTTTGTACAGGGTTTCACATCCACATACATGCATTATTAAAACCCCGATTTACTATCTGTTCAGTAGAAACGGAATAAGAATCAAACATTTCTTAATCTGATTTGTTATTCATTTTTTAATTTTTAAAATGCTCTATGGTGATCAATACACTGTCAGCACATAAAGGTTAAAAATGAGAGATTTTAATATGTCTCTCGACCCCTCGTCTTGATGACACGTCAATTGATTCTCCATATACTGATTAAATTGGTTAGGATGTGTGATGAATTAAAAATTAAATTTATGAAGAAACTATTAATCTCACTGGTTTTAGCTGTGGTGGCATGCGGTTCCACGCTTCTGGCTCAGACTAAAGTCATTACCGGTACAGTTAGCTCTTCGGTTCCGGGGGAAGGTCCTGTTATTGGTGCTGCTGCCCGGTTAAAGGGCACGAGTATTGGTGTATTGACAGATGTAAATGGTAAGTATTCCATAACAGTTCCACAGAATAGTACGACACTGGAGTTTTCTTTCGTTGGTATGAAGACTCAGGAAGTTGAAATTGCAGGAAGAGCAGTTGTGGATGTTGTACTGGAGACGGCAATACAAGGTCTGCAGGAAGTAGTTGTAACAGCCCTTGGTATTTCCCGCGAGAAAAAATCATTGGGTTATGCCACACAATCAGTTAGTAACGACGCAGTTACGTCTGTAAAGACGGATAACTTTGTCAATACTCTGTCAGGGAAGCTTGCTGGTGTGGATATTAAAGCAAATGGTAATATGGGAGGATCTACAAACATAATTATCAGGGGTGCTAAATCCTTAACTGGTAATAATCAGGCATTGTTTGTAGTCGATGGAGTACCTATTGATAATGCAATCACAAATAATGAAGGAGAACTTACCGGGAGAAGCGGATACGATTATGGGAATACAGCTTCCGATATAAATCCTGATGATATAGAGTCAATTGATGTACTGAAGGGTGCTGCTGCATCGGCCCTCTATGGCGCAAGAGCAGCTAACGGAGTCATTATGATAACTACCAAGAAAGGTTCTTATCAACCTGGCAAAAGTGTTGGTGTAACACTCAGCTCAAATGTAACCTTTGGAGTTTATGATAAGAGCACCTTCCCTAAATATCAGCAAAGTTATGGTGCAGGTTATGGTCCATTCTACAGCGATGGAGCCCATCCCGGACTTGAACATTATGTCGATGTTAACAAAGATGGGGTGATAGATTATACCGTACCGTTCTATGAAGACGCATCTTTTGGCGAAAAGTTTGATCCGAATCTGCTTGTATACCAGTTTGATGCTTTCGTTCCCGAATCTCCGAATTATGGAAAGGCAACCCCCTGGGTGGCGGGCGCAAATGGTCCCGGTTCATTTTTTCAGACTGCGGTTTCGACCACAAATAGCATCGACATAACCGGGGGAAGCGAAAAAACAACCTTCCGGGTAGGCTATACAAATCTGAATCAGACGGGGATATTGCCTAACAGCTTGCTTACAAAAAACAGCGTCACATTAAATGGTACATATAATATTCTTAAAAATCTTAAAGTAACTGCCTTTGCCAATTACATTAATGATACTGGGAAAGGACGTAACCAGACAGGATATAACGACAATGTCATGGGTTCATTCCGGCAGTGGTTTGAGGTCAATGTTGACATAAATATGCTCAAGTATCTTTTTAATCAAACCGGCCAGAATGTTACATGGAACAGAAAAACATACAACAATCCAACTCCTAATTATTGGGACAGTCCATATTGGGTGAGATATAAAAACTACGAAACAGATGGAAGAAACCGTCTTATCGGATATACTCAGGCCGATTATAAGGTGACTGACTGGTTTAGTCTTATGGGACGCGTCTCGGTTGACGAATATTCAGAACTTCAGGAGGAAAGGAAAGCTGTTGGATCAGTTGCTGGTGAATTTGGAGTCGGTCGTCCGACTGTCACTTCAGGGTATTCAAGACTTACAAGAAACTATCTTGAAACGAATGCAGATTTTATGGCCACTTTCAAGAAGGATATCACTTCAAACTTAAATATTAATGGTTTGCTTGGATCCAATGTAAGACGACAGAAAATAGATCAGGTTTTCGAATCAACAAATAATGGTCTGAGCGTACCGGATGTATATGCACTCAGTAATAGTGTAGATCCTATGGCTCCGCCCGAGGAACTTCTCTCCAAAATTGGACTGAACGGATATTTCGCAAGTGTTTCACTTGGCTATCATAACATGCTTTATCTCGATGGTACATATCGCGTTGACCAGTCATCAACCCTTCCCAAAAACAGTTGGACTTATCAGTATCCATCTGTATCAGGTAGCTTCCTCTTTTCGGAATTGGTTAAACAAAACTGGTTGTCTCTGGGCAAGCTGAGGTTGAACTATGCTGAAGTAGGTAATGACGCACCTTTCGCGAGCGTTCTGGATACGTATGTTCCTGTCGCTCCGTTTACAGGGAATCCTTTGGTAACTGTGCCAAACACTAAAAATAATGCAAATCTGAAGCCCGAACGTACAAAAAGTGTTGAAGCCGGACTGGAAATGAATTTTTTCAAAAACAGACTTGGATTTGATCTGGCTCTCTATAAATCAAATACGGTTGACCAGATCTTGCCAGTAACGGTCTCATATGCAACTGGATATGCTGCTAAGTTTGTCAATGCAGGTGAGATCCAGAATAAGGGAGTTGAACTAAAATTTACCGTTACACCTTTAAAATTCTCAGGATTTCAATGGGATCTTACTGCCAACTGGACAAGGAACAGGAATGAAGTTGTTTCACTGGAACAGGGAATTGAGAATCTTCAACTGGCTTCATTGCAGGGTGGGGTTACAATTAACGCAAGGGTCGGTGAACCATATGGAACCATACAGGGGACTGATTATGTATTTCTTAATGGCCAGCGCGTAGTTGGACCAGATGGATATTATTTGCAATCACCTACCTCGGATGTAGTTCTAGGTAATATTAATCCGAAATGGAAAGGAGGTATTCAGAACGTATTCAGTTATAAAAATGTTAGTCTGAGTTTCCTTATTGATGCTCAAAAAGGGGGGTCAATATTCTCACTCGACCAGTATTATGGCCAGGCAACCGGGATCTATCCAACGACTGTTTTTACCAATGATCTTGGAAATCCGGTAAGAAATCCAGTTATTGGAAATCCCACAGATGGATATGATCCTGCAAGTGGCGGAGTTATTCTTAAAGGCGTTTTCGCAGATGGCACTCCAAATAACATTAGGGTTGCGGCAAATGATTACAGACTCTTCGGATATTATGCTAATCCCAACTCTGCATTTGTTTATGATGCCTCTTACGTAAAGCTGAGGGAAGTTGTATTAACCTATAATTTTCCTAAAGCACTGATTGCCAGAGCTTCTATAGCAGGAGCCTCTTTGAGCTTCGTAGGTTCAAATCTCTGGATTTTACACAAGAATCTCCCTTATGCCGATCCTGAAGCAAGTCAGAGCGGTGGTAACATCCAGGGCTGGCAGACAGGTACATTACCTGCAGTCAGGAATTATGGTTTCAGCCTGAAAGTTCAATTCTAATACTGTAAATTATGAAAGCAAAATATTTAATACTAATACTCTTCTTTGCATCTCTTGTTTCCTGCACGAAAAAATTTGAGGAATTTAATACAGATGTCAAGAATCCTGCAGCTGTACCAGGAGAGGCATTGTTCAGCAAAGCCGAGATGTCACTTGTAGATCAGACTGTTACACCAGATGTAAATTTAAACGTATTCAAGCTCATATCTCAGTACTGGACAGAAACAACTTATACGGATGAAGCAAATTATAATATTGTTAACCGTACTATTCCTGACGATATATTCCAGCAATATTTTGTAGGGAATGTATCAAAACAGGGTGGTTTCCTGGAGGACTTTAAGGAAGCAGCCAGGCTTATAGGACTTGAAAATCCCCCGACTCCTGCAGATGATGCAGCTAAAACAAATAAACTTGCCATAATCGAACTTCTGAATGTGTACTCATTTCAGAACCTGGTGGATATTTTCGGCAATGTTCCGTATTCTCAGGCACTCGATATAACCAAAATTGCCCCTGTATACGATGATGCAGCAACAATTTACCAGGACCTTTTGACCAGAATTGATGCTGCTCTTGGCAATCTTGATGCTACTTCTGCAAGCTTTGGGTCGGCTGATATAATATATGGCGGAGATGTCTCCAAGTGGATAAAATTTGCCAACTCTTTGAAGCTTAAAATAGGGATCACACTATCCGATGTAAATCCTACGCTTGCACAGTCAACTGTTCAGGCTGCTGTCAGTGGAGGGGTTTTTACATCCAGTGACGACGATGCCGTACTGCTATATCCTGGAGGAATTCATTCAAATCCAATATGGTCGCTGGTAGTACAGAATGGAAGAGATGATTTTGTTCCGGCAAATACTGTAATTGATCTGATGAACTCACTTTCAGATCCACGCCGCAGTTTTTATTTTACACTTGTGGATACTTCCTCAGAACAGGGGGTTGTGAAGTTGGCTTTTTCAGGTGGCATTTATGGCAAAAGCAATCCATTTACAAAATATTCACATATTAATCCGTTAATCTCTTCGCCCACATTTCCAGGAACCCTCCTGTCTTATGAAGAGGTCCTGTTTTATGAAGCGGAAGCCTCCGCCCGTTCATTTTCAGTGGGTGGGACGCAGAGAGACTTTTATGATGCAGCAATTACTGCTTCAATTCTATCATGGGGTGGTACACCTGATCAGGCGGCTGCTTACATTGCTCAACCCAGTGTAGCTTATGCAACAGCCACTGGGACATGGCAGCAAAAAATCGGAACCCAGGCTTATATTGCACTTTATAACAGGGGTCTGGAGGGCTGGACGGAATGGAGGAGGCTTGACTTCCCGATTTTTAATATGCCACCTTCGATCACAGATTATAGTCAGATCCCTAAAAGATTCACATACCCTGTAAATGAGCAGACACTTAATAAAACAAATTATGCATCGGCTTCATCAGCTATTGGAGGTGATTTACAGTCAACTAGGATCTTCTGGGATAAATTTTGATGATATTCACAATTATTGGTAGTAGAGACGCGATGCATCGCGTCTCTATTTATTTTTTATTGAGGTCTCTTTCTGTTTTTAATATAACGTTTAACTAATGATAAACAAAATATAAATATTATACCTTTAATATATATATACAATATCCGATACCTGAAAATATCAGAATAAGTTTCAAATTATAACAAGATGAATTGGTTCTCTATAGAAATTATTAATTTAACAATTCTGTAGGGACAGGATGCATACTTTCTCTACATTGGGCATTTCTTCGGCATTTCCTGCAGTTTTCATCTGATTACTCTCCGTTATCGTGACAGCCTTCCAAATATTTTCAAAATAAAATTGTTTATTTTGGAGATTTAATAAAGTTCCCATATATTTGGCTGTTAAATTAAAACCTAAAACTAATTTCGTATGAAGAAACTATTTCTGCTGATTGTTTTGTTTGTGTTTATAGGTGGCTACACCTTGTTGGCACAGACAATAGTCATTACAGGTACGGTTACCTCTTCAGTTCAAGGGGAAGGTGCAATTCCTGGTGTAACAGTTACCGTTAAGGGAACAACTGTTGGTGCAATAACAGATGTTAACGGAAAATTTTCAGTTACAGCTCCACAGAATGCTACCACCCTCGTTTTCTCCTATATCGGGATGAAAAGACAGGAGGTTCAAATCGGAGGCCGTAAAGTAATTGATGTGATTATGGAACCCGACCTGTTGGGTTTGAATGAAGTTGTTGTAACGGCCTTTGGTATTAAAAGGCAGGCTAAAGAACTAGGAGTTGCTACTGCTCAGGTATCTGATAAACAGCTTACACAAGCTGGCGTCAGCAACGTGGTGAACGGATTGGCTGGTAAAGTTTCGGGCTTGCAGATTAACACAGTTAATAATGGTGTTAACCCTGATACAAGAATAACCCTTAGAGGAAACCGCCACTTCCTGGCAAGTAACCAGGCTCTTATCGTACTCGATGGAGTACCTGTAAGCGCCGACTTTCTTAACTCAATAAACCCTAACGACATTGGTAATGTTAACGTACTGAAAGGTGCAAGTGCTGCAGCTCTTTACGGAAATGATGCTTCCAACGGGGTTTTGGTTGTAACAACCAAAAGAGGTAGCGGTGAAAAACCTGTTATCAAGATAAGTAATACTACTACATTTGAAAGTGTATCTTACATGCCAAAACTTCAGACCCGTTTCGGTTCAGGTTCAGGTGAAGATACAGCCAACGCTCTGGGTAATTACACATTCTGGGTAGGCCGTGACAGAAACACAGACCCTTACACATCATATGAAAACCAGAGCTACGGCCCTGAGTTTAATGGACAGATGGTAATTCTTGGTGGTAAGCTGATTGACGGATCATATCAAATGGTTCCTTATTCAGCCGTACCTAATGGCAAGAAAAAATTCTTCAACACAGGAGTAACAACACAAAACGATATTTCCTATTCAGTTGGTGATGATAAAAACAGTTTTTATCTCTCAGCTCAGGATGTAAACACAACAGGTACAATACCTGGTGATAAGAACAGAAGAACAGGCGTTCGTTTAGCAGGTTCAAGGACTTCAGGTATATTCCATGCTGATTATACCCTTGGCTTCTCTCAGACAAACACCAATATATCAGGTGGTGAATATTTCCAGCAGAGGCCTGTATACTGGAACGTGCTTAACACTCCGGCTCAGGTAGATCTTACTGCCTATAAAGATCTGACAAATAATAAATTTGCCAATCCAAACGGTTATTTTAACGCGTATTATCCTAACCCTTACTGGGCGATTGATAACTCACGCCAGGTAACACGTGCAGAAAACGTTCTTGGATCAGCAGTTATTTCATTGAATCCTGCCCCATGGATCGACATTTCATATCGTGCAGGTTTAACATACAATTCGAATAACTTTAACACCTACAGAAATGGTGTAACTTATAATGATTATCTGAAAGCTGACCCATGGGAAGCCGGCCATATGGCTACAGGCTCTCCTTTTGTCGGAGTTTCAACAGATCAGATTAGAAACCAGATCATTCTTACAGGTGACTTCCTTGTTCAGTTAAACCATAAAATCGGAAATTTCTCCGGTAAAATGATCCTTGGTAATTCAATGTATAACAATAAATACCAGAGACTAAGAGAATTTAACAATTCACTGGTTATACCTTTATTATATAATATAACAAACCGTCTTGGTGAACCCGGTGTTGAGGAAGAAGTACGCGGCCGTAATTCAATCGGAGTATTTGCTGACTTTACATTAGGTTACAAAGACTTTGCTTTCATTCATGCTTCGGCACGTAATGACTGGGATTCAAGATTAGCTAAAGTAAACCGCAGTTTCTTCTATCCGGGAGTTGATGCAAGTTTAATCCTTTCAGATGCTATTCCTGCTCTTAAGGACAATGCATTCCTTAGCTTCGCAAAAATCCGCGGCGGTTGGTCAAAAACAGGTCTTATATCACTTGATAACTGGTATGCAACATTACCTTCATTCAATTCAGGTCTTGGTAACAATGCAGCCACCGGATTCCCATACGGAAGCCTAGGAGGTTATTCACTTGCTACAACATTAAGCAATCCGTTGCTTAAACCTGAAATAACAAGGGAGATTGAAGCTGGTTTCGAATTAAGCTTTATAAGAAACAGATTCCATCTTGAAGCTAACTTCTACCAGTCAAATACAAAAGATCAGACTATTCCTGCAAGAATATCCTATTCAACAGGTTATGAGAGTGCTTACATTAACGCAGGTGAACTCCAGACCTCAGGTATTGAAACTCAGTTTAAACTGACTCCTCTTCTTAGTCTGGGTGATTTTGACTGGAACGTAGTAGTTAACTACACTTACGCAACCAGCAAAGTTCTGTCGATCCTTCCGGGATTAAATGAACTGAATATTGCAGACGTATCTTATGCAGTTGTTGGTCAGCAATTTCCAACTATCAAAGTAAGTGATGTAAAAAGAGATCCTCAGGGACACATCATTGTTGATGCAGCAACAGGGTACCCAATTAAAGACCCTGCACTTAAAAATATGGGACATGGTAACCCGAACCACATCCTGGGTATAACCAACTCCTTCAGCTTTAAAGGCTTAAATCTGAATGCTGTTGCTGAATACAGGGGTGGAAACGTAATTGATAACTGGGTTGGAAACTCACTCGATTTCACCGGAACATCATGGCACTCAGCTCAAAACGGACGTCAGAACTTCGTTATTCCGGGTTCAGTTATTAATACAGGAACAGCAGATGCTCCCGTATATGTTGCCAATACAAATATAATTACCCGTAACGCTGGCCGTTTATTCTGGACAGGTGCTGATTATCAGTCTGTACAGAGTACATACCTGACAAGTGCCGCATTCTGGAAACTAAGGGAATTGTCATTGTCTTACAGTGTGCCTGTTAAAAACATCCTTGGTGGTGCAATTCAGGCTGCCGAAATTGGTATTGTAGGTAGGAACCTAATTATGCTTCGTCCAAGAACAAACATCTGGACAGATCCTGAATTTAATGCTCAGAATGGAAACAGCAATGCTATAGGTTATACTACAGTAGATCAGACACCTCCTACGAGAATTTACGGGTTTAGTGTTAAACTTACTTTCTAAGTAGAAAAAATTAAAAGATATGAAGAAACTATTAATATTATTAACTGTACTGCTCGTATTGGGAACTTCCTGCAAGAAAGACTTTCTTTCGGTAGATGAATTCAACCCCAATAGCGCCTCTGCCGTTCCTGCGAACCTTGTCCTCCCTGCAGCATTAAATAACACTGCCAGGGACTTCACCCAGCCTGATAACTATCAATTTATATCTTTCTGGTATGGTTTAATGTCAATCAGTGGTGGTTATTCACAGCCGACAAACTTAACACAGTATAATTTGCTGGCAAGTGATTATCAGAACAACTGGAGAAACCACTATGAGAACCTTCTCAACTATGACTACATAGAGAAAGCTGCTTCAACAGTAAACCAGCAATCTTTCAAAGCCATAGCAAAAATCATGAAGGTTTATATTTACCAGACCCTTGTTGATGTATATGGCAACATACCTTATAGTGAAGCTCTGCAAACTGACAAAGGTATTTTGAAACCAAAATATGATGCTCAGCAGACCATCTATGAAGACCTTGTAGTTCAGCTAGACGCTGCTATGACTCTTATTACTTCAACTCCGGCTGATGCTGATCCGGTTGGTGCTTATGACATAGTTTATCAAGGTGACATGGGCAAGTGGCTTAAATTTGCAAATACACTGAAGCTAAGAATACTTGTCAACCAGGCAGATATGTCAGGAAGAACAGCTTACATTACTGGTGCTTTGGCAACAACCCCAAGTACAGCTGCTGATTATATGGGTGTAGGTGACGGTGCTCTGGCAAACCCAGGTTACCTGAATTCTGCGAATAAAATGAATCCGTTCTGGGAGAACTTCTATAAACAGGATGGTTCACAGCAGGCTGACGGACTCGGATACTATGTATGCGGACAGGATGCAGCAGATTTTCTTACCAGTAACAATGACCCGAGGAAACTTCTGCTCTTCCAGCCTAGTACTGCTGGAGGTACAACAATCAGAGGCAACTACTTCGGAGCTCTTTTACTTGAACCGGTTCCAACTACATCAAAATTGGGCCCTGGTATGCTTAAGAAATTTGATCAGCCATCTCCTCTGATGCCAGACTTCGAAGGTCTCTTTATTCAGGCTGAAGCTGCTGCAAGAGGTTTAATTTCAGGTGATGTGAAAGCTCTTTATGAAGCTGGTGTTACCCAGTCAATTATCTGGGAAGGTGGAAATGCTGCTGCTGCTGGTGTTTATCTGGCACAGAACAGACCTCTTGTAAACATCGATGTTGCTGGAAATAAAGTGCAGACGATCATTACACAGAAATGGATTGCAATGGATGGTTTAAATCCTCTGCCAGCTTGGACAGATTACAGGAGAACAGGCTTCCCCGATTTCCTTCATTTTTCAGCTGACGCTGCAAGGAAAAATGATACTCCTCCTGTACGCTTGCTTTATCCACAGACAGAATTAAGTCTTAATAACGATAACGTTGTGGCTCAGGGCGATATTAATTTATTCACCTCAAAAATATTCTGGCAGAACCGTTAGAATCTGAAACAGCCATAAATTAAAAATATTTAAAAAAAAAGAATATGAGAAACAAAATATTCAAGATTACATTCTTTCTGGCAGCAGTTGTTCTTCTGAGTTCCTGCCTGAAAGATAAGGTAGGCGAGGATTGGACATCTTCTCTCAAAGGGAAAATGTACGCTGAAGTCTGGAATGCCGGCTTTAAAGCACAGGGCTTACAGCCAGTTCCTGATTCTGTTACTTTCAAATTCCTGGTAAATATTGCCACGGATGCGCTTCCTACAAGTGATATTACTCTTACTATTGCTGTCAATGACGATGCAAGAGTAAGGTATAATGCTTTAAAAGGTACAGCTTATCAGCTATATCCTTATATTAAAGTACTAGACCCTACAGTTACTATCAAAGCAGGTACAAGAAATGCTTATGTACATGTTACTGTATGGAATGCTCATCTGTTGGATGCATGTGCTAACTTCATGGCTCCTATATCTATTATGGATGCAACTGGCGGAGTTATAGTTTCGGATGCAATAAATAACGGATCAAGGTTAATGGCTCTGCCAATCTCCAATCCTTATGCCGCAACCTATCATACCATAGGTTACCGTATTCGTCCTGGTAACGCAACGGAACCAATTGAAGCAGATCAGGATTTTTCAACCCTCGACTGTAAATCAGTTACTAAAGTCGGATTTGGAAACTATTCAACATTTAGCGTTAATATTACCGTTACTCCTGCTACAATGGTAGTTGGCGGCGTTACCTGTTTCAAAGTGAATGCTGTTGTTGTTGATGCCGGCGGTGCTGTCCAGGGTGGAATGTGGGATACATGGCATGGTGATGTTGCTTCTACACCTGCTCCTCCTGCTAATCCTACTGACATTAATTATTACAATCCGATAGCTAAAAAGTTTGTACTTAACTGCTTCTATGTCAGTGCAGCAGGTAATCGTATTATGTATGAAATTAATACCAGGAAATAAGTTAATTTGATTCTTCTTGCTTATCGAATCTAATATGCATAAATGCTGTTAGATAAGACAAACAGGAAAGGATCAGAATAAATAACTGAAAATAAAAAAATCGATTATGAAAAGAAATATATTATTTTTTGTAATGCTGCTGGCAGTTCTCGGTTTCACTACAATGCAGAGTTGTAAGAAAGACACTGTGGTTCAGCCCAAGGAATTTCTTGCAGCAATGCCTGAAGCCCCTTCCCCGGCAGTTGATGCTGTAGTTCCATTTACAGGCACAGGACAGGCAATCAACCTTGAATGGACTGGAACAGCTACCAATGCTGTAAAATGGGATGTTTATTTCGGTGATACCAATGCTCCTGACAGAGTTGCTACTGGTTTAACAACCAATAGTTATACAGCTCACGTTACCGCAGGTGGCACCTACTTCTGGCAAGTAGTTACTGTTGACGCAAATAACGTTGAATCAGACAGCCCTGTATGGTCATTCCAGGTAAATTCCAACCCTGGAGTTCCTACCCTTACAGCTCCAGCCAATAATGCAACCGCTGTAAGCAAAACCGTTGCATTGAAATGGACAGCTACTGATCCTGAGCAGGATGATTTGACCTTTGATGTATACCTCGGTACAACAGCTACACCAGGACCTGCAGCAACAGGTCTTACTACTGCAACTTATTCTCCAACTTTAGCGTATAATACTACCTATTTCTGGAAAGTTGTTGCACATGATCCTTATGGTGGTGTATCTACCAGTGCAGTATTTACATTTAAAACCGATATTCAGCAACCTGATTATTCGGTATTCAATGGAGCTGCTACTGAACTTTGGAATGCGATTTCAAGTGCAGTAACGATTCAGAGACTTGGTACTTCAAACACTCTTTCAATATTCCTGCCACTTGCTGATGGATTTGTAACAGCAGGATTTGGAACAGTATATACAAAAACGCATCCTATTATTATAAATTACGATCCTGTAACCAAGGTAGTTACTTCTACCAAACAGGCCTGGTGCGACAGTTTTATTGATCCTATAGAAATGGGACCATTATCACTGCAGGTAGGTGCAGGCAGCACAATTGATCCATTGAACAAGAAACTAACTATCAAATGGGTAGTTTCTGGTAATGCTTATTGGGGCGCAGATTATAATACAACCGGTACGTACACAATGAAGTAATTAATTATTTATAATATTAAAGAGGCATTCTTAATTGAGTGCCTCTTTTTTATATGGCAATCTTTCATCCCCCATTACTCAAAACCTTCACAAGTTCAGGTTTTGTTACATTCGGGATTACAAGATCACTTAAGAGGAGGAGTGAATAGCGGAGAAGATCCCTCATTACACAAAACCTTGACAAGTTCAGGTTTTGTTACATTCGGGATGACAAAATCAGTAGGGGAAGAAAGGGGAGGGAAGGACGGCGACTTGGTCAAAATCAGTTTTAATGGGAGTTTTTTATTCAAGTCGCCGTCCTTCCCTCCCTGTGTTCCTAAAGAATTACTGTCATCCCGAACGGAGTGAGGGATCTTTATCACTATCCGGAATCATCCCAAACGTACTTTTGCCCAAAATGAGTGAGGGATCTGCATCACTATCCTGAATCATCCCAAACGTACTTTTGCCCAAAATGAGTGAGGGATCTTTATCACTATCCGGAATCATCCCAAACGTACTTTTGCCCAAAATGAGTGAGGGATCTTTATCACTATCCGGAATCATCCCAAACGTATTTTTGCCCAAAATGAGTGAGGGATCTTTATCACTATCCGGTATCATCCCAAACGTAACTTTGCCCGAACAGAGTTAGAGATCTTTATCACTATCCGGAATCATCCCAAACGTACTTTTGCCCAAAATGAGTGAGGGATCTTTATCACTATCCGGAATCATCCCAAACGTACTTTTGCCCAAAATGAGTACGGGATCTGTTAAAGCAGAACCAATGTTAAATTATTCTATTTTCAGATTGACCAGTTCCAGCCTTG
>Ga0302271_10000461_pt1 | contig 39759 bp, 20 predicted proteins | sample III_Bog_N1_1_FD_198767 | JGI IMG/M metagenome (GOLD analysis project Ga0302271, IMG submission 198767) | Peat permafrost microbial communities from Stordalen Mire near Abisko, Sweden - III_Bog_N1_1 | ecosystem: Environmental > Terrestrial > Soil > Wetlands > Peat | place: Sweden: Abisko...
CTTTTGGAATCATTTATGGCAATGAAAGAAGAAGAAGATGAAAATAGGTCTAAATCTATGCGAGATGAAGATATAGAAGATATTAATTGCTATCGAAGAATCTAAAAAGATCTTTAAGAAGATTAGTTTGCATTCTATGATGTCACAGGATAGGTTAATCAGGATTAACTAAATAGACTCAAACAAGCAAGCCACCTCCAAAAGTAAGATAAAGTAGACCTCAATCTTCATATACCATAAGGCATTTGATTTTTAATCATGATGCTTCTAATTAATCTAGATGGTGAAAACCTCAAAAAGAGACAGAGAGAGAGTTTGGATTTATATTCCTTTCCAAAATACCTAGCGCTCGAAATGATTTTTGTTTTTTTTCTATCCTAGTGGATCTGTATTTTTAAATACTTTTGAATTGATTTATCTTAGTTTTTCATTTCAAAAACCTTTTTATTTTCATGTTTGTCTCTTTTTTGAAACAGATAAGCTGAAAAGTTAATCTTTGATGAATAAAGGCGAGACAACACAGATTCTGTGTTATCCCTTGAGACATTTTCTTTGGAATTGTAGCAATTATTTCTTTGATTTTTATTGATGTAATTTTTAATATTTTTAAAATGTTTTAGCTCAGCTAGAAGTAAGAACGCTTTCTAGAGCGATCGTGAAGGTAAGTTCTTTAAATGGACCAATTGTTTATTTGATATTTCTCGAATTATGGAGTTAGGATAGATTGGAATGGAGTCAAATTACTTCAACAATAAAGAAGCCTATTTTGGATAAAAAAGCTGTCTTCATCTTCCTTTCGAACCTATTGTCAAAATATTAGGAGAGAAATCTGAGAGTACGCACCCAAGCTAAGAGGAACCTAATACTAGTTTCCCAAAAGATAACCGCCTTGATCCTTTGAGTACATTAAATTAGGAAGAGTTATCGGTTGGAAAAATGAATTTTTTATGCTAAAAACAGGAGAAGATTTCTTTATTGAAAATCGTAACTTTAACAACACTGAGAGTAACTTCACAGAACCAGAGATTGCCAAAGGACAAGGCTAATCAAGGCTAAACAAGAATTTCTTTGAGGATATTAATGATCTCATTCCTTCGAACAAGAAACCTTCAACTAGTGTAAAATAAAAAAAAATTCATCCTCTTTTTCATTCAGAAATTATTAAATAGACTCGAAAAGAAAGTGAAGATCGATCTACTCAAGAAAATAGCTTCAGTTCTCACAGAATGGAAGAAGAGATTTGATCTTATCTTTTACTTAATACAAACTTAATAGTGCTAACTACTAGCTAGTGCTATCCCCTCAACCTCAAGAATTATTTAATTTAGAAAAAAAATAGGATACCTATATTTTCCTGAATTAATTGATTCTCTCTTAAAAGTCTAAGACTCCTTATAATTGTCAGCAATAGTTGCCTTAACCTTCTTCATTGGGCGTCTTTTTGAATGCAGAGATGAACATTGTTGGCGGTTTCTTTTATCAACTATTGGTGTATGTTTTGTGAAATTAATTGAAAATATTATTTAAGCATTTTTTAATTTAGTTTTTAATTTAGAGATTTTGGAGCTTATTAACTAAGCAGAGACATTATTGGCAGCTGGAAAGAAAAAGCATTTTGTAGGATCAGTTGATTTGGATGGGAGTTAAAATATAGAAAGCTAAAAGAAGGAAAAGATATTCAAAAGATGTGTCTTGTGTCTGTGTGTTCTACTATCTTGATTATTGTGATAAGATTTGGGATAAAAGACACACATATAAAAAATAAGTAAAAGCAATTCTAAAATTATCAATAAAAATATCAAAATTAAATAATCAATCGCACAGCATTCTTAAGTTCTTGAAGAGGTATGAGCAATTCTAGCGAAGTAGAGTAGACCAAGGTGACTTCTGCAATTATTGGAAAGAAGCTATCGGAAATAGGTAGATATTCAGTTGGATTGATTCATTTTTAACTGTTTTGTATTTTAGTTCCAGCAAATAGCAATCAGATTCTTGAGGAAACAAAACAGTTCTTGAGCTCACAGAAACTCAATCTCTAAGAATATCGTTAGATATGGAAGGGCATTTTCTTTGGTAAAATAAGAAGAATTTATGCATGCAAAAGATTTCTAAAAATTTGTTTGTTTTTTAGCAATGTGGGCCAGTGACAAGGTACCTGTTCAAGAGAAATTGGGTGAGGAACTATCCAATCTAGTTTTCAGTGTAGCAACATTGAAATTCGAAGCAGTTAGTTTGTGGATGAAAGCATGTTTCAGCATCTTGAAAAAGGAATGGAATAAGATAGACTATTGGAGAGTCAATAAGTTTTCATCGCTCGTACGTAAGACTATCACTGCGTTCCTTCGTTACCTCCGCAAGAAAGGATTCAATCTAGCAGTATGCATTTTTATAATTCTAAAAATACTTTAGCTGTAAAGATTATTTATAAAGTACGTCAGAGAATACAACAAGATTATACAAGAAGAACTTTACGTTGAGATCACATCCACAGGTATAATAAATAATCAAGACTACTTGTGAAAGCTCTAACTTTATATTATGAATAAAAAGTTGGAGGTTTGGCGTTACATGTACTATAGATTTATCCTGAGGTGATAGCTAATTTCACATGGGCTACTCATGACCAAGTGCATTTACTTCTGGATTTATTCCTCAAACAAATTGGGCCAACAGTGTGCAAGAATTTGAAAAATAAGATTAAAGAGCATGTTTTTGAAAGAATGTTGGCTATGAAGGAGAGTGATGGTAAATTTTAGAATTTCAACATGAAGAAATACAGAGATTCACTTTTTAAAATTGCAAAGAATTAGTAAGTTAAAGGAATATAGAATCATCTTGGTTTTGAGTGATAAAATAATAATTATTTTAATAGGAAGACAGAAGAGACAGCTAGAAAAGAGATCTATGATTTAGTTGAGCTGTTCGATAACAAGGTGAATATGGAAGAAGAGGAAGCAAGATTTGCAAAATATATCAAAGAAAAGGAAGAAAAAGAGACGAAGAGCAAAGAGAAAAAGGAAACAGTAGTAAAATCAGAGAAGAAGGATGCAAAGAAGGGAAAAAATGAGAAAGAAGAATCAGCTCCTAAGAAAAAACAGAAACTTAATGAGGAAAACACAGAAAAGAGTAAATAGAAGGGAAGTGTTGAAGAGAAGAAGGAAACAGTAAAAACAGCAAAGGAGTTAAAAATTGAAAAAAAGCGACTTGAAAAGTAGAAACGTGTAGAAGAAGAGGAAGCTAGACTTTTTGCTGAAGAATAAAAGAAAATAGATGAAGAAAACAAAGTTGCTAAATAAAAGCTGAAAAAAGGAGAAACAGCTGCTGCTTTCATAAAAACTCATGAAGATGATGAAGAGGAAGATGAAGAAAAGGATTAGGATTGGTTAGACGAAGATGATGAAGGATCTGAAAATGATGAAAATGAAGATGGAGATGATGGTGAGTTCGAAATGGAAAGTGATCTCGATGAGGAAGAATTAGCTATGTTACTAAAAAGTACAGGAGAGGACATTGAAGTTGATGATATGGACGACGATTTTTACAATGAAGAAGATTTCGAGGGGTACGATGTTGCTGACGTTACTTAAAACGAAACAAGAATGAAAGGATTGTAATCTGTCTACAACAGTTTACCACAGTACCATTTCCTCACCGATCCCTAGAAACTGAAATACTTCAATTCAGTCACCAACAAGTTCAAAAATAATCTCCAAGAAGAGCATCTCTCTCCTTGCGCACACGGCAAGAAAGTTGTCTTCAACACTCAAAATAATAAGGTTAAAGGTAAGAAAATTTGAGGATTGTTTTGCTTTAAATAATTTGGTTAATAACTAAATTCATAATTTTTTGATAAATAGAATTTGATCTAAATCAAAAAGTTGTTGCATTGGAAAACACTCCTACACTGGTCAAAGCGAAAAAGACTAAGAAAAACTAGAAATGAAGTCAATACAAAACTTAAATTCACAGTTTTAAGTTGAAAAAAAAAGAGTTATTCATAGATTGAACAATTAATTTTTTTTCTATTTAATTAAGGTGTTCTTCGTGTATTTGTTTAGTTTTATCTAGAAAAAGTTTCTCCAATCATTTTTGAGTTAATGATAATTTCATATTTATTTCTTTATTCAACAATAAAAAATAAACAACACATTGAATTTGCTTTTTATCAAAAAATATTTAAATCTTAATAATAATAATAATAAATCTTCTCAACTTTTTATGGATGCTCAGTAAAATCTGATAAGAGAAAAATCAAATTGTTATGACTTTTTCATTATTCAACAAAAGAGCAATCTACATTGAATTTTTGCGCTTATTTTTCTTTTGATGAATTAAATCATACTTTTATTACAAAGAAATACAAAAAATATTTTTAAAAATGGGTTTCAATCTCCATCAGCAGCAATTTCTTTTCTTCTCTCCAGGATCTTTATCTCTTATCTGGGACGATAATATAATAGATTAATTATTATTTTGTCTGTTTAACCTTCCTGTTTCTCGAGCCTTTTTGAAACATAAAAGTAATAAGTTGTTTACAGCTTCTTAACAATTGTTATCAAGAAGTGCGCTTGTTTCAAAAAAAGGAATGTTATATGATTTAGCTAGATCAGCCCCTTCTTTTGTGGATATAACTCTATTTTTCGAGTCTGATTTGTTGCCAATAAGAACCATTTGAACTTATTCTTTATCGCAATTAGACTGAATGCATTTTATCCAATAGCTAATTTGATCAAATGAATATCTATCTTCGATTGAGTAAGTCACTAAAAAGCCATCCGATCCCTTGTAATAATTCGCTACAATGCCCTTAAACCTCTCTTGGCCGGTTGTATCCCAAAGCTATAATTTCACTTTTTTTCCTTCGATCTCAGTATTTTTCATGAAATAATCGATTCCTAATTTTTAAAAAAAGGAGTCTAGAAAAGATAAAAGAAGATTTTCAGCTTACCTATGGTCGACTGATAAGAGGAGGAAAATTTATTTTTGCAATATCGCTAGAGAAGACATGTTTTTCCAACAGCTTAGTTCCCAAGTGTAAGGATCCTTAAATTCAAATCAATAGTATTTTAATCCATGATTAACAAGGTTGATTTACTTGGCGTAATTTGATTTATTATATTAGGAATATAAAACAAAATCTTAATTAAATCCTCTTGATTTCTCTGGTATCAAACCTAATAGTTTTTGATTTCTCCTATATAGGAATAGTTGATATCAAATGAAGAAGATTTATTCTATATTTCCTAACTTGTTTTCTCCTACATTAGAAGGAAAGTCATATTTTAATTATTTACAAAATGATTATAAATGTAGATATTTTACTAACTTGATCCACTGCAATATTTTTATTATTAAACTTATTTCTTCAAGATAATACTCATTTTTTAAGAGAGAAGCATATTTAATGAAGTAAACCTAAATTGTTATGAGTTTTCATTATTCACAAGAACCCTTTATTAATTTACACTTATTTTTTTACAAATGAATTAAATCATACTTTTATTACAAAGAAATACAGAAAAAATGGGTAAGTTTAATGGAATTATCTTTGAAAATGCCTTCAAAATCGAAAAAATCAACAGCATTTCTTCTTCTCTTAAAAATATCGATCTCCTCGCTAAGAAGATATCCGAAAAGTTGCATTATTAATTTGTCTGTTTAACCTTCCTGTTTCTCTAGCCTTCTCGAAACACAAAAGTGATAAAGCATTTACAGCTTCTTAACAATTTTTGTCTTGAAGTGCGCTTGTTTCAAAAAAAGGAATGTTATATGATTTAGCTAGATCAGCCCCTTCTTTTGTGGATACAACTCTTTTATTCGAGTCTGATTTGTTGCCAATAAGAACCATATGAATTTATCCGCAATTAGCCTGAATGCATTAAATCCAATAGCTAATTTGATCAAATGATTGTCTATCTTCAATTGAATAAGACACTAAAATACCATCTGTGTTTTTATAATAATTATTTACAATATTTCTAAACTTTTCTTGGCCAGCTGTATCCCAAATATGTAATCTCACTTTTTGTCCTTAAATCTCAGTCTGTTTCAAGAAGAAATCAACTCCTATTCAAAAATAATGAGATTAGCAAAAATAAGATAACAGTTTTAGCTTACCCATGGTCATCTTATAGGAGGATGAATAGATATTGCGGCAACAACGCAAGATAAAACATGTTTTTCCAACAGCTTAGTTGCCAAGTGTAAGGATCTTTAAAGTCAACTCTTGATTATTTTGAGACATGGATTCACAGGATTGATTTTGCTTTGCGTAATTCGACTTAATAAATTAGGAATTTAAAACAAAATCTTAATTAAATCCTCTTGATTTCTCTGGTATCAAACTTAATAGTTTCTGATTTATCCTATATAGGAGTAGTTGCTCTCCAATGAAGAAGATATTCTACATTTCCGGCCTTATTTTTTCGTTCATTAGAGAGAATCTTTTTTTAGCTAATATTTTTTTTGTTATTATTACTACAATAGAAGATACATTAATTACAAGATTTTTCAATCTTCATCCATTAGGAAGTACATCTAGTTCTGTTTTTCTTAATATTTGATATTTAATTTGACATTTAAGTTTATTATCTTTTGTAGAGGTGTACTCTACAATTTTGGTACCTAACATTTAACACTGAAGGTCTTTTTCAATTATTTTCTTTTCAAAAAAATATCATTAATAAATAATTTTTGGGACTTTTGCACAACATAACTAGAAATGAATCCTTTCAACTCAACAATTCGTTTTGTTTAGGCATTAATTCAAATTATTTCTGATAATATTTCACAATTAAGAATCAAGTGGAGATCATTTAATAGCTATTGTTAACTCATTTGATATGAAAAAATAATTAAATTATTGCTAATTAATTATCAAGCAAATATCACCTATCAATCATACAACTTATGTTCAGTTAATAATATAAACCAAACTGATTTTGCTCATACAAAGATGCAAGGCAATACAGAACACTTATCAGGTTAATAAAATTAAAAAAAGAGTCTTGAAAATAATAATCAAGAAACAATTAATTTTATTTTTGCACAGATTTTAGGTGGATTTGTTAAAATAAGTACTTGCGGAACAGTGAAAAAAGAAGAAGAAGATTAAAACTGTTGCAGAGATTCTAATCGCTTTTATTTTCATGAAACGATATCAATCTACTCCTCAACTCGAGGAAAACAGCATGGAAGGTGCCAGTGAAGTATATTCTGCCTCATATGATAAATACTCCCCTCACTAATACTAACCAACCAAGAATCAAGAACTGTAATGGAATGTCAATGGGAGCTTTAGTTAGATAAACGAAACTGATCGCATCGAAAGACCAGATAACAAAGCGGCACAGTAAAATATCAGCAGATGCTATTCTACACATAAAAACACACCCGCTGAGAATAATAGCTTTATTGCCTCTTAAAATCTGAATGGAAATGATAAAGGAAGCTAGAAGACAACATACATTGGCTACTAGTTACCAGTTATCTTGTGTAAAAAAGGAAGAGGACCACATCAGCATAATAAGCAGTTAAGTATGGTTTGTGTTGATCGCAACTGCTTAGATACAGATTAATTCCTGCTTTGTTCAATATGCAGTGAGTAAGAACATATGTCTCATGAGTAAGTGCCCTTGAAACTCTTAGTTTAGGATGTGTTGTCTTGTATCGGAGAAGATGAAGAGTAGCCTAAGCATTTGTAGATGAAACTGACTTCCTAGAGAATTGAAGCTTTAAACAGATTAGCTGATCTGAGGTAATCAGTCAGCGAGAGGCTTGATCAACTTGAATAAGATATCAGCTACCTCTATGAGGTGCTTGGCACATGCTAAGTCAAGAGAGCTACAGATTCATCTCGTAAGGATGTTTTGAACAGTATCGATTGTCTTATGGCTTGCACAACTGAGCAGTAACTCAGAAATGAGATCCAATGCATCATGAACAGTACGCATGCTGTCTGTGAAGGAAGTCTCAGTGAAGCAACAACAGCTAGCACTTCTTAAGATATCGATTAGAGGCATGATAAATTTCTTGGGATTATTTTTGGGTTGACTAAGGGCACAGATAACGTGATTTCATAATATGCTAAGTAACTCAATAACTTGACATTCTCTTGCAGAGACATTCTTGATGCAGCTGCAGTTGGAGTATTAGATAATCACTCAGTTGTAGCAGAGAACTAAGAACTTCGAAAAGATACCATTTATAATCCTGGGTATTCCACTACATAGCAGGGTCCCTCCTACACAGGAGCAGTTTCATTCTCGAAACCAAAAGGAAAAGATTTTAGCCCAGAGAGAAGCGTTAATAATATTGATAATTCAAGAGAAAAAGAAAGAAACACATCAGCCTCATTTTTCTCAGCGAAATCAACGATGACAGATCCAAACCAATAGATTTCCCTGGTCTAACGCTTTGAGTTTAGTAAAACTCTTCGGGAGCCAAATATTTAGCTGCAAAAGAGAGCTATTATTAACGGAATGTATGGGTCCGCCAACGATAAGCTGCATTATCGAGTTCAAGTCCTGCAGCCAGATTTAGAGCAAGTGACTCCGAACATTAAGCAATGGAGTTTTAAGATAACAAGACAGTTGCCCCATTGGATCGGATTCGGAATGTGTCACATAAACGAAATGAAATCTAGAAATTTCAAGTTTAGTAATGAAGAGTTCTCCTTTAATCATCAAGAAGGCTAAAAGCGGAATAACGATCACGGCTGCTACCTTCTCACAACACACGGTTGGACTTTTGCTCACTAGAAATAGCCCCGTCGATCACCACTTAGATTTACTAAGAACGATGTTGTTACTTGTCGCTACGATCCCTTCAAGAATTATATTATCTTCTACAAGAACAGTGATTTCAAATCTCCTTTTAATCTCGAATTCAATTCCATATGCTGGAACAAGCTCTATCCTTGTGTGGTGCTTTGGTATCCAGAAGATTCAGTCGAACTTTTGTGATAAGTTTAATGTTAAATAATCTTTTAAAAAACATTTATTTTAAAATTATTTTGTACTTAATTTTTATAGCAATAATTCCAGTTTAAACAAAATTTAAAAATGAAATAACCTTCAAATGGATACTAAGAAGAAGAAACATTACTTTTATTCTTACATTAATGAAGTGTGTGCTTGTTAGTAAGCTTGACTTATTAGATGATTCAATTACCTAGCTGTTAGAACGAATTCACATGATTGTATCTAATAAGTTTCTTAAGTTCACATTTTGTTAATTCTCAATAATGAACAATTGTTTATCTGGTACAGCTCTTGATCGCCAATCTAACATGATAAAGAGTTAAGACAGACTATGACTATTATGGATAATAATAAACTCATTAATTTTCTAGCCGACTTCAAATGCATTTTAGAAAATAAACCAATATCTTAAATACATTAAGAGTACTGATTGATAAAAGAATAATCAATGAAAATAACAAATTTGTTGTTAAAAATCTTTTTTTCAGTAGAACGAGTACTCACTTGCTTTGAAAGTTAACCCAATCTGTAAAGAACATTTTATTGGATCCCTTATTTTTTTTAAGAGGTTTTCATGAAATAACTCCTAAATTGGGTATTAAAAAGACTTATTATATCTGTGTACCCAAATTTTTATCAGAATGTCTTTGCAAAAACTAGAGAAGCACCTCAAGAGATGTCCAGCGCTCAAGGACAAATAAAGCACTTAATAGAATGCTTGGTTTTCAAAGGGTATCAATAACTCAAGCAATTAGCAAGATAAAATAGTTAAAACTGGGGAGAATGAGTCAAATGATGTTCAAGTGAGTGAAGAAAGTAAAATTTTAAGCCACAAGAGGCTCTTACAGAAACTTCTGTAGGATTAAAGCAGTTCTCTGCATGACCTAATCGAGAGCATAGAAACGAAGTTTGAAATTGCAATTTAGCTCTACAAAGAATCCGTATAAGATGAAGAGATGAATTTTGTTTAGTTACACGATTATCTATTAGATTTGAATGTCAGTGCGGATGAAGAACGTATTGTCAAAAAGCTAAAAATGGAAAATCTAGCATTTTCTGATACTCAAAAAGATCACAGACAGGTGTGCAAGATGGTAGAAACGTTGAAATAGTAAGGCATTTTGAATTCTAAATATATCTACATTGAGTTCGGTGCTGGCAAAGGACTGCTTTCTCACGGCATAGCAAAATAATTGGAACTAGGAGATCAACCTTTAACTTGTGAGTTTCTCATGAATTCTATGAGTGAAGATTCAGTGAATTCCAAAAATAATCTCAAAAAAAAGAAGGAAAATGTCTAAGTAGATGAAGGATTTGAGCAAAAAGCAAATGAGGATAAGCAATCTCTAGAAGAAAACTAAAAGAATAATCAAGAAAACAATGATTTCGATGAGAAAAACAAAAAAGATTAATAACTATTGGAAAAGCGAAAAACATATGCTTGTCATGTATTATTGGAGATGGAGGCAAGAAGGAACAAAGTAGATCGACTCCATCGAGATAATCCATTTTTTCTTCGTTATAAGACAGATATTCTTGATTACAACGTCAATAGCTTACATTCAACGTTGCTCGCCCTGAAATACCCATATATCGAAGATCCCTTGAAAGTCATAGGAGTTAGCAAACACATGTGTGGAGGAGCTACAGATTTATCTATTAATACACTTCTAAATTGCAAAGATCCATAGAAATTTGAAGGAATGATGATAGCAACATGCTGCCATCATCGCTGTACAGCTGATACTTACACGAATATAAGATTTCTGACAGACTAGTTATGCTTCATGCCAGAAGAGATTGAGCTCTTATTTGCTTGTTCCAGTTGGTACGCTAGTGGAGTGCTCAAAGAATAAATCTATAAGAAGGTAGAAAACCCAGAAATTGAAGAAACAAAGGATGTTGTGGATGCTGAAGAAGAAGATAAAAATGAATGGTTGACACCATTAAGAAAGTCATTAATTGGGAAAATGGCAAAGAGAATATTAGATATCGGAAGAGTACTTAATTTAACTTAGAAAGGAAGGAAAGGGAGAATTGTGAAATATTGTGATTTCGTTCTTAGCCCAGAAAATTTCGTTATCATCGCCAAGTGAGAGATTAAAAGCAGAAATTCAGATATCCCCCTCTTCCCATTTAGTTCATAGTTAGAAATGTTCAATTTGTTTGTTAATAATTGTTTTTGAACATCTCTTTAATGATTCAAATTGTGTCTTTAAAAAATAAACTCATTATTCTTTCTTTATCGAACGAAAGAATTCCAAAAAATATTTTTAATTCACATTTTCAAATTATGTTTCAAATAGCGAGCACAACAAGCAATGTGAAAAGCGAGAATACAACATTTATGTAAAAAGATTATTAATTAGATCCAACTTAAGATTGAAGTTTCTAAGAATCCAATCAAAAGATGGCAATCAAGTGATATTATTCAGTAAGGAGCATTAAAACCTGGAGGAGGATTTCCAGTCTAAGCATCTGTTCCTTTTGCTCTTCTGAACAGAAGAATGTGTGGTTCTGGTCTATGGATTTCATAATGTTACCATCCTCTGCTTTATTATACTCCCAACGATCTCCACTCTGTCTCATTCATGATTCTGCTGCGGGGCATTTTTTTAAAGATAGCCTTGGGAAGGATCACATGGCGATACTCATAATAATCGTCAACGTATTTGTCACTGTACTCAATCTCTTCGGGGAAATGAGGCATTTTTCGTTTAATCCTTTTTCGCTTTTTCAAAATATTGTTTTAATAATTTTTTCTAAATCTCAAGAGTACCATTCTCAGATTTGAATTTCACTTTGAGCTACACTTTTTCTTTCTAACTACTTCTTAAAAAACAAGCTGTTTTTCATAGATTGATATACATACAAGTCACTATTTCAAATTCAACTGTTTAATTCATAGGCTAAAACAAGTTCATATTACATTATCAGTTCCAAAAAGAAATTCAAATACTCCTTTTTCAATTATCTTTATGTTCTCTTTACAATTCATTTGATTTTATCACTTAAACTAAATTGTTAGCTTAAACATACATTTAAAGTTATGCGCCAAGAGATAAAATCAAAATGATTCTTTTCTAATACCTTCAAATTTAATTAATTTAAGGTTATGTCTTGTTTGAACTCATTTCCATTTTTCTTTTTAACTTAGCTAGACGTACGACCTCTGTGAAACTCATATAGTCTTTATTAATATGACGGGAAATACCCTAAATAGACTTAGCCAACACTTGTACATCATGTTCAATAAGCCTTTTTAACAAAAAATAATCAATTTAGCTGATTTTTTGTTCATAATAAAAATCCATTTTAAATACCTTTATCCGAAATGATCATCAACAGCAATATTCTTGGTGACTCCCAATTTGAATTTCGTTTATTAAAGTTGTTTTTTATCACTTTGTAGGTTGCTTGTTACCTCATCGACAACGATCTTGAGACTCTAAGAAGTGTTTCATTTGTTAAACAATCGATAAACTATTATAAAATATATTTTACCTTATTTGACTTCTACGAGTTAGTCTGCAACTTATCTTTAAAGGTATGTCGATAATTAGCATCTAAGCGCATGAATTCTTCTTGATCTTGCTCCCATCGCTTTTATATTTACTCAGCTTTGGAGAGAATATTTGATTTTTACCCAGCAAGTTTCATGTAAACTGAGTCAGTGGAATCTCTCCTTCCTATTTTTGTTCTTGAAGGAGACAACTTTTGTGAATTGAACATGTTTGTGAGAGCTTTGATTGCTTTCGAACTGCTTAGTTTATCTTATTCTTTTGTTTGAATTTCTTAGTTATTTGTCCATTTTCGTCTCAAATTCTTGACATTCATCGAATCCATCAAAGATTATCCCTTTTTTGAAGAATTCAATGACTCAACTGTTTTATTATTCTTCAAAATTACTCCCTTTTCTACTGAAGCTGATGGTGAAAAATACTAGCGATTGTTGCTTCTATAAGGGATCTGCTAACTTGTTGTGAGATCGTAAGCTAATAAAGTGTCCTTATATGAGTTATTCTAGATATTCTTTTTTTATTTTTAAGCATTCTAATTACTTTACTCGATAATGTGGAACATTGTCTAAGGCTGTGTGTTCGTTTAGCAGACATCTTCCTTCGATGGGTAGTTAACCTGATGATATTTCTCTGAAAAATTCGTGTGCAGTGAATGATTCTACTACTATGACTATTAAGATTATGTCTGGTGAGATTGCTACTACAATTTTTGCTAAAGTTATTGCAAAGAAGTCTAAGCTGAATGATGATATTTAGGAACATAATTAGGTGGAACAATAATATTTTTAACACTTGCAGGTGATTTTTCATGCTCTTCAAGTTAAGCCTTCGAGAACCTGGATTAGTCTCTAGATTCGTCCATAATTTCAATACGAGATTACGAATCCATTCTGGTTACCCCAGTGATCCCTGTATTGCTAGCTACGGTACTAGTATTAGGGTTGTGATAGAATGTTGCTTCTCTGTTGAGTTTTCTTTAACTTTTCTCAATTTCTTTTTCGTTTTGTTGATGTTTTAATTTATCCTGTTCTTTTTACTATTGCAGGAAATCGTAAAATATATGCCTTAGATTATTTGCTTCGTTGAACAAGAAATGATCTCTGTTCTCAAGAATGAGCTTGCGAAGATTCTTCTTTCCCATTTACTTGATTTCTCCTTAGATAATTTTTTCTTTTTTTCTATTCTGCTCCTCTAAGTCCAGCTAGAATCCTTCTTTCGCTTCCACTAGGTATCCTTCGTCTTTGATTTATTTGTCGAATGTAATCTATTGTCGATTTAGACAAAGAATAGTCAAATAAAACAGAAAATTTAACGAATCTAATGGCTTTACTTTATTTGGAAATGAGCTGAAATTGATGGTGCGACATTTATTTTAAAGTTCTGAAATTCTCTTGATATTTAAAATTCTCTGTGAATATCTCAATTCTCGTTTATCTAATAAAAACAAGTCAGCATCTACATACTCAAAGGAATATTTGAATTTACTTACATTTAAGCTCAATATCTCCCTCATTAAAGTAATCCTCCTTCACCCACTAATAAGGTTTGCTTTCTTTCCCATCTTTTACAAGGTCTTCTCTAACTTGCTTTTCAATATGAACATCCATGCCTTAGAACTCATACTCCAAAGCCGATGAAGGGTGAATGAATTACTAGATGGTTTCTTTCATAGTTTTACCCTCTTGAAGGGCTTCTTCAATCGGTTAGAAAACTTAAAAAAAAGAAGAAGAAAAGAAAATGAACATTTATTAAAAAAAATTCAAGTAATTTACAGTTGAATTCTAGCTCCTTTTTAAAATCTCCTGGTTCTTTCGAACTAGAGCTCATATATTTCTTCTTGTTGAGTTCCTTCTTTGCTTATTAATTATGGTCTTTTATCTTCGCTTGTCTGTGATGCTAGTCTCTATTTAGTTTGAGTCTGTCAATCGGTTGAAAGACTTTGAAAACATTATCAATTTACCCAAAGAAAACAAAGTTCTCTCAAATTACACATATTAGTAGTTAACACTTTTGGAATGTAATTCGGACCAAATTCCCTTTTCTTTTTCACAAGTTTCTTCTTTTAAACTTGCTTAAACTGATAATCCGCTTCAGCCATACTGCTATCTGAATTCTCCTCTTGATTTTTGCTCTTGTCTGACTAACAATTTTCAAAAATAATCCAAATAACTACAAAATTCAAATACTTTTTCTTTTCAACACATCTATTTATTACATCATCTTCGTCTTCATTTGACATGAATCCTTCAAAAATATCCCCAAAAAAATCATCGCTACTAACAGAATCATCCAGATCTATTTATGTTTTTCCATTCTCACTAGCCTTCTTATCCTCCACTTCAATCTCAGAATCTGATTTCTCTTCTTCTCCAACAACTCCAGAAACAGCTTATTCCCCTTCTTTGATCGTACTTTACAGATCAAGTAGAAGACTAGAGTTATGCATTTCTTTCTTTTATTCCTTCAACTCAATCATACTCTTGTCAGAAGTCTTTTATCTTGCTTACTAGCTATTTACTTCATTACTTAGATTTGATATTTTCAGTTCTTCAATTGTGTTGTTTTTATTTTATTCGTCTTTAACCATATTCTTTTATTCCATCATTTCTTCCTTGAATTTAGAAAACAGCTCTTTCTTGCGCTTTCTCTCATCTGTTTGAGCTCTATCTAGCTCCTTTAAAGATATGGGAAGATTTGTTTTGTATCTTATGAACTATTTTCTATTGAGATCACCCATTTGAAGATTTTTGTAGACTTCTTTGTTCATATATTCACTTATGGGCGTTGGTCTCTCTTCCTCTATTAAAAGTAATGAAGTGATTAACATAGAGAGATGCTTTTCTTCTTAAATTAAGAATATCCTTACATTCGTCTCTCCAATTTATATCCATAGTGATGAGTTCCTTCCAGAATATCTTTTTTGCAATTACTTCAAGCTCTCCTTAGATTTCGAGATACTCTGAATATCTCTTTTGACAATCGACATTCACTTTTGAGCTGAATTTTTTGATTTCATCCAAGCCTTTTTCAAAGAATAGTTAGGAAACAATTAGGAATTTAGTCATATCAGATAAATATTGACTCTTTACCTTTCAAATATTTGTGACTAAACCAGTCTGCAGTTTGTAATGAAAACAACGCTTCTTGGTGCATAGAAATTTCCTCTTGATAAGTGCCAAGGTTTATTAGCGCAGTCACAAGAGTTTTGACACATTTGAGAATTTACTCCTCAGAATCTTTCGAACGTCTAAAATCCAACTTTGTCTGTCTTAATCGTAACTCGCATTACAAGATTAAAATGGCTTTCTCTGTTTTGCTTATTGCCTCGTGATTCCTAATAAAAAGTATTAATTATTCCCCAAAAAGCATTAAAAAATCCTTTACAATCCAGATTCGAATAGCATATTTGAGAGACCTATTTCGACTCTTGCAATCGCACACAGAAGATCTTCGTTATTATTAGAAGAAAGTGAATCTCCAATCCGTTCTGCTTCTCGAAAGAACCAGTATGCATTTCGAATCTTGTGAAATTTCTTGTACATAAAAGCAGACCAAGTGAAGAGAGATATGATATTGATGAAGAATTGGTCTAATTCTAGGAACACTAAGACACAAAAAAGTAATAATATCTGTTTAGGACTCATCAGACAAACGAAAAAAACAAACTGTAAAAAAATAAAAATAAAGTATTTCTGACAGTTTAGATCGATGTTGGCAATGGAGAGCATCTTGTCTATCTTGCTAAGAGATATGTATTCATGGCCTTTCTCATACTTGTGCTTGAGATCTTTAAAGTTAGACAGATTATACGTTGAATTCATTTCTCCCATGGTCTTGATTCTTTCTTTGGGGATAACTTCAGCGAAATACTCATCATCTGATGTTAAGTAACTGAGATCAAGGTTCTTCTGGAGAGTACTCTTCTCAGGATTATCTTATTTTTCCTTCGCTGGAAGGACATGCGTGATATACAAATTCAAGTACCTGTAATTATCGAAAATAGCTCTTGTCGCTCTGTCTAAGAAACTTGACATTTTTTCTTCGTTTTCCAGTTCACTGTCGAGAATATATTCTTTGAGAATCCGACAGGCACAGCAAAGAAATCTTCTATTTATGAGGACTCTATCAGTCACACTCATTTCCCTCTTCCGCTGTTCATAGTAAATGCCTAATATTTCCCAGACTCGCTTGTATTGTTTCTATGCAACAAAATTACAATATTTATCTCATTTATTGGTGAATTTTAGTAAAAATTAATTAAAATAATACTTCATTGAGCCATTAACTCGTTTGCTTGTGTAGCTTCAAATACGGCCAATTCAGCAGTACGTGCATCTTAAGATCTTCTTTTGTTTAAGTCCTACACAAAATAAAATGGCAATTCACAATTTAAAATACAAGCAAACGAAGAAAGAAGAGGAAATTTACTTTCCATTTCCTGTTCCATTCAGAAAGCTTTGTTGATCAGGTTATGTTTGAAGATTAGCAGAAGTTTGAGTTGATTATATTTGCGATGCATTAGAACCATTTTAAGTCTTTGTTTTGTCAGCCGTTTCCATCATATCATCTATGATTTTCTTTGCATAGAGAATTGACTATTTGCTCATTGGCACTGATGGCTGTTTTAAATCATGCAAGAATGAAACCTACTTGGTCTCACTAGGAGGTATATCACCTTAGTTCTATTCTTCTTTTCGTTTCATAAGGCTGAGGAAATTATCAAATTAACCTCCAGTTATTATTTTTTTCTTCTTCTTTTATGCAACAAGCAAATTGAGATACTTATTCTCCAAAACGCTGAAAAAACAAATGTTAATTGTGTGAAAATCAGCTGAAAATATTAGCATTATTAATCAATTTTAAGCATTTTTGTTTTTCAAGACTTAAATCAACATCGTTTGTTAGAATAAGACACAAATATTTCCATTCTTTTTCAATATAAAGGGAGAGCAGTAACACAAGAAAACTCGATACCGCATTCATCGACTCCTCTGAGAATCTTGAAAGTTCCATTATCACCCCAGCTCTGATTCCAAGAGTTGACGATAGTCCAGTAAGGAGTGCCATCTTCAACTCCCCATCCGACCATTTTGACTGCGTGTCCTCCTAACTCGTCACCAGTGAGATGCTGATACACACCTGACTTGTAAGTAAGTAAATCTTCAAAGACTGTCAAGGAGACTTCGATTGGACCATTCTTGTAAATCTCAGACATGATGGCAGTAGGATTCTTAGGAACACCATAAGCTCTTGAACCTTTATGGATATCTTTGCTGTAAGGGACATCATAAGTTGAATTAGCATCGCATGAGTTAATGCATTGAGGAGTTTCAACTTCACCATTACAAGGAGGATACTCGTCACTTTAGACGTGATGAGCACAAGGGGCAAACTAATAAGCTTGGCACCAGTTATTTGTTCCGTATAAGTCACCGGTAACTAAACCTGTGTCGACGTAGTATTGCATAGCTGCTTCAGGCCATCCACCATCGCAACCATCACCGCAACCATTACAGCAAGATACCAGATTTTGAGTTGAAAGCTTAATTGGTTCTCCGAGATGGATGCAGTGTCTATCTGACAAAGACTCAGCTGCACCAAAAGCCCAACAAGACCCACAAGTCGATTAGTCTCTCACTTCCCATAGAGAAGGACATCTCCAGCCCCATTCTTCTCTAGAATCGAAATTTTCAGGAAGATCAGTCGAAGAATTATCTACTTTGGTGAGTTTAATGCCAGAGGATTTTTTCAAAAGAACTCCCATTTGTGCTTTCACTCCTGCAATATCTGAATTAGCCCATTTTGAGTTAACACCAGCTTTCCATGTGGATCCTTTTGCGTTCACATCCTTCGCAATAGTCTAAAGTCTCTCGTCGAACCTGATAGTCTTCTATCTCAAGCCCTCGAACACAAGCATGCCAGTGAAGGCTGCTAGCAATAATCCACCGATGACAAAAACAATCTTGCTTCCCATATTGTCTTTTTTATTTTCTACTTTTTCTTAAATTTTCTATAAAGGTATTAATTATTTATTGTAAAAGAAATTATACTACTTCTTCAATGGGATACTTTGTTTGACCTTTCTAATTTTATTGTGTTATGACCCTTTCATGCCTGAGGGAATAATTTACCCCCCCTTTTACTTGAACATTCTCTCTTTCCTTCCCCCCACCCCCCCCCCTCCTCCCCCCAATCAAATCTTCATATCTTTAACAATATGTTTGTCCTAAAAAATTGTTTTTGCAATAAACACATCGGACAACAGCAAAAACACAAACAAAATCAAAAAACAAGTAGTTCAAAATCTTAAAAACAAATCAAATGAATTTGATGGTTCAAGCAATTAATTTCAATAGATACCATTTGTATTGTCCTTTGAAATGAATAATATTCAATTTCATTTCTTTTTATTTATATGTGACTCTAAAATTTTCTTTTAATAAGCTGATCAAATGAATGTAAAATCATTTTTGTTACAATATTTTATTTGCTAATTAGAGAACTCTCAACCAATCTATCAATGCCTTGAGCGATAAATGAAGGAGTAATTCACGTAATCTCTTCCCTTTTCAATATCTCTAACATATATTTTCCTGCAAGCTGGTTCTATTTCTTCCAGTGGATGACTTAATTAGCTTCCATTTTCTTCTTCTGACATAATTTCAGTGCTCGTTTATTCTTGTAAAAACTCTTCATCTGTATCGAAGTCTAACTTTCTTCTCGGCTCTCTATTGTTCTCTTTTTCTTTCTGGTTTGCTTGCTGTTTTTTCTCTGAGCTCTTAACAATTATGCATTTCAGCATGCTTTGATAAACCTTAAACTGCTCATTGTCTTGATATTTATTCATTTATGTTTTTAATTTGGAACAACTTTTCGTGCAAGAGCGTCTATTTAGTCTAGAGCCACCATTAATTTGCTGAATATTCTTGCCATTTGGATTCTCTTTTAAAAGTACAGATTCTAATGTCTAAATTTTACTTGCATTCTGAGATCTAATTTGACTAACTGAGCGAGACATAAGTATATCAACATCTCCTTTTAATCTTCCAATACTAACATCCATCTAATCTAAAATACTTCTAATACCAGCAGCTTTATTGGAAACTTCCATCTTTAAATTATCTCTAAATGCAGTGTCAACGGATTGAATAAAAATATCAACTTATTCATCTTCAACTACAAATTTTGATGTCCCACTGCTACCCCCAAAGGAGATGCAATCAAACTCTGCAGTCACACCAAGCCCCTTCACTTCACTTTCTTGTTCTTTTCTCCTTGGAGGTGTAGCATAAAGCTCTTCTGGAGGTATATTTCCGAACATTTATATCCTGTTGTACAATGTGATCTATTATTAAAAATGGACGAATATTTCTGAAGAGTCTTCTCCTAACTAAATTTTCTAACAAAGTTGCGCAATATTTTCTTAATTAATTTTTAACTGAAAAATATCCTCTATTTGTGAACGAATTTACTGAAATCCCACTAATTACAGAGAGAAAAATTTTTCATATCAAACTTCTAAGATTAAAATCTCATAATGTCAGTTATTAAAACTCATTTATTTTCTTAATTAAAAGGTTGATTATGCTTTTGTTGTGAGGTATTCATTTTTTTTAGAAAAAGCCAATTCATTTCTTAGTCGCTTGTAAATTATTCGATTTTATTGATTTGTACTTAATTTATTTTGAAATTAAAAAAATCGATGTTACAATAATGGATTCATGACAGTATGTGCCATCCATTTCAAATAATCTATCCTTAAACTGTTAAGATAATTGAAGAGGTATTTACAGATAAAAATAACCAGAGGTATGATCAAGATAATTTGGGAAGAATGCAACCTCAGCACAAATTATTTATAATTTATCGATTAATCAAAAAGTAAGATACCTTATCTCTCCCTTCTATCTTTCATTTTATTCCAGTCCTTTTCTTGAGCTTAAAAAAATAAACCATATTCCTTCGATTTCATGGCATCTGTAACCAACAACAACTTAGTAGAACAATCTAACCCAGAAGAAGATGCTGAGGTTATTTAAACCTAAGGAGAAAAAGAAAATGAAACCTTACTTAACAACAGGGAACCTATAGAATACCCAAATCAAATAGTCAAAAATAATGCTATTGCAGGATCTGAGGCTGCTTTAGTTGCAAATATTCAAGAGACAAATAGTTCGGTAGAATAAAGTTCTAAGCCGATTACAGTTAACGAGCTGAGAAGACCACAAAGAAAGGTTAGTGATACTTCCCTTAAGCCATAAACTAATCCAAGCAATGAAGGAAATTATTAGAGTTTAATCTTGTAGTCTCCAAGCTTATATCAACAGAAGCAAGGAGACATGGCAAGGAAAAAAGAAAGATCAAACAGTCATCAAATATAACAATAATAGCAGTCTTCAAGTCATTTCTTTGGTGGTACTTCCTAATTAACAACCACTTCAAACTTCAATTCTGCCTCAACTTTGCGGTTTACATCACCAACGATTTCCTTCACAAAAGCAAATAGATTCCCTGGGCTTAAAGCATCTCATGTAGGGGGGAGCTAATACGATCTTCCAACTATGAGAGCTGACAAAACAACAACGTTCGGGTTTGGTGAAAAGCGCATTATTCCTCTTTATCTAGAGCGCAATGCTCGTGATGTACCTTCTCCTGCTAAATATGCTTAACACATTAGAGCTGGCTCCACGGTGCAATCTCGCTCTTTCGGAATACCCTACAAATTCTACGCCAAAACTTACATCCCCAAAATGAATATCAAAGAACCAGAGCAATGTCTCGACATCCCAGGAGTAGGAACATATGAAGTACAAGAATAAATCGGATAAACAAAATTAAAATTCTCAATCCTTGGAAAAGGGAAAGTATTTCAAGACATGTTCCCGAGTTGCTCTCCTCCTTGCAACCTCTACTCGCCTGTTGAAAAACTTGTGACGAACGGACGCTTCTCGGAAACTACTTTTGGGTTTGGACAGAAGTATGATTTCACTAAATAATCGAGATAAACTCCAGGTCCAGGTGCGTATACACTTCCATCTGCATTCGGAAGATTTAACAAAAGAAATCAAACTAACACTAATCGTAATAGCCTTTAATCCTCCCGTCTCCATAGGGAAACAACTTCCACTCCTTTCTTGAGAGGATGAATTATTGATAAAGAATATTGAATGAATATTAGTAACCCTGTGTGTGTGTGTTCTTACTTTTTTATTGTAAACGTTCTAATACTTTTATAAAGAGATTATTCAAAAATGACAACCTTTAAATTGAAGAAATGTATGGCTAGAAATACAACGATTAAATAATACTTTTCAGCACTTCAAAAGGATTTGCTATGAAAGGAAAAAAGAAAAAGTAACAACAAAAAATAATTAATAATTCGCAAAGAAATCAAGCTTAAAAGCAATGACATTTCTTTCCTCTTTTCATTTTACTTCACAATTAAAGATCCTCTCCAAATCCCTTCTGATTCAAACACAATCTTCTATCAATTTATTGATAAATTCGATTTGCAGCTGATCGACGATATTCAATCGAAAAAGATATCTCCTGTATCATATTAAAAATGAAATCCTATCTCTAACACCTGTAATAATTACTTATTAAAACTTTTTCTAAAATTTAAACATTTCATTTGTGTATTTCCTGATGTTTGCAATTCCATCCAAGAAAGAAGGTAATTTATTTGTTTTAAATATGAAAATATTTTTGTACTATTATTAGTTGTTTTTCTGATGCCCTTTTTATGAATGAATGATTGGAAGGGAAGCAATAAAATTTATCATAGTTTCTCTTAAAATTAATTAGATTCCCCAAAAGAGCGATTTAGCAAACAGATACATTAACCATAAATCAAATTGGAATTACTTATCTTCACTATTAAGATTCTAACTGCTTGCTTCTACTCAAGTTTACCAAAATAATAGAGCGTTTGAAATCTCAGACATGATTAACTAAGACTACTTAAAGAACTACAAAGAACACTTATCTCGTTAATCTCCTCCAAAGCTAGGATCAAAGAAAATGTTCCCTGAGAAAATGATCACAGATAAGATGTATGGACAACCTCTTGCGAGATAAGATGAGGTTCAAGCGAGAGATGCCCAAAAGCTGAAGAACTATGGCGATATTAATAAGATCAATTAAATCAAGAGCACTATCTACAACATCAAAGGGTTCCCTGAAGCTAAGAACTCTTAAAAGAATCTGAATAAATCATTTGAAAATATGTACTTCGCAAAAGTTTCAGGGTTAAAGAATATGGAATCCTCAGCGGAAGAATCACTTGAAAGAGAAAAGAGACAACGCAAGAGGATTATTCACTTGCAATAATCTAGCGATAGCAAAGCAGATGCGCATAATCAAAGCTGTGGAAATATTCACTAGACTTCTCCAGGCATTCGCATTTTGAAGGCGCATAATGAAAATAATCCATAAACAAGAATCAGTGATTTCTACAGATAACCTTCAATTGAAAGTGGAAAGCTGCAAGTATTTTCACCTGTGAAGCTTCCTAAGCCAGTAATTCAGACTCCAAGTGGAAGAAAGCATTTCGAAGAAAATACTAATTATGATACAACACTAGTTTAATTGTTTGGAAAGACAAGTCAAACTGGATTCGATAAAGATATCACTGGTAGACGAATCGTGAAATTCGAAACTCTAGCAGATTCTTTCAACCATTTATTCTAATAAGAAGGAGCAGCTGATGCAGACCCATTTATTGGCCATCATAAACACAGATAAGCTTCAGAAGAAAAATATAATTTTCGTAATGTTATCACAGGTTCTAATATGCCTCCTCCAAAAGCAGAAGGTGTTGCAATGGTATATTCAAACCATCTACGAAGTAGTTCCCTGTCAAATGGCAATATTATCGTGGATCGATCAAATAAATACACTAAATCAAGGGATATCAGCTTGCAAACCAAAGAAAGAGTTATGGGCTGGCGAAATGAAGATACTGAAAAGCAACGAAAAGAAAGTGAACAAAGAAAAACAAATAAATTCAGTAAAACAGATTATTCGAGTAATATATTCTTCAGAGAAGGGTTAAAGACTAGAGCTGAAGGAAGTATTGGCTAAAGGTAAGTATCGAAGAAAAATGCAGAAAGAAATATTCTGCTTTATAACTCTGATAATATCCGTTAGTCTTTCGATCCCACATATACTCCTAAAAGAAACCCATTATTAACTGAAAGCAACAATTAGACTAATAAAACAAATTCTGCTTTTAGGGGTAAAAATACATAAAACAATCAAAGCCAAGTCGTATAAGCCCTTCTTATCTAGCCTGCTTCATTGGGCGATCAGTAATAAAAAGCATAAGATTTTGTGTCTTAGATATTCTCGCTGACTCGAGAGAAACCAAACTCTAAAATGATATCCAACGATAGAAATAAATCACCTATTACATATGATCTGCTGAAGAATGAAACAATGGGCACTCCCCGTAGATTTTTACTTTCCGATTCTTCGAATAAAATATCTAGTCGACATTAAAATAATCATTTTTCAGAACCCTTCTCTTAGACTACTAGATTTTCAGCGTCAAAAACGTTCTTTTGAATGGAGAGAGACAATATTCATTTATGTATCTTCTTTAAGGTTTTCTATTATTTGCGTGAACATTTGATTTAGATATTCCATTAGATAAGGGAGTGATCTTGAAAGGCAAACTATTTTCATTATGCTTCTTCAAGACATAACTAGAAATATTAATTCTTAAGTGTAAATCAAGTATTTAGATTAATCATGTCAAATAATTGCTAAACTGTTTAAATGATCAATATTCTAAATTATTTCAATTATTCTTCAATTATTATTTTTTTACTTAAAATCTCCTTCTATTATTTTGATTCTAATTTCTCGCACAAACCTAATCTAAAATACATCAAGTTCGATCCCAACAATCGAAAGTGAAAAAATATATATTTCTTATATCCTATGTGTGCGTGTGTTTCTTCTTTTCTTAAGTTTATCGATGTCATTCTTTCATTTGATTTCACATTTATCGTGATAATTGTTACTGTTTTTGGAACAATTAATAGAGTGATTTTAATAAACTACTTTTTAGATTATGAGCGAAGAAGACACGCCAATTGTCTTAGATGAAAATGCTATCTACGTAACAAATACTATTTCCTCATTCTTCATATGTTCTCATAGCGGATTTTTGAATTAGAGATACAGAGTAGTCATCAATAAAACCATCGATGACTACGAGAAAATAGCTAAAGCGATGACTTAACATTTCAAGAGAATCCTTGATATTGAAAAAATATATTGTTAAAGCTTTCAGCAGCTCTATCCCAATGAAGGAATGAGTAAGTTATCAATAGAATATAATTCCTTGCGTTAGTTAGAACTATTTCTTGTTTTAGGTGCTAGTTTGAATAGAAGTAATTCTAAACCTCCAAGTATTTTCGACTTGAGCAAGGAAACAGAATACGATAAAGATATGTAAGCAGAATGCAGATATTGTTTAAGATCAGATTGATTATATCAAGAGCGATTAATATTTAGTAACATAAAAGAGTGCGTGCTGAAATTGAAGAAGGATCTTGCAGATAGGATTGAATAATCCAAATCTCTGGTGAACTATCTTGAGATAAATGTCATTCAGTAGATTTCTAGTGTTTAAGATTCTCTGGAGGACATGCGGAATTCTTTCAATAGAATTGTAGATTAGGATCTGACAGGTTCTAGAATCGAATCACTTTAGAACTACGATCAAGCTAACATTACCTTTGACAATCTTCTCAAATGGTCGCAAGAAACTACTGATGGTAGGAATTTCAATTGAAAAACTGTTGTTATTTTAGTTATTATTTTCAAGCTCAAAAATGCATATTAATATAAGACAATTTCATTCCTTTTTGTTGAATTGTTCAGCATTGGACTGCTTAGTGACTAACGCTAGAAATAAATCTAAATTCTGCAGCAAACGAATTACAGATATTGCTCATGGCTACATGAAAAGTTACTCAACTTCTAAAAATTAACAGATTATATCTGAAATAGTAAACGGAAGTATTTTAGAACCATAATTACAATCAAATCCAAGGAAAAGTCTCTTTGAAGAAGCTAAGTTGATAAATTTGAAGGAAATACATAATTAGTAGCTCAAACAGCTTCTCAAAAAAAGCAAGAATATTTCGAAAATCATCAAATCCGGAAAGGTATTTACTTCCGAAAATGTAGAGGAAAGAGCACCTTAAATGGAGTAAAGATAAAAACAAGAATATCTAGAGTCAGAGGGAGTAAGAGAATCACAATAAGAACCTGAATAAATTAGTAATAAGCTGAATGGAGAATTCTCATAGACAAAAGATTCTCTTTATTCTTATGGTACAGAGATACAAGATCTTCAAAATGTGTTTTAAGAGGATCTTAAATAAAAATTCAGTTAATCTTCCTTTGAGCACATTGTTTATTGCCTTTGTGGAATGAAGATAGCATAATCTGAGAAATATTCACGCGAAGAAAAATCATAAATGAGAGAAACTTTGTTGGACTTATATAATATCTCCAAAGAAGAAGATTCGTCATTACAGTAAATTCTCAATGGATTTAACAATACCTCTAACAATGATGATAGCATCCTCAGCTCTTCTTCGACAAATGGAACGATTATAACTTCGAGGTTGAGAAACTTTATGAGCATGATAAGTGTGATGTCAAGTTTCAGAACACCCAGCGAATAAACTGAAAAATAAACTAATTTACTGGATATCTTAGTTGGGAAGTTTATTGCATGGCCAGCAGCAGAGTAACTTCCTCAGAGCAGTCCAACATTTTTCAAAGATTTTCTTCAGAATCTACTGATTGTAATTGCCTTGAATAATCAATGGAACAGCTATGCAACTGTTTCGACTGATTCTCCAGAATTCGAATAAACTGCAGAATTATTCGCTGATTTAGCTAAAATATTCTTCTGCAATCTCATCAAAGCATAGGATATTCTTTTGAATTTGCGAGAATTATCTTATTTTTCAGTGCTACCAATCACCTATCCATTATCGTTTTAGATCACAAAAACCATGATTCTCAAATTTATCCTCCCCCTCAGTGATGACCTTCAGTAATCGAACATTCAAATGCTTCATCCAAAATGGAAAGAAGGATATAAAATCGCAAGAGATTTCTGTGAAACATAACTGCGATTAAATGAGCACACATTGAATCTAATTTTGATTTATGAGTGTTATGCTAGTTTCATTCGAAAACTTAAAGGAATGCAATCTAAATTCTTTTTACCTTGCCTTTCTGAAATCTCCTTGGCTTTTAAATATCCTGAAAAGATAGAAGTATCTGCTCCTGAGAGAATTATTTAGAAATAATTAAGTGAATCGCTCGTTTTAGATTTCAAAGCTGTCTTTAGTAACATCCATTCATACATAACCCTTGGATTCTCATAAATATAATAAGTCTGCTTGATTTACGATTACTTTCTCTCATTCGCAACTGGTAATGATATCTCCACAAAGAGAAAGACTATTGAAGGTTAATTTGCTAATTTTGGTAAAAATATGGCATTTGAAATATCTAAACGGTTTAGCGCGGTGAATTCCCCTGAAAAAGACAAATATTTCTGCTTAAATACTTCCTAAGACAGCATTGCGTTAAGTGGAGAGAATGAATTATCTCCTAGATTGCTTAGTCCATTAATGCAAGGATAATCTAATCAATTACAGATGAGTCAGACTGAACCTGAAACGACTGCTGAACAAACTCTAAAATTATCTCCTCGATCTGATTCCCCTCCAAATGAGTCACTTGAGAATTAACAAAAATAGTAATAGTAAACTCCTAGCGAATTGTTAGTTCAGAATAGTCTTGAAGTTTCGATGTACTTCTGTGATGGAGAGGCTAAACCTGAAGAAGTTGAATTATCAAATTCCAAAAAAGAAATACCTGAAGATAAATCTGTTACTTATTCCAGTACATTACTGAGAATAGCAGGAATCTTGAAGATGTTTACTACAGAAAGGGATTCATCTTACATCCTCTCCTCGTGTCTGCATGATTTTCAGAGAGATTTAGGTTATTCTGGGAATGAACTTATTCTTATTTTTGTCGATAATTTACTGCAAGATTTTCTAGCAGAACTCAAATCAATGGCTTAATTCAAAGATTAGATTCCTTCGAGCTCTCATTAATCCATATTTGACATTAGCTTAGAATTACAGAAGTTTGATAAAATAGCAGGATTCGCAAGAGAATCTTCCTACTTAGAAGCAATATTTCCTCTCTTCTCACTTTGGACAACTGAATAGTAAAAAATATACAAACAAAACTAACAAACTCATGAATAACCTCAAATATTCATTTTGTTTCCCCCATTTATTTTGAATTAGCAAGAAGACATTTGCTTCTGCTGTGGATAAATGTCTCGAAACTGAAGAATGGGTGCAAAAGAAGATTGAAGGTGAAATCACTTATCATAGCCCATGTTGTGAAGATTTTGTGAATATTTTCTTGGAGACCATTGAAGAGTTAGTTCTGGTTGGATGCTCTTAATCGTTTCGATTCTAGATACTCATCAATGATCTAGCAGATACTATCGCAAAGGACAGTAAACTCAAATAATTTTGATTTGAAGATAAATTTAGAAATCCTTAAATCTTCATGTGTTTTATTTTAAATGTCTCAGCTTGTTAGTATTTCTGCGAATTAATGCTGTCTAGTCTTGATGAATTGAAGAAGCATATCGATGAAGGTAATTTAGTACCTATCGATAAATACGATGATGAAGTATTCAATGAAGAAATTAATGATCTTGAAGATAACTGTAACCAAACAGAATCTAGTTTGAAATGAAAGTATTTAACATAATTTTGATAATTTTGGTTAAAAATAGTGTTTATCCTTCGAAGACTGTGTCTGAGACTAGGGAATTTGCGATTTCTGAGTGAAAAAGTCAATCAAAGTAGCCATTTCAAGAGTCTTGGAGCCTTTGAAGTATTAAATGACATTGTCGAAACCACTTCAAAAGTAACCAGCATCGACTTGCTATTTTGTTCTTCTTGTTCTTAAAATACTTTGAAAATCATTTATTTTTTTCAGAAAGTATCTGAAGTCCTTGGGAATGGCTTCGTCATAGTATTTCTTAAGAATCTCTTTGACTGCTATCTCTTGAATTTCGATGTGTGCACATTTGACAAACTCAATACATAACTCTTCTCGCAATCATGTAAAATTACTTGATAATTCTTCAAAGTTTCTTTCTTTGAATCCTAATTGCTCTTTTATTATTTAGTACTTTCTGGAGCTGATAACATACTTCCTAGATTCAAGCCATATTTCGCTCTCTTATCTAGAAGAGTCCCAAAGAAATATTTATCAATCCTTGAAAAAATCGTTGTCAACTAATTCGAACGATAACTCATAATCTGTTTCAGTGATATCAATAAGCTCCATAAAGTTACAGACTAGAAGAAATTGGCAGATTTTTTGCGCAGTGAGCTTGAAGTGTTCCTTGCGTTCTTGAGGCATTATTTTTCAGAGGTAATCTAGCATTCTCCTATTTAATGAAGAGTGATAGTTGATTACCTATTCATTTTATTGTTGTAGGGCCTCACATTCTAAGATGTTTACACGATTGCTGTGCTGTATTAGAAGGACACATCGGATTTAATAGTGTAAATAAGCAATTTAAAGATATCAAATTTTGATAAAAAGGTAGCATTTCGAGTACTTTATATGCGTAAAAAATATGATAAAATAGCACGACACTATGCCAAGACTGTACAGCATCTCTATTTGTAGAAGAGAAAATTCAAAATAAATCGATTTCTGAATAGTTGAGACTGTAAAAACCATCCTTCGCCATTTTGCCTGAAGTCTTTAAATAGTCTAATCACACTAAATAATATTCTTTCCTTAATTTTGTGTTTATATACTTCAATACTTTGTGATTTTTGATCTTATATCTTGAGGTTATTTTCACCACGCAAGAAAATTGTGCACTTCAAAAGCTAAGTGTATTTAATTTAGTTAAACCTGCATTTCGTTGGCATAACTCTTAGAAGAATTCAATTATGTAACTCAATTATTTAATTATTACTTTGAAGCATAGTATTAAAATAACAGCTTGTATGGTGATTTTAAACCAGAACAATTAATTGATTAGCCATACCACTCATTCAAGTGCTTTGATTCCTTCATAAAAATTATAAGATATTATGAGAAACTAGTTGGTTTTAATTATCCCAATCAGTCTAAAACGCAACAGAATAAAGAACAAGAAAGTAGAACAAGTATCAAAATCAACCAATTAGTAGAAGTATATGAAAGCATTCGATATTTTCGGAAGCAAAGTGCTGCTTCGATATTAAGGCATGCAAGTCCACAAGACTAAAGTCGGTGCCATTGCAACAATGGCTCTAGTAGCTATCTTAGGAGTAAGGCTAATTATACTGATTAGTCAGGCAATAGAAGGTCATAATCCAATTGTCTTATTTCAAGAGAGATAAGTCGATAATCCAAGAATGTTCATTATCAAACCATCAACGTATGCTATTGCATTAGGCGTTCAAGATAAAGATTACAATTATGTTCAAGATGATTCCATTTTCTCCGTAATCGGCGTTTAAGAAGAGAAAGTCACCATATTAAATACTATCACAGGCAAGAAAGAAGATGTGTGGAATTCAACTGAATTTCCATTGCTGTAATGCACTGAAGAGAATATTGCAGACGAACATTCTCGCTAATATTTTGTAAAATCCGATCTTAGCAAGCACTATTGCTTTCCTATAAGCAAAGAACTCCACATCGAAGGTGAATTTCACTCAGAAACATATTCAGCTGTTAAAGTGATCCTCAAACGATGCTAAGGAACTAATTGTGCAAGCAATGAAGTCATAAACGAGCTGCTGGATAATCATTTCATCGAAGTTCTTTTCACAGATGCGCATGTTCTGCCGGAGCAGAAAGCATATCCATTCAAACATTTCTCAAGAGATATTTATTGGACATCAAGTTAGAATCTCCCTAGAGAAGCTAACTTGTATCTGCGAAACAACTACGTAGAAAGCAACATCGGATGGCTTCAAGATAATATTATCACGCATGTGTTCCCTTCTTACAGTTATCCTGAGCTTAATGTAAGAATACCCTTCAATTTAAGTGACCAAAAGGATTTACATAATCAACAAAATATGTTTTTTTTTTGGCTAGATAGTTGATAAATCTGCGGATTTCATATTTTCACTTGTGATTCGATTTGAGAAGCAAAAGGAGAACTTAACCAAGCGACAATACAAGAGTATCATTGATATAATGTCTGAGTTCGGTGGATTCTCTTAGATATTTGTGACATTATTCTTCTTCTTCGGGTCAATGTATTCTCAAATGAACTTAAACAAATCACTAATCAATGAGACTTTTAATTTCTAAGAAGTCCCTTTAGACGAAGAGGAACCCAAAGATCGCTCAGCTGGATCAGTTTGCTAAAATAGCATTCCAAATATTAGTAATAATATGTTAAATTCAGCTTCGAAGAATGCGATTGGCTGCTAGGATGATATTATCCTTGAAGATTAAACTAAACCCATAATGAAGATGAGTTCGATTACAGGATCAGTTGGAGAAATATGTCTGTCTTTACCTTAGTCTCCTTATTGCACTAGATTCACTCAGGAGGAGGAAGCTAAGACATAATTCTTTAGCAAAAAGCCAAATAATGCTGGTAAAGAAATAGACTCATCGGTTTAAAGCAGCCCTTCATAATCTCCGATGCTACCAGCTTCTTCTAACAATAGGTTGATTAGTTCTTTGTTTCGGAAGCTAGATGTATCATCTAAGTTAAAACGTTCCAAATACTAAAAACAAAATACTTTAAAGAACAATCACTTGGATAATTCTACAACAATGGAAACCAAGGTTATCAAGGAAAACGAAAGTAGATTCAAGGAAGTTATGAGTTAAACTACGCACAGACTGAGAATTAATATCTTTGAATATTTAGCGTCATTTGTATGCAAGATCGGGAGGTTAAAACAGCAGAAAAAAGTAATTGACTACAGTATCGAGAAGTTATATCAATGGCTCGATGTGCAGCAGCTCATACACAGACTCATAGAAGTCGATAAACTCAAAAGAATCTTTTTAGATGATGATTAGATTCAGCTCCTTGAATTTTTGCCGAAATCAACGATCAACTATTCATTTGATTCTTCAAACACCGTGCATATTCAGAATAAGAAAGATATGTTTTCTTAAGACACGCGACCGCATTAAGAGAAAGTCAACGATGCAATTTAGTCCTATTAGAACATCGCAAACAAGCCTAAATTATCGAAAATAGACGAGAAAATCATCAAGTTTATTGACCCAAAATTCAATGCAATTTTCAAAGAAGCACCTAACAACAACAATAACAACCGAGCTGTTTAGATGCTCCGAAATGTGTTTGCATTCACTTCAGCAATTTCAAAAGAGCCTGATATCAACGTGGAAGAGCATGAACTGTTTTAGTCAGATAGTACATAAATAGACGATTTCATTAGAGCACATTCCTCTCAAAAGCATGTCCATAAATCGGACCAATTATTTTCACTAGAACAAACTCTACAAGACAATCACACCACGTCTTGAGATATTCATATCGAACACAATAATTTTGAGATTAGGTGGTTAATTGTCAACTCTCTGACATCCTTGTTTATTTGTTTGAAAGTTTTTTGTTTTTTTTTCAGTTTTGGTCTATTAAGAATGAACTCCATTTTTACAAATATTTTCATTGATTTTAGAAGTAGAGGGATTTGGTGTAAGGAGTTTTTTCAAGAAACTAATGCCCTCCGAAGTTTACTTAAATACTTCATCACAATAATACCAAATTCATGTAAATACTTATCAACTGAAATTTATCAAAAAGATGCTATTTTTAAAATTAAATATAATTAATTAGCATGGCATTCGTCACATAAATGTAGGAAATGCTTGCCAAAAACGATGCAGAGGGAGCATTATCAATCAAGTTTAATTTGATGTTAAGATTGTTATGTAGAACTAATTCATATGACTATCTTTCTATCCTCTAATTAAAACTGTAATAGTCTTTCCTATTAGTTTAGGCTTAGAGCATTACGTGGATATTTGAGAGAGAGTTTTTTTAATAAACTATTGTTCTACAAATACCATTACCTAGGATTGTTCCTTAAATGGACAGTAGGATTTTTAATTAATTGAATATTTGTATAAACATCAAAAACCCTGCAATAATGAGTATGTAAAAATCAGTGTTAGTCCTGCTATTGCTCTTAACTCTAATGTAAATGACACTAGGAGTTATTGTAATACCACTTGACAAAAAATAACGAAAAGAGGTACTTTCTAGAACTTAAAGAAACCATGACCAAAAAGAATCCACCTCAGATGTATCTTCTTCTTCACCTAATATTGGGAGTTTGTTTCTGGAACATGACTTAATCTATCATAGATACTTCGGTGTTGTCTCACTTGGAGAAGACGAATATGACTTTTAAGTCAGTTTCGATCTTCATTCTTTGTTGACGAATTTAGTCTGCTTGGACTGTGATAATTAAGAAAAAAAGACCATTATGCGGTATTCTTGTCCACCTTCTCAGTGCAAAATACAAATCGAATAAACCACTGATAAAACAGGAACCGTCAATGGATATTATTTTCTTGAAAAGCTTCTAATCGGTGGAAAATCAGTAGAAACACCTGTTTTCTTGGTGTCTGAACTTACAGATCCTGAATAATTTATGGTAATATTATTGTTATTCAATGAGTTTAATAAAATCTTTAAAATTAATATGCATTTCAGCAGGACGGGGTAGTGTCATTGTCAGCTGCAAACGAAGATAATATCGTAATCGGATTGTTCAGAGAGGGACTCATCCCTAAACAATTATTCGCTTTCAAATTTTGTGAGGAAAATGGAAAATCTGAGTTGAGGCTCGGTGGATTTGACGAAAAGATACCTCCTGAAATCATCCAGTATCTTCCTCGAGTTGAAAAGAAAGAATGGGCTGTTGATCTTGGAAGAGTTTATCTAGGAGAAGAACGATTAAATCCGTAAACCAAGCAGCAAGCAGCGAAACTAGACACCGATGAATCTAAGATACTCTTGCCGAAAGAAGATTTCTAAACGTTCTTCAAAATAGCTGTAAATGAACTAGGTTTCTGCTCAGGATTATCTGAGATGGTGTGTTTATGTGAAAAGAATGCCATTTAAAACTTTCCATCTCTGAAATTTGTTTTCAAAGATGACCAAGAAAGAGCATTTAGGGTTGAAATTCCTCCAACAGAATTCATTTACTTTGACCCATATGGACAATGCTTCTTTATTGGTATCGGGATGGCAGACGAAACAAAACATGACAACGACACCTGGATCCTCGGATTGCCATTTCTCCGTCAAACATACAATATTTTTGACTTTGAGAAAAAAGCAGTCGGATTAACAAAAATCGGTTCTCTTTGCGATTGACTCAGCTAAAAAGAAAAATATAATATTATAATTTCATATATAAAGATCCATTTATATTATCACTAGTTATCCAAGCATTTAAATTGCTAAATTCTTTTATCAATAATATTGAGTGGGAATGGAAACACTTTTATTTTATTGACTTTTTGATCAAATATTTTGACAGAAATTTCTCCGGATGTCTTTAGTTTTCTTTCTTAGTATTTCAATTTCTCCTTCTGTAACTTATTTGAATTGATCTGTTATCAACTCTCTCTCTCTCTCTTCTTAACAAGAGAACTTTCAAGATTAACGAGCCACTCAATTGAAAATGCTCACAACTCTCAAAGAAGTTTAGTGGAAGAATTCTTAAAAAATTGTATCGATTCATCAATGCTACCCTAATTTTAGCAATGATTTTGTTCAATTGAGAATAAAATAGTAGCTGATAAATAGAATCATGTTTAAACATAAATTAGACAAAGAAATAATCGTGTAGACAATTCAAAAAAGTGAAGAAATTAATGACTATTTCTGATTCTTTGCTGCTTCTTTGCTATTTAAAAAAAAACAGAAATTTAATTAAAAATTAATGCACAAGAAAAAGATCATTTCATCAATATTAATAGTACTAATTAAGTTAACACTAAAGCACACAACACTATGATTTAGTTAAAAACTATTAGTTTCTACTTACTCCTGCTTTCAACGTATGCCATTTATGCCAGTTCAGCAAATAATCAATCTAAAATTCGCATCTAACTTCAAAGAAATCAAGCTCTTTCTGCTTCCTAACTTGCAAAGAAAATAAACCATTTTTAAAAGATCATACTCCCCTAAAAAATAAAATCCATTACATAATAAGTCTAATCCAATGTAAGCACTTCAAGTAACACATTTCTAAGAGACTAAATCAGCATGAAGTAAGTAATCACCTTAACAAACTACCTGAATATGTAATATATCGGCGGTATTGAAGTTGGTGAAGACAATCAACCATTTATTGTCTTGTTCGACACTGGTTCTAACGTCCTCTGGATTCCATTAACAACTTGCAAAGGATGCTATCAGAACAACAGATATACTTGCTCTAATTCTAAGTGCACAGCTAAAACAGATGAAATTGTCTACGGAATGGGATCTGTCAAAGGAAATTTCGCTACAGATTTAGTTACAATCGGAGATAGATAAACTACTTTTGAGTTTCTCACAATTTTCGAGGCTCACGATCTTGAATCCTTCGAAGCAGATGGAATCTTAGGTATGTCTCCAAATAAAGCGGATAACATTGTCAACAAACTGTACAAAGAAGGGAAGATAGATTCAAATCGGTTTGGATTTCGACTAGGAGAAGAAAGTGATAATACTTCTAAATCTGAGCTTATCATTGGTGGATATGACGATGAGTTAGTTAGTGCATCTGACATAATCTATTATCCTGTTGTTAACTCATATTATTGGAATATTTCATTGAAAAAAGCATCTTTTGGATCAAAAAGTCTTTTCAATGAGAATTCTTCGTCTCGGCAAGCCTTAATCGACTCTGGAACTAGTCTCATTCATATGCCGAAGAATGACTTTTAAATCTTTAATAAAACTATCTATGAAAAATTAAGAGTCTGTGTTGATTTAGGAGTTATCGCTTGTCAGTGTAGGAAAGACACAATTAGCAATTTTCCTTCGATTAATCTTTAATTTGAAGACGAAAAGAAGCAAACCTAGTAATTTGAACTCCTGGCGAAATATTTTACGTTGTATGAAAACGGATATTGCTATTTTCTGGTGTTAGGATTGAGTGATGATTTCGGGAATATGTGGATACTTGGAGATGTCTTCATGAGGCAAGCGTATACGGTGTTTGATTTGAACAAGCGAGCAATTGGTATTGTGAATTTAGAGAATCCAACGGATACTGAAAGTGGCACATTCAGTGGATTTGGTAAAGTATTCATAATTTTTGCTATGCTTGGAATCGCTGCTTTCCTTGGGAAATTCGTATATGATAACTATATTAAGCACCCGTAGTAATAGCAATAGCAGCTTTAGTAGCCTCTAATGCAAGGTCCATTTAGTTAATATCCACCTGAGCCTCTCAATCCAATGAGAGACAATCAAGTCTGACAAAATTGCTTTCTTTATTTCACCTCTTTTCAATTGTAAAAAGTTGGTTTTCATTCATAAAGTTAAAATGTAATAGACTGTCTGTATTTATTGTCTTTTCATTGTGAAAATACACAATAAAAATGAGATGTTAGTCTCTAAAAGTTAAATGGACAAGCGTATTCTTTAGTTTTTATTTGATGTTTCCCTTGTCAAGCATGAAAAAGTTTGCAGCAAAGATTTTTTCAGTTGAAGGAACAATGACTCTTAAAAAGATAGGTATTTGGAAAGAGTATCTTATTTTAATTTTCCTAATGATTACTATCTTTTCGAACTGTTTCTGGAAAGAAATTAAACAGATCTGTGTTCTTTTGATCCAGTAAAATCACGTTGCTTCTTAAAATACATTACATTGCCATTGAATCAATGAACTAATCTGTAAAATAAGAAAATATTCTTAAGACAAATGGCCAATATAATCCAACTGCAAGGAAGACATTTAACATTCCTAAAATATGTACAAGTCAATTAGGATAACATCAACATTTCTATTAGTAATATATGTTCTCAAAAATACGATTTCGCTTTTGTTTCATTCAGAGGAGCAGCTCTATCCACTCCACCGTTTCTGTTCAGAGTACTCATGAAACTCAAAGCGTTCAGCATCTTTATGCTGCATGATTCTGTAGATCAAACATAGACATATGTCAAAGTTTAATACGAATAAAAATAATCATAAATATTAAATTTCATACTTAAGCAATGTTCTTCATTATTCCCTAGTTTTCTCGATGGATCTTTAATGCATTTATCAAAGCAGATAGCATCAAAACTCTTGAGTTTTCTGTACAGACTCTCAATAACCTTTTGTTCTTCTGACATGGCTACTATTCTTATGAGTATTGATTTTGCTGAATTCCTTTTATTTTTGCTAATTAAATGATTGGATTCTATTTCTTTCTAGTTCTTTTTGAAGGCGAATTGATTCGCTTATTTGATGATGTATTGCCAATCAGAAAGATTAATATTTTCGCATACTTCTTTCTTTGGAACACTTAACATCCTCCATCAAATTACATTCTCAAGATAATTTAAAGAAATACATGAAATTCAGTTATAGATTAAATTCAATAGATGGATATGTATACAACATAACAAATATTAAAATTTAGGGATATTTTATTAGAATTTCGCTGAGTAACTCTGTTACCTACTGTTTTTTTTTGAGTGCATGTCAAAGTATTCAATGATTGCTAGCTAATTTGAGGAATCTGAGTATCTCCAGAAATAGCATAATAATATCTAGATAAATCATGAGAGCTCCAATGATATAATCATCCAATTGAAGCTAGTACCTACCTTTACCAACGATGAGCTGTGTATCATAAATAAGATAAAGAGAATACAATAGCACAGCTAAACCACAGTAAATCACATAAGCTGTCTCAGAATACGAAAAAGCAACAATTATTCCAAATATCAGTAATGTCATCGAAAAGCAAAACAGCATCCCACCAAGCATCGTGAAGTCTTTCTTCGTCGTCATCGCATAAAGTGTCAATGCTACAACGATTCCGAGAGTCATTACAGCAGCGATGAGAACTATCTTTGATCCATCTTCGCTGGATTATTTGACTTGTGAACAAGTAGCGCTGACAACGTAAGACATGCACAATGTGAAAATAGTTAGTAGGATATAATTCGTTGGGACTTTTCTTGATATTTTTCGATAGCACACTAAGGCTATTTCTACTACGAATAGCACGACAGATGCTACTATCAATAGCCATACGTGATCTTGCTAAAAGTTACTGAATCCTTCAGAATACATTGAAATGACAGTCATCAGCACAGTCACGAGCATTTGACATCCTAATATCATGTACACCTTCCGAATGAAGCCTAAGCGGGAATTACCAAGTAATCCTTAGGAATCCTTTTGTAGCAAGTTCGATTAGGCTTCATTGCTTTGACTATTCTAGCCATTTGGTCCATAAGAATAATTTTGATTTTCGTAATCAGCCATCTTAAATTGATTTAGCTTGGCTTTGCTTTTTCAATTTATTGTTTTGTTTATTAATAATCTCTGCATCGTATCTAATATCTCTCAATGATTCTGGGCAGTCCTAAGTATTTTAGTTTTTAGAATAGAATGAAGAGAAAATTAACATTTGTGCACAGATTTTAAAAGTAGCTTCCCTGTTCCTATTCCCTATTCTCATAGGTTAGGGAAGAAAATTGAATAAATAATAGTTGAGCTCTATTTTTATGGGGAAAAATAATAGATTACAGATAAGACCTTAATTGAAAGGATACAATTGTAAAAATTGATGTATCTTTCAATAAAAAGCAGAAAACCAAAGATATTTCATAAGAAAAGTTCCATAAAAAATATTGCTGTAATGTCTTACGAAGATTAACAACAGCTGGACGAGTTGTTCAGAAAGTAGAATTGTAGAGAATATTAAAACTTTGAGAAAGAATATATTGTACCTTCAAGATTTAGATTAGATTAAACAATTTTTACAAAATTTGATATTGTGTAAAAGAGGGGGAAGAATAATTAATTCTTTCATAACACAAATCTCTCATTTGATCTAAAAAAACAAAACAAAAAAACAGTCTAATCAGAAACCACTCGAAACGTAATAATCTTCTAATTTTAAAAGTGACACTTTTGCTGATTTAGCAACTCAACAAACATAATAATTAAAAAATTTTACCAATTAAGCGGTATTTATATTCTTAGCTAACTCAAAAGAAGACAAAATGAGTAAAATATTATTTGAAGGATAAGAACGATTGTTTAGCAGTATCTTTCAGAAATGTGCTTGCATACTACCAAAATTGGATGATATTAGTGGAGCTATTCCATTTTTTATCACTGGATCAATCGGTGTCGCATGTTATCTTGTCGATCGAGCTGAAAGATAAAAAGAATAGAAAAAGATAAGAAAAGATTAAAATAAACAGAAAGATGCTGTTTAACAGAGGAGTATTTAAGAACAAGAGTAGAATGCTGTGAAGGTCAATGCAGATAAGAATTAGACTAAAGGAGATATAATAGTCTAACATAAAACAACAGTTGAGAATCAAAACAATGGAGGGAAAGCCCAAAGAAATCAAGAGTACAATCTGAATCACTAATCTAATTCTTCAAAGGTACACACAATGTCTGCAGAAAACTAATAGAGTAAAAATAATCACGTATTGGATCAACAGAAGGCGAACAGTGAGTCTGAAAGATCTATTTAAAAGCTTGAAAATAATATTGGAAGCAGTGGCAATTTCTTAGGTAGTTTTGAGCACGAATTCTTAAATATCAGTAAAGGCTTGTTTGAAGATGAATGTGCAAAAGAAATAGTAGAAGCCGGATCTAATAATGAGCAAGGATTAGATATTGCCTCAAATCATAACTTAAAGTCGCTACTGCACAGAGAGAAGAGGCAAAAGAGAGCACCTATCAAGATTAATCGCAATTTTGCTACGGACACAGAGAATAATGAGAAATTATAGAAACTCAAGTCGATAGTGTAAAAGGAAAAGAAACTTGAAGATAAGGTGTTCTTTTAAATGTTCCTGAACATTGTTGGCACAGAAGCTGACGAGGACAACGATGATTGATTTGTGAAACTTAAAGCTTAAAATGAACGCATCTACTTTTTCATCAATAACTAAAAAATAGAAGGAGTGTTAGGGATATAATATTCCTTTA
>Ga0302271_10000462_pt1 | contig 39755 bp, 27 predicted proteins | sample III_Bog_N1_1_FD_198767 | JGI IMG/M metagenome (GOLD analysis project Ga0302271, IMG submission 198767) | Peat permafrost microbial communities from Stordalen Mire near Abisko, Sweden - III_Bog_N1_1 | ecosystem: Environmental > Terrestrial > Soil > Wetlands > Peat | place: Sweden: Abisko...
CCAACCCCAACCCCAACCCCAACCCCAACCCCAACCCCATTTAATATTTTTTTTACATTTCTACATGAAATTACTCATTATTTCTAAGATATTATAAAAAACACTAGATTTTATCTACAAATCAATTGAGGATAATTTAAATGATATTTTTTTAATCTCTCTAACAACTATTATCTTACAAAATTTAAAAAATAATTTAATCTTCTTAATTCCCTCGCTAAATGTCTTATTTTAAAATTCTATTATGAAGTAACATTAAATTTTCATTATTTTTCTTATCATCTTCTTTCTCCTTTTTAAAAATAAAAAAATATTCTTTAATAACGATTTTTAATGCAGGAAAATGTGATTTTGAATAATCAAAGATTTCAGTTTGAAAACAATTTTCAGTTACAATCAACACATGTTTTGATAATTTCGATTTGAATTTGATTTGAATTTTTGAGTTAATTTTTAATTATTTTTTAACGGATTTTCTTTGTAATTTATTTAGAAACTTAAAAATGCATTGATCTTATCTTTCCTTTAAACTATCATTGCTTCAATTAGGTAAGTAGCTCATATTGCATTTGTTTCAATAAAAGAGGGCTTAAATAAGGATTTTTTGATGAACTTTAAAGGACAACATTGCGATGAAAAATAATGAAAAACTATTTTGTTAACTGTTATGTCATTCACGCGATTTTTCTGAGTGGCTATTCAAGATGTACGTAATGCCATTTATTCCCAGTTGATTGCGTTTTCCCTTTTCAAAGGAGATGGGATTTTAGTAAAATTCCATTGATCGTGTCGATGTCAAAAAAATAGTTTGTGTGTTGTTCTTTTAGAGATCATTACTTTGATTTGTTAATTTCTTTAATTTACTAATTCTTATAATCTTATTCATCTTCTTATTAAAGATCCAAGACTCAAAGTGTATTATTTGCAAAATAACGATCATAAATAATTATATTTTGAAAATAATAGTAATGCTATTTACTGTCTTGCTAACCAATTGCTCTCAAAATTAATAATATTTCTATCTTTTCTCTTCTTTATCCATTTTAACTTTATTCGAATATAATTATTTACTTCAGTTATTATTTGCTTTTTCACTTAAGTTAGTTATCATTTTTATTATTAACTCCAGGTTTGAAATAATTATAATTATGATCACTTTTTATTTGAAATCATAATGATTTTTAACTGCTAAAGGATTTCTGTTGAATTACTTTTTGAATACGAACAGCAAAGATAAACTAAAGCTAAAGAAGAAATTAATTTCTAAAAAATAAATTAAAATCAAGAGGATAGGAAAAGAAGGATAGGCTACATTAATCAATTTTTCAAGCCCAACTAGTTGTGAACGGAAACCTCTTGCTTTTAAAAGATATAAAAAATTATCCTTCTCTTATCTCTCTTTCATAAAATGGATAACTCTTAAGACTAAAAAATAGTTTTAAATTTGAAGAGTTGATGCATTTCGAGTACACCTGCTCCCAAAAGATATCCAAACCTCCACAAACTTCAATATATTGAAGTCAATGATCTCATCATCTAACTCACATGCAAGAAGCTTCCTTTTGATGAGCCTTGCCTTGAGATCAATAAATAAAGAGCAAAAGAAAAACTCTTATTGTTGAATGAAAGAAAGAATCTCAAAAAGAATTGAGTTTATTCAAAAATGTTTATTCATCTATTTTGTCGGCAGCAATAATAGTTTGGAAAGAATTAAAGAAATCCAACTTCTCTATTTAATTGACTAATACAAAATCAAATAAATATGAAGGACTATTCGTTTAAGAAAAAATACGCATTCTTAAAAATGAAAGAAAACTCACAAAATAAGATCAATTTTCATTTTACGTATTTAAAAAACTGAAAGAAAAGCAAGAAGAAGAAATATTTTTGAGAGAGAAAGACTGGGATGGAGCTAATGCTGCTAGATTAATTATTACCCATGAAGATTTAACAAAAAAGTTAGGAGAGTATTACTTTCATAGGCTCTTAAATAGAATGTGATCTCATAAGATTGGATAGTTTTTGGAAATTGTTGGTTTAAATGCAGATTTTATGCTTTCAAAAAGTCTGAAGAGAGGTATAATTCAAAATAATAGCGCTTGTTGCTTGGATAATCATGAAACAATGATGTAATGTAGTTCAATGTGATTTCAAGATTGCAAATAATTAGTAAAAAATAAGATAAAAAATGAAATATTTTAGTAAAACCATGTTAGGTGTTTTGCTAGAAGTATCATTGAGAATTCTCTTAGCTTATTTGAAGGAAAAAATTCAGTAACTATCAACATTTACACTTAAGATTAGCTAGAAATCTTCTCCAATATTGGGTATCAGTGCCGAAATCAAGAGAAAAATAAGCTCTATTTTTACTTTTTTTACTAAATTTGTGTGGTGTGGGCTACTTGAGGAAACATTTGCATTTTAAATAAGATTCTATCTTCTTGCTCAAACCCTGAAGGTTGAATGGTCTTCTTATTTGTGGAATTATTCTTCTTTTGCTGTTCCTGTAAATTTGTTAGGATAGTATCTTTTTTTGACTAACTAGTCAATGTCAATTTTCATCTTCTAAATGGCTAAATTGGTGGGCTATGAAGGATAATTCGTTGATATTCAAAAGATTTGCCCTATTGTTGCCAGTGATATGTTAAAGGTTTTAAAATTTAGTGTATTTTGTAAAATGTTTTTTGCTTTTTAGAATGTCCATTTATTGTGTTTAAGAGTTGATGGAGAAGAAAGAATAGTTATTAGTTGATGTTGCTTTGCTTGGATAAGAATAGATTCTCTTTATTGCAGCTGCCAAATTACCACTTTTTAAGTTACTGAAAGCAGTGGCTTATTAAGAAAAGGATTCTCTCTTTTCAGTTTTCATGGATGTGGTTGAGGAAGCTACTTATTATCTGTGTGAAAGCTGTCGAAAAGGAGTGAAAACGAGGTAATTTTTAAATATTTATTTAAAATTGTGGAGGTATTATTGTCTTATGATTCAGGGACGTCTCCAGAAATCTTATTTATTGAAGGGAGAACAGAAGGAAACACAGTCGAATCAATTTATCTTGATCATACAACACAACTTTCGGGCTAGCAAACTAAGAAGGAAGGAAACTTTAGTAAGAAGAAACGGAATGTCTGTGTTCGAACGAGATTGATTTTTTTACTTATTACAGCTAAAAAGATAAAGAAAATGAAGATTAATACTTTTATTTTTAGTTAAAAGGAGTTTAGTTAAAGAGATTGAGATAATCTAAGGCCATTTCTTTAACAGACTAAGTTAAACCTGCAGTTGGAAGCTCCTTAGAGCATGGAAAATTCATATTATTTGTGTTAGAAAGTGTAAATTCGGAAGTAAATGAAAGAAATTCATTTCCTAAACACTCAAATGTATTTTGATTTTAATGAAAACATAGCCATATGCTGTAAGAAAAAGAAGAATCTCCCTGTGAAGAACTAATTCTCCTAGAGTTCTCCACTTGAGGATAAACAGAAAAATTCAACATTTCAGCAATTCTTAACCTAAATCCATATGAGATATCTCAAAATAAGTGGTACTTCTCTCCAAGAGAATTGCTTTAATTGACAATAGACGTTTGAGCCAATGAGGAGTTAAGTTGTGAGAACTTAAGAACTAACTACAGCAATTCTTCAAGAATTTTCACAGGTTTTAACATAAACTAACTAACTTTATTCTTGGGATGAATCAAGTAGTTATCATCTGTCATTGTATTCTCCTAGTTTCCTTCATTTAGTTTCGCAGAATCCACTGCACATTCAACTTCTTTCTCTTTTTCTTAGAACACTAATCATACTACAAATATCTTTCCTTCTACAATAACTATGCATCTCTTAGCGAATTCGCCTAGAAGATTAGATTCCAAGTAAAAATGACACAACCAGAAAGCAATACACAATAATAAAATATCTAAAGGCATCCGTTTCTTCATCTTTTTGACTAAATAACTGAACGAGGAAGAATGACTTCACATTAAAAGACTGAATAATTGTTTCCTTGTTATCTTATTTCTCCAACCATTGAACTATTGGCAAATCTGCAAGAAGATTGATAATCAATCCGGAATGTTATATTTGTAATATTAATGATATCTCTCTTTCAGTTATCTATTCAATCTGAGATATTTCTTGAATTCTTGTTCAGAGTGTTTTTTAATTCTAAGATGCTTCTTCAGAAAGCCACATAACTTCCCATTGGTAATAATTTAGTAAATCACCATAAAAAACATATTCAATTATGCGATAATTGTTGCCAATAAGAAATTAAGGCGCCTCAAACATTCACAAAAAACCCTGATTTCCTTATTGGTATTGATTTGAAATTTTGTTAGAATCCACAAATACTTGAACTCATCAACGATCTACTCTGGTGTATCCAAAAGTTCGTAGTACGATTAGAAAAGCAAATAATAATAACATATATTTTTATTCATTCATACATGTAAAATATTATTCATAATTATTATTAATTTAGATTTAGAAAAGTGAACTAAACACTTTGAAAATCCTTGTTTAATTTTATCAAAAATCTTCCCAATTAAAAAAAGTGTAACATTTTACCAATCTTTTTATTTTGATAGCTAATTATCTCAATAATCTTTCACCATTGTCACTAATATTATTATCAGATAGACTTAGATTTAAAGAAGTGAGAAGAACACACTTTGAAATTCCTTCTCCTAAATACTTTACACCATTGTCATAAATACTATTCTCGCAGAGATTTAGATCTAAAGAAGTGAGAATTACACACTTTGAGATTTCTTCTCCTAAATATTTTACACCATTGTCACCAAAAATATTCTATCCGAAATTTAGATATAAAGAAGTAAGAGAAACACACTTTGAAATTCCTTCTCCTAAATACTTTGCACAATTCTCACCAATATTATTCTACCATAAATTTAGATCTAAAGAACTGAGACTAACACACTTTGAAATTCCTTCTCCTAAATACTTTACACCATTCTCATCAATACCAAAATCGCTGAGATTTAGATTTAATGAAGCGAGACTAACACACTTTGAAATTCCTTCTCCTAAATATTTTACACCATTCTCATCAATTTCAAACTAGCTGAGGTTTAGATTTAATGAAGTGAGACTAGCACACTTTGAAATTCCTTCTTCTAAATACTTTACACCAATATCACTAATATGAATTTCGCTGAGGCTTAGATTTAAAGAAGTGAGAAGAACACACTTTGAAATTCCTTCTCCTAAATACTTTACGCCATTGTCATCAATACTATTCTCGCCGAGATTTAAAAATAAAGAAGTGAGATTTACACACTTTGAAATTCCTTTTCCTATATGTTTTATACCATTATTACCAATAACATTCTAGTAAAGATTTAGATTTACAGAAGTGAGAAGAACACATTTTGGTATTTATTCTCCTAAATACTTTACACCATTCACACCAATACTATTTTTGCTGATATTTAGATCTAAAGAAGTGAGAGTAACACACTTAATGATTCCTTCTCCTAAATATTTTACACCATTATCACCAATACTATTCTCACTGAAATTTATTATTAAAGAAGCGAGAATAACACACTTTGAAATTGCTTCTCCTAAATACCTTGCACCATTCTCACCAATACTATTACGACTCAGATCTAGATTTAAAGAAGTGAGAGAAACACACTTTGAAATTCCTTCTCTTAAATACTGTGCACCATTGTCACCAATTTTTTTCCAGCTATTAAATAAATTGATTGAATCTATTAATAAATAGGGTAATTCTTGTAGTTTCTCCATCAATTGTTATGAATTATATGTAGTTATTGAAATCCTTTCAACAATAGGTTCTAAACATTATCGTGTCTCCGTTTGAATTTCATGAAACATTTGATCACAAATGGTATTCTAATTAGACATTTTTTAATTCTTTTCTCTTTTTTTTATGATTTGTTTTGATTATTTTTTTTAATTCTCAGTTGCATATTAGAAATAGGTAATCCTTCACTTTGCTTCTCTTAAACATCTCGAACAGCTTGTTTAATTAACTAATATTAACTTTCGTGTTTGTGTTTTATCAGCAAATGATCATTAATTTGTGGATTTTCAGATAAAATAGATTCAAAAAGGATGTTTTTACTTTTTCAAATAGATTTCAAAGAAAAATATTAAAATTATTGAAGTAAAATGTTTGTAAAATCCTCCTAAGATTTTTAATTACAGAAGATCATACATATTGTTATATTGTTGAAATAAATAAATTCGTGGCAAATGTCAAATTACTATTTGTTAAAAGGCTGAATTACAATTGTAATAATTACGGATTTATCGGCAAGTCCATTTTGTTTTATGATAAAGAAAATGACGATTAAGATTTTATTATTAGTTAAAATGAGTTTAGTTAAAGAGATTAAAATAATCTAAGCCATTTCTTTAACAGACTACGTTAAACCTGCAGTTGGAAGCTCCTTAGAGCATAGAGAATTCATATTATATGTGTTAGAAAGTGTAAGTTCGGAAGTAAATGAAAGAAAGTTGCTTCCAAATAATTTAAATGCATTTGTTTGATTTTAACTGCAACATAGCCATGCTGCAATGATGCAAGAAGAAGAGTTTCCCAGTGAAGATTCAATTCTCCTAGATAATTATCTCCCTTTAGGCTGAATAGAAAAATTAAACATTTCTTTTTGCTAATATCTCGAAATAAGTGGTACTTCTCGAAGAGAATCGCTCTATTTGGCAATATATGTTTGAACCAAGAGAGGAGTTAAGTTATGAGAACTTAAGAATTAACTACAGAAACTCTACACAATTTTCTTACAGGTCCTTAACATAAACGAACTAAATAACTAACTTTCTTCTCGTCGCAAAGTTCTCAAGTACATATCACTGTAAAATTATCTAGCTCTAAAGGAGAAATCGAGTACTTATCATCTATTGTTGTATTCTCCTAATTTTCCTCCTTTTATTTCACAAAATCCTTCACTTCTTTAGCATTTTCTTGGGGAATAATTACCCTACAAAGATCTTCCCTTTCACAAAAAGCATACATCTCTTAACGACTTCGCCTAGAAGATTAGTTTTCATCTAAAATAATACACAATTAACAATACAAAATAATCTAAATATCTAAAGGCATCTGCTCTTCACCTTTTGACTAAATAACTGAGCGAGGAGGAATGACTTCACATTCAAAAGGTTGAATAATTATTTTCTTGTTATCGTATCTCTCCAACCATTGAACTATTGGCAAATCTACAAGAAGATTGATAATAAATCAAGAATGTTATATTTGTAATAATGGTGTTATCTCTCTTTTCGTTATCTATTCAATCTGAGATATTATTTCTTGAATTCTTGTTTAAAGATTGATTTTTAATTTTAAGATACTTCTCAAGTTAGCCACAAAAAGGGTGTCCTTACAATAATGGAAATGATTATTTTTCAAATAAGATGAATGAAAGCAACGAAACAAAGTTGATACATATTATTACTCAACAAAGTAAAAAAGAATACATAAATTTTATTCAATACAGTAGCAGCTTCTCGCCTCCTTTATCAAGGCATTCTTAATATCTTTTCTTTAATCCTTGAAAAAAAAGGTTCTAAATATCAGGATGCTTTTTGTTTTTAAGCTTTAAATCAAGCCATCTTTGCCTTAAGGTGCATCACTACAAACTGATTCATTTAGAGCAGCCCAAAGATGCTCAATTAGATTGAGATTAAGGCTCTTGGCCGGAAATTTAATAAAAGAGAATCCTTTCTTTTCTACCCAACTTTCTATTGAAGAATTAGCGAGATGATTATCATAAATGAAATTGTGCCTCTGGGTACATTTCTTCCATTTAGTTTTCATGTTAGCAAAGATTTCTTTATTTTTAGTAGCATTCAAGTCATTTTCATAGATATGTAGTGATGTAGCTTAATATAAAGAGATGGAAACCCATCATTTTAATTTTGAATTCTCAGCAGGGTTTCTATTTGTTTGAACAAATTTGTTTTTTAAAATCAATTTTTTTAGATTTAAACTCAATTAAAATACAAGTTGAATTTCTTCATTTTTTGTATTTTCTTATTAAATGGCGAGTAATAATTCAAAAGAAAATGATAATTATCAATTCTTAGTTAAACATTTACAATAAGGAATACACATCAAAACTTTTCAATAATATTTTTTGTTGGCGAGAAATGTAAAAAAAATGTTGTGTCATAAAGAATAATACTGCTTTTATTAATTTCATTATTAATTGAGTTTAGAGAAGTGAGTTAAACATCTTGAAAATCCTTGTTTAATTTTAAACACTAATAAAACAGAATGCAATAATTTGCCAATCTTTTTGTTTTGAATACTAGTTTTCGTAATAATCTTCTACCTTTGCTTCTAATATTATTATCATTAAGAGCAAGATCTAAAGAAGTACGAGTAGCACACTTTGAAATTGCTTCTCCTAAATAATTTGCACCAATATCACTAATACTATTCTAGCCGAGATTTAGATCTAAAGAAGTGAGATTAACACACCTTGAAATTGCTTCTTTTAATTACTTTACACCATCCTCATCAATCTCATCACTACTAAGATCTAACTGAAAAGAAATGAGAGCAACACACTATGAAATTATTTCTCTTAAATACCTTACACCAATGTTACTCATTTTATTCTCCCATAAAGAAAGATGCAAAGAAGTGAGAGTAGCAAGATATTTTGAAAGACCTATTACTAAATACTTTGCACCAATATCACCAATACTATTCTTGCTGAGATTAATATTTAAAGAAGTGAGAGAAACACATTTTGTAATTTTTTTGCCAAATACTTTATTTTACTTTCATCAATACTATTCTTGGTGAGATTTAGATTTAAAGAAGTGAGAGCAACATCTAAAGTAATTGTATTACAATGGAGTAAAAATATTTGGGAAAAGGAATTTCAAAGTGTAAGATTTAGATCTAAAGTAGTGAGAGTAATACACTTTGAAATTTCTTCTCCTAAATACTTTAAATACTTTGCATCTTTTTCTCTAATACGATTCCCGCTGAGATTTAGATATAAAGAAGTGAGAGTAAGGCACTTAGAAATACCTTTTCCTAAATAATGGACTTGATGTTTCTATTGAAATCCTATCAAGAATAGGTTCTATTAATTATTGAGTCTCCGCTTGCATTTCATGAAACATTTGATCACAGATAGCATTCTATTTCTGACATTTTTTATAATATTTTCTCCTTTTTTATGCTTTCTTTCTATTTTTTTTTGTTGATTATTTTCCGCAATTTTTTAATTAATTAAGATTAGCTTGCTAGTTGGTGTTTTATTAGCTAAAAACATTAATTTGTAAATCTTCAGATAAGAAAGATTCTTATTAAGGATCTTTTTACTTTTTTCAAATAGATTTCAATGAAAAATAATAAAATTAATTTCAAATAATTAATTAGTGAAACACAATTTCTAATTTTTAAAACTTCACACTAACAATCACTAGAAAATTTATCAAAGTTAAATATTTTTTGTAATAATTTTTTTTGAAGATTTTCTGGATGATTTTAGCAAGGCTTTATTTTGGTCATATTTTATGCTATTCTAATAATTTGTTTCAAATTATTTGAGATACCCTTTCAAAGAATATCATATTTAAATAAGAGAAAAATGAAATTATTAGATTTTCAGTAATCAAAGATAGAAATGTCTTATGGAAAATAATTCAAAAACAATTTTTTTTATCAATTCTCAGCAATACATTAGCTTTTCAACAAGGAATACATATCCTCTTTTTTTATTTTTCTTATGATGAAAGTTTTGAAAAAAGGTAATGTCTTAAAGAATAATACTACTTTTATTAATTTTTTATGATTAAATTGTTTTAGAGAATGAGTTAAATACTTTGAAAATCTAAGTTTAATTTATTATCTATTGTCAATAACATGAAATGAAATATTGTATCAATCTTTTTGTTTTGATAACTAATTCTTTTAATATTTTTTCACCATCGAGACCAATCCTATTATTACCCCGGAAATATAGATCTAAAGAAGTGAGAGTAACACACTTTGAAATTCCTTTTCCTACATACTATAGACCATTGTAGCCAATTCTATTCTTACTGAGATTTAGATTTAAAGAAATGAGACTAGCACACTTTGAAATAAATTCTCCTAAATATTTTGCACCATTGTCATCAATATTATTACTCATGAGATTTATATTTAAAGAAGTGAGACTAGTACACTTTGAAATTCCTAATCCCAAATACTTTGTAGAGTTCTCGTCAATACTATTCTGACTGAGATTTAAATTTAAAGATGTGAGAGTAACACACTTTGAAATACTTTCTCCTAAATGCTTTGCACCTTTCTCACTAATACTATTACTACTGAGAACTAGATGTAAAGAAGTGAGAGAAACACACTTTGAAATTCCTTCTCCTAAGTACTTTAGACCATTGTCACCAATACTATTATTCATGATATTAATATTTAAAGAAGTGAGATTAACACACTTTGAAAGCCCTTCTCCTAATTACTTGAAACCATTTTCACTAATATTATTCTTTCATAGATTTAGATTTAATGAAGTGAGACTAACACACTTTGAGATTGCTTCTCCTAAATACTGTGCACCATTCGCACCAATACTATCACAACTGAAATCTAGATTTAAAGATGTGAGAGCAACACATTTTGAAATTTATTCTCCTAAATTCTTTGCACCCTTCTCACCAATTTTATACATATTAATAAATAAATTGATTGAATCTATTAATGAATGAGGTGTTTCTTGAAGTTTCTTCATCAATTATTATGGATTTTATGTATTTATTGAAATTTTTTCATAATTAGGCTGTTAGAATTGTTGAGTCTCCTTTTGAATTTCCATACCACAAACGGTATTCTAGTTAAACATTTTTTTCTTTTTTTTCTTTTTTTTATGATTTCTTATTTTTAATTCTCAATCACTTATTTGAAATAGATGATCCTTCACTGTACTTCTCTTAAATATCTCCCGAAGCTTGTGTAATTAACTAAGATTAACTTGCTTGTTGGAATTTTATCAGCTAAAGATAATTAATTTTTGTATTTTTATGTAAAATAGGTATTTAAAAAGGATGCTTTTAGTGTTTCAAATAAATTACAAGAAAAATAACATAATTTTGAGGGTGGAATGTCTCACAAAACCTTCTGGTATTTTTAATTACCAATGATTTTACTATTGTAATAAATATATTTGTTGCACATTTCAAGTTGCAATTAGTTAAATGAATATTACGACATTCTTTTTATCAATTTTTTCATTGTAAATTCTATTTTTTTAAATAAAACCTTATTTTTACTTCTCTTATCTTCGTTTCTTTTAATCCTTTAAATCCGTCTTCGTCCTTTCGGAAAAACTACTTAATTTTAATAAAATCCTTTTCAATTTAATAAATAAAATCAGAAAATCATTATGTAATATCAATCTCATTCGTCCGAGAAGGTGTAGTTGCCATTCTATTCGAAATCTATGCTAGAGTAAGTGGTAGACTAGGTCTAGTAGGCATAAATGAGAAAATATAATCTTATTCTTTTTCACTGCTATTATTATTTTCTTTTTTAGCAGTTGATTAAGTTGAGGAGAATGAACATGAAGTTCTTTGTGCTTGACGAAGAATAATCGACGGTTATCCCCTTTTAGAGTTGCTATTTTATTTATTAGTCGTTGAATAAATATGAGAGCCATTAGACGACGATGAAGAAGAAGGACAATAACCTTTTGAGTACATTTCATTGCAATTACTTAACGGCCATAGTTACGATAAAGCTTCTTATCTGCGTCTAAGTTATACAAAATGCTATTTCGAAGGGCTCCAGAGATTATTGGTAGTCTCTGCGTCGAGTAAAATACCTGATTTCTTTTGAAGTTCAAAGTTTGCTTTTTGATAAATTTGTGAAGCAGAAAATTTAGATTTTTCAGTTGAAAAACTACGATAAGTGCTTTAACTTGTATCTTGTTAAACTTAATTATTACTTGCATTAAAAACATTGCTATTCTTGACATAAGGAGTGTCGTCGTTGATTGTTTATTAGTTGGATTTGTTACTAGGATGTTTAATCGCTTCTATGAGATATTATTTTTACCTTGAAACAGATTGTTGTTTCTCAGTGTGCAAGGGGAAGAATACACCTGAATTGTTGACTTATTTAGATATAACAGAGCTGCCATTGTTAGTGAATAATTTATTAGCAATAATATTACTTTCTTCACATTCCATATTAAGATTCGCAGATATTTTTGTATTTGTGAGTTTAGTTTGTTTTTCATTTTTGGGAATAATTTTTTACCTAATAAGACTATTATTTGCAGGAATATCATTTGATTTCAAAGCGAATGCATCCTACAGAGATATTGCTCTTTGCTTATTCATGGAGCTAATGGTTTTATAAGAATCAATGCTTTCATATTTTTCTTCATTTTCGAGCTTAGATGTTTCTTAATTATTCAATGAATTTTCTTTTAATGCACTTACAAGATTATTTGTTTTATAAATAGATTAATCTTCTCTCGATATATTGAAATTAATCTCAGGAGATTTAGTTCCTTTTTGTAACGACTTCGATCGCTTAGATAATATTTAGATTTCTTCAGTTGAGTACACTTAATTCAAAAGAAGATTTCTTTTTCTTTATCTTTTCGTTGAAGCTGCTCGTTTTGATTTTCTTTTATTATCTTTATCTTAATCTTTCAAAATAGGTAATTAATCATTATTAGTAAGGTCCCGTTCACTTTCTTTTTAGAAACTTAACTCTTCCTCTTCTTCCTCTTGAATTGCAGATCCTTCTTTGTTATTGTTATTTTTATTTATTGTTAAGTAATTAATATTTTTCCCTGATAAGGAGGCACCAATAGTATTCATTTTGGATCCAACTTAATATTATTTTAAAGTTGTCTTCTAATTCTCTAGTGGTTCTGATATTACCAATGAAGGATGTTATGGAAGAGGTTCATTTTGAGTTCTTCGTAAACTTCCATTTTGTTGTTATTCTTAAGTGATTTTTGAACTAGCAAAAACACATTTCTGAGGCTCTCCAAATTATACTTCTGAAAGCCAGTTAGAATTATTGCCTTTTTGATTTTCAAGTTGGAATGGCGTAATGCTAGATTTCAGCTATTTTTATTATTCCATTAATATTGTATCTTGATTTCGAAAATCATTTTCAAGCCAATTACAATTTTGCACTGCTGCCATGGCTTCTTTCTATTTCTGTTCGCTTAAAATTACATCTTTGTTTGATGTTTCTTTTCCTTTAATTCTCTTAGTAGGAATATTATCATTAGAAGAGATTGCTAACCCCAAGAACATCACCAACTCTTTGGTAGTCTCTGAGAACTTCGGTGGAAGATACTAACAAAGGTTCAAAACTGGATAAGAATTCTGTCTAAATCTTTAAAATTCCTAATTGTATTTACTTTTTATCTTTCCAAAATAGCCATTTAAGAGAGAGTTCTCTTGAAAAGATCAGCAAATGCTGCTTCTGGGATACTTTGTTGGGAGTAAAACGCAAGAAGTCTTTTTTCAAGCGCAACCAACAGCGTTTCCAAGAGTGAATTGTAGCTCTACTCGATTTAACGAGTCGCAAAACCAGAGTAGACTGACATTCCCCTAGTTATTTCTTAACCTATGATTTTCTCACAATTTAACAGAAAGTAATTTCTTTTTTTATCATTACTCTCCCAATATTAGATTAAAAGTGTAATAAACAGACAAGACAAAAGTTAAGTATTGTAAATCAGATTTGATTTCTGAAAGGGTGATCATATGAAAAATTAACAATAGTTTGATTCATTCTTAATTAAGGAGAAGCATGCTAAATAGCATTTGTTGAGAATAAATCTTTTTTTCTCAATGATATTGTTTTTGGATGAATTAATTTTTCTAAGAAAGAAGATAAGTAAAAAAATAATAAAAAACTGAAATGAAATAAGGAATTCGAAAAGATCAAATGAAACTTTATCAAATCATATCTCAGCGTTTTCTATCGACCATTGTCCTGATTTGTTTGAGCTCATGGAGTTTTTCTTATTTGAGAAGATTAGCTCTTTTACGTAGGAGTTAAAGCACTTTTTGTTTTTAGGTGTCAGTTCCTCCAATGTTATCTCTGAAATTCTTCTTCGTTATCGTTCTTTTAGATTGATCTTGTTGAACTAACGAAGCAGCCGATAAACTGCTGTCTGCTTGCTGTAAAAACTATTAAATTTGTTTGTCAATAATGTCATTTTTCAACACTTCTCCTTTGCTGGTCACTACATTTTAAATTTAACCACAAAGTCTCTGAACTAACTACTCACTTTGTTCCAACAAATCCAACAACATCGAGATCTTTTAATCTGATAAACTTTCTCTCTTGTAGAATTTTCTGAGAATCCTTTAATGGAGTTTATCCAAGGCATCAAACTACTCTAGGTAAATATCATTTTCTAGCATCCATCTGCTTACTTGAACAATAGTTAATTCTGTTCTTGAAAATAAATCGCTTAAACCTAGAACACTTCTTTTCACTTGCTCTAAGTGTTTCAATTTACTGCGATTCTTTATGATAAACAAACTGACTTTAAAACCAGCAGTTTTTCTCAGAGCCAACTCATTTTCTAGCATCAATCGATCCTCCTTTTCAATCAAATCATTATCCTTACTATCCAAACCCTGATAAACAAAAATTATATTCAATAAGATTAAAGTCCAGCAAAAGATAATTAGAAAAGCTTATTTTTATTATGCAATTCCATTTTTTATCTTTACATGCTTGATGCATTTCACAGTGCTCCAGTTATCAAAGTGTCTTTTAAACTCTTAAGAATTTATAAGATCCCCAGCGGCTTTGCTTACTTGTTTTATGTTCTTACCATGAAGTATTGCATCGAATGCTTAGCTGGAATCTATTTAAAAAATATTGCAAAAATAGGTTAGTTTCTATTTTTTGTTTCTTCAAAAATAATAATTTTTAAATTATTTTTACTGATAAACTTTGAAGCTTATTTTTCCAAAGGTATCAATCTAACTGCTTCTATTAAATCACTGAGTGTTTCAGATGATATATCTGAGATATTAGCCATCAAAGTCATTAATATGATGAACCCATTCTAATCTGGAATCGGCTTGAATTCACCATTGTCATCTTCCTCTGAATCAAATGTTTATCTTCCTTTCTCTGCTCTCTCTAGAATATCTTTAATAAGATTATCAATGTATTTTGTATTATCAAAGACATTCAAATTCAAGAGAAGAGTTATGGCATTCTAATCGTCTGACTTTATTAAAGCCTTCATTTATTTCTTGGATTATTTCTCTTTGATAGTGCTTCCAATTTGTTGTTCTAGGAGGCTTTGTTTTTTCTCTAGAGCCTACAAGAAATACATAGAAGAAGTGGGGATATTCAGTATCATTTGGTCATTATCCTTGAAATTATTGACAATCGCTTGGATGATGGAATATTAGAGGATATGCTTAAGATTCTTATTGTCCATCGTACATGCATTTCCATGAATGGTTTCAAAGTTCTAACTGTATTTCTGAGTATTTCCGTATTGCAGAAACTAAACTAATTCTTCATTTTTGAGATTTTAGCCTATTTTGAGTTTTTCTTTCTGAGAGAAATTAGGATATCTTGCATTCTCAATCATCTCTAAGAGTTCTTAGTTTCTTATTCTGAAACCAACCTTTCCATGAGATTCACTTGAGCTAACGATTGTAGATTTCTTCGCTTATGGGATTTTCTATGAAATACCCAAGAAAACACACGCAAGAGGTAAGAAATAATACTCACAAGCTAAATCACAATAAAAACAATTATTCTCCTATGTGTTCGTAGAATTCTTAACATTATGTGCTTTAAGCAAATTAGGAGTTGACAATACACTTGTTTTACTAAGTACAACTGTCGAGCTTCCCCAAACATCAATAAGCGCTTTTGGGACTAATCTAGCAGCATACACGGATAACACTCCTCTAACAATAGGTTTAGAGTGCTACCATAAGTTAAATTAGTCAGAGAATGCCTTAGCTTATTCAATTACCATCGCTCTGTGAGATGAGCTTAGTGGTGATCTTTCCATTAATTATTCTGTTGATAATCTGACAAGCTACCAAAAGCTACTTATGATATCGAATATTTCAATAAACGAGAATAAATCACTTTTTCTTAATATGATTTTATTCACTTTACTGAGCAATTCAGCTAGACCAAAATAATTAGATTCTTTTGGGGAGAAAACTAGGAATTGCCATAATTGAAGGTTGTGAGAAACGCCTTTTGGAATCTCTGAAATAGGTGCAGATGTGATTTTATTCTTGGAAAGGTTTTGGGTAACAAATGATTCCATCTGGATAATTTACATTTGAGTGGAATCGTGCTAAAAATCTGGATTACTGTTATTGTTCCAAATTACTTTGTAAGCGTCATAATCACTAAAACACTCAGCTATTGCTAAACCTACAGGTTAATCTGCTAAAAAGACTATTTTTCTCCAGAATCCAAGTAGCAGCAATCCTTTAATAAGTTGCTTAGAGGAAAACAATTTGAAGGATGTATTTTCAGCAATTAGCATAGATGGTTCGATAGATTCTAATATCCCGTGTAAGGCTGTGCTTGCAACGATGCCAAGGATCTAATTAACACAAAAATATTTACAAAAACCTAAATCATTTTTTAATAATTTTTGTTTTACTTTTTATTGTTAAATTCTTGGATCGGATGATTTCAGAGACAGAAAATGTGGAAGCACTGTTGCATTCATAGTAACAAGAGGGGAGTATTCTGCTGCAAGGCTAATAACAATTTAATGTAGTTGTTTAGTTCTCAAGAATCTATTGCAGATATGTAATGCAACTTTTTCAGAAGAAAAATAAACTAAACTTTTGATAATCAAATCTGCTATTTAGCTGGAAATATCAGATGGATACTCTGATGTTAGACGTTTAACGATGATTTCCTTGCTTAGGAAGGGTGCACTATCACTGATAATAGTTTAAACAGCTTCTTTGAATTCTAAATCTCCTAAGAGCAATAACTCAACAACATTCTAGAGTTGTAAATCGCTAATACCTAAGCTATTTCGAGCCTGAATAATCTAAGAATTATTGATATTACCTATCTTCTGTTTATCCTCTCCATGGTTGGTATAATTCCCTTCTATCATAGAATACTAAGAGAATGAAATATCATTAAAAGACTAAGACTACAAGAGCAATTCTTTTATGGATTTTCCATCACCTAATTGCAGCCATTCATCATCTCCATCAACTGCACTTAAACACTCTTTATCTAGAATGGAAAACTCGCTAAAGTTATCATCGTTCTGGATCACTTCCACTGATTGCTCAATCTAATTCTTATCTTTCTTGTCGTTTATTATTTTCTCGAAAGTATTTACTGATTCCTCTTCAGTTTCTTTTTCTTTTTCGATTTCTTGTCCTTCTTAATCATCAAGAATCTAATTTTCTTCTTCTTCTTTTTGATCTGTATCGTCCTCTACAGAATCAATCTCTTCATTTTCTTCATCTTCCAATATCCAACTCTCCTCAACCTTCATAATAATCAAACAGGAAATCATATTTTCAACTCTTCCTCTATAATTTTCTCATCAATTCCAACCATTTTATCTTTCTCTTTACTTATTTCTCTTGTGGTTTCTCTAGGACCTATTTCAGTGCCAGTCTCAAGTATTTCTATCGCATTAATGATAGTTATTCCTCCTTGTAAGCACTCTCATGCCCATTTAATAAAACCAAAATCTACTCCCATTTTCCAGCTTTTTCAAATGCTTCCACTGCTTTTTATATTTCCCCTGCAAGCTCATACAACCAAGCAGCTTTTTCTGTAAATCCTCCAAGAAGATACGATTCAGCTGCTTCTTTTTTCAATCCTATCTCGGCATATACATTTCCAGCATTTTCATATTACCCTCCAGAAAAGAAACACTTTGCAGCTTGCTTCTTCCTTCCAATTTCTAGAAATTTATCTCCAATTTATTTGAAATTATCCTTGCAGTGTTTAAGTTATTTTATAATCGCAGTGCGCTCCACTTTGCAAGTGTGTTCCTTCATAAAAGCATATTAACCTATTTTTTTACGTAGCAGCTGCAAATTGCTCTCTAGCTTGATGATTTGATCTTAATTGATCTTGGCCTCGAAATAAGCTTGTGCCTAAAAATCAAAATGAGAATAATTTAGATAATTCAAGAAGAATCATGGATGATCTAAATGATGAATTTGCTATTATTGTTTTTTTTCATCTTTTAATACCTTTTTCTCATATTCAACGTTGCCTGCCTTTTTAAAGCATTTTACTGCTTACTCAAAGTATTTAAATCTAAACATCCTCAAGCCTTATTCGAACCACTCTGTTGAGGAATTTTTCACAAGTAATTTCTTCATACTTTCAACAATTTCGCTTTTTTCTTTCGATACTATTTATTCATCATTTTCTTTCTACTTTTTATTCTTTTTTTCTTATTCATTTAGATATTTGTCCCCTTCTATATCTGCTTCAGATACCAAAGACACAAGATTCTACATACTCCAGAATCTTTCAATTTATTTCCTTTTCAGTGTATCTCTGTCAAAGATAATTAATCTCTTCTTTGGACGGGTTATAGCTGTATACAACTATTTTAACTCTGAACACAAGAATGCATTAGCAATTCGATTGAAGGCTCTTAATTCCTGTGACTTTTTGACAGGATTAAAAACTGATACTTCATCTTTTTCAACATCGTAACTCACACCATAAGCACTCTCAAAATTTTATTCTTCCCAATTTTTTCTGGATTCTTCATCGAATACTCCATCATGCACTGTATCAAGTTAAGCAAAAAGGATATCATTCAAAAACTAAAAATAATAAATGTGATTCATTAAGCTGTTTACTTGTCATCATTTGAAGGAACGTTTTTTTGCTCATTTTTTCTTATTGTATGCTCAAAAGGCCAACTGATCCCCAGGAATTCACTGATGACTTGCTGTCAGCGAAGAAGTCGAAGAGTATCACATCGTCGAATTCTAGACCTTTGGCTTCATATATTGTCAAGCAAATGGCATGCTGCAAGACTGCTGGGAGCTTAAAATTTCAAAACAAAAAAAAAAAGATAATTTCAACAATGAAAAAAAATAAAATGATTTATCGATTTTTTTGATAAAATAACAGCTCAGTAATGGGTTTATTACCCTTGTTTTGCTTTCGTTATCTTTGACTATGATGACTTGATGACATCCAAACTCTAGTGGAATGTTCCCATTCAGTGGATCACCAGAATCTTGACTTCCAGAGAGTAGAGTAAACAAGAAATTTAAATTGGAATCTGTTAAGATAATTGGTTTAAATCCATCTATGTTCGATCTTTCTTTCTTGAGGATATCAATCGATGTGGGAAACAGCGCTTCAAGTAGATTAATCACTGAATTTGAGAGTTACAGGATTTTATTGTGAGATCGAAAATTAATAGTTAACTATTTTAGCGTGGGTTCTTGGATTTATCTCTCAAAATAATTAGGAATTGATTTAAGTGCTTGCTTAAGCTCTCCAAAACGGAATCCAACTCCTCTTGCGATTGTTTAAGCAGAGTCTCCAGCTAAGAACAGGGTTTATTCGTTGACTATCGAGAAAAGAGTTATCAATGCATAGGGAAGATCTTAAACTTCATCGATCATAGTGAAGTGAATAGATGGGATGCTAGCTCGCTTAGCTTTGATTTCTTGCAGAAGATAATTTGCGACGTCCATGAGATCATAGCCACTTTGCTTTCTTTTCCATTTTTCGTAATATTCGCTCATAGAATAGATGACATTTCGTTGCTCAGAGGAAAGTAGCTCATTTAGATCAACCCTAGCTAAGTAATCACTGAGTATCATTCTCCTTTCAGGATAAGAGAAGCTATTCGAAGAGCCCTTGACATGCGAATATATCTCCGTCCACAGAGTTGAGCATGAAATAAGATTGGAATCTTTAAATTTAGCAGCAGCAATTGGCCAAAAAGCACTTTCAAAATATTCATTATCAATTTCGAATTTTCTATCTTCTGGTCTTTCTTTTTCAAATTAATCTCTTCCAAATGCTTCTCCTTCAGCGTTCGCATGGCTAAGTAAATACATTTCTCGTTTATAAACTTCTTCTAAGTTATCTTCATCATAGAATGCATCTCTCATTGCCTGTAATTCAGCATTTCCTTCTTGTGTACTTTGCAATTTCAATTTTTCAGATAGACTCTTGTAATTACTCCAGCTACTTGCACCTTCTTATCCGACCACTTGACCGCTAGCATCACGAGGGAAAAAGGGAACATTTAAGCAAGCTTCGATTAGCATCAGATAAGAGCGGACTGTCTAAAAAGAAGGGAAATCTTCTTTTTTCATATCCTTTAGGGATTTCCCTTTTTCTTTTGATTCTGAAAACTCAAATCTATCATTGACATCATCCTCTTCAAATTCATCTTCAAAGCAGTCATTAATACCTTCATCTAGCTCTACATAAATTACAAAAAAATCGATTACAATACATTTTATTAAATATTACAAATAACTTAATAAAAAAAGTTATCACTTTTGATAATTGAAATCTCTGAAAGGCAATGCTCAAGATCTTCTTCTTTTCTCTCTAGGTCCTCTTGCTTTGTGTTATCAAAATCCTCTCCCCCATGGAGAGATTACACCAACTAATAAGCTGCGGATAGTTTAGTAGCATTGGGATCATCTGGATTTAACGATTTCTCCTTTAGTTTCTTGAGTTATTTTTATCTAATTTCTTCCTTAACTTAACTTGTAAGTTTTTGATAGTATTTCTTGATTTGATTAGCTAAAACAGGCGATGCAGTGATGAAGACACTCTATAAACCTATTTCTTGATTCGTCGCAGCATCTTAAAGTACCTTAGCATCTTTTGCAATCAGCATTTACACCCGAATGTGAAATAGTATCTCCATAGCAAAAAGTCTTAAAACAGCACAAGTTGTTTTTCCAGTACCTGATCGTCCAATAACAATAACATTTCCAGACTACCCAATCACATTCGTTTCTTCTTCAGTTAACTTTAGTTTAAGACTTTTGATATTTTGAAGAAGCTCCACTAGCTTCTAAGCCGACTAGAAAGTAGCAAACCTACTTAAAGTAAATTTATTTTACTCTGCACGCTCTTCTCGTTCTTGATCTTTTTGTTCTAAAATTTCCTTTTCTGTTTCCACCCAGCGATTTAGAGAATCATCATATTTCAAGAGAGAACTCTCTTCGAAAGTCAAGAACTACTCTTCAAACTTAATAGCACTAAACTCGTGCTCCACACCGTTCAAAGGAGAGGAGTCTTATGGCAAAATATTTCCTACCTTGAAATAATAAAAATAAAAAAGTTTACAAAAAAAACATCCAAGTTCAGAAAAAAACAAAATAATTTTACGCTTTTATTTCCATCGTCATCAATACGAACCTAGTAGAAAGGGATTTCGTTGTTTGATGGACAGTAATCACAGATTTATTTAATAATATCTGTGGTATTTACAATCGCAAATGCAGGATCATTGATGACATCGTAGTATTTTTAGAAAATCAAATTTTAATCGATTTGAATCTAGCTTGGCATGAGGTTCAGTATCATTACAAATTAGTGGTAAGAGAATTTTGTAACCTATAAAAAGTATCAAACAGCAAACAATTTTTTCCAATATTTTCTAAATATCGCTAACAATATCATAGATTAATAAATCCAATTTAATATTGTTTACTTGTGTTTTATATTTGTTGAGAATCGGTCTTTGTTCGATTCCAACCATTGCAAGGATTTAGAGATTATCTTAACCTCCTTTTAAAGCTATGAATTCAGAAAGATTTTATACTCGGGCTTTAACCACTGGGACAAGCTAGCAATAATTAAAACAACCGCTATTGAGTTATTGCATCCTCCAAAGAAGAATGTAGAGTTAATCTTCTTTCATTTAAGATGCCTTTGAGATTACATGTTCTAATATTTCACAAAAAATATACAGTTTCTAATGTATTAGTGATAAAAATCTTTCAATATGATATTTTATTTTAAATTACAATGAATGCGAATGTTCCATGGACTATGAGAGAGTAAGTCAACAGAGTTTAGATCTCTGAGATTTTAAGGTAGATCCTCAATATCCTTACCTCCATAGCATATAGCTTCATCAACTTCTTTCCTAGCACTCAACCACTCTAGGATAAATTCTTTATTATCTATGAACTCGATAGAAAATTTATTTTTTAGAGTCACCCTTAAGGTATCGCATCTTTCTGAATAAATTTTGATCATTGATTTTGATGATTCAGCAAAATAAGCAGCTTAGTAAGCTGCTGCTCGCTTTTTGGCATCTGCTTCTTTATTCTCTTTGCTCTCCTTTTGGCTAACCTCTTTTTAGGTTTCTTTCTTTTTCATTCTTTATTTTTGTTGAGGAAACTCGTATTTTGGTGGGAATTATTAAATATGTGTGAATCTTATGAGGAAAGTCTATTTAAGTCCATAAAATAAATATTGAGAATAATTGTTTTTTTCTTCTGATAAGCAAATATTTAATTTGTGTGAATCCAAGAAGGACAGTTGATTTAAGTCAATACTTATTATTAAGGATAATTATTTTTTCTATTAAACAAGATTTGCAAGCAATAGCCTTTTTTGCAATGTTTCTTATTCATTTTTTTTGTTTTTCCTGAAAGATTTGAAAGATTACAATAAGAAATAATTTTGATTGAAAAAAATCTATAATATTGGCTAAAGAGCATATTGAAGTGTTTTTTTTTATAAAAGTCCATATAATTACTTCCCATTCATAAATCAATTAATCTCCTTTATCCTAATAAGGGCATTTTATTTTGTTTGTTTTGGAAAAAATATTCCTTGATTTACGAAAAATAAATGAAAGAATAATATTTTTCTTATTGAATAATGAATTAAAAAGTCAGCACATTTATTATGTATTGGTATTTGTTTTTTTAAAAAAGAAAAAGCAAATTACTAAAATTTTATTGATTGATAAGGCATCATAACAAAAAAATAATTCAAAGGGAGAGAGAGAGAGTTAATAAATTTTAAGAAAAATAGTTGATTTGAATTATTCCAGCAATAAAAATGAGTGATCCTAATAAGAAACCAAAGAAAGAATGCAAGAAAAAAGGAGTAGTCAAACAAAAACAGTAGCTACCATAGTAACCTAAAACTAATGACATTTTTGCTATTGCTGAAGATGTTGGTGAAGATCAAAATAGTGAGATGAAACCATCTGTTTATAGTGCACACAATGATCAAGAAAAAAGTGAAAATGTTGTAGAGAAATTTGAAGAATTAATTGAAGAAGAAGAAAAAGGTGATAGCGATATACAATCTAACAAATCAGTAAGACCAAAGAATGTTAGCATTGAAGATAAAACAGATAATAAAAAGCCAATTTTAACCAAATAACCTGAGATTACTAAGAAATAAGAAAACATTGTTATCAAAGCAAATGAGAAAAAACCATTAATACCTCCAAGTAGTTAAGTAAAACCTCCTGTGGATGATAGAGCAAGTTAGAAGAATATTAAAACTAGTTTGAAACCTACTAATATCTAAATTGAAATACCTGTAGTGAAAAACACTGCAATAATCAAAAAAGATGATGAAGATTAAGAAACAACTGCTTTATTAGATGAATTACAAGGGAAACTAACTGAAGCTGGAAACAAGAATGAAGATTTAAATAATGAACTCTTAAAATCTAAAAATGAAAATGCATAGCTTAAGAAATAAGTTGATATGATTACTAAAGAAAAAGAATAATTATAAGGAGTTTAAGACGCTGCATCATTTTAAAAGCAAATCAAGATACTCAAGGAAGCTGAAACAAAGCTAAAAAAGGAATTATCTGAGCTCAAAGCTAAGATAACAGCTATGCAAGCTACCCTCAATAAAGCAAAAGCTGATGCAACATAATTTGAACGACTTTATCTTGGATCAGCTGATCGCACAAGAGCGATTGAAAATAATCTACTCTCCAAGGAAGGATAAGTCAAGTCGCTGGGTGACAAAAATACTATGATGATGGAAAGGGTGAGTAGTTATGAGAAATTTTGGGTTTTTTTGATTGGAGGAGTTTAAGAGCTAATTATTTTCTTGTTTCTTGAAAATACAAAAGAATAAGGATTTAGAGATGCAGAACATAGATGTGAACAAACGAGCAGATCAAATGTACAAAGACAAAAAGGAGATGGAGACTGTTAGGGATTAGATGCACTTGCAGATTGTAGATTTGCAGTCTTAATGTGAAGTAAATATGTTATTTTTTATTAAAACAAAAATGAAAAATAATAACTTGATTTCTGGTGAATATTTAGATCATTAAGCGAGAAAATAAGAACTTAACTGAAATCCTCGTGGAAAGAAACAAAGCCACTAATGAGAGAATAGCTGATTTCTTACAAAAAATATAAGAACAAAGCAAAGAAATTGCACAACTTCGTCAGGAAAAATTAGCTGCCGAACATTTAGCTGCAGCTGAAAGGAATGCCAAAGAAGAACTTAAAATATAACTAAGGATGCTTAATGCACAAGTCGCGTAAGATTATTATCTCTGGAGTTATGATTTATGTATTGGTTTAACAGAGAAAACGAGGAATTACGGAAGAAAGTTGAGAAAAAAGATGAAAAAATTGAAGAACTTGAAGATTATGCTGATAAGTTAAAAACAAAACTTAGAAAATGGGACACTTAACTTACAGTGAAGGATCAATATGGATAAATTAAAGATTACAGGAATGAAAAATACAGCGAGTTACTGGATTAGAAACAACAATAAGAAATGGACAGACTAAAACGAGTAAAAATAGAACTTATTAACTGATTTTGTAAATTTGAAAATCAATAAAAATTAAAAGACAATCTCAGTGAATTTGAACTGAGCTCGAAATAATATTTTGAATTCTTATTAAAAAAGGAATTACAAACATTGACGGAGAGTATAGATGGATTTAGAGTAAATGGATATAAAAATGAAAGTGAGAAAGAGAGCTTGCGAGTTGAGAATATCTCCTTGCGAGAAGAAGTCAAGAGATTAGAGCGACTTCGAAGTGGAGAGCATGGTGATTACGAAAGTGAAATCCTAGAAAAACATCGTTCATTGGAGTAAGTTAGAGTTAGGATGTAGACATTGTAAGATCAAAATGAAGAGCTCGAAAAGGCTAAAGTCACCAAAATTGAAGTAATTTTTGAGTTTATTAATATCTAAATATTCAAAGAGACAACAAAGCGAAATAAGAAAAAATAAATATATAAAAGATCAATTTTGATATTTGGTATCTTCCAAAAACAAAAAGAATTTCCCAATGAATTGGTTTTCTATTTGCTTAAGCTTAGAGGTTACAATAATCACTAGCCTGAAATAAAAGAAGATACTTTTTGGTTACTAAACAAAAATAACCTTTCAGATGATTAATAATTCGAAATACTAATTTTAAAACAAAAATTAGGCTATTAGTCTGTTTAACTCTCCAAGGAAAGGGATTAAAGTTTAAGAGTTTGAGAGAGGGATAGAGATAACTGCCTTAATATGGTTGTTTTAGCCATTTCAAAGCAAGATATGTCATATTGATGTGTATCACAAATTATAATTGGGGGAAGGGGATTATTACTTTACAATAGATAGTTACAAAAAATATGATTAAAATTTGACAACGGAGAAAGTAATTAACCGTTTGATTTTACTAAAGCACACACAGGATTTTGCCGTTTATTTATTGATTTAGATTTTTTCACTGAAAAAAAATACTAATTTATTTCAAAAAATTGAGACTTTTTATTCTCATATCATAGAAGCTTTTTAATTTTTTTTTTCACAATTAAGGAGCCTTTGTTAATATTTTGCCAATAGAATTACCTTAAAAGACTTTCTAAACAATTAATAAAAAACTAATTTATTCTTTTACTGATATTTTTTCAATTTGATTTGCAGATTTTGCGAGACAATGAATTCAAAAGAATGGAAGAACAATACAATGCTGCAAATAATAAGATAATGCTGCTAGAATCATAAGTGAACAAACTAGAAAGCACAATAGATCACTTAAATTCGATGCTCACTAAAAAACAAATGATTCTAGGTGATATGTACTTTCAAAATGAGAATCTCAAAGAAGAAGTTGAATATCTCTCTTAAATTCGAAAGACAAGTTCCCGTGCTAAAACAGCTATGAGCATTCCTCTCAAAAACATCGAAAATCTTCAATATATTAATAATTTACAAGATAATAATTAGAACAGCCAAAATCAACTTTACACCTCAAATTCATCTTAGTAATTTCCTTCTTAACAATAATAACCATATCCTCTGCAGCAAGATCGTCCTGAACTTTAAGACAGAATGCAGTTGGCACCATCTTAACATTAATAATAGCAAGGAAATTAATTTTCTCAGGGCAAATAATATTCTTAATCCCAATCCAGTCTGTACAGATAAGCAGATCAGCCTCTCAGCGCGTAAGTCAATCAATCATTCATTTGCTCCCCTCCTCCCCATTCTTCAAATAATCTAGAAAGAAATATGGAAACATTTTAGAAATAATAATCAAAAAAAAGAAGAAATTTATCTTATTTAGCAAGTGTGATTGCTTATTGGTAAATTTGAGGTTGATTCAATCAAAACTAAATTGAAGCCCTGCAGTAATTGCTTTGTATCTCTGAAAAGAATTCGAATTTAAAAAACAGAGAGTCTATTTCAAAACTATGAATTATCATAATTTTAATTTTGCTTTTTTTTCTTTTTGTTTTATCTCCTAACAGCGTCAAGTAACATGTCTACGAACGATTAGGATATGATCCGAATCTACCAAGCTAGCTAACATCGCCAGGCCATTTTGAGAGAGACAATTATGCTAATTTTTATAGAGACACACGTGAGATGATTGAATCAGCTAATCGATATCAAAGTGGGAGCACTTTAGCTTCTTAAAGCAGGTGGTCAGCTTATTGAAAATAATTATTATTAATTACAGAAAAAGAAAAGAATATAAAAGTTTACAATCTGTGGTTGCTCCGCACATTGTCTCAGATATACTTTTCATAGGCTATTGTATGCAAAAAGAGCAAAATGAGTTCTTAAGTTTTAAGAAGAGAAAATAAATTAATTTTTTTAGTTTTTATAGGGATATTTTCTCATTTTTTTCATTGAAGAATAGGAGGATTTCTTGTAATCTATTTTAAAAGAGTATTTGAAAGAGAAATCAAAGGAATCATAAATTATCATTGCTTTTAAGAGGGAAAAAAGCATGTTTACTAAATTAAAGATGGCATTAATTCTTAAGAAATCACCTTCAAATATGAATTCCCATATGCCTATCATTTAAAATCTCAAGTTTAATCCTTTTTAACTTTTTTGAATTTCAAACATACGGAGAATATCACATAATTTTAGTTTTCTTCTTCTTGCTAATGCTGATGACAAACTGTATTTGAAATAATACTAGAGTGTAATGTAATGGTCTATCTGTTTATACGTGCAATTCGGAGGAGTTGCACAGACTCAGAGGCTAATTTACTCCAATCGAATTATCTGGTGACTTGAAATAGAGCCTCCCTAAATAATTTCTTACAACTTGAGTTTACACAAAGGCAGAGTATTAAATCTCCATCCCAATCAAAAGCAGCATCGCTGGGAGGCAAAAAGTTAATAATATATTCATATCAAATACATTTTCATTAAATCAACAAATCAAATATAACAACACACTTCTAATTCGACATATCTCCTCCTAAGTACCTAGTAATGCTTCTTTCTTCTCAATCGATTCAGCTTCTTGATTCTAGCAATATTGGCTCTTTCACTTCAGAAAGTTCAATCAATCTTAACAATCAATAAAATCAATAATAATAATAAATGGCCCTTCAAAAACAATTTTTTGAATAATTCATGTAATAATCCTCATCCCATCAAAATCTCAGCCCATATCCGATGAGTAGTTCCTCCTTGCCTGCTAGATCAGATGATTTCTTCTATGCTTTCAATGTAAAAATATCATTATTTATGTTATTTACAAACAAAACTCATATTATATCATAGACTTTCTCATTCTTTCCCAGATATTTTAGCAATATCCCTAATCGTTTCATTTCCTTTTCCCTGCTTAGGTTCTTCCGATAAGCCTCAAATACCTTGAGAATAAGGAAAATTTCTCATTCCTCACAGAAATTGGAAGAAATGTTGACATCTGTGAACTCAGCTCTGAAAATTCATCTGTTCATATTTTGTTTGATGACATCTTCCTCCAGCCTAATTCGTACGTTCATTTCTTTAAAACTCTTAGAATTATTCATATTCTTACCTTCAATTTCTGCCTTTTTAGCCTTCAAACTCTTATGAACCTACAACCTTCTGAGGAGAAACAATCGCTCCTGGCATAAAAACTATAAGCTGCTGCGATTTCTTAGGCTTCCCAAGCTCATCTTCCAGTTAATATGCCTTCAGGATCTTTCCATCAAAGAGCAAAGTAGGCTATTAAAAGCCTGTTTGCTGCTAAGAAAGATAAGCGTATGTTTGCGCTAGCTGGATCCTTGCCAGGAGGTAGTTCTCGTCATACATTTTCAGCTCATTTCACTGAATCCATGATTCAAAGCCTTGGTTTCTAGCCCGATCAATTCATGCTAAAATGCTCTCTCACAGGATTTAACGAGTAAATAATATTTTCATTTTTTTACACACAAAAAGCAAAATTGGATAATGAAAAGCATGTGTGTTATGTTTGAGAGGGAATATGGCAGGAATCCTCTAGTCTTTTTTGACTTTAGTTTACAAGTTTCAAAAGTAATGGGAAAATTAAACTTTTGATTTTTTTCTATTACAATTAATAGAACAATAGAATAATTTGTTTTCGAACATTTCCATTACTTCTTGTTTTATTTCTCTTTGAATTAATAGCAACCCCTCTCTTTTCTTTCCTTTGATTTTTCTCACTTACTGCATATTCTTAATCCCCATACAAACATACATCCAAACTGATTTTTTCCTTTTTTTAAGCTAAAATTGTATTGATCATACTTCTTTTTAATAACTTCATTTGTTAAATATCTTCTTAATTCAAACAATCCCTAACTTTTCTTTTGTTTCCTTTAGATTCTTCCTCCGCAATGACTTCATTTCAAATATGGATGCTGTGATTTCAGGCATTTTGAAGCATCATTCTCAATTCCCTTCATCTTAAATGGAGCCAGTTAAAATTCGCTAAAAATTCTGCAAAAACTCAGAAGAAGCAATGGAAGCTATGTTCTCAGTGTATTTGCTTCCTGTAGAACAATCCTCTGCTAATAGTCATATCTCAGCAAACTAAGAAGCAATCTTAGTCTTTGAGATTCTCCATATCCTTGACTTTTAAGTCTCTAACAAAGGCAAAAAGTTCATAGCTAAAAAACGTTCTTTCGATTTTCATGAGTCTTCCTTCCTTGAGAGATATCTAAAAAGCTTGAATTATTAATCAAGCTCATCATCAACATATTCCTTAGAAGACAGCTCCTGCGAGAGTCCTCTTGATTCTTCAAATAAATTTTCTCTAGGTGGAAAGAGAAGAAAATAAATTTCCAAATAACAAAAAAATCCTAACAATAAAAGAAGAAAAAACTGAATTCCATTGATTCAAACAACCAAGATGTGCTTGAAAACCATCTGATCCTCTCCAAAATTAACAACCGAAGGCTAACTTCCTATTCTTTCTTTCCTTTTCGATTTCAATACCCTACTCACTCTGCAATCTGCTGAAAACACCTGAGAAATCAGCGTACACAAATAGTGTACAGTTTCCCCAGAATGAGATAATTCATCAGATCCTTACAAATTCTTTTCGGATCTTTTACTCTTAATTTAATTGTCTTGCCCTTCAATGTTTAATTACTCTATCGTATTACTTAAAAAATTCACATCCTTCTTTCCTCTTTCCACCTCTTTCCACCACTCTATACTCTCTTATTGTCTCTGATTACACAAATAAATTAATCCAAAATTTCTGCAATCTTTACCAGAAACTTTGAAATTTTTCTACTGAAACAAGCACTTTTCTGGCTATGATGACACAATATTTTTAATGTTTACAAAAATATCTATTCTTGAAAGGCTTTGAATTTCAAAATACAAACAAAAATGAGCATTAGTATTATCATGACATATCTTAAATGATATTTTATAAATTATTTCCCATATTTCCATGGAAATCTGTTTGAATTTAGGCTAAAACTCCATTGATAGGTAGAGTATTAGTTAATTAAGAGATTTAGTTGGGAGTATTAGTAAAATTAAGAGTCAGAGAGGAAGTAAATTTCCTCTTTTCTAATTAGCATTGTCTATCCAGTATTTGCTTTAATCTGTTTTGAGATTTATCTTTAAGAGTAACAATAAAAAAGATTTCTAGAAATCATTTTATTGTATTTTTATTTATGTTATGCTTAAATATCACTGAATATTCAGTAACATCCTGCTTTTTTCTCTTACTTTGTTTATTCTCTTGGTGCTCTTGTATTTTCTCTTAAAATTCCATATTTTTTGTTGCATGTAAATCTCATCATTTTCAATTTATCTCAATGATAATTGCATCTACTCTTTAGAGAGATGCCACAGGTGGCTCAGGATTAAAGGAATGAAAGGAATATTCATGAACATCGATTTTAAGGAATTCGCTAACTTGATCCAAAGATATTCTCTCTGGACATTCTTCAAACTAGTAGCTCTTCACAGCTTCTAGATCACCAACAACTCGGTAGAGACCCTTGAGGACCTATTAGTTTAAAAAAATTAAAAAACAAGTTTTTTTAGAAGAAACCATGCACAAAATGATGTATGTTTGTTTAATTTTACAGTTTATTCAAGCTCATTTTCTTGTAGTGCCAAGATAAAATGATCTTTCGGGAACACAGAGAACTTATTCTGAACAGCATCCAACACTCTGCTCAATTATTTTTAACCAAGCTGTCTCCTTAATGCTTCGATGAGTAACTTTTGATTCGAGCCAATTTTCCTCCCTGCTATGAGAATTTCGATGGGCTTATTACTGTTAGATATCGAAAGTGCGCTAGTTGCTACACTTTCCGCAGGTATTTTGCTTTTTTTGTGTGATTCTCTGATAGCAATCTATGAAGAAATCAAAGAGCTATTGTTGATTTATTTATGATTTTCTTAATTTTCAAGACCATTCTAGCTATTATACAAAAATGTTCCTTAGTTTGAGGAAGAAGATCCAGTTGCTTTAGAGAGATCTTCAATAATTGAATTATGACTAAGATTCTAAGTGATATTGTAAATAATCTCATCTATGGGTGTTTTTTGAAAGTAATCGATATCTTTCCCTGCTGAATCGTGAAATGTTGAAAATTTAGAGTGAGAACCAAACAATGAAACTTCATCTTAAGGGATCAATGCTTCACTATTATTCTAAGGAATGCTATTTTTGTCTTTGTGGTTATTGGTTGAATGATTAGGAGGAGATATTTTAGAATTTGCAATGATGCTGCTGCTATCTAAATGGTTCTAAAGTTAACCAAAAATATGAATAGGAGGTGAAGGTACATTTATTATTCCATTTTCCATTAGAATATCATAACTCCTGCTTGTCTCAAACCAACTCGCATTTCCTTAGTTAGGCTACTCATTATGAGGGTGCTTCTTTCCTATTGTGTGATTCAAAAGGTTAAACACAGCTTTGTTAGAATTATGAGATTATTATTGGAATTCGTTGTCTCTAGAGTGCATTCGCAGCTATTATTGCTGAGGTTAGAAATATTCCTACTGTTTCTTTTCTTTTTCTTCACAATAAGTGATTCTCCTAAGGCTTCCTGATTTTTCAAAGGATTCTTATGCGTAAAACTATTATTTCTAATAATTATCATCTTTTTAAACTGGCTCATTTTGCAGTACCCTCATGCCTTCCACATTTTCAATTTCTGCTGCAACAATCGCTTGCTCCTTTTAATATTAACTTTTACATCCCGTGAGATACCTTTCACTTTCGATATTTAAACTCTCTTATCTTTGTTTGTAGGCTGTGCTTGCTGGAGATTCGCATTCCTCTGAAATTCTATTCAAAACTCCTATGTTCAGTGAGCTACGAGAACTAGCACATGGAGCTACTTTACAGTTATTTTTTGAATTGAGTGTTAAATACGGGTGACTTATCAAAAGAGCCTTAATATTACCATTGCTATTATTTTCAATCCCTGTGATTTTGTTGGTAACATCAAATCCTTTTCCAATGGATAACTCTGAGATATTATTGCTAGTTGTGTTCCACATTCCTCCTCCTCCAACTACTGTAATTCCCTCTTTATTCAATGCATTCCTCCTCTAGCCTGAGCTTGGAGATTTCTCAATTAATTCTTGATCTTTTCCTTCAATGGGAGATCCTTAAGGCAATTTTAACAGATTTATCATTGGCAATGATTCTTTGAAACTTTTATTCCCGTTATTATTACTATTATTCTTACTCATAACGCTATTACCCTTATTATTGGACATTTCTTAGAATATAAATGTACTCTTTGTATGATCTAGCAGACTACTACCATCTTTCGAAGCTTCTTTGAATATCTACAACCGCATCGATTCGCATCGTTATTTTCTCTTTTGATTCTGTCTAGCTTTGATCACTTCTATGCTGTCTCTGAGTTTAGTCTTAAAATCACTCTCAAAACTATTGAAACTACTCGAATTAAGATTCTCTTCAAATCCTTCATCTTGCTTGCTGGTATTTATGCTGTTTTCGTTCCGGAACGAAATAAATCCTTGATCTGTATCGAAATGATTAATCGATCGCCCGTAATTCTAAATACAACTATTACTACTACTATTCTACTGTAGTTGCATTTAAAGAGATGAGGTTCCAGGATTGTGGCATGGATTCGATTAAGCACAAGTATTAGTATTGCTGTTGTTGTTCGAATTATTGTTTTGATTCTGATTGTTGCTACTTAAAATCTTTGGCCAAGAGTTTAATTGTTGTGGATTACCATCTGCTATGAAACCTTGCTGCGAAGGCTGCTAATTAAAACCGATAATATCAGAATAGTTATCGCTGCTGTGGTTATTTATTTTTTTCTTTTCTTTTTTTGCTGTTTTGGAGGAATGATATGATTTGCTTCTAAAATGATTTTGTTATTATTTCAAACATGATTCTGGCTACAAATCATCTGATTTCTTCTCATAATCTTGTTTATTCTCTGCAATTAACTGTCTTGCACTTTAAAAATTACTATTTTAGTACATGACAATCGGCTAACGATGCAAATATTTCTCTTATTGCTAAATAAACTAATTCCCCACAGGACTCTCTTCCAATCGTACTTTTCCATAATTCTAATCATAATCGTTATTATGGACTATCTGACTATCTTCTTCATAATCACCATCACCCTCCATACGATTGCTATTATCGTTTTCATCAAGATATTCTATTTGCGTTTGCGGATAAGATTAGAAATCCGTGGCTTCTGCATAAAACTAATTTCCTGTGCTTAAATCTCTAAAACTATAATGATCAGACTGCAGTTTAGGCAGCTCTTCCCGAACAAGCAGCTATCTCTCATATGGATATTCAACAATCGACTATTCCAGTTCTCCCTGATCTTCATCGGCTGGCAATAATTTCTCTTAGTAATCCTCTCCACCGATATACACTTCTGAATGAAAGCTGCTCTCCAAATAATGATTATTTTCTTCAGCTGGTGTTTTACTTTTCCTGTAATTGCTCGCGAGCTGATCCTGCGAATCGATTGTAAACGGAGTGTTTGAAAAAAGAAATCTTGCTGCGGGAGGAGCCCTAGGAACCGATCCATTGTTGTGAGAAACTTAAGAACAATTTTATCGATATTTATTTCTGTTAGTTCCACTGCAACTGTGATAAGGAGTCTCCTCGTGGATCGTCATCACTCGTATCCCTGAACCTATTTCTCTGTAGTTAGGGCTATTTGCGTATCCTCCACTTGATTTGAAGTAAGGTGTAGAAAATGGACAACTTTAGCTTCGAAAATGCACTGGTTTCTTTTTTGACTATGTTTTTATCATTTAAATAGGAATTTGATTCGAAGGGTGCTCTAAAGGTTAGACATCTTACTATTGCATCTGCAATTTAGGAGATAATTAAGCAGCTTCTTAAGATTATTGCTATTACTCATGTTATTGTTGCTGAATCAAGTAATTATTTGCATTTTTAGAGTGATTGTCTTTTATTTTTTTCTGCTGCTGCAGGCGTCGATGAGCAGTTGGAGGAGGTGTATTTTGAAGGCCTTAAGAAGAGAAAGCTGCTGCAGCTGTTGCTTAGCTTATCAAATGAGTATTTAACTCATGTTCCTCTCTTTCTTCAGTTATTTATTCAAGTCTAATAGAATCTTGAGAACCATTATTGCTTTTGGTAATACAGAATTTTCCAGAGTCGACTGCCTACATCAACCATTCAGGCATTGACTCCGCTGGCTTATCGTCATCGCCATCGTTGTCATTAGGATTTTGATAATCATCTGACTCGTATTTTGTATCGATCGTATCAGTCTTAGATGCATGATTTTCTTGATTCGAAAGAAGCTGCAAATATGTGTCAAAATCATCTTCTAAAAAAACTCTTTTCTTTGCTTTCTCTAATAATAACCTAGATCGAGCAGCTGGATTAGAAAAAAAACAGCAAGGGCAATGAACTATAGCGTTAGGATTGTTGCTGCTAATATGCTACGCCAAATATGAAATATCACCCACTACAAGGTTCTTCATATCTTCTTTTTTAGTATATCCCCTCCCTCCAACCGAATTTCTAATTAAAATTTCAAGGAAACTTGATGTGCTTTTCTTTGATTTTATCGAATCAAATAGCTGCAAAAGTTAATTAATCATTCTCACTCTTGTTGTATCTCCCTATTTAAACAATCTCATAGGTAGACAGACACATGGATCATGCTTTGATTGTGTTTATGTTAAATAATTGTTTTTTAAATATTTCTTAGATCCAATGTGTTTTTTAATCAATGCTACCTAACATTTGGGGGAATTTAAACTACGAAAAGAGCTCTTAAATCTTCAATGAAATAGAAAGAAGAGAGATTTACTAGTTGATTAAGACTAAAAACAAATATACATGTCATTTTCCTTTACTATTAGAGGAGTATTGATCTGCTAGTATTTTTTATCATTTCGAAAAATCTAGCACAAACTTGCCAGCACTTGTCCTAGTAAGTGCAGAAACAGCTAATTCATTGATATTCTCGCTTGTTGGCACAGTGACACTCTACACATGTGTGGCTAGATTTGTGATTATTTCTTATTTTATCTATTCCTTAACGTTCTTGTAACCCTATTCTGATTACGACTCCAGCCATTTCGTGAGCCAAAATCCTTTGATTTGCTTCTCCTTGAAGACAAGATCGATTGGGTCAATATCTGTGATTTTATTATTCGCTAATCTCCCATATCCGATTAACTGCCCTTTACTTTCGAGGTACTTGAAAATCAACCCTGAATGTTCGCCGCCTAACGCATCGAAGAACACTTTCACTTTCTAATCCCTTAACGAATTCACTAAGCTCACTGCGAAAGTTGGACTCTAGCTATTCAGTACCACCGTTGCACCGATTTCTTGTAATTCTTTGATTTACTCTTCTCTTCTAACAATCGCAACAGTATGGATTTTCGCAGAATTCAACAATTTAATAGCCATTCTTCCAACTGCACTGCCAGCAGCGTTTAATACTGCTCCTTGGGCTTTCAAATCTTTCGCTATATTGCTAAATCCTATTGCAGTAACTGGGTTTATGAAGGGACTGCTATACTTCCAGAAATCTGGAACTTGTTTATCTAAAATCACAGTGTTTTTGCTTTCAGCGACGAAATAATCAGCCCAAGTGCCAGAGTTCACCTTGTCATCTGCCCAGCATAACACTGGTTTTCCAATAAGAGACTTATCGATGGCCTACTCGATTATGCCACATCCTTCGAACCCCCCGATCGTTGGAAGAGGTTTTCTTATCCCATACACTCCCTTCACGTAGAAGACATCTGATGGATTGATAGGTGCATACTTGATTTTAATGAGCAGCTATTCAGGGGTTTCTAGTTTAGGAATATCAATATTTTTCACCAGCAATTTCTCGCCATATCTTCCGATTTACACTGCACGCATCATGAAATATCTGGGTTAGCTTATTTTTTCAGATTCTTTTTCTCAAACTGCGATTAAAAATATTCTGTTTTTGTTTGTTTCTCCCTAAGATTTTATGGGAAGATATTCTTAAATAATTTGTGTATTCCTAGTAAACTTCTTGCTTTTATGCAGAAATCAAGCAAGCGGGGAGGGACATAGTTTTTGATGAGATTAATCATGCCTAGATTGAATTCATTGCCTTCAACGCTGCTAATATTATCAATTTGACATTCAGAAGAGTCTCAAAGATAATCAGAAAGCAAGCACTTTGGAATTGACAAAGAATTCTAATTTAATTAATCTTAGGGAAAGCCTACTTGGCTTTAAGCTGTGACATTTCAACTGACTACTGACTTGATTAGACCTTAGCCAATCAAAGTGGGAGACATGGAATTTAATTTGGGATTGAATCCCGATTCTAAGCAGCCCAGGAGAAAATCATTCTTTCTCGACTGGAGCGCTAGAATGCGAGATCAACTCTCCGACCGAAAGCCAGCCTTTCCTAACTGGTGGCAGAGCTCGCAAGAAGAAGCTTTAAAAATGCTCTCACAACCTCCTTAAAGTTAGTTCCTTCGCCCCTGACTATCCACCTTTAGCCTTGAAGACTCCCCGAAGCAATCGCACGATCATCTTCCCCTTGATGGCCTCATTGAGAGTAATTTTTTAGTTAAGATGGCGATAATAAAACTGACTGTGTTTTCAGGTTCACGACTTGAAGCGATCGGCTTGACACTCCCATGAGATCCCTCTTATCCCCTAGCTCACTTTTTATTATATGTTAACATTAATTTATATTTTTTTTCATTTTTATATTTTGTGGTTGCGAAAGGGAAAAAACAAGTAAAAATATTAAGAACATTTTAAATATTTTTACTTGTATTTTTGTTTTTGTTAGCACAATGGATTCAAATTTGGAATTAAAAAGTATCTTCATTTTTTTTTGGCATTTCTTTTTTTCTTCTTAATTGAAATAGTGTTTATCGAGTTGGGCTATTGATTTGTAGAAATGTTTGAAATTTCGTTGAGTTTGAGAAAATAAAGATCCGTTGAACATAATTAAACAGCAACACACAAAAAGAGAAGATAATTCAGAGATATTTATGAAATTGCAGTTGTTTTCTGACAGTTTCTAGCGAGGCTCAAGTAGACAACGTAATTGTTTTGGGGGATACATTTAAAAGGACATCGAAAAAACTGTTATTATTAATAATATTTTTAAACGGAGTAAGCGGTAATGTAAAGAAAATATCTAGAGATTTGAAGAATATTTCCAATCACAGAGCTGTTTTCTTCGTGGTAATATAAGAATCGATTTCTTTGAGAATCTGAAGATTAAACATTTTGTCAGCTTCTGATGCAAGAAGGGGACGTTTCTAAGGATTCCTGATTGATTTGGGAATTGAAAAGGAAGAAGGAGTGTTTGAAGGTTGAGGTGAAGGAGAAAAAGTAGGAGAAACTAGCTGATTTCGAACCTGTTAGAATTTAGATTCTTAATTTTACTGCTGCTATCCCTTGGTATCTTCCAGCTAGATAAACTATTAGTAATTCTATTCTGACACGTCCGGTTATGTTGATTTTCTAGTTGGTATCAGAGGACGAGTTGAAAGTGAAGAAATTGAAGGTAAATGAATGGATCGACTGTAATTTCTAATATTACTGCTGCCGCCTTGTACTCTTCTACGCTCTTCTCTCCTTAGATTCTGATCTTCCTAAGACTCCTCAACTCTTCCGTATCTCTCAAAATACTCCTCCTTGATCCCTTGAAACAGCTGAGCTTATTGATATTATTGCTCTCTCAGTTGAGAAGCAGCTAACTCTTGCTCTCTACTTTCTTGCTGCTTGATTTGCAAGTTATCTCTACCCATTTGGAGCCTCTTTTTTTGCCTTTCCTCCTTCTGCTCCTTAAGCTGCCCTTCCAGTAATTCCTTCTGGAATTTCTTTTTAAACTCTTTCTCACGTAACTTCTTTTCCTCTTCTATTCTGAGTCTCTCCTCTTCATCCCTAGCTTATTTCACAAAATCTCTTTCCACTAACGCGCTCTCGACGCTTCTCTGCCTTTTTTCTTTCATTTGATCATCGAAGTTCTTCCTGTTTAGTTCTGCCTTTTCCAGCTGTTTCAAGTGTTCTTCTCGCTTATCTTCTTTCCCTTTTTCATCATTATACTTGGCAATGAGTGTCCAAATGTCATTCCGATTCCGCTGCAAGTACTATTCTGTGTTCACAATCTCGGAGACAAACATTTTCTTTTTACCAGTCTCATACAAGCTTTCTCCACGGCTACTTTAAGTCTTTTAGCGCAGTTTAATAGGAGTAAGCAACATTTTCTCGTTTTCTTCATCGATTAAGCCAGCCTCCTCTGGATCTTTTTAACCGAATAAAAACGTCTTCATCCTCTGCCTATTGTGATTTCCGTTCTTCCTGGGAGAAGTATGGAGAGAAATAGATTTTTGTTTCTCTTCAAGAAGGGCCTTCTGCTGTTTCTATCGCTGTAGCGGTTCTTCTGAGTTTTTTCTATTTTTTTCCAACTGTTCTCTTTCAGAAGACTAATAGTTCTCCATTTTTCTTAATTTCTAATCTTACTCGATTTCACCATAATTTACCTTCTCCTAAGGCTCTTACATCCTTTATTTCTGCTTTGGAGAAGGAGATTTCTTTTCACTATTACCTTAATATCTCCCTACTATCAGTGGAAGTTGAAGAGAAGTTGAGGATTAAGCAATAGACTAATAACCATTTTTCGAGCTTTTCAAAGGAGATTATGGTAAAAACTGAGCTATCTTCTAAGCATTTATAATATCCTCAAGCCTTATTTTCAGCTACTCTATATGTCGCTGTTTCAAACACTGCCCATTGTTCTCTTCAAACACTTTGTTTATGACTTTTTCGACAACATTTGCTACGTTTTATGGCTATTATCCTGCTAGATTCTGCAATCCACTGCTAGAAGCTTTACTAACATAGATCCTAGTCAGCAATTATCTAACTTCCTATTGCTCTTTCTGCTGAAGGGAGTTTATTTTAGGAGACATACTCGCCATTTTTCTATCTCGATTTGAGTTTCTCCTTCGTTTTTATTTTGATAAAAGTTATTGAAAAATATTCCGAACTTTCTTCTTTTCCTTTTTTTTGTGAGTAAAACCAATCAAATTATCACATAAATCAATGCCAGCCGCTTATTTATTAATTTATTTCTCAGCATATACACAAATATCTATTGATCTATTCCTCGCATTGGTCATGGCTACAAAACTATATTTTTTACAATTTTTATTTATCTAGTTATTTGTTTCTCTTTTCTTTTCTGCTTTCTTCCGTCTAAACCATCGTTACTCTGATGAACCTTTCAAGATCATCCATTCATTAGCAAGGGGGCTTAAATAATTGCTTTGAATCACAATTGAGCTTATTGAATTTTCTACTGAATTCGTTAAATTTGTTAGGATCCTGAATAACACAAGTATTTATTATTATTTTCAAAATCCCTCAACTTATTCTCAAAGAAATGCTTGGCAATAATCAAGAAATATTAGCCTTTTTTAAAGCCAATACAAAATACAAGCAGTCATGAATAATACCCACCAAAAACAGTTTTTTAAATTATTTATTCTTTTTTTCTTAATCCAACT